>Ga0196976_1000025_pt1 | contig 117426 bp, 80 predicted proteins | sample S3v_513CmetaG_FD_148644 | JGI IMG/M metagenome (GOLD analysis project Ga0196976, IMG submission 148644) | Soil microbial communities from Anza Borrego desert, Southern California, United States - S3+v_5-13C | ecosystem: Environmental > Terrestrial > Soil > Desert | place: USA: California...
TGGAGCACCAGCGCAACAGCTTCCCGCTGTTCGACACCGAGCGCTTCGCCCGCCATTTGGAACGGGCGTTCGAGACGATGTGGGCCAATTTCCAGGCCGGGCGGCCGCCGCAAGACTTCGATGTGCCGGCTATCGGCGCTGGAGCGGTGCCGGCCGACCTGTCCGGCGTGGTGGCGGTGTGTCCCGGCGCCGGCCATCCCGCCCGGGCCTTCCCGCCGGCGCGGCTGGCCGACATCTGCCGGTGGCTGGCCCGCGATCCCGGCGTGCGCTTCGTGGTGCTGGGCGGCGAGGCGGAACGCCCGTTCGCCGAACGCTTGCCCGGCGCCCTGGATCTGACCGGCCGGTTGACGCCGGCCGAGGCAGCGGCGGTGATACGGGGGTGCAAGGCCGTCCTGTCCATGGACGAGGCGCCGGCGCGACTGGCGGCGGCGGAGGGCACGCCGGTGGTGGTCTTCACCTCCCATCCTTCGGCAAGCGATCCCGCCTACGAATCCGGCAAGGTCCTGCTGCTCCGCCCCGACAGCGCCCTGTGGCCGTGCGAGGACGGCTGCGCCGCGCCCGTGCCCCACTGCATCGCCAACGTCCAGGACGCCGAGGTGGCGGAGCGGATCGCCGCCTTCCTGTCGGGCCGCCCCTTCCCCCCGCCACCCCCATCGCGGGCGCCGGACTCCGGGTTGTCGGAACGCTGAGCCTTATCCCTGAGCTCGACTTTGCTCATTCGAGCCGTCTGCTTCCCAGCCTGAATGAGCAAAGTCGAGCTGAGTGAAGAAAAAAAGCGGCTTCTTCATCATGACATAGGGGAATTTCATTTTTCCGATGCCACCATAAGGCTACTATGACGCCGATTTCGAGCCCGTGACGTGCAGTAACAATCCTCTTTCAGAGGCCAACAGCGCCGCCCGGCGAGTCCCCGGTTCCCGCTGAATCGTGTTGTATACTTCCGCGCACGAAACCATTTAGGGAAAACTCTCCACAGTTTCTGTGGATATCTCCGTGCATAGTTGGGGAATGATGGTCGGCCGATCCCCCGCCCGCCACGGTTCAGCCTGTGAGTAAGTCGATATGCCCAAATTTTAGGCATTCACGAAGGTGTGATTTCCCCCCAGGGAACCGGGCTTAACCCGCCAGGTAGCCGCCGTCGAGCGGCAGCATGACGCCGGTGATCCACCGGCTGGCGTCGGACAGCAGGAAAGCCGCCGCGTCGGCCACATCCTGGGGCTGGCCGAAGCCCAGGGGATGGGCGGCCTTCAGGCCGGCGTTCTGCTCCGCCGTCAACAGGGCGAACTGCTGTTCGGCCCGCCGCCCCGCGACGATCCCCGGCGCCACGCCGTTGACGCGGATCTCCCGGTCGGCCAGTTCCAGCGCCAGGGTCTGCGTCGCCGACGCCAAGGCCGCCTTGGAGGCGGCGTAGAGCGCCCTTCCCTTCTGCCCGGTCAGCCCCGCCACCGAACCGACGAAGACGATGGCCGCCGGAACCGCCGCCACTCCCTTCCGCTGAAGCCCGCGCGCCAGCATCAGGCCCGAGCCGACGTTGAGCGTGAAGTAACGGTCCACCTGCGCCCGGTCGATCCGGCGCAACGGTGAATAGCCCTGGACGGACGCGGCATGGACGAGGCCGGAAAACGGCCCGCCGTCGTCGGCCAGCCGCGCCATCCAGCCCGGGATGGCGTCCAGGTCGGCCAGATCGACGGCGGCGACGATGTGATCGTCGGGCGATGGCAGCAACGCCCGCGTCTCCTCCAGCGGCTCCCGGCGGCGGCCGACCAGCACCAGCCGCGCGCCGAGGTCGGCGAGCGTCAGGCACAGGGCGCGGCCGATGTCGCTGTCGCTTGACGCCCCCGTGACCAGGATACGGCGGCCGGTGAGGGCCAGGGGATTGCGCATGGCTCAAGCCAGGGTAAGCGGTGGAAAGTCGTCGGGGATTTCGCTGACGCCCGGCGGGGCGATCGGGCCGATGTCGGCGATCAGCGCCCCCCACGACCAGCCGACCCCGAAGCCGGCCAGCAGCATCTTCATCCGCCCCCGGCTCAAGGGCTCGCCCAGGCGGTGGCTGATGGCCAGCGGGATCGAGGCGGAACTGGTGTTGCCGAAGTCCTGGATGTCCACCAGGAATTTGTCCTCCGCCACCCCGGTCTTCTTGCGCAGATGGTCGAGCATGAACTTGTTGGCCTGATGCATGACCACCATGTCGAGGTCGCCCAGGCCGACACCGGCGTGCTCCGTCACCTCGCGCAGCAAAGGCGGCACGGCGCGCAGGGTAAAGGCGAAGACCTCGGCGCCGTTGAGGCGCAAGCGCGAGTCCTCGAACAACCGGGCCTCCTCCTCGGGCGTGCGGGCGACCAGCCCCGGGGTCAGGTCGTGGCGCCGGCCGCCGGCCTTGACCAGGATATGCGGCGCCCCTCGCCCGTCGGTGCCGTAGCAGGCGTACATCGGTGCGGCGTCCTCGGCGCGCTCCAGCGCGATGGCGCCGCCGGCGTCGCCGAACAGCGGCAGGGTGGAGCGGTCGCCCGGCACGAGATGGCGGGTCGAGACGTCGCCGCACAGCACCAGCGCGCGGGTGGCGCTGGAGCCGCGCAGCAGTTGGCTGGCGATCCAGGTGCCGTAGACGAAGCCCGAGCAGCCGAGGTTGACGTCGAAAGCGGCGCAGGAGGTGGACAGCCCCAGCCGGCGTTGCATCACGCAGGCCGTGGCCGGCAGGTTGTAGTCGGCGTCCTGGCTGACGAAGATCAGCACCTCGACGCCGGCCGGGTCCCAGCCGAGCTGGGCCAGCAAGCCCTCGCCGGCCGCCACCGCCATGTCCGAGGCGCACAGATGGTCTGCCAGCACCCGGCGCGAGCGGACGCCGGTGGCGGCGTGGAGCTTGGCCGCCTCGTCGGCGGTGAACGGCTCCGGCGTCTCCACGAAGGAATGCCGCGCCCGGGGCACCGCCGCCCGGATGCCGGCGACCCGCACGCCTTCGATAACCGCCTTGACCATGTGCCGCCCTCGCTTGGAACCGGCGCCGACCATAACACGGCCGACGAAGCCTTATGAATGGTCACCGACCGCCAGGGCCGCCCAGTCCACGCCCGGCGACAGCCACTCCGGCTCGACATGGGTGGCGCGGCCGGGCAGCACCGAGATCAGGAAGCGACCCTTCTCCTGAAGCTCGAAAAAGGCGCAGTAGTCCTGCGGCATGCCCTCGGCGGTCCAGCGATCCCAGACCGCGCGGTCCGCCCGCAACGTGCCGGCCCGCGCGGCGAAGGTCATGGTGGTGCTGGCGGTGAACTTCCAATGGCTCGACGGCGTGCGGATCACCCGCGTCAGCTCGCCGCCGCAACGCACCACATGGGGCAGGCGCGAATCCTGCAAACTCAGGTACTTGTCGGCATGGTCGTAGAGGGTGACGTAGTCGGCCCGCGCCAGTCCTTCCAGGAGGTAGCCGCGCGGCTGCTCCAGATGGAGGTAGTCGTCCTCCAGAAGGTAGACCGCCCGGCCATCGTCCAACTCCAGGGCAAGGTCGCGCACGTAGCGCCAGGACAGGGAGTTGCCGAGGCTCGTCCGCTCGACGATCCGGTCAGGCTCCAGACCGGCCTGCGACAGGCACCGCCGAACCATGGCCACCAGGTCGTCCGTGGCATTGTCGGCGATCACCCTGAGCTCGGCCCCGTCCGGGCGGAAGGTATCGAGAAAGTTCCGCAGGCAGGTTTTCTTACCGGCGGTCTTGTGGTCGGGCCGACCGGAGCCGCTGATGCGGTAGTACACCATCACCGGCTCCGGGGCCGGCGTGGGTATGGCCCGGAAGTCGGGAGAGGGCGGCGGCCGGCTGGCTTCGTAGGCGTCCCACGGCCCGCCCTGGTTGCGCAGCTCGATAAGAGCCAGCAGCCGCCCGCCTTGCGCCTTCAGATAGGTCGGATCGGCGGCGACGGCCTGTTCGTAGCGCTCCAGGGCTTCCCGTGGCCGGTCCAGCCCCAGGAGAAGGGTGGCGACGTTGTACTGGGCGGGCGCCATCGCCGGGCGAAGAAGGGTGGCGTTGTGAAAACAGGCCAGGGCCTCGACGGGGCGGTTGCAGGCCATCAGCAGGGTGCCCAGCGAGGTATGCGCGTCGACCAGATCGGGTTGGAGGGTAATGGCCCTCATCCAGCAGACGGCGGCCTCGTTCGGCTGCTTCGCCTCCCAAAACAGGCAACCCAGCTCGAAATAGGACTGGACGTGCTGGGGAGTGAGTTCCAGCGTGCGCATGAAAAGGGCGGCGGCCGGTTCGGCCCGGTCGAGGCGGCGGAGAAGCCAGCCGGTGGCATAGGTCAGGCAGGGATCGTCCGGGCTGGCGTCGAGCTGGGCACGGCACAGGGCCAGGGCGGCTTCCAGCTCATCGGCCTGAACCAGCTTTATGATCCGCATGCGGGCGTGTTGATCCGTGTCCTTGGAACGTCTGTTCATGGCCTTCTCGCCGAAAAGGGGCCTGCCCCTACAGTTCGGTGTACAGGCGCAAGGCGTTGGCGAGAAGCGCCTTTTGCCGGCACGGCTCGTCGGCGTGCAGCGGCAGCATGGACAAGAACAGCAGCACGGTGATCGTCTTGACCGAGGGGGCCTCGACGGCGCGCCCCGCCAGCCGGGTCTGGCGGAACAGGACGGCCAATGCCCGGATGGCCTCGGTCTCCGGCAACTCGAAGGTCAGGTCATAGGGGGCGTGCTCCTCCAGATGATAATAACCGGCCATGATCATGTCGTAGCGGCCGACCATCGAATGGCGGACCTTGGCGAGGTCGTAGCGGATGTCGCCCCACGGCGTGGGGGTGCCGTCGGCGGCCATGCCCCGGGGGTCGATGACACGCACGGTTTCCAGCCGGAAGTCGTAAAAGACGTTGGAAAAGCACAGATCGCCGTGGACGAGGCAGAGATCGTCCGGCGCCGGGGGCTCCAGGCGCGCCGCCAGATCGTTCAGGATGGCGGCCAGCGACGGCAGGGGGCGGCCGTTGAGGCGCCAGGGCCGTTCCAGGTCGAGCCGCGCCGCCTCGGCGTAGCGATGGAGCCGCGCGCGGGTCTTGGCGACGCACAGTTCCATCGCCTGCGTCGCCACGCCGGCGCGCTCGGCGGCCGGCACGGGGTGGGCCATGCAGCCGCGCAGGAACTCGTCCAGCCCCGCCAGGATGCCCCGCCACACGAACGGCGGCAGCCGGCCGAACACGAACAGGTCGCTGAGCGTGGGCAGGAACAGATGCTCGATGGCGTAGCCCGGAATCCCGTCCACCACCTCCTCGCCCACGAAGGCCGGGGTGTGGAGCCGCATCGGCCCGGGCAGCGCGCGATACCAGCCGGCCTCGGCCGCCATCTTGGCGCCGTCCCGGCTTGCCTTGCGCACGGTGCGCCGGGTCACGCTCAGGCGGTTGAAGGCGCGCGCCCGGTTCAGTTCCGCCTTGGACTGGTAATAGGTGGGCAGGCTGCCGAAGTCGAGCCACGGCCCCGCCTCGACCGGCGTCAAGCCCGCCCCGTGGGCGTAAAGCGTCAGTCCCCGGATGAAGTCGCCGCCCGACGCCGCGATGGCCGCCGTCAGCCGGGCGCCGTCGCTGAACGCGAAATAGCCCGACAGCACCTTGCGTTCCTGCCGGTCGCTGCCCAGCCCATAATCGAAGGCGAAGGCGCCGTCGGCACCCGTCTCCACCTCGCTCCAACGGTAGTAGGCACGCGGGCTGCCCACCGTCACCACGTCGAGGGAGTCGAGCGGCAGGTCGCGGATCAGGGTATCGCCGTGCAGGAGGCGCACCGGGCCGCCGCTCCATCCACCCGCCTCCAGGCAATGGAGGATCGACCAGCCGAGCGTCAGGCCCGCCGGCACCCGCAGCACGACCACCCCCAAGCGGTCCAGCAGGTCCCGGTCCATGGGATCGAGGGCGAAATCCTCCGGCAGCGACAGGTGGACCGGCTCACCGGCCCCTTCGCGAAGAACGGCCGTGATCTCCTGAAGCTGATGGACGAACAGCCGGCGGTTGCCCACCGGCAGGAAGGCGGGCGGCAGCAGGCCGAACTCCGCGCTGAGTTCCGGGGCGACGTAGGCGGCCGAGGTGATCAGGAACATGCGGGCGTCTTGCCGGAAGCGGTGAAGGGCGGCCGGTATTGTGCGGCAAGCGGCGGGCGTGGCCAAGATGGTGTTCTCGGAAGGGGTGGGGCGAAATCGGCGACCGTCCAAGGGGGGCTTGCGCCGCCTGGGGCGGGTGGTCACACTGCGGGTCCCGATCCCGACCGCGCCGATCCCCAAGGACTCCCCCATGGCCGACGACTTCCGCGACCGCGTCCGCCGCCGGACCGAAGCCGGCTACCACTACGCCATGGGCAACGCGCTGCTGGTGGACGGCGATCTGGCGGGGGCGGTCGCGTCCTTCGAGCGTGCCGTCACCGTGGACCCCGGACACGCCGGCGCCTGGGACAACATGGCCGAAGCCCTGGACGCCGCCGGCCACCCGCCGGCCAAGGCGGCGGAGGCCCGCGCCCGCGCCCGCGCCACGGGAAGCGACGCGGGCGGGGCGTGGTACGATCTGGCCCTCCTGTGCGAGCGGCGCGGCCGTTACGACGAGGCGGTGTTCCTGCTCCAGACCGCGCTCGACCATCGGCCGGGCGCGGCCGAGTTCCACGCCGCCCTGGGGGACACGCTGCGCCTTCAGGGCCGGCTGGAGGAGGCGCGCGCCGCCTACCGCCGCGCCATCGACCTCGATCCCCGGGGGCGCGCCGTCGTTCGCCTGCGCGATCTGGCGCGTGACGACCTGCGGCTGGCCGAAAGCCTGGAAGCGGAACAGGGAGCGCAGGCCGCGCTCGCCTCCTGGCGCGCGGCGGCCGACACCGATTCCGGGCTGGTGGAGGCCCATGCCGGGCTGGTGCGCGCCCTGGACGGGCTGGGCCGCCTGCCGGAAGCGGCGGCCGCCGCGCTCGGTCTTGCCCGGGCACTGTCCCGGCGGGAACGCTGGCCCGAGGCCGAGGCGGTGTTCCGCCAGCTCGTGGCCTTCGCCCCCAACCATGCCCCGGCCCACGCCGGTCTTGCCGAGGTGCTGGCCAAGCTGGAGCGCCGGGCCGAGGCCATCGCCTGCTGGCGCCAAGCCGCCGACCTCACCCCCGACGCCGCCCCGCAGGCCGGCAAGATCTGGTTCGAGCTCGGCCGGGCGCTGGTGTTCGCAGGCCGCCCGGCGGAAGCCGAGGCGGCGCTTCGCCGGGCGCTGGCGTGCGGGAACGCCGCCATCCAGGTCCGCAACTTCCTGGGTGACGCGCTGCTCGCCCAAGGCCGGCAGGACGAGGCGGAGGCGGTCTGGCGCGAGGCGCTGGCCATCAGCCCCAACGCGCTGTGGGTGCTCCTGCGCCTGGGCCGGCAGCTTGTCGCCCGGGGAGCCTTGGCGGAGGCCATCGGCCTTTTCACCAAGGCCACGGCCCAGGCGAACGCCCCGACCGAGGCGTTTGCCGGGCTGGGCACCGCCCTGGCCGCGCAAGACCGCCTGCCGGAAGCCCTGGCGGCCTGCGAGACGGCCCTGGAACGGAGCCCCGACCATCCCGCCACCCTGGCGGAGCTGGCCGAAACCTTGGCCGGGCTGGGCCGCGCGGATCGGGCGGCCGACGCCCAGGCGCGGCTCGCCCGTCTCCTCCTCGACCGCAAGCGCCTGGGCGAAGCGGAACAGGCCGCCCTGGCCGCCCTGGCGCTCGATCCGGACAGGGCGGCCGCCCATGCTGCCCTGGGTCACGTCCGCCACGCCCAGGGGCGGGCGGAAGACGCCGCGGCGGCGTGGACGCGGGCGGTCGCCCTTGATCCCACGCCGGGCGAAACGCACCATCATCTGGCCCAGGCGCTGACGGTCTTGGGGCGAACCGCCGAGGCCGCCGAAGCCCGGCGTCTGGCGTTGGAAGCCGACTGGTGGTGATGGCGTAAACCTTCGGGAACAAGGAGAAACGGATGACCATCGTCGTGACGGGCGCCGCCGGCTTTATCGGCGCCCACCTCACCCGGGCGCTGCTGGCACGCGGCGAACGCGTGGTCGGCGTGGACAGCCTGAACGATTACTACCCCGTGACCCTGAAGGAGGCCCGGCTGGGCCTCTTCCGGGATGATCCCGCCTTCACTTTCGTGCGCGCCGACATCGCCGACCCGGACGCCATCGGCGGTCTGTTCACCCGGCTGGAGGCGCGGGGGCAGCCGATCACCGGCATCGCCCATCTGGCGGCACAGGCCGGGGTGCGCTATTCGCTTACCAACCCCTATGCCTACGTCCAGGCCAACGTCATGGGCCAGGTGGTGATGCTGGAGGCCGCCCGCCGGCTGTCCCATCTGCGGCATCTGGTTTACGCCAGTTCCTCCTCGGTCTACGGCGCCAACACCAAGCTGCCGTTCGCCGAGGACGACCGCGTCGACCGGCCGGTATCGCTTTACGCCGCCAGCAAGCGGTCGGCCGAACTGATCAGCCATACCTACAGCCAGCTTTACGGCCTGCCGGCGACGGGCCTGCGCTTCTTCACCGTCTACGGCCCGTGGGGCCGCCCCGACATGGCGCCGTGGCTGTTCACCGAAGCGATCACCCGCGGAGAGCCGATCCGGCTGTTCAACAACGGCCGCATGCGGCGCGACTTCACCTACATCGGCGACATCGTGGCCGGCGTGACGGCGGCGCTGGACCGCCCGCCCGAACCGGACGCCGACGGGGTGCGGCACCGGGTATACAACCTCGGCAACCATCAGGCCGAGGAGCTGGGCCGCTTCGTCGCCATCCTGGAACAGGCGATCGGCCGCCCGGCGATCCGCCGGTTGGAACCCATGCAGCCGGGCGACGTGGAGGCGACGTTCGCCGACATCGAGGCCAGCCGCCGCGACCTGGGGTTCGCGCCCGGCACATCGCTGGAAGACGGCCTGCCCCGCTTCGTCTCCTGGTACAAGGGCTATCACGGGCTGGCGTAAGCGGGGCGCGCCCGCACATCTCCTTACGCAACACACCCAATAGCAAACAGGCTATCAATCCACGATTCTCGGCCCCGTCAGCATAAAGCACGGCGGGCGCGCGGATGATCAAAGTCGTTTTCCTGCATATTCCCAAAACCGCGGGAACGTCGATGATGAAAAACATGGCCGGACATTACGAAGAGAGCCGGTGCCTGTTCTCATCCGGCCTCGCCGATCTGGCCTATTTGACCGACGCGGAACTGGCGGGGTTCGATTACATCCATGGCCACTTCGGTTACCGCCTGTTCCGGCGTCTCAACCTGCCGCACCGCAAGGTCACGACCTTGCGCCATCCGGTCGACCGGGTGGTGTCGCTGTACCATTATCACCGATCGGTAGACGAGCCGCAGCAGATGGCCTGGCTGACCAAGCGCCTGACGCTGGAGGAATTCATCGACAGCGATCACGCCGTGATCCGCGCCAACGTCGACAACGGCCAGACCTGGCAGCTTTTCCACGATATCCCCCCCTTCTGCCGGGCCCAGTACCGGCACTGGCGGGGCCGGGACATCCTGGCCCAGGCCAAGGAAAACCTGGCGGGTTTCGACGTGGTGTGCATCCAGGAACACTTCGCGGAGAGCCTGGATACTCTGGAGGAGCGGCTGGGATTGCCCCTGAACCGGCGCGCCCGGGCCAACGTGAATGCCCACCGGCCACGGCTGACCGATGTGCCGCAACGTATCCTGGACAAGATCGCCGACCGCAACCCGCTGGATATGGAACTCTACGAAACCGCCGTCGTCCGGCTCCGGTCGTTGACGGCAAGGGCGCTCCAGCCCTCCTTCGCCTGAAGAGGGACGGTTCAGCGACGGGCGGGGACGCCGGTCAGGTCAGGTCAGGCCGCCGCCTCACCACTCCAGCGGCTTGGCCGCGAACTTCTCGTTGACCTCGACCACGCCGCCGCAGGAGCGCACCAGCGCCGCCAGTTCCTCCGGCACGCCGATCCCGTGCCACGCCCGGTTGGCGTAATGGAAATCCCGGCCTTCGAGAACGGCGTGAACCGTGTCGGACGGACGGTCGGAGAAGCGGATGACCACCGCACGCACACCCCAGCAGGCGGTGTCGGCGTCATGATTCCAGGTCTTTTGCGCTGACATGGTGCTCTCCCCCTCAAAAGACTTCCGGTGGGGCGGACTGCATCGGCCAGCCCTCTTTTTCCGATTATCTTTATCCAGTTTGCACCAAAATGCCAGTCAGACGAATGCGGCACCTCGGCGCATAGCGCCAAAGTCTGGATCAAACGTTACGGCAACTTGGGAGGGCGGCGTGCGACGCCGCCCTCCCGGCGCATCAGAAGATGACGAAGTTGGACGAGGTCATGCCGGTGATGGTGGTGACGCCCTCCAGCGACGCCAGATGCACGACGTTGGCGCCGGCCCCGTTGGTGCCGACGTTGCTGTCGTAGATCATCTGGAAGCTTGCCGCCGCCCCGGTCTGGAAGAACACGACCATCCCGGTGCCCCCCGACGCCGCGCCGAAGCTGGTGAGGACCGCGTCGACCGCCGCCGCCGAGGTCCAGGACGCCTGGGTGTCGGTAAGGACCAGGACGTTGGCGGCGAAGCCGGACATCGGGCTGACCAGGGTGCCGGAGCCGCCTTCGGCGTAAGTGAAGGTGCTGCCGTCCCACGTCCCTTCGGCGTAGCTGATGGAACTGCCGCGCAGGCTCAGGTTGGCGTCGCCCAGATGGAAGCCGTCCGTTCCCGCCACGAAACCGGAAATGGTGTCGCCGCCGCTGACCGCCGTTCCCGCGCCGTCGCCGGTGGCGGTGTAGAAGAAGTAATTGGTGCCGCTGCCGGCGATCAGGTCATCGCTGCCGCTGCCGCCGTGGATCGAGTTGGTGCCGCCGCCGCCCACCAGGGTGTCGTTGCCCGCCTCGCCCCACAGAATGTCGTTGCCGCCGCCGCCCGCAAGACTGTCGGAGCCGCTGCCGCCGTACACCGTGGCGTTGCCGGCGCCGACGACCACGAGGTCGGTCTGGGAGGAGCCCTGGACGGTTTCAACCCCGGCGACGGTAACGGTGTTGGCCCCGGCATCACTCAAGGTCAGGCTGTCGGAGCCGCTTCCCAGATTGACGAAGCCGTTGGTCACCGTGGCCGAGAAGACCACCTGGTCGACGCCGGAATTCCCGGCGATGGTTTCGGTGCCGGCGACGGTCAGCGTGTAGTCGCCCGCCTTGGACAGGACCAGACTGTCGGCGCCGTCGCCCAGGTCGATGATGCCGTTCGTCAACGCCTGCCCCAGCAGGATGGTGTCGCTCCCGGAGCCGCCCTGGACGGTTTCGACGTTGACGGTGGTCACCGTGTTGGCGCCGGCGGCCAGATGCAGGGCATCCTGCGCGTTGCCCAGATTGACATAGCCGTACGCGACCGCCGCGCTCAGCACGATGTCATCGGAGCCGGCGTTGCCCTGCACGGTTTCGACGCCGCCCACGGTCAGGGTGTAATCGCCGCCCGTGGACAGCAGGATCAGGGTGTCCGCGCCGTTGCCCAGGTTGAAGATTCCCGCCGCCTGCGGTGCCCGGACGACGATGGTGTCGTTGTTGCCCGACGCGTGCAGGGTTTCGACGTCGCCGATGGTCAGGGTGTTGGCGGCACCGCCCGCCATCACCAGAGTGTCCTCGCCGTCGTCCAGGTCGACGAGTCCGGCGGTGGCGACGTTGCCCAGCACCACCGTGTCGGCGCCGGTGCCGCCGTAGACGCTCTCCACATTGACGGCCGTCAGGGTGTTGGTGCCGCCGGCCAGGACGAGCAGGTCGACGGCGGCGCCGAGATCGACGATGCCCAAGGTCTGGGCGCTCCCCACCACCACGATGTCCTGGCTGGTGCCGCCGATCACGGTTTCGACGCCGGAAACGGTCAGGGTGTTGGTGCCGTTGGCGAGATCCAGCCGGTCCGAGCCGCTGCCGAGGTCGATCAGCGCCTGGGTCGTGGCGCGGCCGGCGACGATGATGTCCTGACCGCTGCCGCCGGCGATGGTTTCGATGCCGTAGACGGTCAGGGTGTTGGTGCCAGCGGCGAGAACCAGCCGGTCGTCGCCCTCGTCCAGGTTGATGAAGCCGAAGGACTGGGCCTGGCTGAGAACGAGGGTGTCGGCGCCGGTGTTGCCGAAAATCGTCTCGACATTGGTGGCGGTGACCGTGTTCTCGCCGGCGTACAGCGCCAGACGGTCCGAACCGCTCGCCAGATCGACCCAGCCGTTGCCCAAGGCGGCGCCGAGCACGATCAGGTCGGCCTGCGAGCCTTGGCTCACGATGCTTTCGGCATGGCGGACGGTCAGGGTGTTGGCGCTGCCGGAGGCGAGCGAAAGGACGTCGCGGTCGCCATCGCCCAGGTTGATGTGGCCGGCGGACTGGGATGTCCCGAGCGTGACGGTGTCGTTGCCGGTGCCGCCGGTCAGGGTTTCGGCGTTGGACACCGTGAGCGTGACGCCCGAGGCCGTGACGATCAGGCTGTCGGAACCGCCGCCGAGATCAACGATCCCGGGCGAGGATGCCGCGCCGATGGTGACGAGATCGGTCAGGGAGCCGCCGGCCAGCGTCTCGACGCCATTGACGGTCAGGGTGTTGGCGGTGTTGGCCAGCGTCAGACGGTCGCTGTCCGCCCCCAGATCGATCACGCCGGCAGTCAGCGCGTCGCTCAGCGTAATGGCGTCGCCGCCGGTGTCGCTCAGCACGGTTTCGACGGAAACCAGCGTCAGGGTGTTGCCGCCGGCGGCCAACCGCAGGCTGTCCGAGCCGCCGCCCAGGTTGATCGTACCCCCGGTCCGCACCTCTCCCAGGACCACGGCGTCGGCGCCGCCATCGCCCACCAGGGTTTCCACCCCCACCACGGTCAGGGTGTTGGACGCCACGGCGAGCCGGAGGCTGTCGGAGCCCTGGCCCAGGTTGATCAGCCCCGAGGTCTGCGCCGCCCCCAGGGTGATGTCGTCGCCCAAGCTGCCGCCGACGATGGTTTCGACGCCGCTGGCGGTCAGGGTGTTGGCGCCGTTGTACAGCGCCAGCGAGTCCTCGCCGCCGCTCAGGTTGACGAAGGCGGCCGTGACGGCGGCGCCCAGGGTGATGGTGTCCTGGTCGTTGCGGCCGATGATGCTTTCGACCCCGGTCACCGTCAGGGTGCTGGAGCCGTCCGCCAGCCGCAGCCGGTCGCTGCCGCCACCCAGGTTGACATGGCCGTCGCTCTGGCCGTTGGCCAGGATGATCTCGTCGTCGCCCACGCCGCCGACGATGGTTTCGATGCCGTCGACGGTCAGGAGATTGTCGGCGGCGGCCAGCTTCAGGCTGTCCGAGCCACCGCCGAGATTGACCGTGGTGGCCGCCTGGCCGGTGCTCAGCGTGATGATGTCGCCGGCGCCGGCACCGATCAGCGTTTCGACGGAACCGATGGTCAGCGTGTTGCTTCCGTCGGCCAGCACCAGACTGTCGGAGCCGTCGCCCAGATTGAGGACGCCGCTGTCGAGCCGGGTCAGGAGATGGATGACGTCGTTGCCGCTGTCGCCCTGGATGGTTTCGACGTTGGCCACGGTCACGGTGGCCCCGGCGGTCCCGATCGACAAGGTGTCGGAACCGTTGCCTAAGTTGATGAAGGCGCCGTCGCCGCTGGCCAGCACCGTCACGGTATCGCCGCCGCCGCCGGCGATCAGGGTTTCGACGTTGGCGACCGTCAGGGTGTTGGCGCCATCCGCCAGGATGAGCTGATCCAGTCCGTCGCCGAGATTGACGGCCCCTCCCGTCACGGCGGCGACGAGAGTGACGATATCGACGTCGTTGTGGCCGACGACGGTTTCGACCCCCCTCACCGTCAGGGTGTTGGCGCCGTCCGCCAGCCGCAGCGTGTCCGAGCCGTCGCCCAGGTTGATCGTACCGGAGGTCTGCTGGACGAGAAGGGACACGGTGTCGTTGCCCTGGCCGGCGACCAGGGTTTCGATGCCGCCGAGCGTCACCGTGTTGCCGGCACTGCCCAGGGTCAGGCTGTCGGAGCCGTCGCCCAGGTTGATCAGCCCCGCCAGCGCTCCCGTCACCACCAGGATGTCGTTGCCGGCACCGCCGATGAGCGTTTCCGTCCCGCCGATGGTCAGGGTGTTGCCGCCGTCCGCCAGCCGCAGGCTGTCGTTGCCGGCGCCCAGCGTGATGAGGCCGGAGGCGAGATTGCCGCCGAGGATGACGCTGTCGGCGCCGGCGCTTCCCGTCAAGGTTTCGACCCCGGTCACCGTCAGGCTGCCGGTTCCCGTCGCCAGCGTCAGCGTGTCGCCGCCGCCGCCCAGGTTGAGGAAAACCGTTTCGTCGCCGCCGCGGAACACGATGGCATCGTCGCCGCTGCCGCCGGTCAGGGTTTCGACCGCCTCGACGGTCAGGGTGTTGGCGCCGTTGGCGAGTTGCAGGCTGTCGGCGCCGGCCGCCAGCGCGATGACGCCGCTGGTGAGGGTTTCCGCCAGGACGACGAGATCGGCCTCCCCGCCGCCCGCCAGCGTCTCCACTCCCCACACCGTCAGGGTGTTGGCATCGCTGGCGGCAAGGGTCAGGCTGTCGGCGCCTTCTTTCAGGTCGATCCGGCTCTGGCCCGCCTCGATCAGGGTCACCGTATCGGAGCCGGTGTTGCCGACCAGGGTTTCGACCCCGGTGACCGAGAGGGTGTTGGCGCCCGAGGCCAGCACCAGGCGGTCGCTGCCCTCGCCCAGGTTGATGATGCCGCCGGCCAGGGACGCGGCAAGGAGGATGATGTCGGCGGCACCGTTGCCGATCAGGGTTTCCACCCCCTGGACGGTCAGGGTGTTGGTGCCGTTGGCCAGTTCGAGACGGTCGGCGCCGTCGCCCAGGTTGACGATGCCGACGGTAAGCGTCGCGTCCAGCACGATGGTGTCGGCGGCGCCGTTGCCGATCAGGGTTTCCACCCCGCTCACGGTAAGGAGACTGGCGCCCGACGCGGCGGCCAGGGTCAGGGTATCGCCGCCTTGGCCGAGATTGATGAGGCCGCCCGCCAGCGTGGCCGCCAGAACGATGGTGTCGCCGTCGGCGTTGCCGACCAGGGTTTCGACGCCGCGGATGGTCAGCGTGTTGCTGCCGGCGGCCAGCCGCAGGTTGTCGCTGCCGGCGGCAAGGTTGATGAAGCCGGCGGTCAGCGCGGCCGACAGCGTGATGTCGTCGTTGCCCGACCCTCCCTGCACGCTCTCGACGCCGGTCAGGGTCAGGGTGCTGTCGCCCTCGGTCAGGGCCAGAATGTCGGCGCCCAACCCCAGGTTGATCCGCCCGCCGGTCAGGGCGGCCCCGAGAGTGATGATGTCGTTGCCGTCGGCGGCGACGAGGCTTTCCACCCCGCGCACCGTCAGGCTGTTGCCCTGGCCGAGCAGGGTCAGGCTGTCGCTGCCGCCGCGCAGGAAGATCTGGCCGCCGGTCTGCGCCGTCATCAGGGTGATGATGTCGGCGTCGTCGTTGCCATGGAGGGTTTCCACGCCCAGGACCGACAGCAGATTGGTGCCGCCCGAGGTCAGGGCCACGGAGTCGGCGCCGGTCCCCAGGTTGAGCACCCCTCCCGCGGAGAAGACTGCCGCCAGCGTCAGCTGATCGCTCCCCGTCCCGCCGACGACCGTCTCGATGTCCTGGATGGTGAGAAGGTTGGAGCCGTTGGCAAGAACGAGGCGGTCGTTGCCGTCGGCCAGATTGATGATCCCGGCGGTCTGCGCGCGCATCAGCGTGACGCTGTCGGCGCCGTCGGCGCCGGTAAGGGATTCGGTCCCGCCGACCGTCAGGGTGTTGATGCCTTCGGCGAGTTGCACGACATCGCTGCCGTTGCCAAGCGTGATGACGCCGTGGGTCAGGGCGGTGGTCAGGACGATGGTGTCGTTGCCGGCGCCGCCGGTGAGGGTTTCCACGCCGATGGCGGTCAGGGTGTTGCCGGTCGAGGCGAGTTGGAGCCGGTCGTTGCCGCCGCCCAGGTTGACCAGCCCGCCGTCGAGGGCGGTAAGGAAGGTGATGGCGTCGGCACCGCCGTTGCCGATGAGGGTTTCGACGTTGCGGAGGCTGAGCGTGTTGGTACCGGCGGCCAGGGCCAGGAAGTCGCTGCCGCTGCGCAGGTTGATCATCCCGCCGCCGATGGCGGCACCGAGGACGATGGTGTCGTTGACCGTGCCGCCGATCAGGGTTTCGACGGCCAGCAGCGTCAGACTGTTGCCGGCGTCGGCGAGTTCCAGATGGTCGGCGCCCGCCCCCAGAGAGATCCGGCCGCCGGTCACTCCGCCCACCAGGACGACCCGATCGGCTCCGCCGGTGCCGACGATGCTCTCCACGCCGACCAGCGTCACCTGGTTGACGCCGTTGGCCAGGGTGATCTGATCGTCGCCGCCGCCCAGGTTGATGATGGCCCCGGCCTGACCGGCGGCCAGCACGACGACGTCCCGGCCCGAGCCGCCGTCGAGCGTCTCGACGCCGCCGACCGTGAGCGCGTTGCCGCCGTCGCCGAGCCGGAGGCTGTCCGCCCCCGCCGCCAGATTGACGGTGCCGCCGGTGATGCCGTCGGTCATGACCAGCGTGTCGGCGCCCGCCAGGCCCTGCACGACCTCGACGCCGCGCACCGTCAGGGTGTTGATGCCGTTGGCCAGCCTCAAGCTGTCCCGGCCGGCGCCCAGGTCGATCAGGCCGGACGCCGTGGGACTGGTCATGGCGATGGTGTCGGCGCCGCCACCGCCGATGATCGTCTCGGCCCGGAGAACCGTCAGCGTGTTGGCGCCGTTGGCCAACGTCAGGATGTCGTTGCCGCCGCGCAGGTCGATGACGCCGCCGGCCTGAAGCGCGGTCAGAGTCACCGCGTCGTCACCGCCGCCGCCGGTCAGGCGCTCGACGCCGGCCGCCCGCACCGTGTTGTTCCCCTCCCCCGACAGGGTCAGGGCATCGGCTCCCTTGCCCAGGCTGATGCTCCCGGCGGTAAGCACGCTGGACAGGATGACGGTGTCGCCGACCGTCCCTCCCGTTACGGACTCCACGTTGGCCAGGGTGAGCCTGTTGCCGGCGTTGGCCAGCGTCAGCCGGTCTCCGCCGCCACCGAGATCGATGGTGCCGGTCTGGCCGACGCTGAGGACGATGGTGTCGCCGCCGTCACCGCCGATCAGGGTTTCCACCCCGCGCACCGTCAGGGTGTTGCCGCTGCCCAGGAGCTGCAGCCGGTCCATCCCGCCGCCGAGGTCGTAGCGGCCACCGGCCTGCGCCGCGGCCACCGTGATCTCGTCCTGGCCGGCGGCGGCGGTGACGCTTTCGATGCCGCTGACGGTGACGACGTTGCTGAAGCTCCCCAACGTCAGGCGATCGGCCCCGGCGCCGCCGTCCACCGACGTGCCGTCGGGCGCCGCCCGCGCGGAGAGATTGATGAAATCTGCCCCGGTGCCGGCGTCGATGCGGTCGGCCCCGCCCAAGCCCAGGATGGTGTCGTTGCCGGCCTGGCCGTTGATGGTGTCGGCCTCGGCCGTTCCGCTCAGAGTCTGGCTGGAAGCGTTACCCGTGACGATGGCCATGGAAGTCCCTCAACGACAATGCCGGTGCTTCCCACAGGTGGTATACTACCCGAGGGGGCCTCTCTAAGCCTTTTTTAAACGTACGCAACCGCCCGCATCCCCGGCCCCACTTTGCCCCGGCCCCACTTTGCCCCGGCCCGACTTTGCCCCGGCCCCGACTTTGCCCCGGCCACGCGCCGGTGCGCGTGGAACAGGCGGCATGCTATTGTCGGGGCGCAAGGCCGGTCCTTGCCGCCGTTTCCCATCCGCCTCCCCAGGAAGCCCGCCCTTCATGGCCGTCAGCATCATCCAAGGAGCAAGGATCGCCGGGCTCGTCTCCTGCCTGCCGGAACGGCGGGAGGACACGGCCGATCTGGCAACCCGCTTCGGCGAGGCCACGGCCGCCCGCATCGCCAAGGCGACGGGGATCGAGGCCCGCCGGCTGGCGGCCCCGGACCAATGCGCCTCCGATCTGGCCGAGGCGGCCGCCCGCGACCTCATGGACGGCCTGGGCTGGGAGCCCGGTGCCATCGACCTCCTGGTCTTCGTGTCGCAAACCCCCGACCACGTCCTGCCGGCCACCGCCTGCCTGCTGCACCGCCGGCTCGGCCTGGAGCGGCGCTGCGCCGCCTTCGATCTCAGCCTCGGTTGTTCGGGGTTCGTCTACGGCCTGTGGTCCGTGGGTGCGCTGCTGGCCACCCTGCCGGCCGGCGCCCGCGCCCTCCTGCTGGTCGGCGACACCACCTCACGCCTCATCGATCCTCTCGACCGCTCGGTCGCCCCGCTGTTCGGCGACGCGGCGGCGGCGGTGGCGCTGGTGCGCGACGGCCAAGCCGGGCCGATGACCTTCGATCTCGGCAGCGACGGGGCCGGCGCCCCCTACCTGATGGTGCCCGGCGGCGGCATGCGCCGGCCGGCGGCCGAACCGGCCGCGCCGGCCACCTTGTTCATGGACGGCACCCAGGTCTTCGCCTTCACTCTGCGCGAGGTGCCGCGCTCGATCGCCGCCACGCTGGAGGCGGCAGAGTGGTCCATCGCCGACGTCGATCATATCGTGCTGCACCAAGCCAACGCCCAGATGATCCGCCACCTGGGCCAGCGCATCGGCGCGCGGCCCGAGCGGATGGTGCTGGCGCTGGCCGACGTCGGCAACACCAGTTCCGCCTCCATTCCGCTGGCCCTGACCCAGGCGCTGGCGGCCACCCTGACCGGTCCCCGCGCCGACGGGGGGGGCTGCCGGCTCCTTCTCAGCGGTTTCGGCACCGGCTGGTCCTGGGGCACGGTGGCGCTGGCCTGCCCACCGCTGGCGGTATGCCGGACCATCGCGCTGGAGGAGGGGGGCCGGTCGCGGCCGAGTCCGGCGCCTCCTTTTGCGCTTGACCCTGATAAGACCAAAAGTTAGTGGGAAGACAGGCTTTTCGGGATAAGGTCGCCCTTTGCCGCTGCACGGAACTTACCGGGTGCATCCCGTGATATCGAGGAGCGAAGAGTTCGTCTCTCCTTCACGCCTTGATCCCGATGCGCGCGAAGGGAAACCGGCGGCCCTGACCTGACGACATCTCCCCTCCTGCCGGCCTTGCGCAAACATTTCATTGGACGTGAACACATGGACACCTGGACGCACGGGTACGTCGCCGAAATCAACTACACCCACGGCTTCTATCGTGAACTGACCCCGGCCCACCTGAGCCTGGCCCTGCTGCTGAAAGGTATCCGGCCGCCCTCCCTCACCGCTCCTTTCGCCTATTGCGAACTCGGCTGCGGCCAAGGTGTCAGCGCCAACATTCACGCCGCCGCCAATCCGGCGGGCGTCTTCTGGGCCACCGATTTCAACCCGGCGCACGCCGCCGGCGCCCGCCACCTCGCCGAGGCGGCCCAGTCCACCAACGCCGTCTTCTTCGACAACAGCTTCGCCGAATTCCTGGAAGCCGACACGCCGGCCTTCGACTTCATCTGTCTGCACGGCGTCTATTCCTGGATCAGCGAGGAGAACCGCCGCGTCATCGCCGAAATCATCCGCCGCAAGCTGAAGCCGGGCGGCATCGTCTACAACAGCTACAACTGCCAGCCCGGCTGGGCGTCGGCCATGCCGTTGCGCGAGCTGATGACCGGCCACGCCGCCCATTCGAACGAGCCGATCGTCGGCCGCATCAACAAGGCCCTGGAGTTCGCCGACCGGCTCAAGAGCCTCGGAGGGGGCTACTTCGCCCAGAACCCCGCGGTCGCGCCGCGCCTGGAGCGGTTGTCGGGCATGTCGCGCAACTATCTGGCCCACGAGTACTTCAACCGGGACTGGCACCCGCTGTATCACTCCGACGTGGCCCGCGAGATGGGGCTGGCCAAGCTGCAATTCGCCGCCTCGGCCCACTTCGGCGACCACATGGACGTGCTCAACTTCTCGGCCGATGCCCAGAAGCTGCTGGCGGAAATCGGTGACGCCACGTTCCGCGAGGTGGTCCGCGACTTCATCATCAATCAACAGTTCCGCCGCGACATCTTCGTCAAGGGCAGCACCCGGCTGGCGCCCTCGGAGCACCAGGCGATCTTGCGGGAAACCCGCTTCGCCCTGTTGATCCCGGCCGCCAACCTGCCGGAAACCGCCACCTTCCCGGTGGGGTCGGTCACCCTGCGCAAGGAAATCTACGGGCCGATCGTGGAGCTTCTCGCCCGTGGCCCCATGACCCTGGGCGAACTGGTGGACGACAAGTCGCGCGCGGATCTGACCTATTCCCAGGTGTTGCAGGCGCTCACCGTGCTGCTGGCCCAGGGCCATGTGGCGCCGGCCCTGCCGCGGCAGGGTGAGACGGAGCGGCGCTCCCGGACGAACGCCTTCAACGCGGCGATCCTGCAAAAGGCCTTGCACTCGGACGAGGTGCAGTATCTCGCCTCGCCGGTTACCGGCGGCGGCGTCTCGGCGTCGCGCCTTGACCAGCTCTTCATCCTGGCCATGCAAAAAGGCGAAGACCCCGCCCTTTTCGCCTGGCGGGTCTTCGCCCAGCAAGGGCAGCGCCTGATCAAGGACGGCAAGCCTCTGACCACCGAAGAGGAGAATCTTGCCGAACTGCGCGAGAAGGCGGCTCTCTTCCGCGAGAAGACCTGTTCCACCTTGCTCGCCCTCGGCGCCATAGCCGCCTGATCCGGACACGCTTCCGCACGAGATACCGGCCGATCCGCCCCATGGGCGGCGGCCGGGGTGCGAATACCTTTGAAGTTCTTGCGGCGACGCGGCGACACGCGAATAGTACGCATCCCGTGCTGTTCCTTGATCCGATGCCGGCCAGAAAGCGAGCTTAAGCGACCGTGAGCACCACCGCAGCCGACCCTCTCGACGAGTTCCCGCACACGGCGGTGAACTGCCTGGTAGCCATCGCCCGTCACTGGGGCGTCGACGTATCGGTCGAACGGCTGGTCCACGATCACGCCGTGGGCAGCGAGGAGCCGGACACGCTCACGCTCCAGGCCATGGCCCAGGGAATCGGGCTGAAGGCCCGAAAGCTGTCGCTGAGCTGGACCAAGCTCATCGCCATGAACGACGCGTTCCCGGTGATCGTGCGGCTGGCCAACGGCAACTCGGTCATCCTCGCCGGCATCCGCCCCGCCGAAGATGGTTCTTCGGGAGAGGGCGCGGTCGAGGTGGGCGTCATCGACCCGCTGGCCACGGCACCCGGCATCATCTTCGTCGGCGAAACCAAGTTCCGCTCGGTCTGGTCGGGCGAAACCATTCTTCTGAAGCGCCGCTTCAAGACCGGCGACGAGAACCAGCCGTTCGGCCTGCGCTGGTTTTTGCCGGAAATCCTCAAACAGCGCTCGGTGTTCCGCGACATCGCCATCGCCGCGCTCGTGCTGCACGTCATCGGGCTGGCCCAGCCGGTGTTCTTCCAGCTGGTCATCGACAAGGTGCTGGTCCACCATTCGGAAGCGACGCTGGTGGTGCTGGTGGTCGGCGTGATCCTGGCGCTGACCTTCGACGCGATCTTCAGCTACCTGCGCCAGTACCTGCTGCTGTTCGCCACCAACAAGATCGACATCCGGCTGGCCACCCGCACCTACGGCCATCTCCTGGGCCTGCCCATCGGCTTTTTCGAAACCAACTCGGCCGGCGTCATCACCCAGCACATGCAGCAGACGGAAAAGATCCGCCAGTTCCTCACCGGGCGGCTGTTCCTGACCATGCTGGACTCCTCGGCACTGTTCGTGTTCGTGCCGATCCTGTTCTTCTACTCGGCGAAGCTGACGCTGGTGGTGCTGGCGTTTTCGGCGCTGATTGCGGCGGTGATCGTCATCCTGATCGGCCCGTTCTCCAAGGCGCTCAAGAATCTCTACCGCGCCGAGGGCGAGCGGCAGGCCATGCTGGTGGAAACCATCCACGGCATGCGGACGGTGAAGTCCCTGGCGCTGGAGCCGGTGCAAAAGCGCAACTGGGCGACCAAGGCCGCCCAGGCGGTGGCCATGCACTTCAAGGTCGGCCAGATCTCCAACCTCGCCCAGGCGCTGACCCACTTCCTGGAAAAGCTGATGCTGGTGGCGGTGATCGGCCTGGGCGCCCACGACGTGTTCTCCGGCGCGTTGTCGGTCGGCGCGCTGGTGGCCTTCCAGATGCTGTCGGGCCGGGTGTCGCAGCCCCTGGTGCAGATCGTCGGCCTCGTCCACGAGTACCAGGAAACCGCCCTGTCGGTACGCATGCTGGGCGAGGTGATGAACCGCCCGGTCGAGGGCCACGGCACCGGCGGCCTGCGGCCGCGCATCCGGGGCGACATCGAGTTCGAGGGCGTGACCTTCCGTTACGCCACCTCGCCGGTGCCGGCGCTGGACAACATCGCCCTGCACATCCCGGCCGGCAGCATGTTCGGCATCGTCGGCCGTTCGGGTTCGGGCAAGACGACGCTGACCCGGCTGATCCAGGGCCTCTACCCCTGCCAGGAGGGATTGATCCGCTTCGACGGCTACGACATCCGCGAGATGGATCTGGCGCACATGCGCTCCTCCATCGGCGTGGTGCTCCAGGATTCCTTCCTGTTCCGCGGCACCATCCGCGAGAACATCGCCGCCACCAAGACCGACGCCACTTTCGAAGAGGTGGTGGCCGCCGCGCGGATCGCCGGCGCCGAGGAGTTCATCCAGCGCCTGCCCCAGGGTTACGACACGCCGATCGAGGAAGGGGCCTCGAACCTGTCGGGCGGCCAGCGCCAGCGCCTCGCCATCGCCCGCGCCCTGCTGCCGCGCCCGCCGATCCTGATCCTGGACGAGGCGACCTCGGCGCTCGACCCCGAGAGCGAGGCCATCTTCCAGAAGAACCTCGCCGGCATCGCGGCGGAGCGCACGCTGATCATCGTCTCGCACCGGCTGTCATCGCTGGTCAACTGTGACCAGATCATCGTCATCGACCGTGGCCGCATCTCCGACCAGGGCCGCCACCAGGACCTCCTGGGCCGTTCCACCATCTACCGCAACCTGTGGAACCAACAGATGAAGCACGCGGAGGGCAGCGGATGGTGACCCCGAACCCGGTAGCGGCCCCCGCGCCCGACCCCATGCCCGACGCCATGCCCGACGCCATGCCCGGCGCCGCCCCCGAACCCCCGCCGCCCACGCCCTCCCGCGCCAAGCCGCCGGCCCCGGTTCGTCGCGCCATTCCGGCCGAGGCGCTGGAGTTCCTGCCCGACGCCCTGATGATCGAGGAGCGGCCCCTGCCGTGGGCGGCGCGGGCGGTGCTCTACGCCCTGCTGGCCATGGTGGTGACCGCCCTCGTCTGGGCCTGGGCCTCGCAGGTGGACAAGGTGGTGTCGGCGCGCGGGCGCCTCGTCACCACGCCGCCGACGGTGGTGGTGCAGCCCATCGAGACCTCGATCATCCGTACCATCGAGGTGCAGGTGGGCCAGCGGGTGGAAAAGGGGCAGATGCTGGCGACGCTCGACCCCACCTTCGCCCAGGCCGACCTGTCGCAGATGCGTTCGCGCATGCGGGCGGTGTCGGCGTTGATCGGCCGCCTGGAGGCCGAGTTGGCGGGACAGCCGTTCGCGGTGGACGCGGCCCCCGGAGCGAAGGAGGCCGACGAGGCGCTGACGACCCAGGCCAGCCTGTACCGCCAGCGCATGGCCCAGTACCAGGCTCGCCTCAAAAGCTTCGAGGAGGCCATCGCCCAGAAGCGGGCGGCGCAGGAAACCAACCGCCGCGACCAGATCGTGCTGAAGCAGCGGGCCGACGCGCTGGCCGAGATCGAAACCATGCGCTCGCAGCTTTTGAAGACCCAGAGCGCATCGCGCCTCAACGTGCTGGAGGCCACCAACCTCAAGCTGGAGGTCGAGCGCGACCGCCAGCTTTCCGTCTACCGGGCCGAGGAGTTGGATCACGAACTGGCCAACGCCCTGTCCGAGCGCACCGCCTTCATCGAGGAATGGCGCCAGAAGCTCTTGGAGGAACTGATCCAGGGCCAGCGCGAGCGCGATCAGGTGTTCGACGCCCTGGAGAAGGCCAAGAAGCGCTCCGAACTGGTGGCCTTGGCCTCGCCGGTCGAAGGCATCGTGCAGGAGGTGGCGCGCAAGTCGGCCGGTTCGGTGGTGCGCGAGGCCGAGCCGGTGGTCACCCTGGTGCCGCTCGACACGCCGATCGAGGCCGAGGCGCGGGTCGAGGCCCGCGACATCGGCAACATCCGGGTGGGCGACAACGTGCGCCTGAAGATCGACGCCTTCCCCTTCCAAAAGCACGGCGTCATCGCCGGCAAGGTGCGGGCGATCAGCCACGACTCCTTCACCCACGAGGGCCAGGCCGCCGCCATGGCCGAAGCCGGGGCCGAGGCGTTCTATGTGGTGCGGGTGTCGTTCGACAAGGTGACCTTGCGCGACGTGCCGCCGACCACCCGGCTGATCCCCGGCATGACGCTGACCGGCGAGATCGTCGTCGGCAAGCGCGACGTGCTGAGCTACTTCATCTACCCGGTGATCCGGGTGTTCGATGAAAGTATCCGGGAACCGTAATACCAAGTTCAGAAAGTTCTCCCTTGTGAACTTGGTATAGGGCCGCGACCGCGCCCCCGTGGGCGCGAAGCCAAGCGGCCGGATGGCGCCGGCAAAAAAGCGGCCAGGGGTTTGAAACCGCCCCCCTGGCCGCGAAGGTTTGCCGGATGAAAATTCGGAAATGCCTGTGAAGAGAGGAGAGCCTCGTCACCGCTTCCTTGTAGCCGGAGCGACCTTACGGCCGGATGGAGCGAAGATGAAATTTCTGTCAGGTCAGAACCCCGCCGTCACCGAGGGAGGGCGAAATCAAGGCCAAGTCTGGACAGCGTCGGGCCAAAGCGGTCCATGCCGGCCGCTATCCATTCCGGCCTCAGCATCTCTCGATGCGCGCCGCTCTTGGCCCGCCAGTAAAATTTCCCATTGGGTTTGGTAAGGTCGAGAGATCGGTCAACCGCCCGCGCCAGATCCGCGTGGTCCACCGCGCGTCTTCCGATCAAACGCAACACGTCCTGCATGAAATCAAACGGACGGCCGGTTACGTAGCTATAATCGACAAATAAGCCATTTTCCGTTGAACTGATCGTGGAATGCCATGCCGCGATGTTTTCCGACCATTTTCCCGCAAGGGGCTCGAAGCAGGAGAGACCTTCGTCTTCGAGAAATCGATCAAAATAATGCTTCATTTCACCGTCGGCGATGATTTGCCCTACCGCTTTCGGAAACGCATTCAGAAAATATTTTGAATATGCCGGTTCTTGGCTATTAAGATAGATATAATTCAATCCAGACAAGAAGACATCCAAAGGATGCCTATAAATATAGATTGGAATATCTGTACCGTAATTGTATGAATTTGGCGTTCTGGGAAAATGCGTTTTTATAAAACGGACTTGACCTTTGTCGGTCTTGATAACACTTGACCCGCCAAACAAGCTTTCACCAACATGCACGGAAAACTCTGGTATATCTTTATCCAGGCTGGATGTGTCATCGCCAATAAGGGTCAAGGCAATAGCTATTCTTGCAAATGTATTTCCTGACCTTGGGTACGACGCGATCCAGCATTTGATAATGTTTGGATTGGCCATATCATCCTCCATAACTCCTGGCGCAAAATATGAAGTTTGTTATAGGACGCCGGCCGGAAGCGGGCAACACCCCCGCCTTTCCGCGGATATCCGGATACAGATGTCAGGTTGACATTCTTATGAAATGACTTTATACCCATAACCATCATGCCCCAGATTGCGTCCGCCGAAGCCCGCGCTCCGGCGTTTTTTTTGCCCGAGGGGTCGTCCTGAGAGGATGTTCGATGAAACCATTTCAAACGCGCTTCGATGCCATGGGCACGCCGACCGTGGCGGCCAACCTGTCGGATTCCCGTCATGTCGTCGTGCTGACGGCGGGCACGCCGAAGACCGTCGCCGTCCCCGCCGGCGCGCGGACCGTCCTGATCAACGCCACGGGTCCGGTGTGGGTGCAGTACGCCGCCGCCGCCGCCCTCCCCATCGCCGACCAGCTTGACGGCCACGCGGCGGAACTGAACCCGGCCATGCGCGACATCACCGGCATCGCCAGCCTCGATCTGGTGGCACCGGCCGATTGCGCGGCCAGCATCGCGTTCTACGGATGATCGCCATGACCAGCCCCTATCACAGTTCCCCCTTCGCCAACGCCGACGTCTCGGCGCTGGCGCCGCGGCGCGATCCGGCCTTCAGCGGCGTCGTCACGATGCCGCCCGGCTCCCCGGCCTTTCCCGGTATCGCCTTCGCCAACGACGCCGATACCGGGGTCTGCTCGCCCGCCGTCAACGAGCTGTCGCTCGTTACCGCCGGCAAGACGCGCGCCCACATCGCCGCCGACGGGACAACGCGACTCGGGACCAACGCCTCGGGCGTGGAAGCTTTGCGCGTGGTTCCGGTATCGACCATGGCCAACCGCCTGGACGCGCAAGGCGCCGCATCGGGCGCCAGCCCCGCCCTCGCCGCGCAGGGAACCGACGCGAACATCGACCTGACGCTGGCGCCCAAGGGTCAGGGGATGGTGAGTGCCGGCGGATCGCTTCGCCGCGTCGCCGCCAACCGCTTCATCGCCAACGGCGCCGCCTCCGGCGTGCATTTCAACGACGCGGGAACCACCGACGACATGCTCTGGGTGCTGCACAACGGCTACATGACGCTGCAGCGACGCCGCAAATCGGACAGCGCCTATCTGTCGACGGTCATGACCATCGACTCCGCCACCGCGGGGGACGCCCTCGTCATCACCGGCCCCGGCCATGTGGGTGTTGGCGCCGGCAACATCAACGAACGCCTGACGGTGCAAGGGGTGATGTCCCTGGCGCACGCGGCAGCCGCCCCCGCCGCCACCGCCGGTTTTGGCAAGCTCTATGTCAAGACCGACGGGCTTCTCTACTTCAAGAACGCCACCGGCACCGAAACCTGCCTCACGCCTTAAGGAGACCAGTCATGGCACTTGTGAAACCCGTTCCGACCGATTTCGGCATCGACGCGACCTACTGGAACATCCTCGCGGTCGAGAACAACCGTCCGCAGCAGGCCGCGCGGGTGATGATGGCGGGCTTCGCCAGCGCCCAGGCGCGGACCCACGGCCATCAACCGCTGGCGACGGTGCTCATCGACCTCGCCGGGGCGGACTATCCGGGCACCGCCGACGGGATCGCCTATCCCGCGATCTACGAGGCGATCAAGGCCCGCGCCGCCGCGCCGGGCGGCACACCGCCCTTCACCCTGTTCGCCCAGGCCACGGACGGCTGATCGCCGCCTCCGCCGGGTACCGGGCCGGCGGCCAGGCTCGCGGGCGATTCGTTCTCACGGTCCTGGCGCGCGATACACCTTGTCGATGAGCACGGACAGCTCACGGCGATCCGTCGATCCCGCCTCGACCAACGCCGGCGTGAACGTATGCCCGGCGACCAGATCGACGCGTTCGAGGGACCGGCCGCCCGGAACGCAGGGCAACGGAATGCGCCATGTGAATGCCTCGTTGCCGTCAAGATGAAGGGTGGAGAGCAGCGACGGCCCATGTAAGGCGGACAGGCATTCACGGGCGCCGGCCGGATGGGCGTGCCGGCCCTGCACGACCAAAATCCCGTGTCCGTTGGGCCGAAGGTGGACGGCCGTGCGGCGGCCGCCCCAACCATCGGCGGTGATGGCGACGGCCATCACGCCCGGCCCCGCCACCGCGAGGCGCCGGTCGGTGCGCGCATGGCGCTTCACCTCGGCAACTCCCCCGTGATCGAGCAGAGGAAAGGCCTTGCGCAGAAACCTCAAGGCCCAGGCCCGCCCGTCGAACTCGGCGTCCGCCGCATGACGGTCAAAGCACTCGGTGATGGCGCTCAGCACCCAATGGGGCGGCGCGGCGCCGAAATGCCGGTGGAGCACCCGCATGGCCTCGATCGCCGCCCGGTCCCACGCCGAGGCGGTCTTGGTCATCGGGTGAACACGGGATTGGGCCTGCTCCACGTCGATGAAGCCGATCCGGTCCGGTGCCGCCATGAACAGACGTATCCAAAGATCGAAATCATGCGCGGCGAACAGCGACGCATCGAGGAGGCCGACCCGCGCAATAGCTTCGCGCCGCAGGAACACCGTGGGCTGGCAGATGAAACACCCGTCGCGAAAGCGCTCCACCGGGCCGGGGCGCCGGGTGGGATAGCAATCGACGGGGCAACCCTTCGCGTCGATCCAACGCGCCTGTCCGTACACCATCAGATGATCGGGGTGGCTGCGAAAGTGCGCCACCGCGCGCTCGACGGCCTTTGGCGTCAAGAGATCGTCGGAATTCAGCCACCCGATGATCTGCCCCGTCGACTCGCCGATGGCGCGGTTGATGGCGGCGGCCTGCCCGCCATCCCGTTCCGAGCGCCAGGTGAAGCGGCGTGACGACAGCGGTGTCGCCGCCAGGATCGCGACGGAAGCGTCGGTCGATCCCCCGTCGCGGACGAGATGCTCGATATGGGGATACGTCTGCCCGGCGACGCTGGCCAGGGTCGCCGGCAGGAAGGCCGCCTGGTTGAAAGAGGGGGTGACGATCGTGACCGTCGGTGCGTGTTTCAAGGGAAGCATTCATGCGCCGCCCGTATCAGACGGTTGGCCCGAGAAGGGCCGCGTATCCCGCGCCGACGACCGCGGGGGCGTAGGTCGCCGCCGTCAGCCGCCGCCCCTGCCGCGCCAGCCGCTCGCGGAGGTGCCGATCCTCGACCAGCCGCCGCATCCACCAGGCCGCGTGCTCCACGTCCGGCTCCGCCCACAACTGCCCTTGGGCGAACGGATACTCACCCGGCGCCACCCTTCGCAATCGATGATCGACCAGCGCCGCCGTTCCCGGCGTCGTGAAGTCCATGTTCCCCGAATAGCCGGTGACGACCACCGGCTTGCCCAGCATCATCGCCTCGACGATCCCCCGCCCGAACCCCTCGGCCCGGTGCAACGACACGAAACAGTCGCACGCCCGGTAGAGGTCGAGCACGGCGGCACGGCTCAGCGTCCCGCTGATGACGGCGATGCGGTTGTCCGTTGCGGCCTCCGCCAGCAGCCCCTGCCACAGCGGGTCGTCCGGTGTTGCCCGCATCGCCTTGACCACGAGCCCGGCCGGCTCGTCGCCGCGCGGAAACGCCGTTCGGAAGGCCCGTAGACAGGCCTGGGGATTCTTGCGGGCAAGACCGGAGAGGAGATCGAAAGAGAACACGAACAGGAAACGATCCTTGCGCAACGCAAAGTCGCGCCGGCCCAGCCCGGCGGTGGCGTCGACCGTCACGGCCATCGGCACATGGCGCACCGGCTTCGGGCAGCTTTTAGCGTAGGCGTCGTAGGTATGGCGGCTGGAGGCCCAGACCTCGTCGACCAGATTGTAGGCGTGCCGCCATTCCACCGGCCACTCAGGCAGTTCCCAGGGCCAGTAGCCGATGGTCCGCCGCCCGTCCAGCAGCCGGGTCCCTTCGGTCGCCGCCACACGCGCCGTCTCGATGCCGGTGGTGCAGATCAGGTTCACCGCGTAGGGCAAGCTGTCGGTGATCAGCGCTTCCAGGCCGCGCTCGCCTTGGCAGACGTCGCGCCCGGGCTGGATGTTGCGAATGGCAAAGGGGATGTTTCGGGCCTTGAGGGCCAGGGCGGCCATCCGCACGTCCTCGCCGAGACCGAACTGGCCGCGGGCGTAGCCGATCAGGTTGACGCCGGACGGTACCCCACCGCCCGCCCCCACCATGGGCGCGGGCGGCGCCAGCGCGCCCATTTCCGCCAGCCGCCGGAGAACCGGGTACGACTCCCGCCCCTCGCCACGCGCCCAATCCCGGAACCCGGGATGGCCGGGATCGGGGAAACGCTCCTGAACAGCCGGGTCGGCCGCCCAGATCATCGCCAGAATGCGCGGGACCCGCGGGGGCGTGGCCAAGGGCGCCAGCAGGGCCCGGGCCTGCCGGTCGTCGACGACATCGGCAAGGCGCGTTTCCCCCAAGCCCCGGGTGAAATACCAGTCCAAGAACGCCCCACGGCCGCCCGGTTCGCCCAGGGGACAGGCCGCCTGAAGGCTCGGCCGGCGGACCCACACCTGCCGCATCAGCCGGGTGACCGGCACGAAGGCATCGTCGGGCACCTCGGGGTCCGGCTCGTTCAGAAAGCTCTTCTGCTCCTCGGTGAAGAAGCGCCCGAGACCAAGCTCGGCGGCGCCGTAGACGAAGTACCACCAGACAAACCCCTGCCGCCCCTCCCGTGTGGCCAGGTCGAAGGCCGCCTGAAGATCGGGCCGCATCGCCCAGACCCGCGTCATCAGGCGCGTGAGCCCCGGCTCCACGCCCGGCAGCGCCTCATCCGCCGGTTCCGACAGCACGTCCAGGGCGACCGCGAGATCGGCCTCGGCCAGCGCGTGGTATTCGCCGGAGCCGTTCATGAGCAGCCACCACTCGAAACCCGCCGGGTCGTCCTCGAACAAGGCCCGAAGGTCGGGGCGGATCAGCCAAATGGTTTTTCCCACGTCGCCCAGCCGCGCCGTCGCCAGCGCTCGCCGGCGTTCGGCAACGTCCAAGGGGGTGAGGCGCGCGGTGGGGAGCATCGTTGCGTCTCCGTGATCTGATACGGGCGGCGTTTGAACACTTCCATCATTTGCCGCCCGTATCCCCCTTTCGCACAGTGCGCCGCACTGTGCCGTCGGGTTTGAACCAAAGGCGGTTGATGGAAGCCACCAACCGCCTTTGGTATGATACGGTTCGCGAATAATGGAAGCGATCATCCGCCGGCGGTGTGATGCCTCGGCCATAACGCCCACCGGGGCCGCTCACCGGGCGTCCATCCCTTCGGCCAGGGCGACATGGCTGCTCAGCCCCAGGCGCCCCAGGTTGGGGCTGTAGAACGGATCGGCGTAGTCCCTGGTGCCCCACCGCTCGCGCAGCCGCTCCACCTCCCGGCGTTCCCGTTCGTGGACGGCACCGCCGCCGAGGGGCTTGCGGGTGGCGGATTCGTGGTGGAGCAAGGTGGCGTGCGGCGTCCAGATCACCCGGAAGCCCCGCGCGCGCAGCTTCAGGCAGAAGTCGACGTCGTTGAAGGCGACCGGGAAGGCTTCCTCGTCCAGGCCGCCGACCGTATCGTAGACCGCGCGCCGGCACACCAGGCAAGCGGCGGTGACGGCGCTGGCGTTCTGCGCCACCACCGCCGAATGCCAATAGCCGGGGGACTGGGCCCCAAAGGCGCGCTGCGCGTTGTCGGCGGCGCCGAACAGGCCGATGACCACGCCGCCGTGCTGGATGAAACCGTCCGGGAACAGGAGCTTGGCGCCCACGGCCCCCACCTCCGGCCGCAGGGCATGGGCGGCCATCTCGCGCAGCCAGCCCGGTTCCGTCACCTCGATGTCGTTGTTCACCAGACCGATCAGCGGCGTGGCGGTCCGCGCCACGGCATGGTTGTTCAGGCGCGAGAAATTGAAGGGGCCGTCGTCGCGCCACACCGACACCCGCGGGTCCCGCCCCACCTTCGCCAGATAGGCCGAAGTCTCCGGCCGCTCGCTGCCGTTATCGACGATCAGCAGGCGCAGGGCCGGGTAGTCGGTCCGCGTCAAGACGCTCTCGACGCAGACCGACAGCAGGTCGACGCGATCGCGCGTCGGTACGATCAGGGTCACCGGCGGCGGCGGTTCCGGCAAGGGCCGTTCGACACGCAGCACGCCGTGCGGCGCCGGCACCAGCCGGGCACCGGGGGCGAGCGCCGCCAGCGGGCCCGTGAGATGGCGCGCCCGCTCCGTCGGCGCCGGCAAGGCCACGGCGTCGGCAAAGCGGTGGAACAGCACCCAGGGCAGATGATCGACCTCGGTATCCTCCGCCCCCAACAGCACGGCGGCGATCAGCGCCTCCGGCGTGGCGCCCGCCTCCGTGCCGAGCGCCTCCATCACCCGGTCCCGGCGCAAGGCGACGGCGCGGCCGACGAAATCCGCCGCCAGGAAGCGGTCGGGGTCCCAGTCGGGCTTGAACCGGGGCTGGGAGCGCGCTCCGTCCTCCAGAACATCGTCGTCGGCGTAGACGGCGACGGGCCGCCGGTCCCCCAAGTGCCGCGCCAGCAGTTCCAGCGCGCGCGGATGGGGAAAGCCGGCCCGGCCGGGAAACAGCACGTACGCCCCCCTCGCCTCGCGCAGGGCGCGCGGCAGAGGCAAGGAGACGGCCTCGTCCGGGATCAGGCTGAACAGCGGGCTTCCGGACACGCCGGGCGCCGCTGGCTCGCCGGGCCACGAGGCCTCGTGACCGGCGAGCCAGCGGCGGTACGGCGCCGCATCCGCCAGCTCGTTGAGGGGAAGCTTCAGCAGCCGTTCGCGCAAGCGATCGCCCCGGCCCCCGAGGCCGGCGAGGTCGGCTTCAAGCCGGCGCCTCTCGTCCGGCACGGTCGCCGCCGCAAAGCGTACCGTAACGGGCGGGCCGTCCAGGTCATGATCGGTGTTGGCGACCCTGACCGCCACCCGGTGAGGCTCTCCGTCGCACAGCGCCGAGGGCAGCGGGATGCGAAAGGCGTTGTGGCCGCGCGTGCCCAGGACCTGGGCCAGATCGGGGCGGAACTCCGACGCCTCGACGCGCTGCCGGGGGGCGCCGTCGATCATCACGTCCAGCACCACCGGCCAGTCCGGGCTTCGCGTGTCGAGCGCCCAGCCTTCCACGACCAGCCCCGCCACCCGCTCGATGCGGCCGCGAAAGCGTGGCGGGGGGACGGCGACCGGCGGTGGCTCAAGCGGTTGGCCGGGATGCGCCACCGTCACGCCCGCCCGCTCGCCGCCGCCGCGAAAGCGCGGCACGGTGACGACCTGCGGCGAGTGGTCGAGCGGCTGGCCCAGAAGCGCCGTCGTCACGCCCACCCGGTGGGGTTCGCCATCGGCCAGCTCCGCCGGCAACTCGACGCGGAAGGCATGACAGCCGCGCGTGGCGAACGCCTGGGCCAGATCGGCGCGGAACGCCGATGCCACGACGCGTTGCGGCGGGCCGCCGTCGATGACGACATCGAGCGCCACCGGCCGGTCCGGATTCAGCTCGTCGAGCGCCCAGCCCTCCAGCACCCGCCCGGTCACCCGCTCCGCGCAGCCGCGAAAGCGCGGCACGGTGACGGCCATCGGCGACCGCTCCAAAGCCAGGCCGGAGCGAGCCTCCGTCACGCTCACCTCATGGGGGTGTCCGTCGGCCAGCGCCGGGGGCAGTTCGAAGCGGAAGGCGTGGTGTCCGCGCGTGGCGAACGCCTGGGCCAGATCGGGGCGGAACGCCGATGCCACGACGCGTTGCGGCGGGCCGCCGTCGATGGCGACGTCGAGCGCCACCGGCCGGTCTGGGTCCTGCTCGTCGAGCGCCCAGCCCTCCAGCACCCGCCCGGTCACCCGCTCGACACGGCCGCGAAAGCGTGGGGTGAGGGTGGCGGTCACGGGCGGACAGTCTTCAGGGCTTCTCCAGGATGCACAGGGATTGGCCGAAGGCATGACGGCCGCCGGGCACCTTCTCGCTCGCCTGATCGTCGCCGATCTCGATGAAGGGCGTGTCGCCGGAAATGACATCGACGACTCGGAAGCCGATCTTCTCCGCCCAGATCGCGAGATCGCCGCGGTTGATGAAGACGTTGATGTGACCGAGATAGGCCCGCTTGCGGACCCAGTCGACGTTGGCCATGAAGACCGACCAGTTGTGTTCGATCCCGAACTCCAGGAAGGACAGCACGACCTTGCCGCCTTTGTTCAGCGCACGGTAGGCCTCTTCCAGGTAGACATACGACTCTTCATGCAGAAGATGGGTGAACACGGAGAAGAACGTCACGAAGTCGCCGGCCGAAACGGCTTCGGGAACTTCGATCTTCTCGACACGGTAAAAGGAGAAGTCGGGCCGGGATACGCACTTGCGGCGCGTGTACTCCAGCATCTTCGGCACGATGTCGGTGCCGGAATAGCGGATACCGGGAAAAGGCGCCAGCTTCGTCGCCAGACGGCCGGAACCGCACCCGATATCGATGACATGATGCCCATCGGCCAGACCGAACTGCCGAAGCAACTGCCGCTCCAGGGTTCCGAAAAGCTCGTATTCGCCCCCGACGGCCAGCGACATGGCTTCGTCTTCGGGGAAAGCCGCGAGGTTGGCGTCCACCACAGCTTTATAGCTTTGCAGGTATTGCAGTTGCTCGCTCACGTCACAAAACCCCGGCGCGCCTGAAAGATAAAGCTCCATTCCGGCAAGGAAGGCATCTGTTTGGGTTATATCCTCCGCCAGATCCCACGAACAGGAGTTTCAATCAGCCGTACCCTGCCCTTGCCGGCTGCTGCTGCATTCTAAAATGAAGCCATGACGGGTGGCGGGGTCACCGGCTGGTGATCTGGATAATCGCCGGCCCCAGGATCACCACGAACAGCACCGGCAGGAAGAACACGATCATCGGCACCGTCAGCCGGGCGGGCAGCGAGCCGGCCTTTTTCTCCGCCGCCGCCATGCGGCGGTCGCGGCTTTCCTGGGCGGCGGTGCGCAGCGCCGAGGCCAGCGGCGTGCCGTACTTCTCCGCCTGGATCAGGGTGGTGGTGACGGCCTTCACCGCCGGCAGGCCGGTGCGCAGGGCCAGGTTCTCCAGCGCCTGCCGGCGTTCGGGCAGATAGGCCAGCTCCGCCGTGGTCAGTTCCAGTTCCTGCGCCAGGGCCGGCGACGAGGCGCCGATCTCCTGCGCCACCCGGCCGAAAGCGGCCTCGATGGACAGGCCCGCCTCCACGCAGATGAGCAGGAGGTCGAGCGCGTCGGGCAACGCCTCGGCGAACGTCTGCTGGCGCTTCTGGATGGCGTTGGACATCAGAAGGTTGGGCAGGTACACCCCGACCACCACCGCGCCGAAGGTGATCGCCACCTTCACCTGGGGCTTGAGCGTGAAGGTGTTGGAGCCGAACAGCAGGAAACCCGCCACCCCGGCGAACGCCAGCGGCGCCAGCGCGCGGGCCGTCACGAACAGGGCGACGGCGTTGGGGCCGCGCCAGTTGGCCTGAACCAGCCTGGTGCGCAGATCCTCGCCGGCGAACAGGTCGCGCAGCTTCAGCCGCTCCACCAGGGTCTTGAGCGGCGACGGCCGGTCGCGCCTGAGCCGCGACTTGCGCTGCAACGCTTCCATCTGCTGGGCGCGCAGGGCATGGCGGTGCCGGGACACCGTCTTCAACCGGCCGGCGAGCGGGTCGGACCGCACATAGGGCAGGATCAGCGCCATCACCGTCAAAAACGCGCTGAGCGAGGCCACCAGCACGATCATCGACGCGGGGTCGGTGAGGAAGGCGAAGAAGCTCTCGACCATGGTGCCCTCCCCTCAGATCCGGAAGTTGATCATCTGGCGCATCACCAGCACGCCCAGCGTCATCCACAGCCCGCCGCCCGCCAGCATGTAGGTGCCGGAGGTGGTGCTGAACAACAGGCCGATATAGCCGGGGTTGACCAGCCACAGCACACCGGCGACCAGGAACGGCAGCGAGCCGATGATCGCCGCCGAGGCCTTGGCCTCCGACGACATCGCCTGGATTTTGTCCTTCAGGCGCCGGCGCGCCCGCAGCACGTTGGCCAGCCCCTCCAGCGTGGCGGCGAGGTTGCCGCCGGTTTGCTGCTGGATCACCAGGACGATGGCGAAGAACTTGAGGTCGGTGGTGGGCATGCGTTCCAGCGCGCGTTCCAGCGCCTGCTCCATGGTCATGCCGACGCGCTGCGCCTCCACCAGCATGCGGAACTCGTACCCCACCGGGTCGGGCAACTCGCGGCCGATGATGCGCAGGCATTCGCCCACCGGCAGGCCCGAGCGGGTGCCGCGCACCAGCACGTCCAGCGCCTCGGCGAAATGGGCGGTGAACGCCTGCTGGCGCTTTCGGGCCTTGAGGCCCAGCGCGGCCTTGGGCAGGCCCAACGCGGCCCCCATCGCCCCCAGCGCCACCACCGGCGGGCTCAGGCGCAACAGCACCAGCGAGACGGCCACGCCCAGGCCGACGCCGAGGCTGACCAGCACGTAGCCGCGCACCGACAGCGGCAGGCCCGATTGCAGGAGAAGCTGGCGCAAGGTGCCGCGCCGGCGGCGCGCCCGCTGGCCTTCCAACTCCTTGAGCTTGCCCTGGATCAGCTTGCGCCGCGCCCCGGCCTCGTCCCCCTCGCCCGGCCTTTCGCGGACCGCCCCCGCGAGCCCCCGCGCCCGCTGCCGGAACCGGGCCTGCGGCGACCAGCGCCAGACGTAGACCAAGGCCAGGACACAGGCCGAAACCAGAAGCAGCCAAAGGGCCAGGATGAGGGCGATGTCCATGACAGGCACCATACGGCAAGGCCGAAAGGCCCGCCAGAGCACACCCGGCGGGATGCGCGGGTGTCACACCTCTTTGTCCTGCGCCCGGACGCTCCCGCCCGCCGTGCCCGCCGTCACAGCCAAAGCCGGCATCGGGAAAAAGACGGAATCCGGGCATGGGGCGGCGATATACTCTCAATAAGGTCGTAAAGACGTTCGTTGACACTCCTTCATTCAGGGGATAGTGACTGCCAAACGGCCAAGTCCATTCGCCGATTGGGAGAGAGTCCTTGTCACGCGTCGCTCTGATTACCGGCATCACCGGCCAAGATGGTGCCTACCTTGCCGAGTTCTTGCTGTCGAAGGGCTATGTGGTTCACGGCATCAAGCGCCGCTCCTCTTCCTTCAACACCGGCCGCATCGACCACCTCTATAAAGACCCGCACGAGGCCACGCGGTTTTTCATGCATCACGGCGATCTGACCGACGCCACCAACCTGATCCGGATCATGGAGGAGGTGCAGCCCGACGAGATTTACAACCTTGCCGCGCAAAGCCACGTCCAGGTCAGCTTCGACACCCCGGAATACACCGCCAACGCCGACGGCATCGGCACGTTGCGGCTTCTGGAGGCCATCCGCATCCTCAAGATGCGCGACACGGTGCGGTTCTATCAGGCCTCCACCTCGGAGCTGTTCGGCAAGGTGCATGAGACGCCGCAGCGCGAGACCACGCCGTTCCACCCGCGCTCGCCTTATGCCGTGGCCAAGCTCTACGCCTACTGGATCACGGTGAACTACCGCGAGGCCTACAGCTTCCACGCCTCCAACGGCATCCTGTTCAACCACGAGAGCCCGATCCGCGGCGAAACCTTCGTCACGCGCAAGATCACCCGCGCCGTCGCCGCCATTCATCTGGGCCTCCAGGAAAAGCTCTATCTCGGCAACCTGGACGCCAAGCGCGACTGGGGCCACGCGCGCGACTACGTGGAGGGCATGTGGGCGATCCTCCAGCAGGACGAGCCCGACGACTACGTGCTGGCCACCGGCGAGACCCATTCGGTGCGCGAATTCGTCGAACTGGCCTTCGCCCGTGTCGGCCGCACCGTCGAGTGGACGGGCCACGGCGTCGAGGAGAAGGGGCTCGACGCCGGTACCGGCAAGGTGCTGGTGGAGATCGACCCTCGTTACTTCCGCCCGGCCGAGGTCGACCTGCTGCTCGGCGACCCGGCCAAGGCCCACGCCAAGCTCGGCTGGCGGCACACGACCAGCTTCGCCGATCTGGTCCACGAGATGGTGGACTCAGACCTCCAGGTCATCGCCCAGGAGGCCGGGCAGGTTCCGTCGGCCAACGGCTGGCACCCCGAGCGCTGATCCTTCACCGCCCCGCCGGGCCGGGAGCCAGAGCGAACGGAACCGGCGGCTGCCCCGCGCACCAGCGCCGCCACATGGCGCGGTAGGCGCCCTCCACCCGGCGGGCGAAGCCGGGTCCGTCGCACAGGGGCGAGGCCCGCATCCGCTCGCGCAGGCCCATCCGCAACATGGTGAGCCGTCCGGTGTCCTGGGCCAAAGCCACGGCGAGGGCGTGATAGGCCACCGCGTCGCCGGCCACCAGATCGCCAAGCCCGACCGCCGACAACAGGCTCGCCCCCACCCGCCCGGCGTGGCGGTCGCCCCTCAAGCTGACCACCGGCACGCCCATCCACAGCGCCTCGCAGGTCGTCGTCGTGCCGTTGTAGGGGAACGGGTCCAAGGCCACGTCCACCTCGCCGTAGAGCGACAGATGATCCTGGCTCATCGCACTCCAGGGCCGGATGTCGAGCCGGTCGGGCGCGATTCCGCGCGCCTCGAACAAGGCGGCCAGCCGCCGGCGGGTGCCGGCGTCGTCGAGTTGCCGGGCCTTGAGGAAAAGCCGGGAGCCCGGCACCGCCGCCAGGATTCCCGCCCACGCCGTCACCACCTCGTCGGTGATCTTGGAGACGTTGTTGAACGAGCCGAAGGTCACATAACCGCGCGTCGGGCCGGGCGGCGGCACCGGCTCCGGCGCGTCCGGCGAAGGGCGGTAGCACAGGAAGACGGGAGCCAACCGGACCAGCTTCTCGGTGTGGAAGGGATCGGCGTCGCCGGGTGGGTCGGTAACGGCGTCCACCAGCCGGTAATCCATGGCGTCGAGGCCGGTGGTGTTGGGATAGCCCAGCCACGTCACCTGCACCGGCGCCGGCTTGCGCGCGAAGGTCAGGATGCGGGAGTCGGCGAAATGGCCGTTCAGGTCGACCAGGATGTCGATGCCGTCGGCCCGGATCAGATCGGCCAGCGCCGCGTCCTTCACGCCGAAGGTCTCGCGCCACAGGTCGGCGTTGGCCCGGATCGCCTGGGTGAAGGTGTCCGGGCGCTTGACGTCGGAATAGCAGACCACCTCGACCTGGCGCCGGTCGTGACTGGACAGAAGCGGCAAGGTGAAATACGCGCACGAATGGCGCCAGAAATCGGGAGAGACGTAGCCTACCCGGAGCCGCCGCTCCGGGTCCCGGTCCCGCGTCGTGGCGCGTCTCTCCCCCGCCAGGGCGGCGGCGTGCCGGGCGGCGAAGGCGCGGTGCTCGGCAAAGACCTCCGAGCGCGACAGCCCGGTGGTGTAGTTGAGAACCGTCAACAGGTTCTGGTTGGCCAGCAAAAGCCCGGGGCGCAATTCCACCGCCCGGCGAAAGTTGGCGATGGCCGCCATCAGCCGGCCACGGGACTGCAAGCCGTTGCCGTAATTGTAGAAGGTGTCGGCGTTGGTGGGATCGGTGCGCACGGCCATGTCGTACACCTCGAACGCCTCGTCGAGGCGGCCCAGCTTGCGCAACGCCACCCCCAGGTTCGACATCGCCTGGGCGTGCCCGGGGTCCAGGGCCAGCACACGGTGGTACATTTCCACCGCCTCGCCCCCCCGCCCTTGCATTTGCAGCAGTCCGGCCAGCTTGAAATGAGCGTCGGCGTGGTCGGGCAAGGAGGCGACCAGCCGGCGGCAGGCCGCCTCCGCCGCCGCCAGCCGCTTGGCGATGGGCAGGCCGTGGTCGATGCTGTAGCGGCTTTCGCTCAGACCGGCCCGCAGGATGATGGCATGGGCCAGGAGGTTGCCGGCGTCCTCACGCTGGCCCAGGCGCATCAGGGCGTCGGCCAGCCGCTCCAGGGTATCCACCCAGTCGGGCCGGATGCCCAGGGCGTGGCGGTATTCGCGCGCGGCCTCGCCCGGCCGACCGGCCGCCAGCAGCGCGTTGCCGAGATTGACGCGGATTTCGGGATGGTCGGGGCGCTGGTCGACGGCCCGCCGGGACAGGGCGATGGCCTCGTCCAGCCGGCCCTGCCCCTTGAGCAGGACCGCCAGGTTGGACAGGGCGTCGGCGGCATCGGGCTGGAGCGCCAGCACCCGACGGATGAGCGCTTCGCCCTCGCCCACCCGCCCCTGCCGAATGAGCGTCATCCCCAGGAGATGGAGCGCCGGCGGATGCTCCGGCGCCACCGCCAGAACGCGCTCGCAGGCCTGCCGGGCCTCCGGCAGCCGGGCGGCCTGAAGATGCCGCGCCGCCATGTCCAAATCCCGCTGAAACATCGACATCCCGATCCGCCGGCCATAACCCACAAAGACCCCGCCATCGTGCCGCGTCGGCAACTCCTTGTCAGCCCTGGATATTCCCTCCCGCGCCGTCTCCCGTTTTGATCACCGCCCGGACGCTCGCAAATTCGCTCCAAACCCGATAAAACCAGACGTCTTCGCCCATCCGCCGCCCACTCCGAAGGGGTTTCGTCACCATGGACGCCAGCCAGCTCAAGGCCCTGCTCGACCAAGGTCTGCGCCATCACCATGCCGGGCGGCTGCCGGAGGCGCTCGACTGCTACGCCCGCTACACCCAGCACGACCTGACCCAGCCGGACGTGCTCAACAACATGGGGGTGGCGTTGCGGGCGCTGGGCCATCATCACGCCGCCGTGGCCAGCTACGAGCGGGCGCTGGCGCTCAACCCCGGCGCCCCCGGCACCTGGACCAACATGGGCAACGCGCTGCGCGAGCTGGGGTTGTTCGAGCGGGCGCTGGCGGCCCATGCCCGCGCGGGCGAACTGGGCGACCTCAACCCGACGCTGCTCCACAACATCGGCATCGTCTACCGCGACATGGGCGACATGGAGCGGGCCATCGCCCACTTCGACCGCGGCCTCGCGATGGACCCGGATCACACCAACTGCCGCTGGGACCGGGCGCTGGCGCTGTTGATGCTGGGCCGCTACACCGAGGGCTTGCGCGAATACGAGTGGCGCTGGAAAACCGACAAGGCCAAGTCGCGCCGCCTCACCGACCGGGCGTGGAACGGCGCGCCCCTGGACGGCAAGACCCTTCTGCTGACCACCGAGCAGGGCTTTGGCGACGCCATCCAGTGGATGCGCTTCATCCCGCAGGCGGCGGCGCGCGGCGCGCGGATCATCGTCGAAAGCCAGCCCGAACTTCGCCGCCTCCTGGAGCATGTCGAGGGCGTGGCCGGCTTCATGGAAGCCGGGACGCCGCCGGTGCCCCACGATGTCCAGCTGCCGCTCCTCAGCCTGAGCGGAACCTTGGGCACCACGCTGGAGACGCTGCCGCGCCAGGTGCCCTATATCACCATCCCCCGCGACCCGGCCTACGCCCTGCCGCCGGTGGGCGGAACCACGCGCCGCATCGGCATCAACTGGGCGGGCAAGCTGAAGCCGCGCGACCGCTCGTGTCCGCTGACGGCGCTGGCGCCGCTGTTCGGGCGCGCCGACGTTGCCTTCTACAGCCTGCAGATGGGGGGGCGCGCCGACGACGTCCACAAATTGGGCTTCTCCGGCCTGGTCACCGATCTGGGTCGCCATATCCGCGACTTCCACGACATGGCCCAGTTCATGATGCAGATGGATCTGGTCATCACCATCGATTCCGCGCCGGCGCATCTGGCCGGCGCGCTCGGTGTGCCGACGTGGACGATGCTGCTCTATGCCGCCGACTGGCGCTGGATGCTGGAGCGCTCCGACAGCCCCTGGTATCCCACCATGCGCCTGTTCCGCCAGACCGCGTGGGAAGACTGGTCGACGCCGACCGCCCAGGTCCGGGAAGCTTTCACCGCCTACATGAACGGGGAGCCGCCGGTATGACCCGCGCCGCCGTCCTTCTCCTGGCCCTCCTTGCCGCCGGCTGCTCGTCCTCGCGCTTCGACGACGCGGCGTACATCAAGAACAGCGGCGACTTCTCGGTCCCGGAGGGGGTGGAGCGGCGCTTCACCATCTGCCACGACCCGCTGTCCGACAAGGAAAGCACCCGCGAGGCCATCGATCGGCTGGTATTCGCCCAGTGCGGCCGCTACGTGGAGCCCCGCTCCGAGCGCGCGGCCGCCTGCACGCTCTTCCACCCCAGCCAGAAGACCTTCACCTGCCTTCTGCCGCCGGAATAAGGCGCGGCCCTCACCGCATCGCGCGGTAAAGGCGAAAACGTTCGCGGCCGCTGACCTCCTCGATGACGCCGGCGCCGGCCAGCCCTTCCAGCAGCATCATGGCGCCGCGCCGCGTCATGCCCACCACCTGCGCCACGTCGCCCGACGACACCACCGGCCGGTCGATGAGCAGCGTCACCACCTGCGCCAGCCGCGAGTTGCGGCGATGGCTCTCGCACCGCTCCATCAGCCGCTGGCGCGCCAGGGTCAGCGCCGCCAGATCCTTCACTCCCTGCGTCGCTCCGCGCGCCACGGCGCTCAGGAACAGCGGCAGCCAGCGCTCGGGCGGATCGAAGGGGCGGTAGTCGGCCAGCCCCTCGCGGAAGCCCCGCGCGATGGGGGTGAACGGCCCTTGCGTCTTGCCCCGCCGCCAGAGATAGACGGCCGTCAGGAGACGGCCGGTGGCCTCGCCGTGGCGCAAGGGGGCGAGGCGATGCCACGCCGCCAGCGCCAGCCCTGCCGCCGGCAGGGCCGGAGTGCGCTCCAGCTCCTCCAAGGTTTCCAGCCACGCCAGGATCTTGTCCACGCCGTCCACCCCCACCAGGGGAAGGGAGTCGGCGCCGATCAGGCGGCCGTGCAGTTCCAGGATGCCGTCGGCGGTCAGCACCTCGCCGGCCTCGGCCCGTGCCGCCGCCCGCCACGCCCGGACGATGCCGTAGCCCAGGCGCAACGCGGAATCGGCCGGTGCTTCCGCCGCGTCGCTTTCCCACAGGGCGATACGTTCGCTTTCCACCCACGCCGCCTCCAGCGCCGCCGAAGCCGAGGCATCGACGGCGACGGTGCGCGCCAGCCAGCCTTCGCGCGCCGGGTGGCCCTTCAGGCGCTCGTCGAGGCGGGCAAGCGCGCTTTCCGCGCGCTCCCAGGCGGTGGCCCAACCGGGCAGGGCGGTCGTCACCATCGCCCCGCCTCTTCCCTGGCCGGACTTTCCGGGGACGGCGCCAGCCGCCGATGCCACGCGCACGCCGTGGCCAGGATGGTCGGCAGGTCGGACAGGCGGGGCGCCCACCCCAGGATGTCGCGCGCCCGCGACGGGTCGGCCACCAGCACCGGCGGGTCGCCGGGCCGCCGGGGGGCTTCCTGGCGGGGAACGGGGCGGCCGGTCGCCGTTTCGATGGCCGCCACCACCTCGCGCACGGAATAGCCCCGGCCGGCGCCCAGGTTGGCCGCCAGGGGATCGCCGCCGGCCAACAGCCGCTCGATCGCCGCGACATGGGCCCGCGCCAAGTCCGAAACATGGACGTAGTCGCGGACGGCGGTGCCGTCCGGCGTGGGATAGTCCGTGCCCATGACCTTGAGCGGCGGACGCCGGCCCAGTGCCGCGTCGATGGCCAGCGGGATCAGGTGGCTTTCCGGCTCGTGGGCCTCGCCCAGCTCGCCGTCGGGATCGGCGCCGGCGGCGTTGAAGTAACGCAGCGCCGTCCAGCGCACGCCGTGCGCCGCCCCGTACCAGCCAAGCGCCCGCTCGACCGCCAGCTTGCTTTCGCCATAGGGATTGACCGGCGAGAGCGGGTGGCTCTCCACGATGGGCACGGACCGCGGGTTGCCGTAGACCGCCACCGTCGAGGAAAAGACGACCGCGCGAACCCCGGCCGCCACCAGGGTATCCAGCAAATTCAGGCTGCCGGTCAGGTTGATGCGGTAGTACCGCCCGGGCCGGGTCATGGACTCACCCGCCTGGATCAGGCCGGCAAAGTGCAGCGCCGCCTCCACCGGCTCGCGCGCCAGGGCGGCGCGCAGGGCCTCGGGTTGGGTCAGGTCCGCCTCGATCAGCGGCCCCCAGCGCACCGCGGCGCGATGCCCGCCCGCCAGCGAGTCGAGGGTAACCGGCACATGGCCTGCCGCCGCCAGCGCCTTGCAGGTGTGCGAACCGATGTAGCCGGCGCCGCCGGTCACCAGGATGCGGGCCATGGGCCATGCATCTCCGTCTTCAGGGCGCCCTCGCCCTCTGCCTGCCGGCGCCGGGCCGGATCATCGGCGGCCATCGCCAGAAAAGCCGCCGCCGTGCTGATCAGGCCGATCCACCAGCTCTGCCACAGGCCGTGGCTGACCGTCGAAACGGTGCACACGATGGCCAGAAGCGCCAGCGCCGTGGCGTGGGCCGGGCCGCTCAGCCGGCCGATCCGCCGGACGATCTGCACCAGGATGCCCAGCGTCAGGACGACGCCGACCAGCCCCAGATCGACCCAGACCTGGAGCGGCCCGTTGTGCGGGTGCATGGTGGTGTCACGGTTGCGCATGAAGACCACGGGTTCCTGGAACAGGTCCGGGGTGGAGCGGATCGCCTCCATCCCCCAGCCGAACAGCGGTTTTTCCAGCGCCATCCGGGCGCTCGCGTCCCAGATTTCCATGCGGGCTCCCGCCGAGGCGGTGCGCCAGTCGGTGAGGAACGACGGTTGGGCGTCGTGCAGGCCGAGCGCCAGCCACGGGGCGGCCAGAACGCCCACGACCAGCACGGCGGTCAGGCCCCGCCGGGCCACCGCCGGAGCCCGGGCGGCCAGCAGGTAGACGCCGCCCGCCGTGGCCATGCCCAGCGCCGCCGATTGGCTCTGGGTGCCCAGCAGCACGCCGAACAGCGTCACCGGCAGCAGGGCGGCGACCCAGGCGGGGACGAACCGGCGAGCCGCCAGCATGGCTGGCCACACCAGCACCGCCAGGACCATCGCCCCACGGTTGAGAACCGACGGGAGGACGCGCGGCCGGGACGGGATGCCGCGTACCGCGCGGTAGAGGGGATAGTTGAGGAGGAGTTCTTCCAGCAGCAGGGCGATCCCGACCGCCACGGCGGCGACGAAGACGGCCAGCAGCAGGCGTTTATGCCCCGCCTCCAGGGTTTGCGCCGCCGCCAGCAGGACAAGGCCGCCGGCCGTCAGATAGGCCAGCCGCAACACCCGGCCGGCGGCGAAACCGGGATCGGCGGCCCACAGGGCGCTGGTCGCCGCCCACGCCAGCAGGACCGCCAGACCGGCGGCCAGTGTCCGGTCCACCGGCGGCGGCCGCCGTGTCGCCCACAGCGATCCGGCGAGGCACACGACGGCGCCGACCAGAGGAAGCGCGCCCATGGCGGGCAGGACGAGGATGCTGGCAAGCGGGGCCGCCACGGCGATGAGAAGCAACCCGAAAAAGGCAAGGGGAAATTGCCGGTACGCACCCATGATGCTTTCCTGTCCGCCCATCCCACACCCGGTAAGATCGAACCCAAGGTGCCCGATCCGCCGGGCAGCGATGCATACACCGGGAACCCCCGGCCTCGATAGCGCCAAGGCGCACGAGGGCATGGCACCGTCGGGAGTGGCGACGGCCTTCGCCAGGGCATAGTATCGCGCTCATGACGATCGATCTCCATCCGTGGCGGGCGCTCAAGGCGAAGGCGGAGGCCGCGACGCGGCGACGCGGCCGTCTGCTCGACCTTCTGACCCATCCGGCCCTGCGCGGCCCGCGGTGGCCGCTTTACGCCCTGTTCCCCGCCATCCGGCTCGCCGTTGCCCACTACATCTGCCGCAACGGCCATGTCACCCGCGCCCGGCGCGAGCTGGGAACGGCCCGCCCGGCCGGCGCCCACCGCATGGCGGCGCGCCTGGACGCCATGCTCGCCGTGATCGCCGACGGTCATCCCGCCGCGCCGCCGTCGCGGGTTCCCGGGCGACCGGCAGCGAACGGATCGGAGAACGGGCCGGTGCTGATGGCCCTGTCCAGCTCCCTGCCCTTCCACCAGGCCGGCTATGCCCGGCGCAGCGACGCGTTGCTCCGCGCCCTGCGTACCCTCGGCGTCACGGCACACGCCGCCACCCGGCCCAACTTCCCGGCCGACCGGCCGGCTTACCGGCTCGGCCTGGTGACGCCGGCTTACCGGCTCGGCCTGGTGGCGGGAGACGGGACGGCGGAGCCGGGCGGCGTGGTCTACCAGCATCTGTCGGCGCCCGGTGTCGCGATCAACCGCAGCCCGGACGACGCCTATATCGCCGCCTACGCCGAGGCCCTGGCGAAGCTGGCCGAGGAGAGCGGGGCCGCCGTCCTGCATGCCCATTCCAACTTCATCAACGGGCTCGCCGCCGCCCAGGCGGGGCGGCGGCTGGGCCTGCCCGTGGTTTACGAGGTGCGCGGCCTGTGGTTCCTGACCCAGGCGGCCGAGGACCCGGAATTCGCCGGCAGCGAGCTGGCGCGCTACCAGCAGGCCATGGAGATGGCCGCCTTGGGGGCCTGCGACGCGGTGGTCGCCATCGCCGCCTGTCTGCGCGACGAACTCGTCCGGCTCGGCGTGCCGCCGGGCAAGATTCACGTCATGCCCAACGCCGTCGACCCGGCCCTGTTCGAGCCCGCCCCGCGCGACGCCGCCCTGGCGCGCGAGCTGGGGATGGAGGGACGCACGGTGGTGGGGTTCGCCGGATCGCTCAACGGCTATGAAGGCGTCGACCGGCTGATCGACGCGGTGACCGCCCTCGCCGCCGACGGGCTGGACCTCGGGCTGGTCGTCGCCGGTGGCGGCCCGGCGGCGGCGGCGTTGCGGCGGCGGGCGCGGCGGTCCGGCGGTCGCATCGTCTTCACCGGGCCGGTGGCGTTCGCGCGGATGCGCGCGCTCTACAGCGTGTTCGACATCTGCCCGCTGCCCCGACGGGACCTGCCGGTGTGCCGCGCGGTGCCGCCGATGAAGGCGCTGGAAATCATGGCCATGGCCAAGCCGCTGATCGTCTCGGCCCTGCCGCCGCTGCTGGAGTTCGGCGAGGAGGGGGTGAGCCGCCTGTCCTGCCCGCCCGACGACACCGCCGCGCTGGCGGCGGCCCTGCGCCGGCTGGCGCTCGACGCCGCTGAACGGGAGCGGCTGGGCCGGGCGGCGCGGGCGTGGGTGGTGGATCACCGCGCCTGGGATGGCATCGCCAAACGCTACCGCAACCTGTATCAATCCCTATAAGAAATCGAAAAGCGATAGCCGTTGATAGCGGCCCGGATTGCGGTTAGGATCGCCGTCTCTCATGGGAAACTCCGGCTTTTTCCCCATGTTTTCCGATCGCATTCCCGGAGGCGCCGAACGCGGCTTCATGCGCCTGCGGCAGGACTGACGACAGGTCCCATTCATGCTGTTCAATTCTGCGGAATTCCTGTTCGTGTTCCTGCCCGTCACGCTGGCGGGATTTTACATCCTACGGCGTTTGCGCAACGTCAATTTCTACGCCAGCTGGCTGTTTGCCGCCTCGATGGTATTCTACGGATACTGGTATCCCCAGTATCTGCCGCTCATCATGGGCTCGATCACCTTCAACTACGGCATCGGTCTGGCGGTCGGCCGGGCCACGCGGTGGCGTCGGCCGCTGGCGGTGTTCGGCATCGCCGCCAATCTGTTCGGGCTTGGCTATTTCAAATACACCAACTTCCTGGTCGACAACCTGAACGCGGTCCTGGGAAGCGGGTTATCCGTCGAAGCCCTGGCCCTGCCGCTCGGCATCTCCTTCTTCACCTTCCAGAAGATCGCCTATCTGATCGACGTCTACACGGGACGGCCGGCGGAGCGGAACTATCTGGCCTACGGCACCTTCGTGATGTTCTTCCCGCAACTGATCGCGGGACCCATCGTCCATCACAGCGAGATCCTGCCGCAGTTGCGCCGGATCGGCGGCCCCCAGCCGGTGCTGACCAATCTGGCGGTCGGCCTGACGGTCCTGACCTTCGGGCTGTTCAAGAAGGCGGTGATCGCCGACGGCATGGCGGTTTACGCCAACGCCATCTTCACGGCGGCCAACGCCGGGCAGGCCCTGTCGCTGGCGGAGGCGTGGCTGGGCGCGCTGGCGTACACGCTTCAGCTCTATTTCGACTTCTCCGGCTATTCGGACATGGCCATCGGCCTGGGCCTGATGTTCGGCATCCGGCTGCCGGTTAACTTCTGGTCGCCCTACAAGGCCACCAGCATCATCGATTTCTGGCGCCGTTGGCACATCACCCTGTCGCGCTTCCTGCGCGACTATCTCTACATCCCGCTCGGCGGCAACCGGAAGGGACCGGCGCGCCGCCATGTCAACCTGTTCCTGACCATGCTGCTGGGCGGCATCTGGCACGGGGCGGGGTGGACCTTCGTCATCTGGGGGGCGCTGCACGGCGCCAGCCTGACCGTCAATCATCTGTGGCGCGTCGTCCGGCCGACGGCCGGGCGGTCGGGCGCGACGGCGCGGGGCGCGTCGTGGCTGTTGACCTTCACCGTGGTCGTGATCGGCTGGGTCTTCTTTCGCGCCGAGTCCGTGCCGGTCGCCCTGGGGGTGCTGCGCGGCATGGCCGGTCTGAACGCCCTGCTGCCGGCCAAGGCCGCCACCCTGGCCATGCTGGCCCAGGGCTTCGCCGCCGCCGGTCTGCTGCTGACGCTGTGCCTGATCGCGCCCAACACCCTTCAGCTTATGCGCTCCGCCCGGCCGGCGCTCAACATCCCCGCCGAGGAGGGTGGCGGCCCGCCGGCGTGGCTGGCCTGGCGGCCGTCGCTGCGCTGGTCGGTGGCCATGACCGGCTTGGCCCTGGCGGCCCTGCTCAACCTCACTCAGATCAGCGAGTTTTTGTACTTTGACTTCTGAGAGCGAAAATCCCGGCGGGACCGAAGAAGGCCACGGCCGCTATCTGCGGGCTTTCCTGGGGCTGCTGTTCGGCGCGGCGCTCGGCATCGTGGCGTTGAACTGGTGGGTCGATCCCTACGGCATGTTCCGCGCCGCGCCCGCCGGCCTGGAGCCCGCCGGCTTCAACACCACCTTGCGCCTGAGCAAGGCCCGCGCGGTGGCGCGGATCAAGCCCCAGGCGATCATCCTGGGCACGTCGCGCGCCGAGTTGGGGCTGGACCCGTCGCATCCCGGCTGGCCGGTCGCCCCGGTCTATAACCTGGCGCTCAGCGGCGGCACCTTGTACGAGATGTCCCGCTACCTGCAACACGCCCAGCAGACCCGGCCGCTGACCCATGTGGTGATGTCGGTGGAGTTCGGCGGCTTCCTGGCCAAGACCTCGACCCAGAAGGGCTTCGACGAAACCGCCCTGGCCGTCGATGCCGACGGCCGACCGACGCCGCCGAACTGGCGCCGGATCATGCTGCCCCTGTTCTCCCGCGATGCCCTGGAAGCCAGCCTCGCGGCCCTGACCGCCCGCGCCGCCCCCAAGAACGCCATTCTCTACCACAGCAACGGCCAGCGCGAGTGGCGGTCGAAACTGGAGCAGGTCAAGCGGAGCGGCGGCTACCACCGGGACTTCGTCAAGCGCGAGGACATCTACCTGCGCTCGGTCCAAAACCGCAGGAACCAGCTTGAGGACGCGCCGCTGGCCTCTTTCGACCGCATCCTGGCGTTCGCGGCAACCCACGGCATCCATCTGTCGATCGTCCTGGACCCGGTACACGCCCGCCGGCTTGAACTGTACGACCTGACCGGCCGGTGGCCGCTGTTCGAGGCGTGGAAGCGCCGGCTTGCCGCCATGGTCGAGGCCCGGCGGCAGGCCGGCGCCACCATCGATCTGTGGGATTTCACCGGCTACAGTCCGGTCACCACCGAACCGGTGCCGCCCCCCGGCGACAAGAAGACCGAGATGGCCGGCTATTGGGAGGTTTCGCACTACAAAAGCGTGGTCGGCGATCGGGTCCTCGACACCCTGTTCGGCCGAACCGGGCCCGACGGCTCGTCCTTCGGCGTCCGCCTGACTCCGGAGAGCCTGGAGCCCCACCTGGCGCTGATCCGGCATGAGCAACAGGCGTTCCGAACCCGCTATCCCGAGGTGGCCGCCGAGTTGGCCGAACGCGCCAGGCGTCTCGCCAAGAGCGGCAAGGGGGAAAGCAAGGAAAAGCCGGACCTGAACGCCAGCCTGGATTGACACGGGCGGGGCATGGCGCGAATGAAACATGCCTTTGCTCAAAGGAGTATCTCTAATTGCTGAATTGAGAGGGGATGGCAGCCAAGACTACTATGCCGGACGTTTCACGAATTTCCGACACCCCATCCCATGCCGATAAGTAGACACGCTCCCTCGGATCAATATTATCCGGCGATCGAGATTAATCGCTTGGAACTGAAAAAAATCAAATATCATCCGACGGTCAGCCTTGTTCGCGATGAGTATTTTAAAAGATTCCCGGACAAGGCGGAGCGATTCGGCGAAAACGATTGGAAAAGAGTGTGCCATGTGTTCGGCCGCCTGTGCCGAGGCGACTCCCTTCTCGAAGTCGGTGTCGGGCAAGGCCCCTTCATCAATTGCGTCAGCCAGTCCCGAACCTTTGACCGGCTGATCGGCATCGACATCAAAAGCTACAGCATGTTTTTCAAAATCAGGGACAATTACGACGTTTTGACCATGAACGCCGCGGCCATGGCGTTCCCCGACCGATCCTTCGATGTGGTGACCTGCATGGAGGTGCTGGAGCATCTGGAACCCGACGTGTTCGAGCGCGCCCTGGCCGAGTTGCGCCGGGTCTGCCGCCACCAGCTTCTGATCACCGTTCCCTTCAAGGAGCCCCTGCCCCTGCCGAAATACCACAAGCTCCGCTTCGACGAGGCGGATCTGCTCCGCTGCTTCCCCACCGGCCGTTTCACCCTGCTGCGCAAGGACAATCCGCGCAAGGTCCCTTGGGTGCTGGTGGAAGAACGGGTCGATCGCCCCGAAGGCGCGGACAAACCGTGGGGATGGTTCACGCGGATCGGCGACATCATCGGGCGGGCGTTCTAGGGCGAAGCCCCGTGTCCGGCCCTGGACCTGCGAAAGACCGTCGTGCCCGGGCCTGGGTGGAACGCGGGCACTCCTGGATGGCGCTTGCGGCGCGCTCGGGCACTCTCTATGAAGCCCTCGCGGGCTCGGTTCAGCAGCCCACCCTTTCCTCCGCCTGCCCCCGACGCGAAGCCAATGATCGATATGCTGAAAGAGGTCTGGCGCTACCGTTACGTCGTCGTCGTCCAGACCTGGGCGACGCTGCGCGCCAGCAACGTCAATACCCGGCTCGGCCCTTTGTGGTGGTTCTTCGAACCGCTGGCGATGATGTTCGTTTACTACTTCGTTCTGCACACCATGATGGGACGCGGCGGCCCCGGCTACCACGTCTTCGTGCTGAGCGCGCTGATCGTCTGGAAGTGGTTTTCCCAAAGCGTGTCGCAATCGGCGGGAACCTTCGTCCGCAACCGCAACCTGATCCTCCAGGTGCGCTTTCCGTTGCTGTGCCTGATCGTCGCGCCGATCCTGGCCAATCTGTTCCATACCCTCCTGGGGGTGGCGGTGGTCCTGCTGTTCGCCCTGCGCGTGCCCGGGCTGGAACTGCTGTATCTGGTGCCGCTGTTCCTGGTTCAGTTCCTGTTCACGCTCGGCCTGTCGGTGCTGGTGTCCATCGTGAATGTCTATGTCCGCGATCTGGAGCACAGCCTGTCGGCCATCCTGCGCGCCTGGTGGTTCCTGAGCCCGGTGCTCTACGACGTGTCGCTGGTTTTGGAATCGGACCGGGTGCCGGAGTTCGCCAAGACGCTGTTCATGCTCAATCCGCTCGCCACCCTGCTGCCGGCCTATCGCGGCGTGCTGTTGGACGGCGTGGCGCCGGACATGGCGGCGGTCGGCGCCTGCGGTGCCGTTTCGCTGGTTCTCGTTCTTCTGGGAACCGCCCTGCTCCAGGCGCAGCAGCGCGTCATTCCAAAGATGATCTGACGGTGGCGGCTGGCGGCGGGAGAAGCGTCAGCGCGAGGCGTCGCGGCTGAAGCGCATGTAGGCGTCGATCACCGGCTCGGTCGGGCCGTCCATGATCAGGCGCCCCTTGTCCAGCCAGATGACCCGCTGGCAGGTTTCGCGCACGAAGGACATCTGGTGCGAGATCAAGATCATGCAGCGCGCCGCCTCGATCAGGCGGCTGAGGCGCGTGCGCGCCCGTTCGCGGTAGGCGTGGTCGCCGGCCGCCAGGGCTTCGTCGAGCACCAGGATGTCGGGCGTCATGGCGGTGGCGATGGCAAACGCCAGACGCGAGCGCATACCCGAGGAGTACTCGCGCACCGGCGCATCGATGAAGTCGGCCAACTCGGCGAAGGAAACGATCTCGTCCAGCTTGCGGCTGATCTCCCGGCGCGAGGCGCCCATCAGCGCGCCGCTGATGAAGATGTTGTCGTAGCCCGACAGGTTGCTCTTGAAGCCGGTGCCCAACGTCAGGATGCAGGCCCGCCCGTCCACCCGGACCGCGCCGCGATCGGCCTGGAACACCCCGGCGATGACCTTGGCGATGGTGCTCTTGCCCGACCCGTTGCGGCCGATCACGGCCACGGTTTCGCGCTCGCGGATGGCGAAGGAGACGTCCCGCAGGGCCCAGAACGGCTGACGGCCGCGCAGCAGACGCCCCAGCCCGCTGCGTTCCAGCCGTTGATAGGAGATGCCGACCTGGTCGAAGTCGATGACGACCGGCCGGTCGCTGCCCTTGGCCGGGGAAGACAGCTCCGATGGCGGGACGGCCGCCTCGCCCGGCACCGTCGGCACCGGCTCGCGGCCCCGTTTCCTGGCGGCGGGGCGCGATAGCCCCAGGGCCTTGGCAAGAGACTTCGGGCCGATCTCGGTGCGCGGCGCGACCGCCGGCGGCAGCCAGTCCCGCCAGGCCGCCGGCACCGGCTGCAGGCCCAGCAGCATGGGGGGCGACAGGGGCGCCTTGGTCGGGACGAAGATGGCGCGTTCGAAAGCGCCGCTCGTCCGGCCGAATTGCACGAGGTGCGGCAGGCAGTGAACCTCGGCGGAGCGGCTGCCGTGGGCGTCGGGGCACCAGATCTTGTCGCCCACGATCACGGGTTGGCGCAGGAAGCGCGGGCTGTCGGGCCGGTCGGGATCGCTGATCCCGGCACGCAGCAGACGCGGCGTGGCCCCGGCCACGCTCTCCAGGGCGCCGTCGGCCAGCTCGTATTCCCGGATCACCCCGTCCTCGGCCAACGAGACATAGAAGCTGTTCTCGTGGATGCGGGCGCCATAGGGCATGGGAAGGTCGGACAGCAGCACCTCGCCGGTATCCCAGGACATCACCGCGCCCCGTCCTGTCCCCCGGATTTCACCCAGGACGGCGAAAAGACGCCCGCGGGCATCCTCGGCCAAGCCATTCAGGAAAGTCAGCCCGCGCGCGCCGGCACCCGTCGGCGTCACCCCGCCGAACAGAGCGGGACAGACCGACAGGACGTGGCGGCTGTCGACGAAATCGCCGTCCAGGGTGAACTCGTCGATGGTATCGGCCCGTGTCGCCACGACCAGGACGCGCGCGCGCGCGGCGGAGGCATGAACGGCCAGCAGGCCGCCGCCGTTGGCGGTGGAAGGCAACCACTCCGGCCGCGCCACACGCCGTTCCAGGCCGATGACCGGCCCGTCGCTGGAACCGCTGACGCGGAAAACATACAAAGCGCAATTGTTGATCGCATAAATCCGGTCGCCCAGAAGGGCGCCGTCGCGAAAACCTACCCGAGGGAAGCTTTCCTCAAGGTCGATCACCTGCAACCAATCATAAGACGCCCGCTCGGTATCAAGCAGAGCGATACCGCCAAGGTTCTGTTGAACAAAATTGGCGACGGCAAGAAGCTTCATGTCAAGAGATGGCCGTTTGGAAAACTGGCGAGAGTTTGGCTAAAACCAATAACGGTGGCAATAACCGAACAGAAGCCACCGCAGAAAGCGCAACAAACAGCGCGAAACTGCCCCCTCGTAACGAACCTGTTCCGAAGTGTCAATGGCGATTATCGAACCGCCACATTCGCTCGACGATATTGCCTCCGGCCGGCAAGTCGATACAATTCGGATTCATCACGCGGCCCGCCGTTCTCCCGGAAGGCGGTCCGGTGACCAGAGGCCGGTCCTTTGGCCTCACCGCGGAGATGGCCATCTCCGCCTGGAGACACGGATGCACGTTTTTCTTCCCATCTATTTCAACGCCAGCCTGGGCGGTCTCCACGAGCACGCCATGGCGCAGATCAAGGCGCTGCGGTCGCGGGGGCACACCTGCACGGTCATGTGCCGGCCGGGCGCTTTCGCCGAGCGGGCCAGGGCGGCGGGGGGCCGGGTGGTGACCTCCCATTTCCGCGACCCGGACGAGGACGTCGCCAAGGCTTTGAGGCATCCGGGCATCGATCTGGTGCATGCCCATCCTTTCGCGGCGCGGCGGGTCGGGCTCAAGGTCGCCCAAACCCTGGGCGTGCCCTTCTTCCTGACCATCCACGGCATGTATACCGACGATCTGGAGACTTACGCTCCGTGCGTCGACATGGTGTGCGCGGTCAGCGACGCGCTGCGCGATCATATTCTGGCCCACACCGCGATGGAGCCGCGCCGGGTGGTGGTCCTGCGCAACGGGGTCGATACCGAGGTCTTCCGGCCGGACGCGTCTCCCAGCCGGTTTCCGCCCCCGCCCCGGGGGCTGCTGGATTGCGTCAACCGCACCCTGCGCGCCGTGCCTGCCCTGCTGCACCGGCCCGGCGGCGGCCGGGCCGCCGCGCCGCCGGCCGCCCCGGGCGACGGAGAACGCACCATCGTCTTCGCCTCGCGCTTCGACAAGGACAAGGCGTTCATCCTGGATATCATTCAGGAAACGTGGCGCACCATGGCGGAAACCGGCCGGTCGGACCTGCACTGGGTCATGGCCGGTGACGGCGTGCTTCGCCCTGATCTGGAAAAGGCCGCCGCCCAACTCAACGCCCGGACCGGCCGTCCTCTGGTCCGCTTCGAGGGCTGGCGTCCGGCGGCGGAGTTGGCGCACCTGTTCCGGCAAGCCGACATCGTCGTGGCGCCCGGGCGCTCGGCCCTGGAGGCCATGGCTTGCGGCGTGCCGGTGATCGCCGTCGGCAGCAAGAAGTACGTCGGCATTCTGCAAGGCGACGGCCTGCTCCAAGGCATGCACACCAATTTCGGCGGCATCGGCAACAAGCATAAGGACTATGCGCCCGGCGCGATGCTGCGCGACATCGACCGGATCATCGGCGATGGCGAGTTTGCCGACCGTTTGCGCGCCACCTACGCCGGGCTGATCGAATCCACCTATCGACAGGCGACGATCGACCGTTTGCTCGACGCGCTCTACACCATGAGCCTCGACGAGGGCGCGTGCAACGGCCGGCTGAGCCGTCAGCGGGTCCGCGTCGATCATCCCGGCCTGGGTTTCGCCGCCGCCGACGGCCGGTTGCAGTGGACGGCCGGGACCGTCCCCGGCTATCGGGCGTCCCTGGCCGAGAACGGGACGGCGCGCCTGGTTTCGACCCTGGCGGCGAAGGAGTCCGCCTATTTGGCGAGCGCGCCCGGAATTCACATCCGCCCCCCGGAAAACCCGAGCCTGTGGCCCATGAAGGCGGGAGCGGTGCATGCCCTGGACCTGACGGTGTCGGTCGAGGACGGGGCTCCCCGCCTGTGGCTCTGGGTTCTCGAATACAACGACCACAAGCGTGTCGGCCGCCTCCGTCTGAAGTTGCAGAACGGCACCAACCAGATTGTCTTCCGCGCCGCCGCCGATACCGTCAGCTTCCGTCTGGCCATCGGCCTGAGCGATTCCGGCACGGCGGTCCTTGGGCCGCCGCGTCTGTTCGAACTCGATCCGGAGCGAACCGAACCGTTCGAAGGCGGCCCCTTCGACAACCGGCGGGATCGCACCCTCCCCCCTCCCGAGCGGTACGAGGGAGGGAACCTGGTGTTCATCGTCGGCGCTCCGCGCTCGGGCACGACCTGGCTGCTCAATCTCTTGGCGGCCCATCCCGACGCGGTCGCGGCCACGGTCGACAACCTGGACATCCGCATCAACGACAAAACCACCCAGGAAACCAACATCTTCACTCCCAACCGCGCCCTGAGCGATGCCGAGATCGCGGCGCGGTTCCAGCGTTTATCGCAGGCCAATCCGGGCAAGGTGGTGGTGGAGAAGACCCCCTATCATCTGTTGCAGGTCGATCGCATCCGCCGCGTTTTCCCCCGGGCGGCGCTCGTCCTCGTCTTGCGGGACGGCCGGGACGTCGCGACCTCGATGATCCATGTCGGCCAGAACCAGGACAGCTGGTGGAAGGGAGCCCCAAAAACGATCGAAAACGCGGCCGAAATGTGGAAAACCTACGCCCAGGCGGCCTTGCGTTGCCAGTTCCTCCACGCGCCGCGCACCGTCCACTACGAAGAGCTGGCCGAAAATCCCGTCGGCGTGCTGACCGACCTGCTGGCGGCTCTGAATCTTTCCACCGCCGGGGTCGACCGCCAGATCGAGGCTTGCCGCGATGGCAAGGGCATTCCGATCAAAGGGGTGTTCCGGGAGGGCAAGGTCGGAGCGTGGCGGGATTTCCTCACGCCGCAGGACGTGGCGGCGTTCGAAGGTGTGGCCGGGCCATTGTTGCGCGCGCTCGGCCCCGCCGAAGCCGGCACGCGGGAGACATAAAAAAACCGGCCGCGGCGGGGCCAACCCCGCCGCGGCCGGTTCAGCCATGCCCGCGTCAGCCCGCCGGCCGGTCGCGCCAGAAGCCGCGGGTGTCGATGACGATCTTGTTGAGAAGCTGGGACGCCGTCACCGCCCGGAACATCGAGTGGTCGACCAGCAGCACCACGATGTCGGCCTGGCTCAGCGCCTCGCGCAGGTCGGCCAGGACGACGTTGTCAAAACCGGCCAGCTCCTTGGGCAGCGCCTCGACGAAGGGTTCAACCACCAGCATCCGGGCGAGCTTCTCCCCCGCCAGATGGGAGACGATCTCCACCGCCGGACTCTCGCGCAGGTCGTCGACGTCGGCCTTGTAGGCCAGCCCCAGGCAGGCGACGACCGGCGCCTTGAAGCGCTCGGCGTGATGGCGGATCTGCTCCAGCACATGGAACGGCTTGTGATCGTTGACTTCGCGCGCGGTGCGGATCAGCCGCGCCATCTCGGGCACGCTTTCGACGATGAACCAGGGATCGACGGCGATGCAGTGGCCGCCCACCCCCGGCCCGGGGTTCAGGATGTTGACGCGGGGGTGCCGGTTGGCCAGCTCGATGACGCGCCAGACGTCCAGCTCCAGCCGGTCGCAGATCATCGACAATTCGTTGGCGAAAGCGATGTTGACGTCGCGGTAGGCGTTCTCGGTCAGCTTGACCAGCTCGGCGCTGTCGGCGTCGGTGATCAGGCAGGCGCCCTTGACGAAGGTTTTGTACAGCTCCAGCGCGCGGGCGGCGCACCGCGGCGTCATGCCGCCGAGAATGCGGTCGTTCTCGACCAGCTCGGTGACCATGCGGCCGGGCAGGATGCGCTCGGGGCAGTGGGCCATCAGGATGTCGGCCTGCTCGCCCTTCTGGTGCGGGAAGCTCAGGTCGGGGCGCTGCTCGGCCAGCCAGCGGGCCAGCTGGGCGGTGGCGCCGACCGGCGAGGTGGATTCCAGGACCACCAGCGTGCCCGGCCGAAGCACCGGGGCGATGGAGCGGGCCGCCGCCTCGATGTAGCTGAGGTCGGCGCGCTTGTCGGCGACGATCGGCGTCGGCACGGCGATGATGAAGGCTTCCGCCGGCTCGGGATTCCGGGTGGCCCGCAGCTTGCCGGTGGTCACCGCCGCCTTGACCAGCATGTCGAGGTCGGGCTCGCTGAAATGCACCTCGCCCTGGCTGATCAGGGAAACCACCCGCTCGTTCACGTCCACGCCGACCACCTCGATGCCGCGGCTGGCGATGGTCGCGGCGGTCGGCAGACCGATATAGCCAAGGCCGATGACCGAGATCTTATTGAACGGGTGTCGCACGAAGCAGCTCCTTCACAATACGTTCGCTGGCATGCCCATCCCCGTAGGGGTTATGGGCGAGACTGGCCTTCTCATAGGCTGCCGGGTCGTCAAACAAGGTCGTGAAACCCTCCAGGATGCGATCGGCGTCGGTCCCGACGAGCTTGACGGTGCCGGCTTCCACGGCTTCCGGGCGCTCCGTCACGTCGCGCATGACCAGCACAGGCTTGCCGAGCGACGGCGCCTCCTCCTGGATGCCGCCGGAATCCGTCAGGATCAGACAGGACCGGTTCATCAGATAGACGAACGGCAGATAATCCAGCGGCTCGATCAGATGCACGCGCGGCCGGTCGCCCAGGATGCGCCGAACCGGCTCACGCACGTTTGGATTGAGGTGGACCGGATAGACGATCTCCAGATCGTCGCGATCGGCCATGCGGGCAAGCGTCGTGCAGATGCGCTCGAACCCGCCGCCAAAGCTTTCGCGGCGATGGCCGGTGACCAGCACCAGCCGCTTGGCCGGGTCGAGGAACGCGAAACGCTCCTCCATCGCGCGCTTGATCGCCGGGTCGCCGTCGATGCGCGCCACCACATGCAGCAGGGCGTCGATCACGGTGTTGCCGGTGACCAGGATGCGGCGGTCGCCCAGATTTTCGGCCAGCAGGTTGCGGCGCGATCCCTCGGTCGGGGCGAACAGAAGGTCGGCCATGCTGTCAACCACCCGCCGGTTCATCTCCTCCGGCCAGGGGCGCTTCAGGTCGCCGGTGCGCAGGCCCGCCTCGACATGGCCGATCGGCACCTGACGATAGAAGGCGGCGAGCGCGGCCGCCATGGCGGTGGTGGTGTCGCCGTGAACCAGCACATGGCTGGGCGCGCACTCCCCGATCACCCGCTCCACGCCTTCCAGCACGGCGGTGGTGATCTGGGCCAAAGTCTGCCCCGGCTTCATGATGTTGAGATCGTAGTCGGGACGAATCTCGAACAGGTCAAGCACCTGATCGAGCATTGAACGGTGCTGGCCGGTCACGCACACGATGGGCTGGAGACCGGGCTCGGTGCTCAAGCGATGCACGACCGGAGCCATTTTGATGGCCTCGGGCCGGGTTCCGAAAACAACGAGGACTTTGCGCATCAAGAAGCTTTCCTGGTCGCCGCAAGGCGGGGTTCGCAGATAGACCTTATCCGCACCGATTTCCAGTTGTGACACGGGCGATCCCAAGGACCCGGGCCGTCGTTCCGCCGACAAAAGACGGCTGGCCACACTCTTGCAATTCCTCTGGCCCTCTTGTCAACGCGTCATACCAAAGGCGGGTGATGGCTTCCATCACCCGCCTTTGGTTCAAACCCGACAGCACAGTGCGGAGCAATGCGCGGAAGGGGGATACGGGCGGCAAATCATGGAAGTGTTCAAACGCCGCCCGTATCAACCAAGCATCGCCCGCATTACCGCCGGACCTGAGACGCCAGGGTTTCATAAAGCGTGCCCAAGCGGCCCGCCAGCGCCATCCAGGACCGCTCCCGCTCCACCCAGGCGCGGGCCGCCTCGCCCAGGCGCCGACGCAAATCGGCGTCCCGGACCAAGCGCTCCAGGGCGTCGGCCAGATCCCCCACGTCGTCCTTGCGATGCTGCAGGCCGGTGACGTCGTGTTCAACGATCTCGGCCAGCGCCCCCACGTCGGAGACGATGACGGCCTTCCTCATGGCCATGGCCTCGAACGGCTTGAGCGGCGACACGACCTCGCAGACCGGGTGCCCCTTGCGCGGGAACGGCGCGATGTCGATCACCGAGTAATAGTCCTCGACCTGGGCGTGGGGGACCCGGCCGGTAAAGCGGACCATGTCGCCCAGATCCAGCTCCCTGGCCAGGGCGCGGGCGTCGGCCGCGGCCCCGCCGTCGCCCACCATCAGCACACCGAAGTTATCCAGGCCACGCCGGCGCAATTGGCCAATGGCCTGCATCAGGTAGTCCAGGCCTTCGTAGAACACCATGGAACCGACGAAACCGATCACCACCTTGCCTTCGAACCCCAGCTGGCGGGCCAGTTCGATATTGCGGGGGCGGCCCTGGAAACGGTCGGCATTGACCCCGTTGGGCAGAAGCTGGATCTTGTCGCGCGGCACCCCGCGCTCGACCATCAAGTCGCGCAGGCGGCCGGTGATGGTCATCACCGCGTCGGCGCCGCACGAGGCGTCGACCTCCAGCCGCCGCATCAGGCGGTACTGATCGGAGCCGGCCCACTCCGGTTGGCGCGACATGCGCGTCAGGTCTTCCAGGCCGCGGATTTCGTAGATGGTCGGGAGGCCCAGGGTGCGCCCGGCGATGTTGGCGGCGATGCCGTTGTAGTGGAACGACGCGGCGTGCAGCACCGCCGGCTTCAACTCGCGGCACAGATCGACCAGCCGTTCGGCATACTTATCCAGGTATTCGCCGCGGGTCAGCGTGCGCAGGTTGTAGTCCAGGTCGATCAGATAGCGATAGCGCACGCCGTCGATCTCGCGCTCCGCCGGCACGCCGGCATCGGTCGTGACGCGATCATGCGGATAGCCCAGGCGGCCGACCGCGATCACGTCCCACCCCTGACGGACCAGCGCGGTCAGCAGGCCGTGGGCGCGGGTGGCATAGCCGCCGGAATGATAGGGCAAGGCGTTGTGCAGCAAATAGAGGACCCGGCGCGGATTGTCCGGCGTGTAGGCGGCCGGCTGCCGGGGGGGCAGGGCTGCGCCTTCGTCCAGAATCCGCACCTCGTCCGCCAGCCGGGGCAACCGGCGCACGCGGAACCCCGCCTCGGTGAGCTGGCGGGCGCACTCCAGTTCCCGGCGCATCTGTCCCCGGGCGAAATACAGGCTCATCAGATGCTGGATCAGAACCGGGTCGAAATTTTCGGTGCTGGCCGCTTCGCCATAAGGCAGGACAACCGCCGGATAGGTTTCAAAACCGGCGTAGAAGAAGGTCGACCGATAGGAACGGGCCAACTCGGGCCGGGTGCGCAGTTGGTCCTTCACCCAGGCTTCGGTGGTCTCGATGCCGTCGATTTCGATCTTGCGCCGCACTTGGGCCGTGCCGAAGTTGTCGATGACGATCCGCTCCACCCCGCGCCTGGAAAAAGCCTGGACCCGGTGCCACAGGGCGGTGTCGAACAAAACGTCCTGGCGGCTGCCCCAGGAGGCAAGGATCAACTTCAAGATGCTGTTGACGGCATCTTGCCAGCCATGGCTGACGGCCCGCCGGGTGTAGCGGGAGGCGCGGGCGGTGCCCTCGACGATCAGGCTGCTTTTCAACACGCGCTGACTGGCGCGCTCCAGGCGGGGATGCAGGTGCCACGGCACGCCGGGAAGCCGCCGCATGATCCGGTCGGCCGGAATCACCAGACCGAACAGGATCAACTCCACACAGACGTTGCGGGCAAGAATTCTTGCTTTGCGTTTGGTGATGAAGCGCCGCCAGCCCCGGCTCCCGGACTTCTTTCGCGCGTGTCCCGGAAGCCTATGCACCGGAAGAAGCCGGACTTCACTTGCCATACTCAAACACCCTGCTTGCCCGCGCGCGGAATCCTTCAGCCGGCGCCCACCAGCCGAGAGCTATAGCACCATGATTTTGATGCGGGGAGGGCAATTTGGCCGGTCCACCATGCTTCCTGGAAAGCCCTGGCCCGCTTTCGGAGCGGTGGGGGGCGGGGCATGCCTGTGCTCATGCCGCTCCGGCCGCCACGTCTTCCAGCACGCGGCGCAGATCGCCGGCCAGCCGGTCGCGATCGAAGCGGGTTTCGGCCAGCCGGGCGGCGGCGGCGCCCGCCCGCGTCAAGGCTTCGGGATCGCCCAGCAGGGCGTGCAGCCGGGCGGCGGCCGCCGGGGCATCGGCGGCGGGCACGACGATGCCGGCGCCGGTTTCCTCGACCATCCCGGCCTGCCAGCCCCGGTAATTGATCATGAGCGGTCGGCCGGCGGCCAGCGCGTCGAACATCTTGTTGGCCGAATTGGCCCACATGGCCGGCATGTCGACGAACAGGGACGCCGCCACGGTGGCAGCGGAGAACACCGCCGGCATGTCGCGCTTGGACAGCGGCGGCATCATCCACAGATTGCGGTTGAGCACGCCCAGCTCCTCGGCCCGCGCGCGCACCCGATCGCGCTGGGCGCCGTCGCCCATGATCAGGAAGCGCACCCGAGGGTCGAGATCGCGCAAGGCCGCCGCGATTTCCGTCAGATAATGGACGCCGTTGATCAGCCCGAGCGTGCCGGCATAGAGCACCAGCGGCCCGCCGGCCAGATGGGGATGCTCGGCCAGGAACGCCCGGCCCCGCTCCTCGGGCACCCGGAACAGGTCGAGATCGCAACTGTTGGGGACGACGGCGATGCGGTCGGCCGGATAGCCGGCACGGGCGACGCCGTCGCGCATGCCGGGCGACAGCGCGATCACCCGCGCGGCGTTGCGATAGGCAAACCGCTCCAACCAGCGGGCGGCGGCGATTGACAACGGATCGCGCAACGCGCCCACGGCGATGGGCAGCGTCGGCCACAGATCGCGGACCTCCAGCACCATCGGCACCCGTCGGCGGCGCGCGGCGTAGACGGCCGGCAGGGCGATGGTCAGCGGCGTGCTGGTGGCGAAAACAAGATCGGCCTCCAAGGCCGCCGCCTGGCGCGCCGCCGCCCACGCGAAACGGAAGAACGCCTGGATGCGCGCGCGAAACGGCATGTGGTTGGAATAGGGCACCGGCAACCAGTGGACGCGAATGCCCTCCACCTCGGTTTCGGTCCAGCCGCCGGCCTGGCGCTCCCCGGCTCCCGGCGGCGCGCCGGCGGCACGCCACGAGGTCACCATGTCCACCCGATGCCCGGCCCGGACCAGCCGGCGCGCCATCTCATAGGACCGGGTGCCGCCGGACATGGCGGGGGTGGTGAAATACTGGTGAAGGTAGATGATGCGCACCGGAACCTTGCCGACAGGCGATGGGAGCGGGCCCCATTCATCGCAGGCGGTTCCGGCCTTGGCAAGGGCGACGGGCGTCGCGAATAGGTGTATGGATTTCCTGGATTCCGGGGCGTCGCCCCGGCGCGGAAGAGGGAGAGGCGGAGTGAGGCCGTTCCGGGTCGTGCATATGTCCAGCGTGCATTCCTGGAAGGACCCCCGGATTTTGCTCAAGCAGTGCGCATCGCTCGCCCAGGCCGGCTGGGAGGTCCATCTGGTGGTGGCCAACGGGCCGGGCGGTACGGTCGACGGCGTTCGGATTCACGTCGTGCCGGGCGCCGCCGGCCGGCTCGGCCGCATGACCCGCACCGCTTTCCGGGTATGGCGCCGCGCGCTGGCGCTGGATGCCGACATCTATCATCTGCACGACCCGGAACTGGTGCCCTGGGGTCTGCTGCTGCGCGCCCGGGGGCGGCGGGTGGTCTATGACGTCCACGAGGATTACGTCACCGGCATCGCCCAGGCGCCCTACCTGCCCAGGCCCGTGGCCCGGCTGGCCGGGCGGCTGTACGGCGCGCTGGAGCGGCTGGCCGCCCCGGCCTTCGACATCGTTATCGCCGAAGCCTATTACGCCCGGCGCTTTCCCCGGGGCGTGCCGGTGCTGAACCACCCCCGGCTGGACGCCTTCCGCGATGCCGCCTTCGACGGCCGGGAGGCGCCGGCCGGAGGCGTGCGCCTGCTTTACACCGGCAACGTCACCGAAGGCCGGGGGGCGCTGCTCCACGCCGCCGCCCTGGCCGCCCTGCCCGACGCCCATCTCCATTTCGCCGGACGCTGTCCGGCGGCGCTGGCGGAGCGGATCATCCGGGCGGCCGGAGGACCGGAGCGGGTTTCCTTCGACGGAATCGACGCCTATGTGCCGTTCGAACGCATGCTCGACACCTACCGCCAGCCCTGGACGGCGGCGCTGGCGCTATTTCCCGACAGCCCGCATTACCGGGAAAAGGAGCTGACCAAACTGTTCGAGTACATGGCCGCCGGCCTGCCGCTCCTGTGTTCGGACTTTCCGGTCTGGCGCCGGCTGGTCGAAGGCGTCGGCCTGACGGTCGATCCGACGGACCCGGCCGCCATCGCCGCCGCGGTCGCGCGGCTGCACGGCGATCCGGCGCTGTACCGCTCGCTCGCCCGCAACGGCCGGCACGCCGCCTTCGAGCGCTTCGACTGGGCCATCCAGGCGGACCGTCTGGCCGGACTATACCGGCGGATGCTGCGCATGGACCCACCCGGCTTGATGCCGGTCTTGGGGAGCACGGCATCTTCGACCAAGGGACAGGACGCGCCATGAGCCGACAGCACCGCCCCCCCTCCGACGAAGGCGTGGCTACCGGACACCTGCTGGCCCTGGCTTTCGCCCATCACCGCGATGGCCGTCCCGCCGAGGCCGAGGCCCTGTACCGCCGGCTGCTCGACCGGGACCCGGGCCATGCCGACGCGCTGCACCTGCTGGGCGTGCTCCACGCCCAGACCGGCCGTGCCGTCGAGGCGGCGCGCCTGATCGAGCGGGCTATCGCGGTGTCTCCCGGCACGCCGGACTTCCATCTCAACCTCGCCAACGCCCTGCTGGACGGCGGGCGGGCGGCCGACGCCGTTCCGCGCTACCAGGAGGCCCTGCGTCTTGGGGCCGATGCCGCGACGGCCCTGACCGGCCAAGGCCGGGCGATGATCCATCTCGATCGGCCGGACGGGGCGGAACGGTACTTCCGCCAAGCGGCGGCGGTGGCGGCCGACCCGGTGCCGCCGTTGCTGGAACTGGGCGCGCTGCTGGTGGATCAGGACCGTCCGGCCGAGGCGGTGGCCGCCCTGGAACACGCGGTGAAACAGGCTCCCCGGCGGCCCGATACCTGGTCGGCGCTGGGTGCCGCCCAGCGTCGCCTGGGGCAGCCGGCGCACGCCGCCCACTGCTTCGCCCAGGCGCGGGCGCTGGCCCCGCGACAGGCCGCCCACGCCGCCAACCTGGGAATTTCCCTCATGGAACTGGGCCGCCTCGACGAGGCCGCGCGGCAGTTCGACACCGCCGTGGCGCTGGCCCCCGACGATGCGCGCCACCACTACGGCCGCGCCTTCTGCCGGCTGTTGGCGGGCGATCTCGCCGGCGGTTTCGCGGAATACGCCTGGCGCACCCGCGCGCCCGACTTCACTTCGCCCCGCCGCGTCTTCGACCGGCCGGTGTGGGACGGTCGGCCGCTGCCCGGCGGCACGATCCTGCTCCACGCCGAGCAGGGCTTCGGCGACACCCTCCAGTTCGCCCGCTACGCCCGGCGGGTGGCCGAACGGGTGCCGCGGGTCATCGTCGAGGCGCAACCGGAACTGGCCGACCTGCTCGCCACCCTGGACGGGGTCGAGCGGGTGGTCGTCGAGGGTTCGCCCCCGCCCGAGGTCGACGCCGTCTGCCCGATCCCGGAACTGCCCCGGCTGTTCGGCACCACGCTGGCCGGCATTCCGGCCGAAATCCCCTACCTCACACCCGATCCGGCGCGGCGGGCGGTATGGCGGCAACGGCTGGACCGCATCCGCGACCGCCGGGTCGGGCTGGTGTGGGCGGGGCGCCCCACCCACCCCAACGACCACAACCGTTCGCTGACGCTGTCGGCTCTGGCGCCGCTGGGCCGCGTGCCGGGGGTGGTGTTCGTGTCGTTGCAAAAAGGCCCGGCGGCGGACCAGACGCGCCTGCCGCCACCGGGCATGGCGTTGTGGGACGCCGGTTCCGAATTGGCCGACTTCGCCGACACGGCGGCGGTGCTGGCCACCCTCGATCTGGTGATCACCGTCGATACCGCCGTTGCCCACCTCGCCGGGGCCATGGGGGTGCCGACCTGGGTGCTGCTGCCGGTGGCGCCGGACTGGCGCTGGCTCCTGGGGCGCGATGACAGCCCCTGGTACCCGAGCCTGCGGCTTTACCGCCAGACCGCCTGGGGCGACTGGCCGGGGGTCGTCGCGCGGGTGCGCGACGACCTCGGACGGTTCGACAGATCAACGCGCCAGCCCTGATCGAAAGGGGCGGCGTTCCCGGTTTATACGCGTTTCAGAAAGTTCTGACCGCCGGTCAGAACTTTTTGAACCTGGTATTAAATCAGGCTGGCGAGGACGCCGAAGCTGCTCGACGTCGCGCCGCCCGACAGCGGCGGCACGCTCACGCTGGCCAGACGGTCGGCCATGCGCGCGGTGGTGGAGGCGGCGGACATCACCAGGTCGTACGCCGTCTCGCCCCGCGACGGCGTGACCTTCACGAAGTACTGCCCGACCGCCAGCGTCGGCGTCAGCACGGTGCCGGGGCTGTTGACCCGGTTGTTGCTGATCACGTCGCCGTCGGCGGCGAGCAGGCTGACGTTGATGCTGGTGCCGAACTTCACCTCGTTGAGGGCGATCGAGGCGGTGCCGGCGGCGCTGACCCGGAACGAGAACACGTCGGTGTCGCCGGTCTTCATGTAGTCCTCGGCCGTCACCACGCGGCTGGACAGGATGCCCATCGACTTGGCGCTGCCGGTGGTGCCTTCGGCCCCGTCGGCGTAGGTGGCGCGCAGGCCCAGGGCGTACGGCGTGTCGCTGCCGCTGTCGGAGACCTGCACGAAGTAGCTGCCCTCCGTCAGCGTCACGTTGATGGACTCGTTGGTGCTGCCGTTGGCGTTGGACCGGCGGATGACGGTGTGGGCCGAGTTGTCCCGCAAAATGGCAAGGTCGGCATCGCCGGTCATGCCCGTCAGGTTGAGCGCCAGGGAGGCCGGGCTGTCCACGGTGAAGCGATAGTAATCCGTGGCGTCGTCGTCGCCCACCTTCTCGCGGACGGTGGTCGCCGCCGCCGTCAGGGTGCCGACGTCGTAGGGGGTGGCGAAGGTGTTGCCGGCGAGGTCGGCGTAGGCCGAGCGCAGGTTGAGGGTATAGGACGTCTCGGCGCCGCCGTCCGGCCGGACCCGGACGTAGTAGGTCCCGGCGCCCAGGCCGTAGTTGAAGGTGTCGGGGGTGGAGCCGGAGGTGCTGGAGCGCCGGAGCGTCCGCCCGGTCGAATCCAGCAACTCAAGATCGGCGTCGCCGGTCATGTTGGTGAGTTCGAAGAAGGCCTTTCCGCTGGCGATGGTCGAGAACTTGTAGACGTCGATGTCGGTGGTGCCGCGCACCGTGCCGACCCAATCGGTGCCGGTCAGCACCCGTGAACTCAAGATGCCCATGTTGGTCGCCGCCGTGATCGCGCCGTCGGTGGCACGGTCGGCGTCGTCGGCCTCGCCGGTCAGGTTGAGGGTGTACTGGGTGTCCGAGGCGTTCTCGATCACCTGGGCGTAGTAGGTGCCCGGGGTCAGCACGCGCTCGATGGACTCGGCCGCCGAGCCGCTCTGGTTGGAGGTCGCGACCACCCGGTCGAGCGCGTTGTACAGCTTCAGGTTGGCATCACCCTCCATGCCGGAGAGGTTGAGCCGGATCGTGGCCCGCGAGCGGATCGAGAAGCGGTAGTAGTCGGAAGTGTCGGCGTCGCCGACGAACTCGTTGCTGGTGATCGCCACCCCGTTGAGGTTGAGCGGATCGGCCAGCCACGAGGCCATCGGCGCGGAGTTGCCGACGCGGTCGGTGGGCACGGCGCTGACCGAAACCGCGTAGGGCGTCTCGACCCCGCCGCGCGACGACAGCTTGACGTAGTAGGTACCGGCGCCGACGTTGCGCGACAAGGTGGCCTGGGTCCGGCTGGACGTGGTCTGCAAGGGCTCGTCGCTGGTGGCGTTCAGCAAAGCCATGTCGACGGTCGAGGTCATCTCGTCGACCTGGAGACGGATCGTCGAGTTCGAGGTCACGACGAAGCGGTACATGTCGATGTCGGTCCCGCTCAGCGAATCGCCGTCGCGGAAGGAATCGCTGGTGTTGGCCAGCGTGCCGAAGGTCTGCGCCGTTTCCTTGGTGTTGCCGATGGGGTCGGCGCCCACCGCCGGCTCGGCCTTCATGCCCAGGGAATAGCGGGTTCCGGCGACGGTGTCGGCCGGGTAGACCTGGGCGACGTAGGTGCCGGCGGCCAGGGTGTCGTAGACCTGTGTCTCGTCGGCGGTGCCGGTGGCCGTCCCGCCGGTGCTCACGGTGACCGGGTTGCCCGAGGTGGCCGAGTACAGGATGATGTTGGCTTCGTTCCGCAGCCCCGACAGGCTCAGCGTCACGGTGGCGGCGCGGGACAGGGTGAAGCGGTAATGGTCGTGGGCGTCGGCCCCGCCGACGTGGTCGCTGAACCGCCGGATCGCCGGCCCGAGCGCTTCGATGTCCTGCGCTTGCGTCAGCGAGTTGTCGGCCTGGTCGGGCGGGATGTAGAGCGGCGTCGCGATGCCCAGCGTGTAGTTGGTGCCGGCGGAGGCCGCCCCGGTGCCGGGCAGGACGCGCAGGTAGTAGGTGCCGGCCGGCAGCGCGCTGCGCGTCAGCGTCTCGGCGGTGGTGCCGGTGCTGGTGCCGCCCGTGGTTCCGGTCACCGCGGCGCCGGTGGCGCCCAGCAGCTTGATGTCGGCGTTGGTGCCGAGCCCGCTCAGGTTGACGCTGAGGTTGGTATCGTCGGTGGTGACGAACTTGTAGTAATCGTCGCTGTCCGAACCGCGGCCGATGTGATCGCTGAAGGTCTGTTCGGTTTCCCCGGCCTCGATCATCCGCGCGGCGGCCTGCGTGTTGCCGGCGTTGTCGGGCGGCAGGGCGGACGGCGCGGTGAAGCTCAGGGTATAGCTGGTGACGGCTCCGCCGCTCACGGCCGGGGCCACGTCCAGATAATAGGTCCCGGCGGCCAGATCGGCGGCCATCAGGGTTTCGTCCGCCGTGCCGGTGTTGGAACCGCCGACCGCCGCGCTGACCGGCAGGCCGGTCGCGCCCAGCAGGCGGACGTTGGCGTCCTGGGTCAGGCCGGTCAGGCTGGCCGTCAGGTTCACCGGCTCGGTCAGGACGAGACGGTAGTGGTCGTGGGTATCCGTCCCGCCGATGTGCTCGGAGGTCGACTGCGCCGTCGCCCCCGCCCAGGTGAGGGAGGACGCGGCGGTCATGGTGTTGCCGACGGTGTCGGCCGGCGGCGGTTCGGCCAGCGACAGCGACAGTGAATACGGCGTGCTGGCGTAGTCGTAGGAATAGACCCGCACGTAGTAGACGCCCGCCGCGAGATCGCTCACGGACAGGGACTCGGAAGCCGAACCGTATGAGCTGCTGTAGGAAACGGAGGCGCCGAAGCTGTCGAACAACTCGACGTCGCCGTTGCCGGTCATCCCGGTCAGGCTGAGGCTGAGATCACCCGCGGTGTTGGTGGTGAACTGGTAATAGTCGTCGGCATCGGCCGCGCCGATGCTGTCGAAGGCGCTCTGTCCGCCGGTGGCCAGTATGCCGAGATTGCTGGCCGTCGCCATCGTGTTGCCGACCGCATCCGTTCCAGGCGCCGGCCCGGTCGAGGTGGCCGACAGCGTCAGGGTGTAGTCGGTGGTGGTGCCGCCGTAGGGGTAGACGCGCACGTAGTAGGTGCCGGCCGGCAGGCTGGACAGGCTGATCGCCTCGGGCGCCGAACCGCTGGCGCTGCTGCTGCCCAGCGAGGTGAAGCCCGAGCTGTCGAGAAGCTTGACGTCCGCGTCGGCGCTCAACCCGGTCATCGACAACTGGAAGTTGGTCACCTCCGAGGTGGTGAAGCGGTAGTAGTCGTTGGTGTCGTCCGATCCGACGGCGTCGTTGAAGCTCCCCCCCGCGCTGGTCAGCGCGCCGATGTCGCGGGCGGCCCAGGTCGAGTTGCCCGCCGAATCCACCGGCCCGGTAGGCACGGCCGACATCTGCAGCGAATAGGGCGTGTTGGTGGAACTGGTGGAATAGACCCGCACGTAATACGCGCCGGCCGTCAGGCCGCTCCAGTTGATCGCCTCGGCGGCCGATCCGGTCCCGTTGCTGCCGGTGAGGGCGGAGCCGTACTCGTTGACCAGCTGGACGTCGGCGTCGGCGCTCAGCCCGGTGAGGCTCAGGCTGAAGGTGGACGGGCCGGCGATGGTGAAGCGGTAATAGTCGTTGCCGTCGCTTCCCCCGACGTTCTCGTTGAAGAGCTGGCCGGCGGCGGTCAGCGCGCCGAAGTCGCGCGCCGTCGCGGTCGTGTCGCCGACGGTGTCCGGCACCGCCGTCGGCGTGGCCGACATCCGCAACTGATAGGAGGTGCTGTTGTAGCCGCCGTAGGAATAGACCCACACATAGTAGGAGCCGGCCGACAGGTTGGACAGGTTGATCGCCTCGGACGTCGAACCGCCGGCACTGCTGTTGCCCAGCGCGGTATAGCCCGAACTGTCGAACAGCTTGACGTCGGCGTCGGCGCTCAACCCATCCAAATTCAACCGAAAGTTGCTCTCGCCGGTAGTGGTGAAGCTATAATAATCTTCGGTGTCGTCACTGCCGACGTAATCCCAGAAGTACAAGTCCGTACTTCCGAGAGTCCCGACGTTCTGGGCTGTGTCGCGGCTGTTGTCGGTGGTACCGGGCATGGGACATCCGTTGGCTGAAGGGGGAGAGCCTTTGGCGACGATTTTATGCTTTTTCGCTCTGAAAGTGATGAACGAGGAATGCTGTAGGACCACCCTCGAACTTGAGAACTAACCCTTGCGAAACAGGGCCTTAGCCGGATAACGACCCGATCCGGCCTCAAAAGGCGCCGCTAAGTGACAAAAAAGCGACAACTTGTCGCATACGTGGCGAAGCCAAGACCCCGAAGCAGAGCGGCATAAGGAAACGGCAGCGGCGTCGGCCGCTGCCGTCTTCCATCCGACCTGTTCGGGCGGACGCCTGGATCAGGCGGCCAGAATGCCCTGCCAGGACGTCCGCGGCTCCATCCCCGACAGCGCCGAGGCGAGACCGCTGCTGAGCGGCATCGACAGGCTTGCCGTGTCGGTGAACGACGGACGGGAGCGGGCGGCCGAAGCGGTGCCGCCGCCCGTCACCGTCAAGGCGTAGTTGGTGTCGGCGCCACGGGACTGCACATGGATGTAGTAGAGGCCCGCGCCCAGATCCTCCTCGGCGACCGTGCCACCGGTGGCGCCAAGACGCCGGGTGGTCAGGATGCTGCCGTCCACTTCGACCAGCGAAACGTCAATGCTGGCACGGGCGCTGAGCTCGCTCAGGCTGACCGTGAAGTCGAGCGGCGTCTCCGAGTCGATCCCCACCCGATACCAGTCGTCCGCGTCGCGGGCCGAGGTGGTGGCGGTGCCGACGAAGTCCTGCGTCGACAGCTCCGACGAGGCACGGCGCAGATTGCCGAGGGAGGCGGCCTCCTCCTGGGTATCGCCGGCGTTGTCGGACGGCAGGGCGTTCAGCGTCATGGCGTAGGACGATTCGCCAAGGTTGCCGGTGAGCTTCATGTAGTAGGTGCCCGGCGACATGTGGCTGGTCATGGTCCGGGAGCTGAAGTTCGACGACTCGATGACCTCGCCGCTGGCATCCAGGAAGGCGTAGGTCGACCGCGTGTCCGTGGTGGTGTCGCCCAGGGTGGCGGTCACGTCGGCTTCGGAGCCGACGACGAACTTGTAGATGTCGACATCGGTGCGGCTCAGGGTGTCGTTGAATTCGACAGTGCGCGGCAGCAGCGTGCCGAGAGCCGTCGCCGTCTCGATGGTTTCGCCGGCGCTGTCGAGCGCCGCCGCGCTGACCGTCGCGCGGTAGCCGGTCTGGGCGCCGCCGTTGCCCGACACCTGCAGGTAGTAGGTGCCGCGGTTCGCCTCGTAGGTGAAGCGTTCCTCGGCGGTGCCGTTGGCGCTGGACGCCTGGATCACCGTGCCCTTGCCGTCCAGCAGCGCCAGATCGGCGTCGGCCGTCATGCCGGTCATGACGAAGGTCAGCTCGCTGCCGTTGGTCGCCACGGCGAACTTGTAGATGTCGATGTCGTCACCGACGACGATCTCGGAGGCCGGCGAGGACAGGGTGGCGCCGGTACGCAGCGTGCCCATGTCCTTGGCCTTGCCGAGGGTATCGCCCACCGTGTCGGTCGGCACCGAGGCCAGGTTCAGGGTGTAGCTGGTGTCGAGGCCGCGGTCGGCGACCTTGAGGAAGTAGGTACCGGCGCCCAGCAGCTCGGTCAGCCCTTCGCCGGCGGCGCCGGTGGCCACCGAGGTGGCGATCTCGCTGCCCGTGGAGTCCAGGAGGACCACGTCGGCGTCGCCGATCATGTTGGACAGGCCGACGTTGACGGTTGAACGGTTCTTGGTGCTGAACTTGTAGAAGTCGAACTGGTCGCTGTTGCCGACCGCCTCGTTCTCGGTGAACGCCTTGGTGCTCAGGTTGCCGAGGTTCTTGGCGGCCTCCTTGGTGTTGCCGGCGCCGTCGCGGACGGTGGTCTGCAAGGTCAGGGTGTAGTCGGTGTCGGCACCGCGATCCGGCGCCACTTCCACCATGTAGGTGCCGGCTTTCAGGCTGTTCTGCTTGACGGTGTCGGCCGCCGTGCCGGCGCTGTTCGACCGCCGGATCAGCGTGCCCTTGGTGCCGTCGGCCTTGACGTTGTAGAGCGCCACGTCGGCGTCCGCCGTCATCTCCTTCAGGCCGATGGCGACGTTGCCGGTGGCATAGGTGCTGAAGATGAAGGTGTCGGTGTCGCCGGCGCCGACATGGTCGGTCACCGACTGAACGGCCGCCGTCAGGGTGCCCATGTCGATCGGGCCGGCGGAGTCGCTGTCCCAGGCCGCCGCGTTCAGGCTGAGCTGGTACGGCGTGGCGGCGCCCTTGTAGCCGGCGATCTTCAGATAATAGGTGCCGGCGGCCAGCACGCGGTTGATGTGCTCGGCGTCATCGCCGCGCACGGCGGAGCTGGCGATCACCCGGTCGAGCGCGCTGCGCAGCGACACGTCGGCGTCGGCGCTCATGCCGTCGAGGGTGATGGTCAGGTTGCTGCGGGTCTGCACCGCGAAGCGGTAGTAGTCGACGTCCTTGCTGTCGACGAACTCGGCGGTCGAGCGGGCGCTGTCGCCCTTGGTTTCCAGGAGGCCCAGGTCGGTGGCCGTCGCCACGGTGTCGCCGGCGTTGTCCTCCGGCGTGACCACCGGCGGCGGCGGGGCGGACGGGGCGATGGACAGGGTGGTGTCGGCGAACCGCAGGGTTTCGGCGTTGACCACGGTGTCCAGGCCGTCGCGGCCGCTCATGGTGTCGAGCACGGTGACGGTGGTCGCGTTGACGCGGCTGACGACATACTCGTTCTGGTTGCCGTTGAACACCGCCGTATCGATGCCGGCGCCGCCGTCGAAGAAGTCGTCGCCATTGCCGCCGACCAGCGACGGGCCGTTCTCCAGGGTGTCGTCGCCAGCGCCGCCGGTGAGCGAGTTGACCAGGCCGTTGCCGGTCAGGGTGTCACCACCCGTGCCGCCGATGGCGTTCTCGATCAGCGAGGTGCGCGCCGCCGTCAGACCGCTGAGGATGGCGGTGGTGAGGTTGGAGCTGTCGCCCTCCAGTTCGACGACGACGCCGCGGCCCAGGTCGCTGACCAGCGTCTGATAGGACGACATGGCGTCGTCGGTGACGGCGAAGATCGGCACGATGTTGGCCGCCTCAAGGGCGGTGCGCAGTTGGGCGACCGTCGGATAGTCCTCGCCGCCGTCGACCACGGCGTCGCCGTTGTTGGCGGCGGCCAGGCCGGCGCCCATGCCGTCGCCGGCGATGTGGAACGTTGCGTCGGTGCTCAGCACGACGGTGCGCAGCGCGCCCTCGCGAAAGCCGATCTCGGCCGGATTGGTGACGGCGCGCTTGGCCACCTGGAACAGCGCTTCGATCTGCGATTCCGGAAGGTCGCCGCCCCAGAGGACGCTCAGTCCTTCGATGGTGCTCTTCAAGGTGGCGGCGTTGGTCATCGCCAGCTCGGTGCGGTAGCTGTAGTCATCGCCGCCGCCGAAAGGATAGACCGGCTTGTCGACGAAGGTGCCGAGACCGTAGGCGACGTCGGCGCCGGTGGCGACGACCGCGCTTTCCAGCGTCGGCAACAGCGTGGCCACCGTCGACAGGTCGTCGCTGAAGGAACCCGACAGATCCTCAAGCAGGAAAACGTCGGTCTTGGACCCCGAGGCCGGACGCGACAGGGAGACGGAGGCCCCATTGATCTGCGAGGTAGCGCCGCCGGGCGCAAGGTTGACCGTTACGGCGCCGGAAGCACCGGACGCGTTGATCGTATCCGCCCCTTCGACGTCGTCGACATAGATCGTGCCGCTGGTCGCCGTGATGACAAAGGTATCGTTGCCGTCGAGACCCGACAGGATATCGTCGGCCGCCGAGCCAACAAGGGAATCGGCACCGGTGGTGCCAACGGACGTAGTCATGGGTTCCTCCTGGATTTGCCGCCGGTCTTTCGACCAGGGGATCATACCAAGTTGCGACAAATTTGGGAAACCTCGAACGAAGCGCCGCCGCCACCTTCGAAAAACAGTCTGAAGTAGAAACATTCATCGGTGGCAATCCCGGCGCTTTTCCCGCAAGGGTTGGCGTCATGGCCCGAAAAGCGGCGGGAAAGCCATTGTTCGGCCTGATTTTTTCCCGACGCCGCCACGCTGGACGCCCTCCTTCGAAGGGCTGCCGGCCCCGACGACCGATGCGGCAAGGTCGCGGTCAAGAAGAACCCGCCTCTCGTCGCAATCTAAGGTTTGCTTTGCCCGGCAAGGCGGCGGATCACCGCGACCACCCGCGCCTGATCCGCGTCGGTCATGGCGGAGCCCGACGGCAGGCACAGACCGTGCTCGAACAGGCGGTCGGCCACCTCGCCGCCGAAGCGCCGGCTTTCGGCGAACACTGGCTGGCGGTGCATGGGTTTCCACACCGGCCGGGATTCGATGTTCCGGACCTCCAGCGCCAGCCGCACCGCCTCGCGGTCGGCCCCGAAGGCGCCGGGGTCGATCTGGACGACGGTCAGCCAGCGGTTGGCGCGGCCGTAGGGCGCTTCCGGCATGAACGACAGGCCGGGCAGGTCGCCCAGCGCCTCCCGGTACCGCTCGAAGATGGCGCGGCGTCGGCGCACCCGCTCCTCCAGCATGCCGAGCTGGCCCACGCCGATGGCGGCGACGATGTTGCTCATCCGATAGTTGTAGCCGACCGTCGAGTGCTGATAGTGCGGCGCCGGATCGCGGGCCTGCTGCGACAGGAAGCGGGCGCGCTCGATCAGGGCGGCATCGTGCGAGGCCAGCATGCCGCCGCCCGAGGTGGTGATGATCTTGTTGCCGTTGAAGGACCAGACCGCCGCCGCCGCCCCGTGGCCGGCGGCCCGCCCGCGGTAGGTGGCTCCCAGCGCCTCGGCGGCGTCGGCCACCACCGGGATGCCGAAGGGGGCGCACAGCGCGCGGATGGCGTCCAGGTCGGCGCTTTGGCCGTAAAGATCGGTGGTAATCACCGCCTTGGGCAACCGCCGCCCGGCGTCGGCGATCTTCAGCGCGGCCTCCAGCCGGTTGGGATCGAGCGTCCAGGTGGCGGGAGCGACGTCGAGGAACACCGGCTCCGCGCCCAGGTAGGTGATGGGGGCCACACCGCCGATGAAGGTCAAGGTGGCCGACCACACCGCGTCGCCCGGCCCCACCCCCAGCTCGCGCAGGGCCAGATGCAGCGCCGCCGTGCCGCTGGTCACCGCCAGCGCGTGGGGAATGCCGGTCAGCTCGCGGAACGCTCGTTCGAAGGCTTCCAGCATCGGCCCGGCCGGGGCGACATAGTTGCTGGCGAAGGCCTGTTCGATCAGCCCCAGTTCGGTCCCCGCCATGTGCGGCGGCGACAGGAAAAGGCGGGGAGCCCCCTCGGGATCAGCGGACATGGGTTATCGACTCCCGGATAAAGGGCGGGCGGGAACGCCCACGGCGGTCATGCCGTCGGGCAGGTCGCGGATCACCGCCGCCCCGGCGCCGACGATGCACCAGGCGCCCAACCGGCGGCCCGGGACAACGCTGGCGCCGATGCCGACCAGGGCGCCCTCCCCCACCGTCACCCCGCCGGCCAGACCGGCGCGCGGGGCGATGTGGGCAAACGCGCCGATGTCGCCGTCGTGCTCGACGACGGCGGCGGTGTTGATAATGGCGTGGGCGCCGATGCGGACGTCGGGCTGGATCACCGCCCCGGCGCACACCAGCGCCCCCGGCTCGACGGTGACGGACGCATGGACCGTCGCCGCCGGATGGATGGCCGTCGCCCAGCCGCCGGCCGGGTGCAGGCGGTCGGCCGCCCGGCGCCGCAGGGCGTTGCCGCCCAGCGCCAGGAAGGCCGGCAGGGCCTCGGCGGCCCACCACGCCGGATCGGGAACGGCGCCGATCACCGGCACGCCCAAGACAAAGCCGCCGCGCTTGGCGGGGGCGTCGTCGAACACCCCGCGCACCCGCCGTCCGGCCGCCTCCAGGGTGGCGATCACCACCTTGGCGTGGCCGCCGCCGCCGATCACCCAGACCTCGGTCATGACGGCCGCCGGCTGTGGTCGAGACGGGGCATGGTGGCGTGGCCCTCGGCGCTGATGCCCTCGCGGCGCAGCACCTTGGCGACGGTGAGCCAGAGAATCTTCAGGTCGCGCGCCAGCGTGCCGTGGTCGACGTACCAGACGTCGAGACGGAAGCGGTCCTCCCACGACAGGGCGTTGCGGCCGTTGACCTGGGCCCAGCCGGTGATGCCCGGCCGCACCGCGTGGCGGCGCGCCTCCTCGGCCGTGTAGTACGGCAGATATTCGACCAGCAGCGGTCGCGGGCCGACCAGACTCATCTCGCCGCGCAGCACGTTGAGAAGTTCGGGAAGTTCGTCCAGGCTGGAGGCGCGCAGGAACCGGCCCAGCCGCGTCAGCCGCACCGCGTCGGCCAGCGGCTGGCCGTCCGGGCCGATGGCGTCGCGCATGGTGCGGAACTTCAGCAGCACGAAAATCCGCCCGTTCCGGCCGACGCGCGGCTGGCGAAACAGCACCGGTGTCCCCAAGTGCCGGCGCACCGCCACGGCGACCGCCAGCATGGGCACGGCGAACAGCGCCAGGGCGATCAGGGCGCCCGTCACATCCAAGGCCCGCTTGAGAAAAGAGGAGCGCAAGGGAAAAGCCGTCCATCCAGAAAAGCGCCGGCCCAGGAGGAACGCCGGCGCAATCCGCACCATGACGCCGCACCAGGGGCCAGTTCAAGCCGTTTCACCGCGCGGCGGGCCGGACAGGCGACCCAGGCGGACGAAGCCTTCGGGCGCCGTCCGTATCAGCCAGCCGTATCAGCCGGCCGTATCATACCAAGTTCAAAAAGTTCTCCCTTGTGAACTTGGTATAGGGCCGCCCCCGCGCGCCCGCGTGGTATAGGGCCGCCCCCGGCGTTTGAGGGTTCAGATGGTCGGCGTGGCCGCGGCCTCGCCGACCAGGCCATAGATATCCCGGTGCAGGACGATCCGCCCCTCTCTCTCGACCGTGGCTTCCCAGTAGACGAAACGCACCGGCACAGGCCGGGCCAGTTTGAACCACTGGGGCGCGCCGGTGGCCAGAAGGGCGTCGATGCGCGCCGGCATGACGCCGATGTCGGCCAGCAGCGTCTCGGCCATCGCGCGGGCGTCCTCCAGCCGCACGCAGCCGGAGCTGACGGTGCGGGAGTCGCGGCTGAACACCTGGGGATCGTTGGTGCCGTGAAGATAGATGCTCTGCGAATTGGTCAGGTTGAAACGGAAGCGGCCCAGCGCGTTGTGATCGCCCGGCGCCTGGACGATGCGCACGCGGTTGGGGGTGACGGCCGACCAGTCCACCGTTTCCGGGATCACCATCTCGCCGTCGAGGTAGACGGCGGCGTAGTCGATGCCGGGCGTGCCGGTCTTGCGCAGGATCGGCAGCTTGTCGGCCTTGAGGACGGTGGGCGGCACCGTCCAGGTGGGGTTGACGATGATGTGGGTGATGGCGTCGTTGAGCAGCGGCGTCTCGCGCTCCGGTCGTCCCACCACGGCGCGCATGGTCAACTGGACCTGCCCCTTGCGCACCAGCGCCACCGTCTGGCTCGGCAGGTTGACCAGCACGACGTCCACCGGGGCCAAGGCGTGGATCTGGCGCATCGCCAGGGCCGAGCGGCGCAGGGCGGCGGCGGTTTCGGCCGGGGTGCGGTCGAGGCCGGCGCGGGTCTGCGCGCCCACGATGCCGTCGGGGCGCAGTCCCTGGGACGCCTGGAAGACACGCACGGCGGCCTCCACCTCGGCACCGAAGACCGAGGTCTGCCGGCCGTCGTCGGGCAGCAGGCCCAGTTCGACCAGACGCCGCGACAGCCGCCCCACCCGCTCCCCTTCCGCGCCCGGCTTCAACGAACCGCCGGAGCCGATGCGGGTGGTGGCGCGGGCGGGCTCTCCCTCCAGTCGGACGGCTTCGGCCTCCAGCCGCTCGATCCACCCCGCCAGTTGCTCCTGGAAGGACGGAGCCTGGGGCTGGGGCTGGGCTTGGTTCTGGGCCTGAGTCTGGGCTTGGTCCTGGGCCTGGTCCTGGGCCTGGGCGACGGCGCCGACGAACATCACCCCAAGGAAGGCGAGGATGACGGTCGTCAAAAAAGTTCGCGAAACAAGGGTCGGCATGTCCGGTGATCCTGGCAACGGCCGCGCCGTCAAGGAAAGGTCAACTGGATATTAACATTAGAACATCTTTTGGAGAATGACGATTGTCGCAACATAACGCGCCACCAGGGGCAACCGGCAGCCGCTCCGGGAGGGGGGCGCTTCGGGAAAAGCCACGGGGTCGAGCGGAGCCCCCCGCCCTTCAGAAGCGTTGCCTCAACACGTCCAGCAGGTACTGGCGCAGGCCGCCCTGCCCCACCTCGCCGGCCAGCCGCTCCAGCTGGGCGGCGTCGATGAAACCCATGCGGTAGGCGATCTCCTCCAGGCAGGCGATGCGGTGCCCCTGGCGGTGCTGGATGGCGCGCACGAAATCCGAGGCGTCCTGCAGGCTGTCGAAGGTCCCGGCATCCAGCCACGCGTAGCCGCGGCCCAACCGCTCGACGTTGAGTTCACCCTGCTCCATGTACCAGCGGTTGACATCGGTGATCTCCATCTCGCCGCGCCCCGACGGGCGGATGGACCGCGCCACCTCGACCACGCGGGAGTCGTAGAAGTAGAGCCCGATCACCGCCCACGCCGACTTCGGCAGTTCGGGCTTCTCCTCGATCGAGCGCGCGCGGCCGTCCGGCCCGATCTCCACCACGCCGTAGCGCTCGGGGTCCTTGACCTCGTAGCCGAAGACGGTGGCGCCGCGTTCGATCCGCGCCGCGCGCTGCAAGGCGGCGGTCAGGCCGTCGCCGAACAGGATGTTGTCGCCCAGCGCCAGGGCGCAGCCGTCGTTGCCGATAAAGTCGGCGCCGATATGAAAGGCCTGGGCGATCCCCGACGGCTTGTCCTGCACCCGGTACCGGAGATTGAGGCCCAGCGCGGCGCCGTCGCCCAGCAGGTCGGCGAAGCGCGGCGTGTCGCGCGGGGTGGAGATCACCAGGATGTCGCGGATGCCGGCCAGCATCAGCAACGACAAGGGATAGAACACCATCGGCTTGTCGTAGACCGGCAACAGCTGCTTGGAGACCACGCGGGTCAGGGGGTAAAGACGGGTGTTGGCCCCGCCGGCCAGGATGATGCCTTTCATGGGACCACTCAGGAAATTGCCGGGGTAAGAAGTTCCGCCAGCACGCCGCGCAAGGACTCCCGCCAAGGGGGGGCGGCCACGCCGAAGGCGGCCTGGAACCGCGTGGTGTCGAGCACCGAATTGGCCGGGCGCCGGATCGGCGAGGGATAGTCGCGGCTGGGGATGGCCGCCACTTCGGGCACCCGCCCTCCCCGGGCCGCCACCCGATCGAAGACCGCGCGGGCGAAGCCGTGCCAGGAGGTGGGCTCGCCGCCGCCGGAGTAATGGAAGGTTCCGTAGGCGCCGGAACCGCCATCGATCACCCGACCGGCCACCGTCAGCAGCGCCGCCGCCAGATTCCCCGCCTCGGTCGGGCGGCCCCATTGGTCGTCGACCACCGTCAGCCGGTCGCGCGTGGCGCCCAGCCGCAGCATGGTCCTGACGAAGTTGGGACCGAGCGCGCCATAGATCCACGAGGCGCGGACAATGACATGGCGGTCCCAGGATTCGCGCACGGCGGCCTCGCCGGCGGCCTTGCTCGCGCCATAGGCGCCCAGCGGGCCGATGGGATCGTCCTCGCGCCACGGGCCGTCCTTGGCGCCGTCGAAAACGTAGTCGGTGGAGATGTGGATCAGCGGCACGCCGCGCGCGGCGCAGGCGCGCGCCAGATGGGCCGCCCCGTCGCGGTTGACGGCGAACGCCCGCTCCGGCTCGCTCTCGGCCTTGTCCACGGCAGTGTAGGCGGCGGCGTTGACCACCACGTCGGGCCGGATCGTCGCCACGGCGGCGCTCACCGCCTCGGCATCGCCGATATCCAGGGCGGCGCGGTCCAGGGCGTTCAGCCGGAAGGCCCGGAGGCCGGGTTGGCGGCGGAACTCGGCCCCCACCTGACCGGCCGCCCCGGTGACCAGCAGGACCGGCAGCCCCTGGCCGTGCGCGCCGGTCATGCCGGAACCGCCTCCAGGCCCAGGCGGTGGCCGTCGTAGCGCTGGCCGCGCACCGTCTCCAGCCAGTCGCGGTGGGCCAGATACCACGCCACGGTGTTCTTCAGCCCGGTGTCGAAGGTCTCACGCGGGGTCCAGCCCAGTTCGCCCCGGATTTTGGCGGTGTCGATGGCGTAGCGCCGGTCGTGCCCCGGCCGGTCGGTGACGAAGGAGATCAGCCGCCCGTACGGGCCGGCGGCGTCGGGCGCCAGCTCGTCCAACAGGCCGCACAGCCGGCGGACCAGCGCGATGTTGCTCATCTCGGCCTCACCGCCGATGGCGTAGGTTTCGCCGTCGCGGCCGCGCTCCAGCACGGTGACGAGCGCCTCGGCGTGATCATCGACGTAGAGCCAGTCGCGCACGTTCTCGCCCGTGCCGTAGACCGGCAGCGTCTCCGCCTTCAGCGCCTTGGCGATCATCAGCGGGATCAGCTTTTCGGGAAACTGGAACGGACCGTAGTTGTTGGAGCAGTTGGTGACCACCACCGGCAGGCCGTAGGTGTGATGCCACGCCCGCACCAGATGGTCGCTCGACGCCTTGGAGGCCGAGTACGGCGAGTTGGGCCGGTAGGGCGTGGCCTCGTGGAACGGCGGGTCGTCCAGGTCGAGACTGCCGAACACCTCGTCGGTGGAGACGTGCAGCAGGCGGAAGGCGGCGCGCTCGGCGCCCTCCAGCCCGGCCCACCACGCCCGCGCCGTCTCCAGCAGGGTGTAGGTGCCGACGATGTTGGTCCGGATGAAATCGGCCGGGCCGTCGATGGAACGGTCGACGTGGGTTTCAGCGGCCAGATGCATCACCGCGCTGGGGCGATGGCGGGCGAACAGGGATTTCAGCGCCGGGCCGTCGGCCACGTCCACCCGCTCGAAGGCGTAGCGGGAGCTGTCTGCAACCTCGGCGAGGGCGTCGAGACTGCCGGCGTACGTCAGCTTGTCGACCACCACCACCCGCGCGGGTGTGTCCCGGATCAGGCGGCGCGCCACGGCGGAACCGATGAAGCCGGCGCCGCCGGTGACGAGGACGGTATCGAGACGGTCGGTCATGGGGTCCGGACGGTGGTTGCCGGACTTTCTTACCCGAGCGCCCGCCCCCTTTTCGAGTGTGTTTTTTCGGCTTACCTCGCGCGCGTCCTGCCAAAAGCGTGAAAGCCGGTGGAATGAACGGCGGCGGGCGGACGTTCGTGGAAATGGGGGGACGACCCCCGATTGGCAAAAGGGTGCCGAACATGTTTGGCCGTCTCAAGGGTGGCGTTCTTCTTCGCCGGGCCGGGCGCGGGTTCGCCCTGGTGGCCCTGGGAGCCTTGCTGGCCGGAGCGGTCGCCCAGCCGGCGGCCGCGGGCAGGGATCATGGCTGGGGGCATGGCCGGGGCCACGGCCACCATCAACGCCATTGGCGGCCCGGCCCGCCGGCCATCATCTACGGAGCGCCGCCGCCGGTGTACTACGCCCCGCCGCCGGTGTACTACGCGCCGCCGCCGCGGGTGATCTACGCCCCGCCGCCGCCCGTGGTCTACGCGCCGCCGTCCTCGCTCAACATCGTCGTGCCCTTGCGCTTCGACTAGCCGGCCGGGCGGAACCGCACCGGCACCCGGCGCGAACCCCAGGTGCCGGGCGCGGCCTCGAACACCCCGGCGCACGGCGTGCCGCAGGACCGGCAGGCGCCGGCTTCCGTCAGGCCCCAGCCCGTGATCTCGTAGCCGGCGCGCACGATCAGCGGCGTGCCGCACCCTGCGCAGTACGTGCTCTGCCGCGCCGGGTCGTGGACGTTGCCGACATAGACGTGGCGCACCCCGTTGCCGCGCGCGATGTCGCGCGCCCGCGCCAGGGTGGCCGGCGGGGTGTTGGGCCGGTCGGTCAGCCGCCACGCCGGATGGAAGGCGGAGAAATGCAGCGGCACGTCGGGACCTAGATTTTCCACCACCCACCCGGTCAGCGCCTGAAGCTCGGCCTCGGAGTCGTTCTCGCCCGGGATCAGCAGGGTGGTGATCTCCACCCACACGCCGGTTTCGTGCCGCAGGTACTTCAGGGTGTCGAGCACCGCGCCGAGATGCCCGCCGGTCAGCTTGCGGTAGAAACCCTCGTCGAACGCCTTCAGGTCGACGTTGGCGGCATCCATGGAAGCGTAGAACTCGGCCCTGGGTTCGGGATTGATGTAGCCCGCCGTCACCGCCACCGTGCGCACGCCCCGGGCGCGACAGGCCCGGGCCACGTCGGCCGCGTATTCCAGGAAGACCACGGGGTCGTTGTAGGTGAAGGCGATCGCGCGGCAGCCGAGCTTCACCGCCGCCTCGGCCAGCAGCTCCGGCCCGGCGGCATCGGCCAGCGTGTCGGTTTCGCGCGACTTGGAGATGCTCCAGTTCTGGCAGAAGCGGCAGGCCAGATTGCACCCCGCCGTGCCGAACGACAGGACCGGCGTGCCCGGCAGGAAGTGGTTGAGCGGCTTTTTCTCGATCGGATCGACGCAAAAGCCCGAGGAGCGGCCGTAGCTGGTCAGCACGATCGCATCACCTTGCCGCGCCCGCACGAAGCACAGGCCGCGCTGTCCCTCGTTCAGCGCGCAACCGCGCGGGCAGACGTCGCACCGCACCCGCCCGTCATCGAGCCGCGTCCAATAACGGGTGGCAACGGTGAAGCGGGCATCGGCGTCGAGCGGGCCGGTCATGGGCCGGTCGGTCATGGGCCGGTCGGTCATGGGCGGGGCGCTCCGGTCATCAAACAGTTAGATCATAAAGTGTGATGTCGATCACTGTTTCCCCTTAAGGCTGCGTCAATATCGAGGCGCATTACCAGTGCGACAGAAACACCGGAAGGTGCAACTGCCGGATCGAGGGGTGCCCAGGAAAAGCCAACAATGGAGAGCTCGCCATGCCCACCCTTTCCGTCACCTCTCCCGGCATCATCAGCGAAGGCAACAGTGGCACCGCCAGCGCCGTGTTCACCTTGACCCTGTCGGCCCCGGCCAACTCTCCCGTCACCCTGTCCTACACCACCGAGGGCGGCTCCGCCCCGGCCAACGCCGCCACCGCCGGCGGCGACTATACCGCGACCTCCGGCACGCTGACCATCGACGCCGGCCAGACCACGGCCACCATCATGGTGCCGGTGCTGGGCGACGCCACGGTGGAGGGCGACGAGGTGATCTCCCTCACCCTCCAGAACATCTCGGGCGCCGATCTGGTGCCGGAGATCACCGGGCCGATCACCGCCACCCTCCAAAACGACGACGCGGCGCCGGCCAACCAAGCCCCGGCGCTTGCCGGCGCCCTCCCCGACCTGGCGGCGACGGAAGGGGCCGCGTTTTCCTACACCGTGCCGGCCGATGCTTTCGCCGATCCCGAGGCCGGCGCGCTGACGTTTTCCGCCACGCTGGCCGACGGCTCGGCCCTGCCGTCCTGGCTGGCGTTCAACGCCGCGACCCGCACCTTCCAGGGCACCCCGCCGGCCGGCGGCGGCGACCTGACCGTCCGGGTGACGGCGACCGACGCCGGCGGCCTCGGCGTCTTTGACGACATCGCGCTGGCGACCCCGGCGCTGCCGCCCACCGTCACCCTGGCGCGGCTGGGCAACACCACGGTTACCGAAGGCAACAGCGGCGCTACCGACGTCCCCTTCCAGGTGCGGCTGAGCCGGGCGGCGGCGGCCGACGTGACCGTCAGCTATGGCATCTATACCTACGTCACCAACAGCGTGAACGCCGCCGACTTCACCGCCACCACCGGCACGGTGACCATCCCCGCCGGCCAGACCGCCGCCGACTTCAACCTCGGCGTCGTCGGCGACACCGCTTATGAGCCGACCGAAACATTCCAGGTCCGGTTGACCGGCGTCACCGGCGGTTCGGCGGCGCTGTCCGACGCCGGCACCTCCCTTGACAGCCACATCCAGAACGACGACCTGGCCCCGCCCGCCGTCACCCTGGCGCGCACCGGCGGCAGTTCCATTACGGAAGGCGACAGCGGCAACACCGCCGTTCCCTTCCAGGTACGCCTGTCCCGCGCCGCGACGGCCGACGTGACCGTCAGCTACACCATCGGAGGCTCGGGCTCCAACGCCGCCGGTTCGGGTGATTTCACCGCCACCACCGGCACGGTGACCATCCCCGCCGGCCAGACCGCGGCCGATTTTTCCATCGGCATCGCCGGCGATACCACCTACGAGCCGAACGAAGGCTTCCAGATCCAGCTGACCGGCGCCACCGGCGGTTCGGCGACGCTGAGCGATTCCGAGACATCCTGGAGCGGTTCCATCAGCAACGACGATCAGGCCCCGCCCACCGTCAGCCTCGTCCGCACCGGCGACGCTTCCATCGACGAGGGCGACAGCGGCAGCACCGCGGTGACCTTCCAGGCGCGCCTGAGCCGCGCCGTAAGCACCGACGTGACCGTCAATTATACCGTCGGCGGTTCGGGCTCCGGGTCTTCCGCCGCCGGTTCGGGTGATTTCACCGCCACCACCGGCACGGTGACCATCCCCGCCGGCCAGACCACGGCCGATTTTTCCATCGGCATCGCCGGCGACACCGCCCACGAGTCCCACGAGAACTATCAGGTCCGGCTGACCACGGTGTCCGGCGCTCCCCAGGTTGTTCTGGCCGGCGACGACACGGCCCAGGCCACCGGCACCATCCACAACGACGACAGCACCCCGTCCGCCGTCACCCTGGACCGCGTGGGCAGCTACTACATCGTCGAAGGCAACCGCGGCATCAGCAACGCCCCGTTCCAGGTGAACCTGAACCAGGCCGCCGACAGCGACATCACCGTCAGCTACTCGATCATCGGCACCGGCTCCGATTCCTATGCCGCCAGTGCCGCCGACTTCACCGCCACCACCGGCACGGTGACCATCCCCGCCGGCCAGACCACGACCGACTTCTCCGTCGGCATCGTCGGCGACACCGCCATCGAGCAGACCGAATACTTCCAGATCCAACTCACCGGCGTGACCGGCGGCCCGGGCGTCCTGGGTTCCAGCTATTACCTCTATGATGACGCGGCCATCCAGAACGACGACCGGCCGGCGGCGGCCGTCTCCCTGTCGCGCATCGGTGGATATTACATCCCCGAGGGCGACAGCGGCACCGCCGACGCCACGTTCCGGCTGACCCTGAGCCGGGCCGCCGATACCGATGTCGTGGTCGGCTACTCGATCACCGGCACCGGCTCCGATTCCTACGCCGCCCGTGCCGCCGACTTCACCGCCACCACCGGCACGGTGACCATCCCCGCCGGCCAGACCACGACCGACTTCACCGTCGGCATCGTCGGCGACACCCTCAGCGAGGAGAACGAGGGTTTCCAGGTCCAGCTCTCCAGGGTGACCAGCGGCCCGGCCATCCTGGCCAGCTACAACACCTATGAAACCGCCTACATCAAGAACGACGACCGGGCACCGCCCGCCGTCACCCTGGCCCGGGTAAGCGGGCATTACATCACCGAAGGCAGCAGCGGCACCACCGACGCCACCTTCCGGCTGACCCTGAGCCAGGCCGCCGATACCGATGTCGTGGTCGGCTACTCGATCACCGGCACCGGCTCCGATTCCAACGCCGCCAGTGCCGACGACTTCACCGCCACCACCGGCACGGTGACCATCCCCGCCGGCCAGACCACGACCGACTTCACCATCGGCATCGCCGGCGACACCGTCTACGAGCCGACCGAAGGCTATCGGGTCCAGCTTTCCAGGATCGTCAGCGGCACGGCCTCCCTGGCCAGCAACTACACCAGCGAAACCGTTTACATCCAGAACGACGACATGGAGGCGCCCACCGTCAGCCTGACGCGGACCGGCGGCACCGCGGTCCACGAAGGCAACGGCGACACCACCGATCTGCCTTTCCAGGTGCAACTCAGCCGTGCGCTCACCAGCGACATAACCGTCGCCTACACTCTCAGCAGCATCGGGACGAAGCCCGCCACCGCCGCCGACTTCACCGCCACCACCGGCACGGTGACCATCCTGGCCGGTGAAACCTCGGCCGACCTGGATGTCGGCATCGTCGGCGACACCATCACCGAACCGAACGAAACCTATCGGGTCCGCCTGACCGGCGTCACCGACGGCCCGGCGTCGCTCGCCACCTCCGGCATCCAGCTCTCCGGCACCATCACCAACGACGACCTGTCGCCGCGCCTCGTCGTCAGCGACGTTACGGTGGACGAGGACGATGGGATGGCGGTGTTCACAGTGCGCCGTGCCGGCAGTTCGCGCCTCGTCTCCTCGGTCCGCTACACCACCGAGGACGGCACCGCCGAGGCCGGATCGGACTTCACCGCCGTCAGCGGCTCCCTGAGCTTTGCCGTGGGACAGATGTCCAAACCCATCCGCGTGCCCCTGCTCAACGACGGGACGCGTGAACCGACCGAGAGCTTCACCCTGGTCTTCTCCGACACGGTCGGCTTGAACAGCGACGAGGCCAGCGTCACCGCCACCATCCGCGACAACGATGTGGTCCCGCCGCGCCGCGACGACTTCACCGCCAACCGCACCACCCGTGGCACCCTGACGCTCGGCCACGAGCAAACCGGCTGGATCGGGCAGATCGACGACGCCGACTGGTTCCGGGTATCCCTGCTCGCCGGCACCGGCTACGTCATCAGCGCCGGGCCGACCGAAGAAAGCTACCTGGGCGCGCTCTGTATCCGGGTTCGGGACTCGCTCGGCCGTATCCTGACGACGCTGCCGGTCACCGCCGACGAGGAGGACCCGTACATCTTCACGCCCACCCGCAAGGGCACCTTCTACCTCTCGGTCGAGGAGGACGTGGGCTCCAACATCGGCCAGTACACCGTGATGATCGAGACGGCGCCCGAGGACGAGGACACCGCGTCCGCCCGCGCCCGCCCGGCCGCCGACCTTGCGGCGGCGATGCGCGAGATGCCGCTGAGCGGTGCGTCCGCCACGCTGACGGCCACCGGCGCGTCAGCCGCCGCCACCTCGGCGCTGCTGGCCGCCGTCTGATACCAGGTTCAGAAAGTTCTCCCTTCTGAACTTGGTACAGGGCCGCGACCGCGGCCCCTCTGGCCCGGCCCGGCCCTCTCTGCTACTTCTTGGGTACTCTGAAAGCAGTAGAGAGGGCTCCGGATCATGTCCATCCGCGAGGCACAGGTGGCCGGTCACTTCTACCCGGCCGCCCCCGACGTCCTGGCCGGTCAGGTGGACCAGGCACTGGGTACGACCGCCCGGCCGCCGGCCCGCCGGCCCAAGGCCATCATCGCGCCGCATGCCGGCTACGGCTATTCCGGCCCCATCGCCGGCACCGCCTACGCCGCGCTGGGCGACGACGTGTCGGACATCACGCGGGTGCTGCTGCTGGGGCCGGCGCACCGCCACGCCTTCAACGGCATCGCCGTGCCCAGCGTCAGCGCGCTGAAAACCCCGCTGGGCCTCGTGCCGGTGGACTGGGACGCCATTTCGCCGCTGCTCACCCTCCCGGAAATCCAGGTGCTGGACGACGCCTTCCGGATGGAGCACAGCCTGGAGGTGCAACTGCCTTTCCTGCAACGCCGCCTGGGCGCCTTCAAGGTGGTGCCGCTGCTGGTCGGCGGCGCCTCGGCCGATCTGGTGGAGCGGATGCTGGAACGGCTGTGGGGCGGGCCGGAGACGCTGATCGTCATTTCCTCCGACCTGTCCCACTACACCCCCTATGGCGACGCCCGCGCCACCGACCTGGAAACCTGCCGCTTCGTCGAAACGCTCCAGGCCGAACGGCTGGACGGCCGCCGCGCCTGCGGCTTCCGCGCCATGGCCGGGCTGATCCGCCGCGCCCGCGCGCTGGATCTGCGCGCCACCACGCTCGACTACCGCAACTCCGGCGACACCGCCGGCAACCGCGACCGGGTGGTGGGCTACGCCGCCATCAGCTTCGAGGACGCGGCCTCCGCCCGACTGGCCGAAGGAGAGCGCGCCGCCCTGAAGTGGGTGGCCAAGGCCGGCATCGAGCGGGGACTGGCCACCGGCGCCTGCCCGCCGGTGGACGCCACCACCTTTCCCGTCGCGTTGCAGGCGTGGCGTGCCGCCTTCGTCACGGTCAACCTGGACGGCAACTTGCGCGGCTGCATCGGTTCGCTGGTGCCGCACCAGCCGTTGGCCGTCGATGTGGCGCACAACGCCTTCAAGGCCGCCTTCAGCGACCCGCGCTTCCCGCCGCTGACGGCCGAGGAGGCGGGGCGTATCGACATCCACGTCTCCATCCTGTCCACCCCGCGGCTGATGGCGTTCAAGGACGAGGCCGATCTGGTGGCGCGGCTGCGGCCCGGCGTCGACGGACTGATCCTGGAAAGCGCCGGCCGGCGCGGGCTGTTCTTGCCCTCGGTGTGGGAAAAGCTGCCCGATCCCGCCCAGTTCGTGCGCCATCTCAAGGCCAAGGCCGGTCTGCCCCCCGACCATTGGGCCGCCGACCTCCGGGTGTGGCGCTACACCACGGAAAGCTTCTGATCCCTTGGAACAGGGGGGGTGCGACCGTTCGTCCCCTTGCCCCATGCTGCGTCGCAACATACGTTTAAAAATACGCTCTTAGTGGAGCGTTTCCTCCCTAGACTTCAGGCCGCCGGTTCTCCGTTGCGGCCTTTTTTTTGCAGCCCCTTCGCTGCTGCCGCGCCGCCGGAAGGCTGATAGACTGCCCTTCCGAAAGGAGAAGGGTCCGCGATGAAGGTCGCCGTCGTCACGCCTTACTACCGGGAATCCCCCGACATCCTGCGCCGCGCCCATGACAGCGTCGCCGGCCAGACCCATTCCTGCCGCCATGTCATGGTGGCCGACGGCTTCGCCCGCGCCGAGATCGACGGCTGGGACGTGGAACACATCCGGCTGCCGCAGGCCCACGGCGACAACGGCAACACCCCGCGCCATATCGGCGCCGCGTGGGCGCGCGACAACGGATTCGACGCCGTTGCCTTCCTCGACGCCGACAACTGGTACGAGCCGGGGCACATCGCCGGCCTCGTCGCCCTGCACGGCGCCACCGGCGCGCCGGTGGTGAGCGCGCGGCGGCGCATCTGGAGCCTGGCGGGCGCGGTGCTGCTGGCCGAAGGCGAAGCGGCCGACGGCGCCGGCCACGCCGACACCTCCACCTTGATGGTCACGCGCGACGCCTTCGACCTCCTCGACCTGTGGGCGGCGATGCCGCGCGTCTTCTCGCCGTTGTGCGACACCATCTTCTTCTACGCCGCCCTGTTCCGGGGCCACCGCCACGCCTGGACGCCGGCGGTCACCCTCAATTTCCAAAGCCATTACAAGGACCACTATTTCCGCGCCCTGGTGCCGGCCCCCCACGACAACGGGGTGGAAAACGCCTTCTACGCCGCCTACGGCGCCTTCATCCGCGCCCCGGCGGAGGAGATGGCCCGCGTCTTCCTCGCCGCCCCCGACCTGCCCGCCGACCTGCCCCAGCGCTTCGCCGCCTTCGGGGCGGAACTGGCGGCGCGCGACAAGTCGGGCGACGGGCTCAAATACCTGGAGCGGGCGGCCGAGCTGCTGCCCCTTGATCCCGCCCCGGCCAACGACCTGGGCGCCGCCCTGGCCCGCCGGGGCCGCCATGCCGAGGCCGTGCCGCCGCTGCGCCGGGCGCTCGACCGGGCGTCGGGGTTCGCGCCGGCCTTGCACAATCTCGGGCTTGTGATGGTAATGCAAGGTGACGGCCGGGCGGGGGCGGCACTCCTCGCCGAGGCCGCCGCCGGTCTGGAACGCCTGCCGGTGCGCCGGCTGGCCTATGGTTTCGTCGTGGTTGCCGGATGAAGGCGGGAGAACGGGAAATGGGCAAGACGGCCACCGACATCGAGGCCCTGCGCCGGGCGATCCGTGACGACGCGGAAGCCGGCTACCACTACCACATGGGCAACGCGCTGCTGGTCCAGGGCAAGTACGAGGCGGCGATCGCCGCCTACGGCCGGGCGATGGCGATCCTCCCCGACCACCCCGACAGCCTGGCCAACATGGCGGTGATCTTCGAAATCCTGGGCGACGAGAAGACCTCAAACGATCTCTTGGATCAGGCGCGGGCCGGCGACACCGACCTCGCCGACGCCGCCTTCGACCTCGGCACCACCTTCGAGCTGCAAGGCCACGCCGACGCGGCGGCCGGCGCCTACCAGCGCGCCATCGAGCGGCGTGCCGACCATGTCGAGGCCCACACCAGCCTGGGCGACGCCCTGGTGCTGATGGACCGGCTGGACGAGGCCGAGGCGGCCTACCGCCGCGCCGTCGAGCTGGCCGCCGCCGCCGACCCGCCGCGCGCCGGCCGGCGGCTGGTCAGCCTGTCCACCCGCCACGCCGAGCGGGGCGACCTCCTGGCCGGCGATGGCCACGCGGAAGACGCCCTGGCCGCCTACCGCAAGGCGCTGGAGCTGTCCCCCGACAACCTGGACGCCCTGAAGGCGCTGACCGAAACCCTGGCCCGCCTCGGCCGCCGCGAAGACGGCGCGCGCGAGTTGATCGCCTTCGCCCACGCCCGCATCGACGCCTTGCGCCCCTTCGTCGCCGAAGCCGCCTACCGCGAGGCCGCAAGCCTCGATCCGGCTTGCGCCGAGGCCCATGCCGGCCTGAGCCTCGCCCTGCGTCAGCTCCAGCGGCCGCGGGAAGCGATCGAGGCCGCCCGCCGGGCGCTGGCGCTCCGTCCCGATTGCGCCCCGGCCCTGGCCAACCTGGGCCTCGCCCTGCACGAAACCGGGCAGTCGGCGGAAGGTCTGGAGGCGTTGCGCCGGGCGCTGACGGCCGACCCCGATCTGGGGCTGGCCCACCAGGGCCTGGCGACCGTGCTGGAGGCCCTGTCGCGACTGGACGAGGCCGAGGACGCCTACCGCCGGGCGCTGGCCATCCTGCCCAAGCGCGCCATCGTGCGTATCGGCCTGGGCAACGTGCTGCTGAAACGCGGCCGGGCCGATGAGGCGGTGGCGCTGTTCGATCAGGCGCTGGACCTCAACCCCGAACAGATCCAGGCGCTCGCCGGCCGCTCGCGGGCGCTGGAGGTGCTGGGCTGCCCGCGCGAGGCGGCACGGATCGAGCTGGATCTGGCCGAGCGGCAGCTTCGCCGCGATCAGGCGGCGCTGGCGCTGGCCGCCTACCGCCGCGCCGTCAAGCTGGACCCGGCGCTGGCCGGGGACGCCGTCCGCACCCTGGGCGAGGGCCGGGCGCTGGAGAAGCTGGGCCGGCTGGCCGAGGCCGAGGCCGCCTACCGGCAGGCCGCCGCCCAGGATGCCTTCCTGGCCGAGGCGCACGCGGCGCTGGCCGCCGTTCTGGAGGCCCAGGGACGCGCCGCCGAAGCCGCCGAGGCGCGGCGTCAGGCCCGCGCCATCGAGCCTCTGGTCTACCGCTGAGGGCCGAATAGAATCCGACGAATGCCTTCCTTATCCCCCGCCCCGTGGCGCATGGACGCGGTTGTCCTGACGTTCGATCATCAGGCGGGCTTGGCCGAGCTGGTCCACAAGAGCTACCGCGACCTCTGGCCGGGCTGCCCGCTGCGCTTCCGCATTCCGGTCAACGACCGCCGGACCAACCCGTCCCTGGCCTACCTGGCGGCCCGCCCCGACGTGGTGCTGGTGGACAGCCCGCCCGACATCCGCGCGACCATGGCGGCCCTGCTCGACGGTCTGGACGATGACGCCTGGGTCTACTGGTGCATCGACGACCGCTTCCCGGAGGCGATCCCCGCCCCGGCCGCCCTCGATGCGCTCGGCGCCCGGCTCGCCGCCGGAGAGGGGGGCGACGCCTCGGCCGTCCGCCTCATCCACTGGCACGAGACGCTGACCGGCCCGCCGGTCGAACTGGCCGGGCAGACGTTCCGCCGCCAGCGCTATTCCGGCCTTTTCGGCTTCTGGCATCACCAGTTCGCGCGCGCCGGCCTGCTGCGCCGGGTGTTCCTCAGCCCCGAGTTGCCGGGCGACTACGACATCCGCACGATCCAGGCCCTGTTCCACGACCTGGAGCGCGAACGCCCCGGGCTGGCCGGCGCCCTGGTGCCGGTGCGGCCGCTGGTCCGGCTGGGCGAGCCCTGCTGCCGCGGCCGCCTGACGCTCAACGGGCTCGACGCGTTGCGCCGCCACGGCTGCCCGGTGCCGGACTACGCGGTGGAGGCGCACCGCCGGGTGTTCGAGGACATGGCCGTTCCGGTCGAACGGACGGCCGATCCCGGGGAGGGACCATGCGACTGACCGACAACGTCCACAAGCAGGACATCGGGCAATCCCTGCACGCCCTGCTGCGGGAGCGGTGCGGTGCCTTGCCGGAGCGGCTGCCGGGCACCCGGCACCGCTTCACCCATATCATCAACCCCTACCGCTGCCCGCCGGGCTCGGTCGGCGACCGGACGCAACGGCTGACCTTCGCCGCCCTGGCGCAGGCGCGGCAGCTTGCCGCCGGGCGGCATCGGGTGGACACCGTGGCGGTCGGCTTTCCCGACGACCGGGATTTCGCGGCCGCGTTCTTCGACCGGCACGCCACCATCGGGCGGACGGTGCTCGACGGGCGGCGTTTTCAGGTCCCCCGCCCGCTGCCCCTGCTGTTCGACCTGCTGGAGGCCGGCGTCGGGGGGCCGGGCGATGATGGAGACGATGGCGGGCATATCATCTTCACCAACACCGACATCTGCCCGGCCCCGGGCTTCTACGACGCCATCGCGGCGCTGCTGGACCTGGGCTTCGATGCGCTGACCATCAACCGGCGGACCGTCGCCTCCTATCCGCCGGACGCCTCCTGGCTGCCGCTCGCCGCCGCCGAACCGGGGCGGCCGCATGAGGGGTTCGACTGCTTCGTCTTTCCCCGTGCCGCCTTCCCCCACTACCGGCGCAGCGACGCCTGCATCGCCGCCGGCGGCGTGATGCGCAGCCTGCTCTACAACATGGTGGCGTTCAGCCGGAACATGCTGATGCTGACCGACGCGCATCTGACCTGCCATATCGGCGACGACAAGGAGTGGGACCGGCCCGAGCTGCGCGACTACGTCACCCACAACTGGGCGGAAGCCCGCCGGGTGTTCGATCACCTGGCCCCGGAGCACGGCCGGCGCCTTCAGGCGTTCTGCGACACCCACGGTGAGTGGGACCTGCTGCCGCGCCACGGCGCGCCCGCCGACGGCGGGGGGAACCATGCCGACTGAGCCGGTCATCCGGGTCATCCACCAGTTGGCGCGGACCGGCGGAACGCTGCTGAACCGCTGCCTGGGCGCCATGAACGGCGTGCTGGTGCTGTCGGAAATCCACCCCTTGCGCCATGTGGTGGACCCGCTGGAGCAGAGCCGCGACTGGTTCGGGCTGGACGGCGTCACCGTCGACCTTCCCCCCGGCACGCCCCCCGACCAGGCTTTCGCCCTCACCGTCGAGGCCATCGCCGGCCGCGCCCAATCGCTGGGCAAGGCCGTGGTGGTGCGGGACTGGACCCACCTGGATTTCATCGGGGTCCCCTTCGTCTTTTCGCCCTCGTACCGCCTGTCCACGGCGGCGGCGCTGGCGGAGCGCTTCCGTGTCCGCAACGCCTGCGTCGTCCGTCACCCGATCGACCAGTACCTGAGTTCGCGGCTGCGACCCGGCATGGCCCCGCACCTGAAGGTGGGGATGTTCCTGACCGGCTACCGCCGCTTCGCCGAGCAGTGCATCGCTGTCGGCTTCCTGCGCTACGAGGACATCGTCGCGGCGCCGGAGCGGCGGATCGCCGAGATCTGCCGCCGCCTCGACCTGCCGTTCGACCCGTCGTTCCTCGACCACTGGCACGCCTACGACAAGGTGACGGGCGACACCATGGCGGAGTGCTCGCGCGGCCTGGGCCGCCGGGAGTTCCTCAGCCTGCCGCGCCGCGACTGCCCGCCCGATCTGCTGGTGGAATTCGAGAGCAACGCCGATTACCGGGCCAGCCTCGCTCTCCTGGGCTATTCCGAGGACTAAGGCCGCCGATGCTGTCCGAAACCTACCGCTTCATCTACCTGCACGTACCCAAGACCGGGGGCAACTCGATCCAGACCGTCCTGGAGCCGTACAGCGAGGACCAGCGGGTTGTCGCGGAAAGCTACCAGGACGGGATCGACCGTTTTCAGGTTCTGGGTCCCCGGACCCCGACCAAGCACGCCACGCTGGCCGACTACCACGCCGTGCTGGGGCGGGGGCTGGCGGCCTATCGGCGCATCATCAGCGTCCGCCATCCCTTCGCGCGCGCAGTTTCCTATTATTTCTCCCCCAACCGCTGGATGCGGCAGGAGCCGGACGGCCGTTGGGTCACCCTGGAGGCGGTCTGGAACCCGGACGCCTTCCTGGACTTCCTGGACAAGATCGCGCCGATCGCCGATTTCCTGACCCTTGACGGCGCCGTCCAGGACCCGGGCCATGTGGTGCGCTACGAAAATCTGGCGGCGGATTTCGACCGGGTGGCGCGGACGCTCGACCTGCCCTGCCGCAGCGGCGACCTGCCGCACGTCAACCGCTCGACGGCCGATCCCGCGCTCCGCGCCGCCGCCGGCGCCGACCCGGCGGTGCGGCGCGCGGTGGAGGAGCGTTTCGCCCGCGACATGGCCCTGTTCGGCTACGGCTGAGGCAACTCCACGAACGGCCCGGCGTCGCAGCGGCCGCACACGGGATAGTCGGCGGCGCGGCCCGTCCGGTGGGCGGTGATGAAGGCGCGGCAGGCGGGACTGTCGAACACCTCCGCCAGGGATTGGCCGCGCAGGTCGCCGAACACCACCGTGGCGTCGAAGTCGAAGCTGCACGGCACCACCTTCAGATCCCAGGTCACCACCAGGATCTCCCGCCGGTGACCTTCGATGATCGAGCAGGCGTGGCGCGGCCCGGTGCCGGGCGGGTTGTAGGCGCGGCCGTTGCCGTAATTGTGCAGCAGCTTGGTTCCCGCCGGTCTGCCCGACAGCTCGTCGGTCATGCCGATCGAGTCATGGATGTCGTGGAAGGCGTCCTTGGTGTCGATGACGAGGCCGCTGCCGGCCTCGGCCGCCAGCCGCGTCACCCGGTCCAGGTTGGCCATGGCGACATCGTACATATCGACGCCGTGAACCTTGCGGTAGCTCTCGCGCGTCAGGCCGTAGACGCTGACCTTCAGCACTTTGAGGCCGCTGTCCACCAGTGCGCGCAGATAATCCTCCGAAACCCGGAGGCCCAGGGTCGAGGTGATCCACGGGCCGCACTCCGGCCATGTCCGGCGCGTCAGCCGCACCTTGTCCGGCAGGTTTTTGTCCAGCAGCGGCTCGCCGTAGCCGTGCAGGTGGACCAGCCGGCGGAAGTCGGGGATGGCGTCCGACAGGCGGCCGAGCAGAAACCGGAAGTCCTCGACGCCCATGACTCCCTGATCCCGCGTCAGCTTTTCGCGCGGGCAGAAGAAACAGGCGTGGCCGCAACGGTTGGTGTTCTCGATGCGGATTTCCTTGAAGGTCGGAAGCATGGGTCGGTCGTTGTCGCCTTGGCCGGAAGGGTTATGCTACGACAGTCGCAGCTTTTCGTCGCGTGAGTTCCCCATGACGTTCCAGCCCGTCTTCCTCATCTCCTCGCCCCGCTCGGGGTCCAACTGGACCAAGGCGGCGCTGAACGCCCATCCCGACATCGTCTGCACCGAGCAGCGGCTGTACGGCGGCTTCTTCGAGATGTGGGTGGACGATCCCGTCACCGGGCGGTCCAACCCGCGTTTCACGCTGGACCGCATCGTCGACATCATGTCGGGCTACAACAACTATCCCGCCGCCGCCGGCGACCTGCCGCGCGAGGAACTGGCGCGGCGCATGACCGGCCGGCTGGCCCGCAGCCTGTTCGAATTGGCGCACGACACCAGCGGCAAAAGGCTGGTGGTGGACAAGCTCACCCCCTACCTCGACTCCTGCGCCACGGTGGCCGAGGGCATCCGCCGCGACTTCCCCGAGGCCCGCATCGTCTACCTGGAGCGCGACCCGCGCGACGTGCTGACCAGCGGCGTCTTCAACTGGCTCAAGCGCCGCCGCCAGGACACGGAGTGGAACCCGGTCCAGCGCGCCCGCCACGAGCGTTTCGTGCTCAAGCGCGACGACGTGCGGCTGGACCGTTTCTTCACGCCGGACGACATCGCCTACTGGGTCGGCCACTGGACCGGCCCGGTGGATCACATCCTGCCCATCGCCGACCTGACCTTGCGCTACGAAACGCTGCACGGCGATCAGGCCGGCGAGCTGAAGCGGCTGTTCGATGCCCTGGGCGTGGCCGGCGACGAGGCCATCTTGCGCGGCTGCCTGGAGGCGTCCTCCTTCGCCCGGCTGTCGGGCGGGCGGTCGCGCGGCCAGGAGGACCCCGACAACCCCACCGCCATGACCCGCAAGGGCATCGTCGGCGACTGGCGCCACTACGTCACCCGCGCCGACGGCGAGGCGATCCAGGCCCACACCGGCGAGCGCCTCCAGGCGCGGGGGTATGAGGCGGATAAGGGGTGGATCAAAGGGTTGCCGGAGCGGTTGGCGCTTTAAAAAGGCGCCTCTTCACATCCCCACCAACGCCGCCAGCTTGCCGCGAGCCTCCTCAAGCGTGGCTAGCGGCACCGTGGCCCCAACAGGGATAATGGGGCGGGCCAGCGTGTCGATGCTACGGACATGGCTGGTCAGGATTTCGCCCATGATCGGCAACCCGTCGGGCAATACCGCGCTGCTCGGAAAGGGGCGGATGCGGCTGCTGATCGGGCAAACGATGGCAAATCCCGTGGCGCGCCAGAACGCCACGGGGGACACCACCAAAGCCGGCCGGCGCCCGCTCTGCTCCCGGCCCACGCGCGGATCGAAGTCGGTCCAGATCAGGTCGCCGGCATCGGGCTCGTAGGCCATCATTCGACGATCTCACGGCCGACGTCCGGCCCCCAGTCGAACGCCTCGCGCATGGCCTCGGGCGTCACACCCTTCAGAAGCTCATCGAGCGAATAACGCGGCCGGCTGACCGAGATCACGATCCGGTCACCCTCCGCCTCCATCTCGACGCGCGTCGCTTCAGTCAAACCGACGCGGTTGGCGATGTCCTTCGGAATGCGAACGCCCAGACTGTTGCCCCACCGGGCGACTTGCACCTGCATCATGCCCTCCCTGGCATCTGGGGAACAATATGACGGATATCCGGCGGATATACAAGGGTGGCAATGGAGAAGGATGGATGGGATGGGGCTGTTGGCGTCCGAAGCAAAACTCCTTATGCCACTAGATTTGTGGTGTAAAAAATCGTATGTAAGTAGCGTTTACGTAAGGTAAACTTACATGTAAGGCGAACTTACAACCGGTATACCAAAATGGTGTTGCGTCATGTAGGTAAGCCGGCTCTGCGCCCTCATCACCAAAATGGTGATGATTTTCCATGAACATGCCGCGCAATAAGCCCTTTACTAAGCGTCGCAACCGATATTATAAGGGTGGTTGTGGTCAAAGCGCCACCATGCCACGCGGTGGTAGGCCGCGCGGCTGGATCTTCAAAAGGTGAGGTGACTATGGGCAAGGTTTCCCTTGCCGGGTGGACTGCCTTTTTCGATGCCCTCGCACGGTTCATCAAGGCTGTCTACCTGCTTCCTCAGCCGTGGTTCCGTTAGGACCGCCGACTGGCAAAACGCCTCCAGAGACTCGCACTCTCAAGGAGGCGTTTTGTTTGCCGTCAGATATCAACGGCGCCTTTCACCATGCCGCAAAGGGTCGTTTTATGCAACGCCGCCATTTTAGCCGCTAAAATGGTGGAGTACGCGTAACCCCGCCGCCATCGCCCGCACCGCCCCGTCCAGCGGCTCGCCCGGCGGCACGGTGAACAGGCGCATGGACGGATACCACGGCCGCCGGCCGGTCCCCAGCATGGCCCAGTCGTCGTCCCAGCCGGCCCGCCACACCGGCACGCCCACGGCCCCGGCCAGATCGCCCACCGCCGTGGGCGCGGTCACCACGAGATCGAGCGCCGACATCAGCGCCGCCACCCCGTCGAGATCATTGGTCAAATCCAGATCGTGCCAGGAATGCACCGCTTCCGCCGGATCGGGATCGTATTGCAGCGAGACGACGCGCACCCCCGGGACATCCAGCACCGGCCGCCACGTCTCCAGGCTGCCCGACCCGCGCCGCCCCCGCCAGCTTAAGCCCACCTTGGGGCCGTCGCCCAACTCGGCCAGCCGTCCCCGCCAGAAGGCGACGCGGGCCGGATCGGCCTTCAAATAGCCGCCCGCCGCCGGAAACCGCGACAGATCGGGGCGGAACAGGCGCGGCAGCGCCGCCATCGCCACCTCGGCATCCGCCGCCCCCGCCTCGGCCAACGGGAACGAGCGGGCGTAGAGCGGCGCCAGCCTCGGGTCGCCCTCGACCACCACCCGCGCCCCGGCGGCGATCAGGTCGGGCAGGCAGGAGGCGAACATCAGTTCGTCGCCCAGGCCCGGCCCACCCGTCACCCGCACGCGCTGGCCCGTCAAACTCTCGACCGGTGACGGGAACCGCCGGGCGAACCAAGCCCAGCCCTCGGCCAGCAGCCCCTGACCCAGCAGCGCCTGGGCGACGAACCACGCCCCCCAGCGCGCATCGCGCGCCTCGGCGGCGGCGAAGCAGGCGTCGGCCCGCTCCCGCTGCCCCGCCGCCAGCAACGCCGCCCCGCGCAGGGCCAGCTGGCGCAGCCGCATCCCGCCGATCTCAGCCTCCAGCCGCTCCCGCTCGGCCCGCACGGCGCGGGGATCGACGCCGCGCCCGGCCCACACCGCCTGCGTCCGCCGGTCCCGCGACGCCGCCGCCCCGCCGGCCTTGACCACCACGCCCAGGCACCATTCGGAGTCCGCCGGCCCGTCGCCCTGAACTTCCGCCAGCTCGCGCGCCGCCCCGGGGTCGCGCATGCCGCCGCCGGCCCGTTGCGAGAACCGGCGCTCCAGGGCCAGCGTCCCGCCGAACAGGGCCTCGAAGCGCGGCCAGTCGAAGACGTGGAAGTGCCAGGGGTTGGGGTCGGTGCCGGTTTCGTCGATCCACAGGTTGGGCACGCTGGCGATCAGCCGCCCGCCGGGCTTCAGCACCCGCGCCACCTCGGCCAGGAAGGGGCGGTAGTCGGGCAGATGCTCGATGGTCTCGAACGACACCACCAGATCGAACGCGCCGTCGGCGAACGCCGACAAGTCACAGGCATCCCCCGCCCGGTACGACAACCTCTCATCCAGCGCCGCGTAATTGAGCGTGGCGTAATCCACCGCCCAGCCGCTGGCGTCCATGCCGACCACCCGCGCGGCCGCCGTCCGCCGGGCCAGCAGCGCGCTGCCGTAGCCCAGGCCGCAGGCCACGTCCAGCACCCGGGCGCCCGGCTCCACCAGTTCCGCCGCCAGCTCGTAGCGCACGACATGGGCGTCGGCGCGCCGGCCGGGCTCGCGCAGCATGTCCATGTGCAGATCGCGTTCCGCCGCCAGCCGGGCCAGCGGATAGGCGGCCAAGGCGGCATCGGGGATGCGCTCCAGCGCCAGGGTGAACGGCGGCGCCTCGCGCTCCAGAGCGTGGTACGGCGTCACCCCGAGATACAGCGGGTGCTTGCGCCAGCCCGCCGCGAACGCGCACGCCTCCCACCAGCGGCGGTCATGGCCGCCCGCCTTCAGCATCAGGCCCCGGCGGGCGACCCGCCGGAACTCCGCCAGCGCCGCCGTCACCGCGTCGGCGTCCAGCCCGTCCAGGCCATGGGCGCAGGCCACCCCGTCGATCGCCCCGTCGGCCATGTTGTCGGCGAAACCTCGCGCGGCGGTCAAATCGGCCAGGGTTTCCCCCCTCCCCTCGCCGAAGGTGTTCCGCCATGCCGTGACCAGAAAGCCTGCCATCGCCCGCGTTTCCTGCCTTTTTGCCCGCCCCGTGCCCTTGGTAGCTCCCACCCCGGCGGCCCTGTCAAAGGGAAACTTCCGTGGGACGGCCGACAATCGCCTTGTGACCGGCGCGCCGCTCCACTATCCCTGGCCCAGGGCTTGCTTGCGTCAGAGCCCGTAGCGCCCCTGGGAATACCGCCGCATGGACACGATCACCGCCGATCTCTTCGATACCATCTGCGTCATGGTCGGGGACAAGACCGCCAACCGCCACGCCGAGGCCGAGATCCGGTGCGCCGAGGCCCTGGCCCGCGATCCCGCCGACGCCTCGGCCCTGGCCGCCTCGGGCTACCTCGCCCTGTGCGCCGGCGCCCTGCCCCAGGCGGTCGGCTTCATGGAGCGGGCGGTGGCGCTGAACGGCGCGCGGGCCGTGTGGTGGCGGGTGCTCGGCCTGGCGGCGCGCCACACCGACACCCCGGAAAAGGCCGTCGCCGCCCTGCGCCGGGCGGTGGAGACGGACCCGCGTTACATCGACGCCTGGAACGACCTGGGCATCACCCTGCGCGACCTGGGCCGCCCGCGCGAGGCGGCGGCCGCCTTCGACACGCTCATCGGGATCAAGCCGAGCCACGCCGGCGCCATCCGCCGGCTCGGCACCTGCCACCAGCAGGCCGGCGACCTGGACGCGGCACAGGCCGCCTATGCCCGCGCCATCGCGGCCAAGCCGGACTACGTCGAGGCGTTCATCAACCTGGGCAGCGTCCACGAGGCGCGCGGCGAGTTGGATCGGGCGCTGGAGTGCTACCGCACCGCCGTTTCCCTGAAGAACGACTTCGCCCCATCCTTCCATGCGCTGGGAGCGGCGCTGGCGAAAAGGGGCGAGCGCGAACCGGCGATCCAGGCCCTGTTGCGCGCCGTCGATCTCATGCCCCGGCACGCCGATGCCCATGGCGCCCTGCTGGAATTGGGCTATCGCTGGGCTTAAGTCGGCAAATCATGCCGCAAGCACGGCAAATATTGCCGAGAAACTAGGCAATAAGGCACAAGGAGCCTTCGAGTCATGGACGATCGGGTCACGGTCGATACCTCTTTCCGCAAGACCACCAAGCGCGTGCTGACCCGGCGCGGTGTCTTGTGGCTGGGGCAGACCTGCAACATCCGTTGCCATTTCTGCTATTTCCTCGACCGCATCGCCAACAAGGACCATCCCGAGCACGCCTTCATGCCGTTCGACAAGGCGAAGGCGATCTGCGACACCCTGCGCTTCACCTACGGCAACAACGCCATCGACATCCAGGGCGGCGAGCCGACGCTCTACAAGCCGATCTACGATCTGGTGAGCCACTGCCGCGCCATCGGGCTGGCCCCGACGCTGATTTCCAATGCCATCCTGCTGGCCGACATGGAGCGCTGCAAAAAGCTCCAGGAGGCCGGGGTGCAGGACCTGCTGCTCTCCATCCAGGGCATCGGCGACACCTACGACAGGATCGTCGGCGTGCCCGGCGGCTCGGTCAAGCAGATGCGCGCACTCGACAACCTGATGCAAATCGGTTTGCCGTTCCGCTTCAACGTCGTGCTGTCCAAGCCGGTGCTGACGCAGCTGGAGAAGGTGGCGGAGCTGGCGGTGACGGCCGGCGCGCGGGTGGTCAATTTCCTGACCTTCAACCCGTTCGAGGATCAGGCCGCCGGCGGCAAGCGGTCGGGCCACAACGTGCCGGGCTACACCGACGTCGCCGGCCCGCTGAACCGCGCGCTCGACATCCTGGAAGCCGCCGGGATCGAGGCGAACGTGCGCTATTTCCCGCTGTGCATGGTCGAGCCCCGGCACCGCAAGTCCATGTACAATTTCCAGCAGCTCTCCTACGACTTGCACGAATGGGACTACGCCTCGTGGTCGTGGACCGGGCAGCAGGCCCAGCGCATGGCCGGCGGCGAGCTGACGGCGCGCCCCAAGCTGCGCGACATGACCTACCCGCGCGCCGCCCTGTTCTACGAGGTGTTCCCCGAGCTGGACGCCACCCCGCACGAGGAGCGCGATCCCGAGATGTACCGGGACAACGCGCGCCTGCGCGCCGGGACCGATTGCAAATACCGCTACGCCGCCGCCTGCGACGGCTGTTCGGCCAAGGCGATCTGCGACGGCTTCCACGGCGACTACGCCTCGATCTTCGGCCTGGGCGAGGCCAGGCCGATCGTCGAGCCCGCCCCGGTGGACGATCCCACCCACTACATCCGCCACCAGGAAAAGGTGGTCGAGGCGCAAGACCTCGACTGGGCGCTGTGAATTTCGGGAACAGGACCATGACCAAGCGGCTTACCGTCATCATCCCCACCTGCAACCGGCTCCAGCGCATCACCCGCTGCCTGGAGGCGCTGGAACGCCAGGACACGCCGCCCGGCACCTTCGACGTCATCGTGGTGGACGACGGCTCGACCGACGGCACGGCCGAGGCGCTGAAAAACCGTTCCTCCACCCTCGATGTCCGGGTGCTTTCCCAGGCCAACCAGGGGCCGGCGGCGGCGCGCAACCGCGCGCTGGCGGCCGGAACGGCGCCCTTGGTGCTGATCATCAACGACGACACCATCCTGACCGAAGGCGCGGTCCGCCGACACATTGACCTGCACGACGCCGCCGGCCCGGGTGAGAAGAAAATCGTGCTCGGCAACTTCCGCATCATGCCGGAGTACAGGTCCGACCTGTTCACGGCGGCCGTGGACGCCACCACCCACATCTTCCCCTTCAGCTGGCTGAAGGCCCGCAGAATCCTGGACTTCTCCTACTTCATCACCTGCAACACCAGCCTGGCCCGGGCGGCCTTCGACGAGGCCGGGGTGTTCGACGAGAGCTTTCCCAAGCCGGCCGGCGAGGACATCGAGATGGGCTACCGGCTCTACGCCAAGGGCTGGAGCATCGAGTTCGTCCCCGACCTGATGTCCTGGCACGACAGCTACTTCACGCCCAGGAGCTACGCCCGCGCCCGCTTCATCCGGGGCGAGGAGGACCTGCGCTTCATCCACAAGCACCCCGAGCAGCGTGGCGTCTACCAGCGCCACGCCCTGGCCTTCGCCCGCAGCCATTACGACCGGCTGGTCAACCACTGGGACGACTATCAGGCCTATGTGGACTCCACCGTCGCCCTCACCGACGCCCTGATCGCCCGTCATCAGGCGGCGCAGACCCCGGCCGAACGCCACGGGACGCTGCACGACATCATGGGCCGGATCGAGGCGATCGGTTACCTCGCCTACGCCGCCGGCGCCGGCAAAAGCCCCTACTTCGCCGAGGTCGTCCGGGGATTCCAACCGCAGGCGGTGTTTTGAGGCGACGGCACGGCCGGCTGAGGCACACTTGCAAAAGTTCACTAAATGTTCTATATTGCGCGCGCATCCATACCCGGATTCCGCGCGTCGCCGCGCGGGTGGAACCGGGAAAGGTTACATCGGTTACATCGGTTACATCGGTTACATCGGTTACATCGGTTGCGGCGGGCGGAATAAGCCATCCCGATCAAAGGCTTGTCCGCGCGCCCTCGTTGCGCCCCGTTTCACCCCGTTGCGCCCGTTTCACCGGCCTTTGATAAAAAACAAGGACTTGGCTGAAACGCCGGGGTTGCACGATGTTACACCTTCCGCCCCGGCGGGGCCGCCTGGGCGAGGTAGAACAGCCGCTTCATCTCCTTGCGGCCGCGCGTCACCGTTTCCAGGATCAGCCCGCAGGCGAGGCTGAGGAAGGCCAGCAGCATCATGCCGGTGGACAACAGCGCCGTCGGCAGACGCGGCACCAGCCCCGTCGCCATCCACGTCGCCACCACGGGCGCGGCCAGCATCAGCGACGCCAGCGCCAGGATGGCGAAGACGCCGTTGAACAGCGCCAGCGGCCGTTCCTCCTTCACCAGCACCAGAATGGTCCGGAGAATGCGCCCCCCGTCGCGGATGGTGTTGAGCTTGCTGGCCGAGCCCGGGGGCCGCTCCTTGTAGGGAGTGGCGATCTCGGCGACGGGCATGTTCAGTTCCAGCGCGTGTACGGTCAGCTCGGTCTCGGTTTCGAAGCCGGTGGCCAGCGCCGGGAACGACTTCACGAACCGGCGCGAGAACACCCGATAGCCCGACAGCATGTCGTGGATGCGGTTGCCGAAGATCCACGCCACCATCGACGTCAGCGCCACGTTGCCGAAGCGGTGGCCCGGCCGGTAGGCAGCCTCGGCCTCGCTGCTCCGCGCGGCGTTCACCATGTCGAGCTGATGGTCCAGAAGATGCCGGACCAGCCGCGGCGCCGACGCCGCGTCGTAGGTGTCGTCGCCGTCCACCAGCACATAGACGTCGGCCTCGACGTCGGCGAACATCCGGCGCACCACATGGCCCTTGCCCTGGAGCGTCTCGGTCCGCACCACCGCCCCGGCGGCCCGCGCCACCTCGGCCGTGCGGTCGCGCGAATTGTTGTCGTAGACGTGGATGGCGGCGTCCGGCAGGGCGCGGCGGAAGTCGCGCACCACCACCCCGATCGCCACCTCCTCGTTGTAGCAGGGGATCAGCACCGCCACCGACGGCGCCGCCATCAGGGAAGCCTGGGCACCGGCCGCCAGGGATGGTTTCTTCTCAGCAAGGTCGGTCGACATCGTTCGCCCGGTTTGAGGAGGCCGTGACGATCCCAAGTGTAGGAAACCCGGCGGCGCCGCACAATCAGCCATCCGAAACAGCCCCATCGCCGGCCGCGCCCGGAAAACGGCGCGATTCCATCCGGCGGCTCACGCCCGGCGGGTGGATGGCGGTGCCGACGGCGCATTCGTTGAGCGACGGCGCCGGCTCTGATATCTTTAGCCTCCATCGACCGCGCATGGGCTCACTTTAGCCACAGAACCGCCTCCATAAGATGATTGTCTCTTTCGGGATGGCCGGTCTACGCTCCCTGTTCGCCGTTCGAGTGAAGAAAGACAAACTCAAGAGACATTGCCCATGTCCGAAAGCGCGGTCTGCGCCCACACCGTCGTCAAGAGCCTTGCCCTCATTGCTGGAAAAAGAGGGATCGGCGTCATCGCCGAGGACCTTCTCAAGCAGTACGGCATCGGCGACCAGGAAGCCTCGACCGACCAGATCCTGGGCATGGCCGAAGGCTTGGGACTGTCGGCCAAGGAAACCACGCTGAGCTGGGAGGAACTCGTCGATCTCGGCGGCGATTTCCCGGTGATGCTGATCTTGAAGAATGGCAACGCCATGGTGGCGGTCAACACGACCGCGATCGAGGGCGTGCCGGTGATGATCCTGCACGACCCCCTGGTACCGGACGACAGCATGATCGCCGTGGACGAACGGCGCCTGACCCAGGCGTGGGACGGCCGGGTGATGCTGCTCAAGCGCCATTACAAGCTGACGGACGTCGAACAGCCGTTCGGCTGGCGCTGGTTCTTCCCGGAAATCATCCGCCAGCGCCGCCTGTTCCGCGACATCGCCATCGCCGCCATCATGCTGAGCCTGTTCGGCCTGGCGGCGCCGATCCTGACCCAGCTGATCCTGGACAAGGTCGTCGTTCACAAGGCGTACGGCACCCTGTACGTCCTGGCCGCCGGCTATGTCATGGTCGTGCTGTTCCAGGTGGTGTTCAACTACCTGCGCGGCTACATGACGCTGGTGGTGACGAACCGCATCGATTCAATCCTGAACGTGCGCGTCTTCAACAGGCTGATCAGCCTGCCGATGCATTATTTCGAGACGGCCTCGGCCGGCGTGGTGCTGCGCAACGTCACCCAGACCTCGACGATCCGCAATTTCCTGACGGGGCAGGTGTTCTCGACGCTTCTGGAATGCGTCACGCTCGCCTTCCTCATTCCCTTCATGTTCTACTTCCACGCGCCGCTGGCGATCATCATCCTGGGCATGACCGCCCTGTTGTGCGTCGTGTTCGCGGTCACCACCCCGTACATGAAGCGCAAGCTGGCCACGGTGGCCGAGACGGAGGCCCGCCGACAGGCCTTCCTGGTCGAAACCATCCACGGCATGCGCACCATCAAGTCGCTGGCGCTGGATGCCCGCCAGCGCAAGGAGTGGGACAACCGCACCACCCAGACGCTGCTGCGCCAGTTCGACGTCGGCCGGCTGATGATCGGCATGCAGTCGGTGACCCACTTCCTGCAGGTCGCCATCAACATGGTGGTGGTGCTGTTCGGCGCGTGGTTCGTGCTGCAGGGGTCGCTGTCGGTCGGCTCCTTCATCGCCATGACCATGCTGACCGGCCGGGTGGTCGGCCCGCTGGTCCAGGTGTCGCAGATCTTCCAGAGCTTCCAGCAGGTCAGCCTGTCCTTGGATATGCTGGGCAACATCATGAACCACCCGGCCGAGGAAGGCCGCTCGGGCATCGGCACCCGCCCGCGCATCCAGGGCAAGGTGGAATTCCGCAACGTCCGCTTCCGTTACCCGACGGGGGCCGCCTGGGCGCTCGACGACGTCTCGTTCAAGGCGGAGGCCGGCACCATCCTCGGCATCATGGGCCGCTCGGGCTCGGGCAAGACCACCATCACCCGCCTGTTGCAGAAGCTGCACCCGATCCACGGCGGCTCCATCCGCATCGACGGCCACGACCTGCGCGATCTCGACCTGGACCACCTGCGCTCGTCGATCGGCGTGGTGCTCCAGGAATCCTTCCTGTTCCGCGGCTCCATCCGCCAGAACATCGCCGCCGGCAAACCCCACGCCACGCTGGAGGAGATCATGCGCGCCGCGCGCATGGCCGGCGCCACCGAGTTCATCGAGCGCATGCCCAAGGGCTTCGACACCCTGCTGGAGGAAGGCGCCTCCAACCTGTCGGGCGGTCAGCGCCAGCGCCTGGCCATCGCCCGCGCCCTGCTGGTCGATCCGCCGATCCTCATCCTCGACGAGGCCACCTCGGCGCTCGACCCGGAGAGCGAGGCCATCATCAACGCCAACCTGCTGTCCATCGCCAAAGGCCGCACCATGATCGTCATCTCGCACCGGCTGTCCTCGCTGGTGCCGGCCGACCAGATCCTGTGCCTGGACCAGGGCAAGGTCGTCGACATCGGCCGCCATGACGAGCTGCTGGAGCGCTGCGACATCTACAGCCACCTGTGGAACCAGCAGACCCGCTTCCTCACCGGCCCTGCCGCCCAACGGGAGATCGCGTATGCCGCCGCTGCCGGTTAAGATCGCCACCGCCAAGAAGGCCGTCAGCCGCGCCGAGCACGAGGCCGCCCAGCAGGCCCAGCTCGCCGCCAACCACGACGCCGCCCGGACCCTGCCGGTCGCCAGCCGCTCCGGCCCGCCGCCGGTGGCGGTCGGGGCCGAGCGGGTGGCCCGCGTCATCGCCGACTTCCAGTCCGACACCCAGGAGATCGTCTCGCAGCCCGACCCGCTGCCGGCGCGGCTGACCCTGTTCGCGCTGGCGCTGCTGGTGGTGGCGGCGCTGACCTGGGCGGCGCTGGCCACCATCGACCGCATCGTCATCGCCAAGGGCAAGGTGATCTCCACCCAGCCGACGCTGGTGGTGCAGCCGCTGGAAAGCGCCATCATCAAGGCCATCCACGTCCGCGCCGGCGACGTGGTCAAGGCCGGCGCCGTGCTGGCCGAACTCGACCCGACGTTCTCGGCGGCCGACGTGGCGCAGCTGGAGGCGCGGCGCGACAGCCTGAACGCCCAGATCGCCCGGCTGGAGGCCGAGTACGAGGGCCGCGCCTTCGTCGTGCCGGCGGGCGAGCCCAACTTGCAGGTGCAGCTGCAAGACCGCATCTGGAGCGTGCGGCAAAGCCAGTTCCAGGCGCAGATGCGCCAGTACGAGCAGAAGATGGCCGGGCTGCGCTCGGACCTGGACTCCAAGCGCCGGCAGCTGGTGCAGCTGGAAAGCCAGGGCCGCAACGCCGACGAGCTGATGGGCATGCAGCAAAAGCTGCTGCAAGGCCCGGCGGGCAGCCGGGCGCGGGTGCTCGACGCCGAGCGCGAGAGCCTGCAGGTCAAGCAGTCGCTGGCGGCGACGCGCTCGGCGATCGAGCAGAACGAGCACGAGCTGCGGTCGCTGGAGGCCGAGCGCGAGGTGTTCGTCAAGCAGTGGGCGACCAAGATCTCCGAGGATCTGGTGGCGCGGCGCGACGAGCGGGCGAGCGCGCAGGAGCAGCTGACCAAGGCGCAGAAGCGGCTGTCGCTGGTGCGGCTGGAGACGCCGGTGGACGCGGTGGTGCTGGAGGTGGCGCCCAAGTCGGTGGGCTCGGTGCTCGACGACGCCGAGCCGCTGTTCCGGCTGATGCCGGCCAACACGGCCCTGGAGGTGGAAGGGCAGATCGAGGCCAAGGACGTGGGCCATGTGCGGGTGGGCGACCCGGTGGAGGTGAAGCTGGACGCCTACCAGTTCATGGAATACGGCTCGCTGAAGGGCGAGGTGGTGACGATCAGCGAGGACTCGTTCCAGGACAAGAACGCGCCGCCGGGCCAGGCGAGCGGGCCGGTGTACAAGTCGCGGATCAAGCTGGTGACGACGGAGCTGCCGGTGGTGCCGGACAACTACCGGCTGATGCCGGGGATGCCGGCGGCGGCGGAGATCAAGGTGGGCGAACGCTCGGTGCTGCGCTACTTCCTGCGGCCGGTGCTGCGCGGCGTCGCCGAGGGCCTGCGCGAGCCGTAAGCGCTGTAATCCATGGCGGACGTCCTCTCAGCGGCGGAACTGGCCGGTCTCGTTCTCAAAAGCGTCGGTGGCGCGCGCGTCCTGGTGGCCGGGGGCGCCGCCGTTCCCCTGGTGCGGGCGCTGCTGCTGGAAGGGGTGGACGCCCACGGCGTAACGGACGCTGCCACGGCACAGGCAGGCAACCGGCTGGCGCCGGGCCGTTTCCGCCAGGGCTCGCCCGCCGTCCTGCCGGTGGCCGACGGTGCCGTCGATACCCTCATCGTCCTCGACGCCGCTCCCGAGGACGCCGACGCGCTGGCCGAGTGGCGGCGGGTGGCGCGCGCTTCGCTGTTCATCGCCGCCGCCGGCGAGCGGACAGGGTGGGAAGCCCGGGCGTTCGACGCGGGATGGCGCCGCCACCCGCTCTGGCCGCACCTTGTTCCCGCCCACGACCCCGACGCCCCTATCTGGATCGAAACCCCGGGCGGAGCCGCCGCCCGCCGGGTCGTGCTCCTCGAAACGGTGCCCGAGCCCCATCTTGCCCCGCCCGAACCCGACGGGCTCCGGGCCAACGACGCCTGGGCCGATGCCGCGGCGCGGCTATGGCATCTGGCGGCCGAGTTCGTCGGCGCGGACCAGCGGGTGCTGGTCGCCCCAGCCGGCGCCGGCTGGGGCGCCGCCATCCTCGCCCGGCGCACCCAGGCCGCTGCCGTCATCGGCCTGTCCCCGGCCGGGGCCGCCGACTACGCCACCCGCCAATATGCCTGCGGCGACCCGCGCCTGTTCTTCCCGGCCCACGCGGACGGCCCCTTCGACGTGATGGTGGCCGTGGCGCCGCCCGATCCGGCGGCGGCGGTCGCCCAGGCGCGCCGAAGCGTGCGGCCCGGCGGCCGGCTGGTGCTGGCGGTGCCGGTGGATGGACCGGCGGTCTGGCCCGCCGTGCGCGGCCTGTTCGACGACACTCTGGCCATCGACCGCCAGTTCTTCCTTGGCCGCGCCCCCGCCGCCCCGGCCGAGATCTCCCCCGACGACGACGGTCCGGACCTTGCCGGCTGGGCGATGGTGGTGGCGGTCGTAAGCCCGTTCGCCGCGATCGATCCCGCCCTGAAGGCGGCCCGCGCCGCCGGCGAGCGCTTCCATGTCCGCGCGTGGTGGCGCGATTACGACAACCCGTATGTCGTCGAAACCCTGGTCAACCTCGGCTCCCGCGTCCACAACCCCCGCCTGCTCCAGGCCTGGACGGAACGGGTGTTGACCGGGGCGCGGCCGGGATCGGCCGACCAGGGGGCGGCGCTGTGCGTGCAGGCATACCGGCTGCTGGAACGGGGCGACGCTCCCTGGGACGCGGTGGCGGACCATCTGGCGCGCGTCGCCCGCTGGCTGGCGGCAGCCGACGCCACGGCGCACGCCCGGCGCTGGCGGGCCTCGCTGCACTACGTCACGGGGCAGCTCCGGCTCAAGGCCGGTGACCGGGAGGCGGCGCGCACGGCCTTCGCGGCGTGCGCCGCCGTCGACGTGCGGGATTTCAGCGCCACGCTCGGCACCAAGACGGTGTCGGCCTGCCTCAAGGCCGGTCATCTGGCCCTGGCCTCGGGCGAGCCCGAGACAGCCCGCGCCTTCTGGCGCCAGGGCATGGCCGAGGCCAACCGCCTGTTGCAAGGCGACTGGAGCAACGTCTGGGGCGATCCCGATCGCCCGTTCTGGGTGGAAACCCGCGAGGCGGCCGACGTGGTCGATCTGGCCATGGAGTGCGCCACCGCCCTGGGCTCCCTGCCGGTCCACGCCGCCCAGCCGTCCTTGATCCACGAGAAGCGGCTGTGGGGGCGCGCCGGCTTCCACGGCCGCATCGACCAGTTGGAGCGCGAGCAGGTCGGCCTGCGCACCGAGGTGGTCCGGCAGCGCGCCGACGCGTTGAAGATGGTGGTGCAGATGCGGGTCCTGCGCGGAGCCGCCCTGCTGGCGGCGGGCCACGCGGCCGAGGCCGAGCGCTTTTTCGCCGAGGCCGAGCGGCGCGATCCCGCCTGGGGACCGTGGCTGCGCGCCCTGACGCTGCTCGGCCACGGCCTGCTGGCCGCTGGCTGGGCCGCGTACGACCGGCGCTTCGCGCTGGGGCGGGCGGCGGGGCGTGATCTGCCGCTGCCGGCCTGGCGGGGCGAGGATATCGCGGACAAGCGCATCCTGGTGTGGCGCGAGCAGGGGCTGGGCGACGAGCTGATGTTCGCCAGCCTCTATCCCGACCTGATCGCCCGCGCGGGCCACGTCGCCCTGGAGTGCGATCCGCGTCTGACGCCGCTGTTCACCCGTTCCTTTCCGGCGGCCGACATCCGCCCGGCCGGCGGCGCGCCGGACGGCTGCGACCTGCATGTGCCGGCGGGCACCCTGCCCCGCTACCTGCGCCCCACGCTGGCCCACTTCCCCGACGCCCCCGCCCCGCTGGTCGCCGATCCGGCGCGCGTGTCGGCGTGGCGGCGGCGGCTGGCGGCCTTGGGAGACGGTCTCAAGGTCGGCCTGAGCTGGCGCGGCCGGCGCGGCGCGCCGTCGCCCTTCCCGCCGCTCGACGCCTGGGCGCCGCTGCTGGCCTTGGACGGGGTACAGGCGGTTTCGCTGCAATACGATCCCGACGACGCCGAGGTCGAGGCGGTGGAAGCGCGGTTCGGCGTCCGGCTCCACCGTTTCCCCGACCTTGATCTCACCAACGACCTCGACGGGCTGGCGGCGCTGATGTCCGGCCTCGATCTGGTGCTCACCGTGCCGACCTCGGTGGGCGATCTCGCCGCCGCTCTTGGCGTCGCGGTGTGGCGCGGCGGCTGGGACGACGACTGGGCGATGCTTGGCACCGGCCGCCGGCCCTGGTATCCCTCGATGCGCCTGTTCCTCGCCGCGCCGGGGGACGGGCTGGACGAACCGATCCGCGCCATGACCGCGGCGCTTGAGGAGCGGGCATGACCCGGATTTCCGTCGACGACGCCATCCTCCGCGCCGCCCGGCACCTGGAGCAGGGCGGATACGGCGAGGCCGAGCATGTGTGCCGGACGATCCTCAAGGCCTTTCCGCGACACGGCCGCGCGCTGTACCTGCTGGCCGAGGCGGCAGTACACACCGGGCGGCCTGAACTCGCCGCCCATCTCCGGCGCAAGGCCGCCGGCCTTGAAGGCGCCCCGGCGGCGCCGGCGGCCCGTCCGGCCGCCTCGGATCGGATCACCCTGCTGTTGTGCGGCCAGATCCGCCATCCCGACTTCTTCCGAAATATGATGGGAGCCTACCTCCACATGGTGAAAACCGGCGTGGCGCACCGGATCATCCTGTCCACCTGGGAGGACGAGCTGCGCCCGCTCGGCGATCTGGAACAGCAGATGCGCGGTCACGGGATCGAGATCGTCTTCAACCGGCCGCCGCCGGCCGGCTTCCAGGTCGCCGGCAACTTCATGCAGCAGACCAAGCAGCTTTACGGCGGGCTCCTGGCCGCCGACTCCGGCGACTGGGTGTTCAAGACGCGCCCCGACGTCTACATGCAGCTCGAAAAGCTCCCGGCGCTGTTCGACGCCGTGCGGACGGCCCCGCCGGTCGCGGTCGCGCCGCGTGTCTTCGAGCGCCGCGTCTGGGTTCCCTATTTCGAGGCCACCGAGCCGTTCTTCATCTCGGACGTGGTCTTCATGGGCCGGCGGGACGACATGCTGAAGCTGTGCAACTTCGACATGGGCTACGAGATCAACGAAACCTTCGACACCGATGAGCCTCTGGAGTTGCAAAAGACGGCGCCGGCCGCCGAAATCCGCAAATACCTTTCCGCCTTCACCGCCGACTTCCCGATCTGCCACGAAATCCGGGAAATCTGGCAATACGCGGAGTATTACCGGGAGTCGCGGGACGCCATCATCGACTACAATTTCTCGCAAAAGATCTACTGGGAATACGTGGCCCTGTTCCTGTATGTCCTGAACAGCCATTTTCTGGTCGGCCGACCGCATTACGATGGCAAGCTGGACATCATTCGCGAGATCAAGGGCATGCACGGCGAGCGGTTCCAGCACAACAGCTCCAACCACTTCGTCAACTGCACCGAGCCGGACCTGTTTTTCGAGAACCTGCGCTTCATCCGCAACCGCGCCGGCCAGGTCTTCTGCAACAGCTCGGACTGGCTGGCCGACATCTTCGCCGGCCGGATCGAGGACCCCTACCGCGACTTCATCCTGGGCGAATGCCTGGACGCGGCGCTGGCCTACCACTCGACGCCGGAGCGCCGGCGGGCGTTCGCCGCCTACAAGGACGGCCTGCGGCGGACGGCGGGCTACGCCCGATCATAATCCCCGCTCGACCAGCGCCAGCCGGAAGAAGTCGTCGAACCGCACGGCATCGAGGTCGACCGCCCCCCGGTCGGCCGACACGTCGAGCCCGAAATACAGGGATTGCCAGAAGGCGTGGTCCACCACCCGGCGGAGCGACGCTTCATCGGCCTGCCGCGTCACCGGCCCGATGCCGTATTTGGGCCAGAACAGGTCGAACCACTCCTCGTCGACGACGATCCAGTGATCCTTGAGTGCCCGCCAGTAAGCCTCCAGCGTCCGCTCGGTGCCAACGTTCAATGCCTCCAGATAACGGGTGGCGAACCAGACCTCGGGGATGGCCGCCTGGGCGCTGTACTGCCGGACTGTCGTCTTCGCCCGGTATTCCGGCGCGTGGATGTCGATGACTCGCTCGTCGAGCGGGGCGGAGAAGGCGAGGATGAGGTCATCGACATCGCCGAACAGCACGAGATCGGAGATGTTGTAGGGGATGTATTTCTGGGTGTAGCGGCTCGACACCACGATGCGGTTCCGCCCGCCGTCGGCCGGGGGGTAGAGCGCCTGGAGGCGGGCCGCCCGTTCCAGCACCTGGGGCGCCATCACCACAAGGTCGGTGCGGGTCTTGAGCGCCTTGGCCAAGCCCATGTCGCGGGCGGCCTTCAGCCCCTCCAGGGTCGAGACCCGCTGAAGGTTGCGGTTGCCCTGCCCGGTCACGGCCGGTCGCCCGCTCAACACCAGCCGGTCGCACCAGGGCGCCAGCCGGTCGAGCACGGCGGGGTCGCCGTCGGCCCAGGTGCTGAGGATCACCGGAGCCGCCGGGTGACGCAGGCGATGCCAGCGCAGCACCCACTCGGTCGCCTCGGGCGCCACGCCCCCCTGCACGACGATGCCCATGCCGCCGGGCGCGGGGCGGGACGGCGGGTCCTGGCTCCAGAGGGCGCCCAGGCGCCGGAGCTGGGGAAAGGCCAGCGTCGGCACGAACGGCCCCATGTGACGGAACGGCCCGATCGCCGCCAGTTGGCGCTGGATCTCCGCCCCGAAGAAATAGCCGGAGTAGACGATGACGACGGTGGTCGCCGGGTCCTCCCCGGCCAGCCGGTCGGGCGGGTGGACGGGAATGCCGAACACCTCGCCGCCCCACTTGGCGGGATCGTTGTCCACCAGATAGGCGGGCCTGAGCGGGCAGTCGTGGAACGCCAGCCGGAACGAACCGCCCGCCCCCCAGCTCACGGCCTTCAGCCGCCCGGTGATCAGGCCGTGGCACACGCTCTCCAGGTCCGGCCAGGATACCGCCGGCATCGCTCTCTCCGTCATCAGGACGCGTGAAGGAAATCCTCGTACTCCTGGGGCACGCCGCAGAAGATGACCGCCTCGCGCGGGATGCGGTGATAACGGATATCGGCCCCGCGGCGGATCAGGAAATTGTAAAGCGGCGCCACGTACAGCTCGCCGGCCTCGGCGCGCTCCAGGCCCAGGGCAAGCTGCTCGGCATAGGCGGCGCGGAACAGGCCGGCGGAGCGGAACCAGTAGAGCCCGGTGCAGCAGAGATTGGAGATTTCCCTCTTCTCGGCCGTCTCGGCCACCCGGTTGGAACCGGGACCGGACTGACCGACGTAGGACCATTGCGGACCCGAGCCATCGAACACCTCCAGGTAACCATCGGCGGCGGCGCGGTCCACGTCGCCGGGCCAGGCGAAGCCCGGACGGAAGGTGTCGATATTGAAGACCAGGATGGGCTCTGCGTCGGGGCAGCCGGCGCCGGACAGCCCCAGGGCCACCGTCTCGGCTTGCCCCCGCGTCAGCGCGTGCAGCCCGACCACCTCGTAGCGGCCAACCCCCATCGCCGCGCACTCGGCGCGGATGAAGGCGGGCGTATCGGCCACGTCCCGGCACACGAACAGAAAGGTTTCCTCGGCGAACAGGGCCTGGAAGCTTTCCACGGCGTGGCGGAACAGGGTCTTGCCGTGGGCCTCCAGCATGTATTTGGGCCGGTCGTAGCCGGCCATCGCGAAGCGGCGGGACACCCCGGCCATCGGAATCACAATCATCGGCACGCCTCGTGAACCGGGTTTTCGGACAAAAGCTGTGGAAATCTACCCGCAACGGCCGATGCTACCCCCCCCTCCCCAGGCTGTCACCCGTCGTCGGCCGGAGACGAGGCATGAGCAAAAGAAGGGCGGCGCCGGCTGCGGTGGTTTACCGGGACGGCTCCTCGCGGCATAAGGAGTATAAAATTTCGGCAGCGACAGGCTTTCGGCCATGGCCTCTTCCAGTGACGCCTTCCTCTCCCCTTCCCTCGACGCCGTGACGCGGCTGCGCCGCCAGGCGCAGGAGGCCGAGCGGGTGGGACGAGCGGCCGAGGCTGTCGGGCTGCTGCACCGGGCCGTGGGGCTCGACGCCACCGATGCGGCGTTGTGGCGCGAGTTGGCCCAGGCCCAACTCGGTGCGCGACGGAACGTCGAGGCGTTGCGGGCCGCCGAAAGGGCGCTGGCGCTTGCCCCCGAAGTGGCCGCCGGCCACCGCCTCAAGGCCGTGGCGCTGGCCCGGCTGGGGCGGCTGGACGCGGCCGCGGCGGCCCTGGCCGAGGTCGAGCGGCGCGAGCCCCGGACGGCGGAGACGCTGGCGCTCAAGGCGCTGCTGCTGATGCTCGCCGGCCGGCTGGAGGAGGCCGACCGGCTGTTCACCCCGGTGCTGGCCGCCATCCCCGGGTTGGCCGAGGCCCAGGCCAACCACGCCCAGGTGCTGTCCCGCCTCAACCGGCATGAGGCGGCGCTGAAGGCGGCCGAGGCGGCGCGGGCCGCCAAGCCCGAGCTGCCCGGGGTGCATCTCCTCCTCGGCATGCTCCTCGAACGGCTGGGCCGGCAGGCCGACGCGCGAACGGCGTACGAGCGGGCGCTGGGCCTCGACCCGACGCTGGCGGAAGCGCACCACGCCTTGGCCCGGCTGATGCGCGCCCAGGGCGATCTCGACGATGCGGTATCGGGTTTCCGCCGGGCGGTGGCGCTGAGCCCCGAACAGGCGGAGTTCCGCCAGGACCTGCTGGCCGCGTTGGGGGCGGCCGGGCGGCATGAGGAAGCGGGGGCGCGCGAGGCGGTGCGGCTTGCCCCCCTGGACGCGGTGGCCCATATCCGCCTGGGCGGGCTGCTGCTCAACGCCGGCAGCCTGGAGGAGGCCGAAACCGTCCTGCGGCGCGCCCTCGACCTCGACCCCCGCTCCGCCCTCGCCTATAACAACCTCGCCTGTCTGCACAAGCTGCGCGGCGAGGTGGCGGAGGCCATCGCCTGCCTGCGCAAGGCCCTCGACCAGGTGCCCGACCACCCGGCGGCGCTGGCCAACCTGGGATTCGCGCTGAGCGCCACCGACGTGGAGGCGAACCAGCTGGAAGCGCTGACCCTTCTGAGCCGGGCCATCGCCCTCCAGCCCGAAGTGGCCGAGGCCCACTGCTGCCTGGGCCTTGCCCTGCAGCAGGTGGGAGGCTTCGAGATCGCGGAGGTGCCCTACCGCCGGGCCATCGCGCTGCATCCGCGCTACGAGCAGGCCATCAACAATCTGGCGGTGTCGCTGGCCCACCAGGGCCGGCTCGGCGAGGTCCGGCAGCTTCTGACCCAGGCCCTGAAAACCCTGCCCGGCGGCGCCCAGGCGCACAGCACCCATCTTTTCTTCCTCAACTACCTTCCCGACCAGGACCGGGCGGCGGTTCTGGCCGAGCACCGGGCGTGGGACGCCCGCCACGGCGGCGGCCGGGTGACGCCGCTGCCGCCGCCGGCCGCCCCGCGCGACCCGGCGCGCCGGCTGCGCCTGGGGCTGGTCTCGGGCGACCTCGGCCGCCATCCCGTCGCCCAGTTCCTGCTGCCGCTGCTGCGCCACCTCGACCCCGCCGCCGTCGAGGTCCACGCCTACTCCAACCGTGCCGTCGAGGACGCCACCAGCGCGGCCCTGCGCGCCTTGACGGCCGGCTGGCGCCGCACCTTGGGGGTGAGCGACCGCGAGTTGGCCCGCCAGATCCGCGCCGACGGCATCGACATCCTGCTCGACCTCGCCGGCCACACCAACGGCAACCGCCTGGCGGTGTTCGCCCACCGGCCGGCGCCGCTCCAGGTCAGCTGGCTGGGCTACCCCAACACCACCGGGCTGGGCGCCATCGACTACCGGCTGACCGACGCCGTCGCCGACCCCGAGGGGGCGGACGCCTTCCACACCGAGCGGCTGGTCCGCCTGCCGCGCGGCTTCCTGTGCTACCAGCCGCCGGCCGAGGCGCCGGAGATCACGCCGCCGCCGGCGCGGCGCGCCGGCGCGGTGACGTTTGGTTCGTTCAACAACCTGACCAAGGTGACGCCGCCGGCGGTGGCGGTGTGGGCGGCGATCTTGCACCGGGTGGCCGGGGCGCGGCTCGTGGTCAAGAGCCACCAGCTGAGCGACGCCGGCAACCGCGGCCGGCTGCGCGGGCTGTTCGAGGCGCACGGCATCGACGGGGCGCGGCTGGAGCTGGTGGACTGGCGGCCGCGGCCGGTCGAGCATCTGGCGGCGCTGGCGCGGGTGGACATCGCGCTCGACAGCTTCCCCTACACCGGCACGGCGACGACGTGCGAGGCGCTGTGGATGGGGGTGCCGGTGGTGACCTGGGCGGGCGACCGCCACGCCGGGCGGGTGAGCGCCAGCCTGCTGAACCAGGCGGGGCTGGGCGAGCTGGTGGCGCGCGACGCGGCGGAGTACGTGCAGCTGGCGGTGGCCCTGGCCGGCGACAGGGAGCGGCTGGAGCGCTACCGCCAGGACCTGCGCGGCCGGCTGCGGGCCTCGCCGCTGTGCGACGGCGCCGGCTTTGCCCGCCAGTTCGAGCAGACCATGCGCGCCCTGTGGCGGAACTGGTGCGCCGGGGCTTAAGCCTTAGTTACGGGCCACCGCCGTAACCAGCCCGAGGCGGGCGGCGCGGTCGAGCAGCGCCTTGACCGACGAGGCCGACCAGTCGGTCCCGCCACGCGGGGCGCGGATGCGCATCTCCTCCAGCCGCGTGGCGAGGGCGCGCAGGCTGATGTCCGGATCGGCGCCCTTGATGCCGGCCACCACCAGCAGGATATCGTCCTTGGGCGGCCGGCGCGGCGCCGGTTCGATCAGGGCGCGGTCGGCCAGCCCTTCGGCC
>Ga0196976_1000029_pt1 | contig 109940 bp, 113 predicted proteins | sample S3v_513CmetaG_FD_148644 | JGI IMG/M metagenome (GOLD analysis project Ga0196976, IMG submission 148644) | Soil microbial communities from Anza Borrego desert, Southern California, United States - S3+v_5-13C | ecosystem: Environmental > Terrestrial > Soil > Desert | place: USA: California...
TCCCAGGGCGTCAACGGCGGCGTGATCTCGCTGGACGGCAAGGGCGAAACCCAGCTGGCCCGCCCGACCGCCGACGGCGTTCGCGAGCCTCTGAACCGCCGCGCCACCATCGGCATCAACTTCTAGGACGGCTTTCCGTCCGGGCGCCGCACGAGGCGCCCGGACACGCCTCCCGGAAGGCCGAACGGCCAAAACGACAGCACCGCCGGTCCCTCTCGGGGCCGGCGGTCTTGTTTTTGGACGCTCATGGGGTGAACCATCCGGTCGCGGCCGCCGCCTGCTCCAGGCGTGGAGGCCGCGCGGAGTCCGCCGATGTCCCGCCGTTCGCTCTCCAGCCTCGCCCTTCTGGCCCTGGCCGCCTGTTCGCCTCAATCGGCGGAAAGCGCCCCCAAGGCGCCTGCGGCCGACGACAGCGGCCGCCGCGAGGTCGCGGTCTTCGCCGGCGGGTGCTTCTGGTCGGTCGAGGCGAATTTCGAGCGAATCCCCGGTGTGGTCACGGCGGTGTCGGGCTTCGCCGGCGGCTCGACGGCCGAGCCCTCCTACGAGCAGGTCGTTCGTGGCGGAACCGGCCATGTCGAGGCCGTCCAGGTGACCTTCGACCCCGCCCGGATCACCTATCGCCAGCTTGTCGACCGGTTCTGGCTGACCATCGATCCGACCGATCCCGACGGTCAGTTCTGCGACCAGGGTCCATCCTACACGACCGCCGTCTTCGCCAGCGCCGCCCAGAAACCTGCCGCCGAGGCCTCGCGCCGGGCCGCGGCCGCGCGACTGGGCGCTGCGCGCTTCGTCACCCCGGTCCGCGACTCGGCCCGCTTCTGGCCCGCGGAGGCCTACCATCAGGATTTCGCCCGCCGGAATCCGGCGCGCTACGGCGGCTACAGCCGCTTCTGCCGGCGCGCCGAGCGGCTTCGGGCGGTCTGGGGCGACGCGGCCGCCTGATCCCGGGGAACAAAGCCATCCACAGGCAATCCGCCCACAGCGGTGTGTCTCTCGCGCCACCCGCCCCGACTGTCATATCACTGTCACACGAATGTCGTCCCAGTTTCCGATGGGGCCCGTAGAGGGAGCGGGATTTCAGCCGGCCGAGGCCGGTCGCTGGGCGCGCAGCGCTCTTATTCATCGGGGATAGATGACAATGACGAACCGCAAACGCGTGTTCTGGGCGACGACCGCCCTCTTTACCGGCTTCCTGGCCGCCGGCGCCGCTTCCGCCCAGTCTTCTGGCACGGTCGCCACTGAAGCCACGGAAGTGGAAACCGTCGTCGTCACCGGCGCGCGCGGTCCGTTCACCATCGAGGGCGCCATCGCGGCCGAGACGGTCGCCAAGACCCGTTCGACGATCACCCAGGAGTTCATCGCCACCCAGACCCCGGGTCAGACCATCCTGCAGACCCTCAACCTGGTCCCGGGTCTGAACTTCGTGAACGGCGACCCGTACGGCAACTCGGGCGGCAACATCCGCATGCGCGGCTTCGACGGCAACCGCGTTTCCCTGACCTTCGACGGCGTGCCGCTGAACGACTCGGGCAACTACGCCGCCTACACCAACCAGCAGCTGGACCCGGAACTGATCTCGCGCGCCTCGGTCAACCAGGGCACGACCGACGTCGACAGCCCGACCGCATCGGCCACCGGCGGCACCGTCAACTACACCACCGCCCGTCCGCTGGATGAAGCGGGCTTCCAGTTCAACGTCTCCGCCGGCGAGTTCGACTATCGACGCGTGTTCGCCCGCGCCGACATGGGCGCGTTCGGTCCGTGGGACACGACGGGTTACCTGACGATCTCCTCGACCCACTACGACAAGTTCAAGGGCCCGGGTGAACTGGAGAAGACCCAGTACAACGGCAAGCTCTATCAGGACCTCGGCAACGGCAACTTCGCCAGCCTGGCCGCCCACTGGAACGTCAACCGCAACGCCTTCTACAACAACTTCATCAACAAGGCGCAGTTCGAAAGCGGCAGCTTCCTCGAGAACGACATCGCCTGCATCACGCCGGTCGCGGTGGCCGGCACGGCCCAGAACGAAAGCACCCAGTCGACCCGCATTCTGTCGGACGGCAGCGTGGCGACCGGCAGCTGCACCAACTACCACGGCATCCGGATCAACCCGTCGAACACCGGCAACCTGCGCGGCCAGTTCAGCTACGGCCTGACCGACAGCATCCGCTTCACCTTCGACCCCTCGTTCCAGTACACCATCGCCAACGGCGGCGGTTACGCCACCCTGCGCGAGATGGACAACACGCTGGATCACGCCGGCACCAACACGACCGGCCCGGGCGTCGACCTGAACGGCGACGGCGACGTGCTCGACACCGTCGGCATCTACAACCCGTCCAACACCAACACCCACCGCTACGGCATCATCAGCTCCCTGATCTGGGATCTGAACGAGGACCACCGCATCCGCGCGGCCTACACCCTCGACTACGCGCGTCACCGCCAGACCGGCGAGGCCGTGCGCATGGGCCGGGACAGCGAGCCGGTGAACGTGTTCTCGGGCCAGGAGCGCTGGGGTGACCCGGATGCGGCCATCCGCGCCATCGACGGCTCGATCCTGCAGAAGCGTGACCGTTTCTCGATCGCCCAGCTGAACCAGATCGCCCTCGAATACCGTGGCGACTTCTTCAACGACGCCGTCACGGTCAACATCGGCGCCCGCGCGCCGTTCTTCGAGCGCGACCTGAACCAGTACTGCTTCTCGCAGGACGCCTCGTCCAACGTGCGCTGCACCAACGAGACTCCGACCACGACGCTGGCCAACGGCAACGTCCTGTTCGCCACCACCGGCACGACCGAATACATCCCGCCGTTCTCGCAGACGGTGAAGTATGAGGACGTCCTGCCGAACGCCGGCGTGGTCTATCGCTTCGCCGAAGGGCACAGCGTCTACGCCAGCTACGCCGAGGGCATCTCGGTGCCGCGGACGGACAACCTGTACCAGCCCGCCCGCGCCGCCGACGGTTCGCTGAACTTCTCCACGGTGCAGCCGGAAACCACCAAGTCCTACGACCTCGGCTACCGCTTCCGGAACGACCGCACGGTCGCCTCGATCGCGGCCTGGTACACGGACTATCAGAACCGCATCGTCTCCTCGCGCGACAACGACCCGCTGTCGCCGTTCTTCGGCGAGTTCACGGAGCGCAACCTGGGCGCCGTGGAACAGAAGGGCGTCGACGCCCAGATCGGTTTCGAAGTGTCGGAACACCTGACGGTCTACGCCTCGGCCTCCTACAACACGAGCGAGGTTCTGGACGATCTGGAGATCAGCCCGGGCGTCTTCCTGCCGACGGCGGGCAAGAAGCTGGTTGAAACGCCGGAGTGGACCTACGCCGGCCGTATCGACTGGCAGCCGACCGAAGACCTGTCGATCGGTTTCCAGGGCAAGTTCGTCGATGATCGTTTCACCAACGACGTCAACGACGAGTCGTTCGACGGCTACACGGTGTTCGACATGGACGCCCGCTACGACCTGACGGAAGTGTTCGGCGTCCGCGACGCCTACGTCCAGGTCAACGTGACCAACCTGTTCGACGAAGACTACCTCGGCAACATCTCGACCAGCACCACCGGCCTGCGGACCGGCTCGCTGGGTTCGCCGCGCACGGCCGTGATCTCGATCGGCACCAGCTTCTAAGCCGGTCCTTCACGACTGAGACACGGGGAAGGGCGGTCCGGCGACGGACCGCCCTTTCTGCATTCGGGAGCCGCGCCCGCGTCCGCCCGTTGAAGTCGGGACTGCGCGTGTCTATCTGGCGCGGTCCCCCGCCCATTGAGGATCCCACCGCCCCATGCCTACGCCCGTCCCCGCCGAATGGTCGCCGCATCGGGCGATGTGGGTCGGCTGGCCCAGCCACGGCGAACTGTGGGAGGAAAACCTCGAACCGGCGCAGGCCGAGGTCGACGCCCTGGTGCGCGCCCTTGCGGGCCCCGGGCGGGAGCGGGTGCGCCTGCTGGTCGGCGACGCCGGAGCCCTGCAGGACGCCCGCGCCCGTTTCGACGGCGTGGCCAATGTGGAGGTTATCGACGGCCGTTTCGGCGATATCTGGCTGCGCGACACCGGGCCGATCTTCGGGCAGGGCTCGGCCCGGGCCGCCGCCTTCCGCTTCAACGGCTGGGGCGGCAAGTACGAGCTCGAACACGACGACACCGTCGCCGAACAGATAGGCGAAGCCTCCGGCGTGGCTCTCGACCGCCACGACTTCATCCTGGAAGGCGGCGCACTGGATCATGACGGCGAGGGCACGATCCTGACCACGCGCCAGTGCCTGCTCAATCCCAACCGCAACACCGCCTGGACCGAGGCCGCCGCCGAGGCCGCGCTTTCCACCTCCCTGGGCGCCCGAAAGGTGCTGTGGCTCGGCGATGGGCTTCTCAATGATCACACCGACGGCCACGTCGACAACCTCGCCCGCTTCGTCGCTCCTGGCGTGGTGGCTTGCCCCGTCGCCTGGGGGCGAGGCGATCCTAACGACGACGTCTACGCCGAAGTGGCTCAGACCCTGTCACAGATGACTGACGCCGAAGGCCGCCGGATTCGCGTCCTGCCTCTGCCGTCGCCCGGCTTCGTCGCCGACGAGGACGAGAAGCCGGTCCCGGCCAGCCACATGAATTTCCTAATCGCCAACGGCGCCGTGATCGTGCCCACCTACGGCGACGCCCGCGCCGCCGATCTGGCGTGTCAGGGCCTGAAGACGGTCTATCCCGACCGCGAGATCATTCCGCTGCCATCCCTCGCCATCCTCTCCGGCGGCGGATCCTTCCACTGCATTTCCCAGCAGGAGCCTGCTTAGCGTTGTTGAGTGACAGTGGTAGTGAGCAAGAGGTGAGCCACTCAGCCCAGAGCCACCGCGACCTCAAGGTCTGGCAGATCGCCCTGGATCTGACGGAGAGCCTGTATCGGCTCTCGAGCGCTTGGCCCAAGCACGAGCAGTATGGGCTGGTCAGTCAGATCAGGCGGGCTTCAGTCTCGATCGCTGCAAACATCGCCGAAGGGGCAGGCCGACGAACGACCGGCGAATTCATCCAGTCCCTCGAACTGAAGAAGGGAAGCCCGGGTCGATGAACGCCCTCATTTTGCTCACTAGCACTGTCACTGTCACTCCATGACCCGCACCATCTCCGTCGCCGCCCTCCAGACCTCCTATGGCGAGGATCTGCAAGCGAACATCGACAAGACCATCGCCCTGATCCGCGAGGCTGCGGGCAGGGGCGCGCAGGTCATCCTGCCGTCCGAGTTGTTCCAGGGACCATATTTCTGCGTCTCGCAGGAGGAGCGCTGGTTCGGCACGGCCTTCCCGTGGCGCGAACATCCGTGCGTGACGGCGCTGCAACCCGTGGCCGCTGAACTGGGCGTCGCCATTCCGGTGTCGATCTTCGAGCGCGAGGGGCCGCACTACTTCAACAGCATGGTGATGCTCGACGCCGACGGCTCGGCCATGGGCGTCTACCGCAAGAGCCACATTCCCGACGGTCCCGGCTATCAGGAGAAATACTATTTCCGGCCCGGCGACACCGGCTTCAAGGTCTGGAACACGCGCCACGGCCGCGTCGGGGTCGGCATCTGCTGGGACCAGTGGTACCCGGAGACGGCGCGGGCGATGATGCTGCAGGGGGCCGAGGTGCTCTTCTATCCGACCGCCATCGGCTCCGAGCCCCACGACAAGGAACTGGACACCGCCGATCCGTGGCGGCGGGCCATGCAGGGCCACGCCGTCTCCAATGTCGTGCCGGTCGTCGGGGCCAATCGCACCGGCGCCGAATACGCCACCGACGTGGGGCAGGTCTTCTACGGCTCGTCCTTCATCGCCGATCACCGCGGCGATCTGGTCGAGAGTCTCGGCCGCGACGAGGAGGGCGTGCTGGTCCACGCCTTCGACCTCGACTACATCGACCGCCATCGCGCCGCCTGGGGCTTCTTCCGCGACCGCCGCACCGACCTCTACGGCTCCCTGGTCACCCCACGGCCGGCATAGGACCCAGGGCCCGCCGTTCCGCGGCGCAGGCGGGGCTGGTCAGACCTTCGGCCCGGGCCGTCGCGACCTCCGTCCGCGCCGCCTCCAGCTCGGCCTGGAACGCCGGCGTCGCGGCCGCCGCCTCATAGACCGCCTGCCCCAGCCGGCCTCCGTCCTCGATGTCCGACGGCCAGTTCATGGCGCAGACGGCGCGGCTGACGCCGATCTCGCGGCCCATGGCCCGGGCCGCCTCGGCGCGGTCGGAGGCAAGCCTCGCGAACAGCTCGCCATAGGCCGCCCCGGCCACCGCGCCCATCGCGGGCCATGATCCCCCGGCCCGTTCGGTCTCGGTGAATCGCTGGCAGGCCCGGCGTCCAGGCTCGACCGCGATCGGGCGGGGCCTCGGAGGGGACGCGGCGAGGCGGGCGGTCACGGCGGCGGAGTCGACCAGCAGCCGGGTCATGACCCGCGTCAGGGCCGGCCGGGCCCGCGCCGACAGCCGCGTCCCCAGCACGCAGTCGAAATGTTGGGCCGCCTCGGGCGGGCGCAGTTCTGCGTGGGCCGTGGCCAGCCACCAGCGGTCGGTGTCCTCCAGCGCCCGCAAGGCCTGCGAGCGGGCCGGATCGCCCTGGTCTCGCCAGGTTCCGGCCTGATCGGCCAGCGTATCGATGCGGTCGGCCGTGAGATAGCCGTTAGGCGCGGCCGGGGCCGAGGCCGGCGGTCCGCCGACGCAGGCGGTCAGGACGGCGCAGGCGGCCAGGACGGCCGCCCGTTTCACCGGCCGGCGGTCCAGGTCAGCAGCACGCTGGTGGGCTCGCCCTCGACGCGGGTGGCGACGACGCTCAGCAGCTTGCCGTGGCCGTCGGCGCCATCGCCGGCTCCATAGCCCATCGAGTCGCCCCGGTTCATCGTGTTGATCGACTTCAGGCCGGCCGCTTCGGCCCTCTGCCGATAGAAGGCGACCACCTCGGCGGGGGTGGCTTCGGTGCTGAACTCGATGAGGCCGCCGGGGCCCTCGGGTCCCTGGGCCGCGGTGGCGGGCCGCTTCGGAACGCCGCCGGGATAGATCACCGCGAACGTCGGCGCGCCGTCGGCCGCGGGCGCGGCGTTCGTCGCCGGAGCCGACGGAGTCGGAAGTCTGCGCGACGTCTCGGCGTCAGCCGCCGGAGCGGCCGCGGTGTCTGCGGCGGCCGCCGGTTCCGCCTCTTCCACGGCGGGCGGGCGATCCCCGCACCCGGCCAGAACCATGGCCCCCACCATCGCGGTGGCCGCAAGACTGCGCTTCATCCCTGGGTCGTCCCTGAAACAGACTGTGTTGTTGGCTTCACCGTGGCGCAAGCCTGCGGCGGCGGCAAGGCGGGTTCGCGCCTCCCGTGGGGCGCAAGATGCCGCAAGGCTCAGCCCGTGGCGGCGTCGACGTCGTCGCCGGCCTCAGGCTTGCCCTCGGCGGGATCGCCGGCGGGGCCGGTGAAGTCCGAGCCGGTATTGTTGACCGGCTCGTCCGGATTGGTCCCGGACGGCGGGCGCGGGGCGGCGGACCGCATTCCCTCGGTAGCCAGGCTCTCGTTGATCCGGTCCTGGTCCGGGTCGACCTCCGAGCCCGACGCCGAACCGCCTTGCAGCGACCCCGCCCGGGTGTCGGAACCCATGCCGCTGCCGGACACGGCTTCGGTCAGGGCGTCCGGCGTGCGGCCCAGATCCGGCTTTTCGCCCATGTCGTCGGCCTCGCGGGCGTCCTCGGTCTGCTGCGGATGCTGCTGCTGGGTCATGGCGAACTCCTTCGCCCGGGTAAGCGAACCGCCGGGCGGGCGGTTCCGCCCGGGACCCGCCGCGAGACCGCCCGGACACAAAAAAGGGCCGGGAATGGCTCCCGGCCCTCACATCCGTCGCGGCTGCGTTATTTGCCGAACAGCTTGGCCCAGCGGCGCTTCTCGCGGGTCTTCCAGGCGCCCCGGTGATAGGCGTCCGAACCGATCAGCGGCACCACGGTCGTGGCTTCGGCGAAGACCATCTGCTCGTGGGTGGTCTGCACCTTGCCCCACGAGGCGGCCTCCTTGAGCGTCGAGGACGAACAGGCCCCGTCGCGCACGTCGGCCACGGTGATCTGCACCGCATAACGGTGCATCTCGGCCTCGACGCCGAGGATCTCGGCGCAGACGACGGTGTCCTGGGCGAAATTCTTCGGCACGCCGCCGCCGACCATGAACAGGCCCGTGACGCCCGCGGCGATCTTGATGTCGGTCAGTTCGCGGAAGTCGGCGATGGCGTCCAGCATCATATAGGGCTGGCCGGCGGCGGCCCGCTCCTTCTGGTGCTTGACCAGGCCGAAGCCCGCGGAACTGTCGACGAAGGCGGGGCAGAAGATCGGCACGCCCTCTTCATAGGCGGTCTGGATCAGGCTGCCGGGCTTCTTGGCGTTCCCCTCGGACAGCCACTTGCCCATCTCCCAGATGAACTCGCGCGAGCTGTAGCCGCGCGGCTCCAGCCGGTTGGCGATCTCCAGGATGGTGTGGTCGCAGGCCTGGAGCTCTTCCTCGTCGATATAGGTGTCGTAGATCCGGTCGATGTAGTTGTCGCGCAGGACGTTGTCGTCCACCTCGCCGGCGGCCTGGTAGTGTTTGAAGCCGAGGGCCTCGAAGAAATCCATGTCGACGATCGAGGCGCCGGTGGCGACGATGGCGTCGACCATGCCGAACTTCACCATGTCGCGGTACACGTGCATGCAGCCGCCGGCCGAGGTCGAGCCGGCGAGGATCAGCCACGGCGAGCAGTCCTTGTCCTCCAGCGCCATGTTGAAGATGTCGGCGGCCCGGGCCGTGTCGCGGCTCGAGAACGACATCTTGCGCATGCTGTCGATGATCGGACGGGCGTCGAAGCTGGTGATGTCCACGTGCTCCACGACGTTCTGGAGCAGTTGGGCTTTCTGGTTGGACTGAACGGGAGCGTTCATCGGTTTGGTTTCCCTTACAGGTGAGCGCCCGTCGTCAGGAAGAACAGCGGCCCGGACGGAGCGACGGGCCGCTGCTGATTGGTGCTCCGGCGTCTACAACGCGCCAGTGACGATTTAGCGGCGGCGCTGCTTCCGCTGGCCCGCCTTGCCCTTGGGACGGCTCAGGCGAACCACCTTGCGGGCCTGTTCCTCGGCCGAGGTGCGAACGGTCGGGATCGACCGCGGCGCCAGGCCGTACAGCGAGGCCATCGGGGCGTCCTCGACGGCGGCCAGCTCGTGCTCGCCATAGCCGTTGAAGCCGGTCGACATGGCCACGCCGTAGGCGCCCAGCATGCCGATCTCGATGAAGTCGCCTTCCTGCACATCGGCCGGCAGCCAGAACGGGCCCGGCATGTGGTCGATGCTGTCGCAGGTCGGGCCGTAGAAGCGGAACGGCTTCAACTCGGCCGAAGCCGCGCCGTCGCGGACCAGCTTGGTCGGGAAGGGCCAGCGCGAGTGGGTGGCGTCGAACAGCGAGCCGTACGAGCCGTCGTTCAGATACAGGGCGTCGCCCTTGCGCAGGTCGACGCGGCACAGCACCGAGGACGACTCGGCGACCAGGGCGCGGCCGGGCTCGCACCACAGTTCGGTGGTGTGGGTGACCGGCATCTCGGCGAAGCCGCGGTGAATGGCGTCGGCGTATTCGCTCATGTCCGGCGGGACCATGCCCGGATAGACCGAGGGGAAGCCGCCGCCGACATCGACGATGTCGACGATCACGCCGGCGCGGGTGATGGCGCGCCCGACCTGGGCCATGGCGGCCTCATAGGCGGACGGACGCATGCACTGCGAACCGACGTGGAACGAAACGCCCATCAGCCCGTCCTGAACCGCCTGGCGGGTGGCCAGCAGCAGGGACGGGGCCTGGTCAGGCGAGACGCCGAACTTGCCCGACAGGGAATAGGCCGCGCCGTCGGCCGACACCGCCATGCGCACGACCAGGTTCAGGTCGGCCGCGCCGCCGGTGGCGTCGAGGATCTTGGCCAGCTCGTCATGGCTGTCGAGCGAGAAGGTGCGGACGCCGAACTCGAAATAAGCCCGGGTGATCGCGCCGCGGCTCTTGACCGGATGCATGAAGGCCAGGCGCGCGTCGGCGCTGACCGAACGCACCAGTTCGACCTCGGCGAGGGAAGCGACGTCGAAGCCAGTGACGCCCGCCTCGATCAGGGTCTCGATGACCCAGCGCGAGGGGTTGGCCTTCACGGCGTAGAAGACGTCAGCCTTTAGATTGTCCTGGAACCAGCGCGCCGCTACGGAAACCGAACGCGGCCGCACGAGGGCGACGGGACGCTCAGGGGACCGCTCACGGACCAGGTCCAGGGGAAATTGGTACGTGCGCAATTCACGTAACCCCCTGTTGATTGTTAAACCCAGACCGGCGTTAGCAGCGCAAACGGTTAGACCACGGGGTCCGCCGGAGCGCGCGATATGGGGTCATAGCCCCGTCATGTAAAGCGGTTTTTTCGTGACAGAGCCGTAACTTGAACCCTGTTCGGCGGCGCGTAGGGTCACGCTTCCGCTGATGGGGGACTTGTCATGCGCCGCACCGCCTTCGCCGCCGTATTCGCTCTGGCTCTGGCGGCGGGCGCGCCGCCGGTCCTGGCCCAGTCGTCGCAGCCGGTCCCCGCCGCCGAGCTGGCCCAAAGCGTCGACATCCCGTTCGAGGAGTTCACGCTCGACAACGGCCTGCGGGTCGTCGTCCACACCGATCGCAAGGCGCCGGTCGTCGCCGTCGCGGCCTGGTACAACGTCGGCGCCAAGGACGAGCCGGAAGGCCAGACCGGCTACGCTCACCTGTTCGAGCACATCGGCCTGTTCAATCCGACCGAAAACCTGCCCGGCGGCCTGATGGAGCCGCTGCGCGCCATCGGCGCCACCGACTGGAACGGCACCACCTGGTTCGACCGCACCAACTTCTTCCAGACGGTCCCGACCTCGGCCCTCGACCAGGCGCTCTATATGGAGAGCGACCGGATGGGGCACCTCTTGGGCGCGCTCAATCAGGAGCGGCTCGATAACCAACGCGGCGTGGTCCAGAACGAAAAGCGCCAGGGCGACAATCAGCCGTTCGGCCTCGTCTACTATGCCCAGCTGGAAGCGCTCTTCCCGCCCGGCCACCCCTACCGCCACTCCACCATCGGCTCGATGGCCGATCTGGACGCGGCCAGTCTGGAAGACCTGCGCCAGTGGCACCGCGACAACTACGGGCCGAACAACGCCGTGCTCGTCATCGCCGGCGACATCGACGCGGCCACGGCCCGGCAGAAGGTCCAGCAGTATTTCGGGCACATCCCGCGTGGCGCGACCAATGAGCCGGCGCAGGCCGACATCCCGACCTTGCCGGCCCGCATCGACCAGCTGATGCATGACCGGGTGCCCAACACCCGGCTGTACCGCACCTGGGTCGTCCCCGGCCTGTTGGCCGAGGAGTCGGCGGACCTGCAGGTGGCCGCCTCTGTGCTCGGCGGTCTGGCCAGTTCCCGGCTCGACAACGCCCTGGTGCGCGGCGACGAGACCGCCACCTCGGTCGGGACCGGCTATCAGGCCTTCCATCGCATCGGCATGTTCACGGTCACCGTCGACGTCAAACCGGGTCAGGACGCCGACGCCGTGTCGCGCAAGCTGGACGCGCTGATCGCCGACTTCATCGCCAACGGCCCCACCGGGGACGAGATCGCCCGCACCGTCACCAGCAGCCTTTCCGGCCAGATCCAGGCGCTGGAGCCGGTCGGCGGCTTCGGCGGCAAGGCCGTGGTGCTGGCCGAGGGCGAGCTCTACGCCGACGACCCCGGCTTCTACCGCCGGGAGCTGGCCGCCATGGGCGCCGTCACCCCGGCCTCGGTCAAGGCCGTGATGGACCGTTGGCTGACCCGTCCGGTTCTGGCCACGCGCGTCGATCCCGGCGAGCGCGAGCCCTACGCCGAGGCCGCCGACAACCGGCCTGCGCCCGCTCCGGCCGACCCGCTGCCCTTCACGCCGCGCGAGCCGATGCCGCCGGTCGGGCCGATGAAGGCGCTGGACTTCCCCGCCGTCGAACGCGCCCGCCTGTCGAACGGCATGGAGGTGATCTACGCCCGCTCGACCACGGCGCCGGTCACCCGGGTGGCCGTGGAGTTCAACGCCGGCGTCGCCGCCGACCCCGCGGACGCGCCCGGGACCCAGCGCCTGATGCTGGATCTGCTGACCGAGGGCACGACCAGCAAGACCGCCGTCCAGATCGCCGAGGAGGCCGAACGGCTGGGCGCCAATGTCGGCGCCTTCGCCTCCGTCGACCGCACCACGGTGGCGCTGAACGCCGTCAGCCCGAACCTGGCGCCGTCGCTGGACCTGCTGGCCGACGTGATCCGCAATCCCGCCTTCCGCCCCGCCGATCTCGAGCGCCGCCGCAACCAGCAGCTGGCCTCCATCGCCCAGGAGCAGACCTCGCCGAACGGCATGGGCGCGCGCGTCCTGCCGGTGGTCCTCTACGGCCCGGATCACCCCTATGGCCGCGCCTGGTCCGGCCTCGGCGCTGCCGAGGCTGTGCGCGGGCTGGACCGCGACGACCTGATCGCCTTCCATCAGCGCTGGGTCCGGCCCGACAACGCCCAGCTGTTCATCGTCTCGGACAAGCCGCTGTCCGAGCTGACGCCGCTGCTGGAGGCCCGCTTCGGCGCCTGGGCCGCGCCCGCCGAGCCGAAGGGGAGCAAGGCCTTCGATGCGCCCATACCGGCGCCGCGGCCCCGCATCGTGCTGGTCGATCGCCCGCAGTCGCCCCAGTCGCTGATCCTCGGCGGCGTCGTCCTGCCGGTCACCGGACAGGATGACCTCGTCACCGTGACCGCCGCCAACGAGGTCATCGGCGCCGGCTTCCTGTCCCGCATCAACCAGGACATCCGCGAGACCCGCGGCTGGTCCTACGGGGTCAACGGCCGCCTCAACCCGCTGGAGCGCCAGACGCCCTACATCGTCAATGCGCCCGTCCAGTCCGACCGCACCGGCGAGTCCATCGCCGCCCTGATCGACCAGTACCGCGCCTTCCTCGCCGACCGCGGCGTCTCCGCCGCCGAGCGTGAGCGCACCGTCAACGGCAACGTTCGACAGCTGCCGGGCAGCTTCGAGAGCTCGGCCAATGTGCTCAACGCCCTGCGCACCAACGCCCTCTACGGCCGGCCGGACAACTACTGGGAGACGCTGGCGCCCCGCTATGAGGCCATGACCGCCGCCCAGATGGATGCCGAGGCCCGCCGGGTGCTGGACGATGACATGGTCTGGGTCGTGGTCGGCGACGCCGCGGTGGTCCGCCCCCAGCTGGAGGGTCTCGGCCTGGAGGTGGAGGTCCGCCCGGCGCAGTAGCCGACCGGGCGGCCCTGCTGCCGTCACGCTGGACGAAATCGTCGCGGCCGTGCCATTAAGGCTTGCCCCAAGGGCCCGTTCGGGCCATGCGGCGCGCCCCTGCAACCGCCGACAGTCTGTCCATGACCGCATCCGCCGCCGCCGTCGCGTCCGTTCGGGACGTGTCCAAGACCTTTGGCGCCCGCAAGGCGCTGAACGGCGTGTCTGTCGAGGTCGGCGCCGGCGAGATGGTCGCCCTGATCGGTCCGTCCGGTTCGGGCAAGTCGACCCTGCTGCGCTCGATCACCGGCCTTCAGACCATCGATCCGGGCAAGGGCGTCATCGAGGTCTTCGGCCAGACGGTTCAGAAGAACGGCCGCATCACCGGCCAGGTGCGCGCGGCGCGCCAGAAGCTCGGCATGATCTTCCAGCAGTTCAACCTGGTCGGCCGGCTGTCGCTGTTCTCCAACGTCATGCTGGGCGTCCTCGGCCGCATCCCTGGCTGGCAGGGCGTGCTCGGCGTCTGGCCGGCGGCGGACAAGCGCAAGGCCATGGAGGCGCTCCACCGCGTCGGCGTCTCCGACTACGCCGCCCAGCGCGCCAACACCCTGTCCGGCGGCCAGCAGCAGCGCGGCGCCATCGCCCGCGCACTCGTCCAGGGCGCCCGGGCCATCCTCGCCGACGAGCCCGTCGCCTCGCTCGACCCCGTCTCGGCCCGCAAGGTCATGGAGCTGCTGGTCGAGCTCAACCAGCGCGACGGACTCGGCGTCATCGTCACCCTGCACCAAGTCGACTACGCCATCCGCTACTGCGACCGCGTCATCGCCCTCAAGGCCGGCCAGATCGTCTACGACGGCCCCGCCACCGGCCTGGACACGAAGCAGCTGATCGACATCTACGGTCCCGAGTTCGAGGACGCGTTCTGGGAAGCCAAGGCATGAGGCTTTCGAACTCTGCTCGCCGGTTCGGCGTTGGGGTTCTGGCCGCCGTCGCCCTGGGCCTGGCCGGATGCGACCGCGGCGACCACGTGGCGGCCGGCGACGCGCCTGACGAGATCACCTTCTCCATCCTCTCGGCCCAGGGCCAGGCCTCGGCAGACCCGCTCTGGCGCCCGCTTCTGGACGACCTGTCCAAGGCGGTCGGGGCGCCGGTGGAACCGCATTTCGCCTCCACCTATTCGGCCTTGATCGAGGACATGCGGCAGGGCCGCACCCAGGTCGCCTGGTTCTCGGCCCAGCCCGCCATCAGCGCCATGGAAACCGCCGGCGCCGAGATGATCGCGCGCACGGTCAACGCCGACGGCGCCGACAGCTATCGCTCCCTCCTGATCGTCAGGCGCGGGTCCGGCATCACCCTGAAGGACGTGCTGGACTGCGGGAAGGGCTACCGCTTCGGGATCGGCGACCCGCAGTCGACCTCGGGCACGCTCGCGCCGCTGACCTTCCTGTTCAATCCGGGTCGGGTCCGGCCGGAGACCTGCTTCGCCTCGGTCAAGTCCGGCAACCATGAGAACAACGCCTCCGAGGTCGCCGCCGGCGTCCTCGACGTCGCGACCTCGAACAGCGTCACCATCGAGACGATGCACCGCCGCAATCCCATGATGGCGGCCCAGATCGAACAGATCTGGCAGTCCCCGCCCATCCCCGAGGGCGGCATCGTCGTTCGCGGCGATCTCGACCCGGCCCTGAAGGAGAAGATCCGCAGCTTCTTCCTGACCTACGGCCAGGGGGGCGGCGCCGAGGGTGAGCGGCAGCGCCGCGTTCTCGCCGCCCTGGGCTATTCGCGCTTCAGCGCTGTCGAGGACAATTATCTCGACCCGGTGCGCGAGCTGATGGCCGACCAGGCGCTGGCCGCCGCCCGCGTCCGGGGCGACGCCGCCGCAGCCGCCTCCGCCGAGCGCGAGCTGCAACGGCTGCGCCTCCGGCGGGAGGTGCAGCCGTGACCTGCGCCGCCGTCATCCAGCACTCCCGTCCCTTGGCCGCCCCGGGCCACCCGGATATCGAAGCCATGAACATTATTCACGCTCCCGCCCCCGGTGACGCGTTCCGGAGCGTCCGCGCATGAGCCGCCTTCGCAACATCCTCGCCGGCGTCCTGGCCCTGGCTGTCGTCCTGTGCGGCCTCGCGCCCGCCGGGGCGGCCTCGGCCCAGTCCCGGCGCCCGGACAAGATCGTCTTCACCGTGCTGTCAGCCGAGGGCCAGGCCTCTTCGGGCCCGATCTGGCAGCCCCTGCTGGACGACCTCGAACGCGAGCTCGGCCTGCCGGTCGAACCGGTGTTCGGCTCCAACTACAGCGTGCTGGTCGAGGCGATGCGCGCCAACCAGGCCCAGATCGGCTGGTTCTCGGCCTTGCCGGCCGTGCAGGCCATCGACCGTTCGCACGGCGAAGTCATCGCCCGCACCGTCGATCTCGAGGGCAAGGATTCCTACGTCTCGACCATCATCGTGAAGAAGGGCTCAGGCATCACGATTGAGGACGTGGCCCGCTGCGGCAAGCGCTACACCTTCGGCATCGGCGACGCCCAGTCGACCTCCGGCACCCTGGCCCCGATGACCTATTTCTTCGGCCCGCGGGGAATCGACCCGACGGAGTGCTTCTCGACCGTCCGCTCGGCCAACCACCAGAACAACGCCTTCTCGGTCGCCAACGGCCAAGTGGACGTCGCCACCTCCAACTCGGTCAACACCGTCTTCCTGCGCCGCCAGAACCCCCAGATCGCCGACAAGATCGAGGAGATCTGGCAGTCGCCGCCGATCCCGGAGTCGGGCATCGTCATCCGCTCCGACCTGCCGGCCGACCTCAAGGCCCGGATCAGGCGCTTCTTCGTCACCTATGGCCAAGGCTTCGGCCCCGAGGCCGAGCGCCAGCGCCAGGTGTTGGCGGGCCTGAACTATTCGCAGTTCCGCGCCGCCGAAAACAGCTATCTCGACCCGATCCGCGAGATGAAGGCCGACCAGGCCCGTCGCGAGGGCCGCCCGCCCGAGGTCGCCCCGCCGGCCAGCGCCGGGACCCTGATCGGCCGCTGGTGGCCCTTCGCCCTGATCGCCGTTCTGGCGCTGGTGGCCATCGCGCTCAACCTCGCGCCCCGCCCGGGCCAGGTGGCTGGCGATCCGACCCAGGTGCCCGAACCCCCGAAGAAGTCCCTCGCCGCCTGGTCGCTGGACGTCCTGTTGTGGGGCGGCTTCGCCATCATGCTGCTGGCCGCCTTCGACAAGGTCGATCTGCCCAACATCCTCAACCTGTTCTCGAACAGCCAGAATATGAGGGAGTACGGACGCGACTTCCTCAATCCTGACTTCAGCGACTTGCGCTCGCTGGTCGGCCTGATGTGGCTGACCGTGCAGATCGCCCTGTGGGGCACCTTCCTGGCGGTCTTCCTCGCCGTCCCGCTCAGCCTGATGGCCTCGCGCAACCTGTCGCCCGCCTGGCTGGTCTGGCCGGTGCGCCGCGTCATGGATCTGATGCGCTCCATTCCCGACCTGGTCATCGCCACCCTGTTTATCGTCGCCGTCGGCCTGGGTCCTCTGGCGGGGGTTCTGGCCATCGGCCTGAACACCGCGGGCGTCCTCGCCAAGCTATTCTCCGAGGCCGTCGAGTCGATCGACAAGGGGCCCATCGAGGGCGTCAAGGCGACCGGCGGCGGCCGCCTGCACGAGATCACCTGGGGCGTCATCCCGCAGGTCGCCCCGCTATGGACCAGCTTCGCCCTCTACCGCTTCGAATCGAACAGCCGCGCCGCCACCGTGCTCGGCCTGATCGGCGCCGGCGGCATCGGCCAAGCCCTGTTCGAAAGCCTGCAGGCCTTCGAATACCGCACCGTCTCAACCATCGCGATCGTCATCGTCGTGGCCGTGACCCTGATCGACATGCTCAGCCAGGCCATGCGCAAGCGGCTGCTGTAACCACGAACGCAAACACACAACGAAAAGCCCGCCCCTGCGTCGCAAGGGCGGGCTTTCTGTTTCAGCAGATCAAATCAGCCCCGACGCAGGTCCGGCGGCGTCGCCTCTTCGGTCAGGATGCGGATGGCCTCCTCGACCGACACCACCTCCTGCGCCTGCGAGCCCAGGCGGCGGATCGCCACCTTGCCTTCGGCGGCCTCGTTCTTGCCGACCACGGCGATGACCGGGACCTTGCCGACCGAGTGCTCGCGCACCTTGTAGCCGACCTTCTCGTTGCGCAGGTCGAGCTCGGTCCGCAGGCCCGCAGCCTTGAACCGCGCCTGCACTTCGCGGGCGTAGTCGTCGGCCTCCGAGACGATGGTCGCCACCACCGCCTGCGTCGGCGCGAGCCACAGCGGGAAGGCGCCGGCGTAGTTCTCGATCATGATGCCGATGAACCGCTCGAAGCTGCCCAGGATGGCCCGGTGCAGCATCACCGGCCGGTGCTTCTGGCCGTCCTCGCCGATGTACTCCGCGCCCAGCCGTTCCGGCAGGACGTAGTCCAGCTGGATGGTGCCGCAGGTCCATTCGCGGCCGATGGCGTCCTTGACCACGAAGTCGAGCTTGGGCGCGTAGAAGGCCCCGTCGCCCTCGGTGACGACCGGCTCGGTCCCCGCCGCCCGGGCCGACTCGGCCATCAGCGCCTCGGCCTTGTCCCAGAATTCATCCGAGCCCGCGCGGACTTCGGGCCGGGTGCCAAGGCTGATGTAGGCGGTCTCCATGCCGAGGTCGGCGTGGACCGAGCGGGCCAGTTCGATGAAGCGCGACGTCTCGTCGACGATCTGGTCCTCGCGGCAGAAGATGTGGGCGTCGTCCTGGGTGAAGCCGCGCACCCGCATCAGGCCATGCAGGGCGCCCGACGGCTCATAGCGGTGACAGGCCCCGAACTCGGCCATCCGCAACGGCAACTCGCGGTACGAACGCTGGCCGATGCCGAAGATCTGCACATGGCCCGGGCAGTTCATCGGCTTGAGGGACAGGGTCTCGCCCTCGACCGTCTCGCAGACGAACATATTGGGCCGGTATTTCTCCCAATGGCCCGACTTCTCCCAGAAGGTGCGGTCCAGCACCTGCGGCGTCTTGACCTCGACATAGCCGGCGGCGTCCAGCCGGCGGCGCATATAGGCTTCGATGACCTGCCACAGCACCCATCCCTTCGGGTGCCAGAAGACCATGCCGCGGCCCTCTTCCTGCATGTGGAAGAGCTCCATGGCGCGGCCGATCTTGCGGTGGTCGCGCTTCTCCGCCTCCTCGACCCGCTGCAGATAGGCGTCGAGATCGTCCTTCGAGGCCCAGGCCGTCGCATAGATGCGCTGCAGCTGCGGATTGCGGTGGTCGCCGCGCCAGTAGGCGCCGGCCAGCTTGGTCAGCTTGAAGGCCTTGCCGACAAACTTCGTGGACGGGAAATGCGGCCCGCGGCACAGGTCGACCCAGTCGCCCGTGGCGTAGGTGGTGATCGTCTCGTCCGCCGGCAGGTCGCGGATCAGCTCGGCCTTGAACGTCTCGCCCTTGGCCTCGAACAGCCGGATCGCCTCGTCCCGGTCCCAGACCTGACGCACCAGCTTCTCGTCGCGATCGACGATCTCGGCCATCTTCTTCTCGATGGCGGCGAAGTCGTCGGTCGAGAACGGCTCCTCGCGGAAGAAGTCGTAATAGAAGCCATCCTCGATGGCCGGACCGATGGTGACCTGGGTGCCGGGGAACAGCTCCTGCACCGCCTGGGCGAGGATGTGCGCGGCGTCGTGGCGAATGGTCTCCAGCGCGTCGGGATCGTCGCGCATGATCAGGCGGAAGGCGCCGCCGCTCTCCAGCGGACGGTCGAGGTCCCACTGCTTGCCGTTGATCTCGGCCAGGGCGGCGCGCTTGGCCAGCGACGGCGAGATGGAGGCGGCGACGTCCCGGCCCGTGGACCCTTCCGGGTATTCGCGCGTGGCGCCGTCGGGGAATTTCAGTTCGATCATCGTTTCGTCTTTGCAGGCGGCGGAACCGGGTCATAGCCCGATTTGCCGAGAGGATGGCATTTGCAGAGGCGCCGGACCGTGAGCCATCCCCCCTTGATCGGGCCGTGCTGGATCAGCGCGTCCCGGCCGTAGTCGGAGCAGGTCGGCAGGAACCGGCACTGCTGTCCAATCAGGGGCGACAGCGTCAGCTTGTAGCCGCGATGGGCCAGCCGGACGCCGCGTTCGTAGAGATTATCGCCGGGAGCCATGTCGCCGCGCTTATCCCCCGCCAGACGCGCGGGGGCAACGGGCGCTAGGCAGCGCCGGCGAGGCTAGTTCGCGTGTCGGGGCTCTTACGGGCGAGCGCCTGATTCACGGCGTCCAGCGTGGCTTCGATGGCGACCATGGTCGAGGCGTGCCGCGCCGGATAGTCGGCGACCAGCCTCAGCGCCCGCAGCCCCTCGAACCGGCCCCCGGGGCCCTCGCCGCCCGACTTGAGCATCGCCGTCATGGCGTCGCGCGCCGCCGCGATCTCGTCGGCCGAGGCGCCAAGGACGCTCTCGCCCAGCACGCCCGCAGCCGCCTGACCGAGGGCGCAGGCCTTCACATCCTGCGCAAACTCGAGGATCCGCCCCGCGTCGTCCAGCACGACATCGACGACGGCCTTCGAGCCGCACAGCTTGGCCACCCGCTCGCCCGTGCCCTGCGGCGCGGCCAGCCGCCCGCTGTGCGGCATATTGGCCGCCAGCTTGAGGATGCGCGCGCTGTAGAGCTCGTCGATCATGGCCTGAAGATAGGCGGGCGGGCGGCTCGCGTGAAGCCCGCGCCCGGACGCCCCGTTTCAGCCGCCCTGCAGCGAGCCCCAGGTCCGGGCCTGGTCGCCGGCGCCCGATCCGGCCCGCGCCCGCAGCCATTCCAGGTTCCGGTCGGCGGCGTCCGGCGGCAGGTCGCGGCGCATCATCTGCTCCGCCTCGTCCATCTTGCCGTTCAGGCCCAGCGCCATGGCCAGGTTCAGCCGCACCTTCAGCGACGCGCCCGGCTGGGCGGCGGCGCGGCGCAGCAGCGGTTCGGCGGCGGCGGTGTCGCCCCGGGTCATGGCCGAGATGGCCATATTGGTCAGCACGTCGGGATTGTCGGGCGACAGCTGCAACGCCCGCGCCCAGGCGGTCTGGGCGTCCTGCGCGCGCCGCACCTGCTCATAGGCCGCGCCCAGCAGGGACCAGGCCCGCCAGTCGTCCGGCCGTGCGTCCCGCGCCTTCTCCAGCGCCGCCACCCCATAGAAGGCGTGGCCCCGGGCGATGTGGCCCCGGCCGACCTCGAGCATGGCCTCGACATTGTCCGGCTGCACCAGCAGCACCCGCTCGGCCATGTCGGCGGACTGTTCGTAGCGGCCCAGCTCACGCAGCGCCTGGGCCGCCTTGACCCCGGCGACCGGATCCAGCGGATTGATGTCGGCCTGTTCGGTCCAGAACACCGAGCGGCTCAGCGGATCGGCCCGGTCGTAGGCGGCGCGCGCCTCGGCGCTGGCCGGCGTCCGCTGCGCGGCGGCGGCGGGCGCGGCCTGCTGCGCCAGGACCGGCGCCGCGGGCATCAGGGCGGCCGCGAGCAGGACGATGGTTGCGATACGGGCGGTCGTGCGCGACATGGAAGGGCGCTCCGGAAGGTTCGGGCTCCAGACTCGGCCCTTCGCGTCAATCCTTGGTTAAGATCGGCCGCAAAGGCTTCCCGCGATGTCCGTCCTCCACCCCGACTTGCTGACCACCGAGGACGAGGGCGCGCTCCCGGTCCGGATCGTGCCGAAGGACGCCCCTATCGAGGGCGTCTGGAGCGCCTGGGCGCGGTCCAACGATTTCACCGGCAAGGCCGGCCAGCTTCTGCTCCTGCCCTGTTCCGACGACGGCGTCTCCGGCGCCCTGTTCGGCGCCGGGGAGGCCTTCGACCCGATGACCGCCCGCGCCCTGGCGTCGAAACTGCCCGAGGGCCTGTGGCGGCTGGAAGGCCTGGAGCCCGGCCAGTCCGCGGCGGCCGCGCTGGCCTTCGCGCTGGGGGCCTACCGCTTCGACCGGTACAAGGCCCGGTCCGCAGGCCAGGCCCGCCTCGCCGTCGGCCCGGAGATCGACGCCGCCGCCACCCTGCGCATCGCCGCCGCCTGCGCCCTGGCCCGCGAGATGGTCGACACCCCCGCCGCCGACATGGGGCCGCTGCAGATCGAGACCATCGCCCGCGAGATCGCCCAGGCCGCCGGCGCCTCCGTCACGGTCACCACCGGCGACGCCCTGCTGGACGACAACTACCCCGCGGTCCACGCCGTCGGCCGGGCCGCCGCCCCGCACCGCGCGCCGCGCGTCATCGAACTGGGCTGGAACCTCGACCGCGCCGACCTGCCGCTCGTGGCCCTGGTCGGCAAGGGCGTGGTCTTCGACTCCGGCGGCCTCGACATCAAGGCGGCCGCCGGCATGCGCAACATGAAGAAGGACATGGGCGGCTCGGCCCACGCCCTCGCCCTCGGCCGCCTTGTCATGCAGGCCGGCCTGCCGGTGCGGCTGGTGATTCTGGTCGCCGCCGTCGAGAACGCCATCTCCGCCGACGCCTTCCGGCCCGGCGACATCCTCAACAGCCGCAAGGGCCTGACCATCGAGATCGGCAACACCGATGCCGAGGGCCGGCTCATCCTCGCCGACATCCTCGCCCGGGCCGCTGAGCATTCGCCCGACCTGACCCTGGATTTCGCCACCCTGACCGGCGCCGCCCGCATCGCCCTCGGCCCGGAACTGCCGCCGCTCTACAGCGAGGACGCGGCCCTCGTCGCCGACCTGCTGGAAGCCTCCCGCGCCGTCGGCGATCCGCTGTGGCCGATGCCGCTGTGGCCCGGCTACCGCGCCGCCCTCGACAGCGAGATCGCCGACGTGCGCAACGACTCCGCCGCCTGGGCCCAGGCCGGCTCCGTCACCGCCGCCCTGTTCCTGCAGAAATTCGCCCCGACCACGGGGGCCTGGGCGCACATGGACATCTTCGCCTGGAACCCCCGCGCCCAACCCGGCCGTCCCGAGGGCGGCGAGGCGCAGGGCCTGCGCGCCTGTTTCGAAATGCTGTCCCGCCGGTTTCCGGCGCCACGATAAAGCCTCCGTTCGTTAACGGCCCTTTCGGCATATCGCGCCATCCTGACGGTTCAACCGGACGCGCCTTGCTTGATCCCAGACGCCGCCACGCCTGACCCCCGCACCACGCTCGCAAGGCCCGACCTGGCCGAGCAGGCGCTGGAGGGGCTCGTGCGCGCCCGGGCCTATCGCCCCGCCGATCCGATGCACGCCGCCGTGCCCTTCGCCGACATCCACGCCGAGGCCGACCCCGCCTCCGAGCGCATCGACCAGCTGATCTACGGCGAGGCCTTCGATGTGCTGGACCGCAAGGGCGATCGCCTGTGGGGCCGCGCCCGCCGCGACGGACTCGTCGGCTGGGTTTCGGCCGCGGCGGTGAAGCCCGGCGCACGCCTGCCGACGCACCGCGTCGCCGCCGTCGCCGCCAGCCTGCCGCTCAACGCCCTCGTCGCCGACGCGGGCGAGATCGCGCCCGACGACCTCGCCCCCATCGGCGCCTTCGAGAGCGATCCTGTCGCGGTGGCCGAACGCCTGCTCGGCGTTCCGCACAGCCTCGGCGCCCGCTCCTCGACCGCCACCGACGGCTCCGGCCTGGTCCAGCAGGCGCTCTACGCCTGCGGTCTCGCCGGCCCCCGCCATGCCGATCAGCAGGCCGAACTCGGCCACGGCGTCGACCGTTCGGACACCCGCCGCGGCGACCTCGTCGTCTGGCTCGCCGAACCGGGCGTTCACAGCTGGACCGGCCACTCGGCCTTCATGCTCGACGCCGACCGCGTGCTCCACGCCACCGCCCATCACGGCGCCGTGGTCATCGAGCGCTTGGCCGAGGCCGACGCCCGCTGCCGCGCCGACGGCTTCCACGCGCCGGTGTTCCGCCGCCTTCAGGTCTGATCGCCGGTCCATTCGGCGCGTACGGAGGCGTCCGCCTCGCCCTCCAGCCGGTCCGCCCGCAGCCCCGCGAACGCCGCCTCGTCCATCAGCCGCGACAGCGCCCACACCGCCGCGCCCCGCACCAGCGGCGCCGCATCGTCCAGTAGCCGACGGGCCGGCCCGATCAGCTCGGCATCCGCGCTGTTGCCGATCGCATACAGAACATTCCGCACGAACCGGTCGCGGCCGATCCGCTTGACCGGGCTCTTCGAGAACAGCGCCCGGAACGCCGGGTCGTCCAGCCCCGCCAGCTCCGCCAGCCGCGGCGACACCAGCGCCTCGCGCGCCTGCACCCGCGCCTCGTGCGAACTCACCGCGAACTTGTTCCATGGACAGACGGCCAGGCAGTCGTCGCAGCCGTAGATGCGCGACCCCGTCATCGGCCGGAACTCGACCGGCCACGGCCCCGCGAACTCGATGGTCAGGTAGGACAGGCAGCGCCGCGCATCCAGCTGGAACGGCGCCGGAAACGCCTGGGTCGGACAGATGTCCAGACAGGCGGTGCAGGCCCCGCAATGCTGCTCCTCCGGCGCGTCCGGCTCCAGCTCGGCGGCGGTCAGTATGACGCCCAGAAACAGCCAGTTGCCCCGGCTGCGCGACAGCAGATTAGTGTGCTTGCCCTGCCAGCCGAGTCCCGCCCGCTGCGCCAGCGGCTTCTCCATCAGCGGGGCGGTGTCGACGAACACCTTGACCTCCTCGCCGGACCGCGCCGCGACCTGCCCGGCCAAAGTCTTCAACCGGCCCTTGATCAGCTCGTGATAGTCGTCGCCGCGTGCATAGACCGAGATGTATCCCGCCGAGGCGTCGTCCATCTCGGGCAGCGGATCATGCCCCGGCCCGTAGTTCAGCCCCAGCACGATGGCGGTCTTCGCCTCCGGCCACATCGAGGTCGGATGCGCCCGCCGCTCCAGCGTCGTCTCCATCCAGCCCATGTCGCCGTGCCGGCCGGCCCCGACGAAATGCGCCAGCCGCTCTCCGGCGCTCCACGGCTCCGAGGCGGACGCGAACCGGCACACGTCGAAGCCCAGGCCGGAAGCGGCGTCGCGGATGGATGTCTTGAGGCGGTCGCTCAACGGGCGCGGTCCGGGGGAAGGGGAGTGCTAGTGCTGGTGAGCACGAGGCGAGCAACGGGCGGGTTGGCCGTAGCCGCAGCGGCTCACCGCTCGCTCACTAGCACTAGCACCCCCGACCGGCACGTCAGAAGTCGAGGTCGTGATACCAGGCGGACGGCTGGACCCCCGGGAACCGGTCGGCCAGCAGGGGCCGGAAGCAGGGCCGCGACTTCAGCTTCATGTACCAGGTCTTGATCGCCGGCCAGGCGCCCCACGGCACCTCGCCGAAATAGTCGAGCACCGACAGGTGCGCCGCGGCGACCACGTCGGCCTGGGTGATGCGGCGGCCGGCCAGGGCGTCGCGGGCGGCCAGCAGGCCCTCCAGCATGCCCAGATGCGCCTTCAGCGACTCCCGCCCCGCCCGCAGCGCCCGCGCCTCGGGCGGCCCCAGGCGAAGCAGCGGCTTCTCCATCCGCTCGTGCAGCAGCACGGCGTTGACCTCGTCATTGAAGCGGCGGTCGAACCAGCCGACCAGCCGCCGCGTCTCGGCCCGCTCGCCCGGATCGGACGGCATCAGGAACGGCTCCTTCGAGCGGTCCTCCAGCCAACCCAGGATGGCGGCGGGTTCGCACAGGGTCAGGGCCCGCCCGCCCTCGGTGGTCTGCAGCACCGGCGGCATGCCCGACGGGTTCAGGCTGGCCACCGGGCAGCCGTCTTCCCAGGGCCGGACGATGGTGTCGGTGAATTCGACCCTGGCCTCGCCCAGCGCCAGCCGCGCGGCGCGCGAGCCGGGGTCGAAGGGGAAATGATACAGGACGCTGGCCGACATGACCGATGCATGCGGCACAGGGCGTTAAGCCCACGTTAGCTATGGAGCCGCCGGCGCGTCCTCGGGCCCTGAAACGGGGACGGAGGTCGCCGGCGCCGCCCCTCTCGGATCGGGATGGATCAGGATGTCGGCGCGGGGATAGGCCTCGAGGATCCGCTGCTCCGCCCCGACCACGATGGCGTGGGCCTGTTCCAGCGTCAGGCTCGGCTCAAGGTCGACGTGCATCTGGATCATCATCACTGACCCGGCCATGCGGCTGCGCAGCTGGTGCACCCCGGTGATGCGCGGATCGACCAGCACGGCGGTGGTGATGGCGATCCGGTCGGCGTCCGGGACGGCGCGGTCCAGCAGGTGGTCGGCCGCCTCCCTGAGCAGGCCGAGCGCGCCCCAGAACAGCCAGACGGCGACGATCAGCCCGGCCGCCGCGTCCAGACCCGGCGCGGCCAGGAAGGTCCCGGACACCACCCCGATCAGCACCACCGCGCCGGCGGCCATGTCGGCGGCGTAGTGGGCGCGGTCCGCCTTGACCGCCATCGAGCCGCTGCGGCGGATGGCCCGGTCCTGCATCCAGACCAGCCAGCCGGTCAGGGCGATCGAGATCAGGACGACCATGACCGCCCAGTAGCCCGAGCTCACCGGACGCGGATCGAAGATGCGCTGCACCGCCTCCCAGCCGATGAACACGGCCGAGGCGAAGATCAGGCCGGCCTGCACCAGCGCCGCCATCGCCTCGCCCTTTCCGTGGCCGTAGCGGTGCTCGGCGTCCGGCGGGGCGGCGGCCCAGCGCACGGCGAAGAAGGTGGCCAGCGACGCCACCAGGTCCAGCGCCGAATCGGTCAGGGAAGCGAGCATGGCCACCGAACCGGAGGCGCCGAGGGCGAAGGCCTTCAGCGCGATCAGCACCACGGCCACGCCGACCGACAGGCGCGTCACGCTGCGGGCGGCCAGATGAGCGTCGTCGTGGGGCGTCGTGGTCATCGCCGTCTTGTCGCGGAAAGCGTCGGCGGCGCCAAGCGCGCCGGCGGGCGTTAGCGGCATCGTCACGAAATGGCCCCATGCTGCGCGCCGCATGGACCCTTGGAGGTCCGTCAGGCCTTTCGGAGGCGACATGCAGTCGGCAGGGACGGCATCGCAGGCCGGCCGCTGGATCGGACGCGGCGAGGCTCTGGCCCGGTTGGGGGTCAAGGCCCAGACCCTGTACGCCTACGTCAGCCGCGGCCGCATCGCCGCCCGGCCCGATCCGGACGATCCCCGCCGCAGCCTCTACGCCGTCTCCGACATCATCCGGCTGAGCGGGGACGAACCGGCCGCCGCCGCCGGGATCGGCCAGTGGCTGCCGCCGCCCGAGGAGTCGGAGGCGCAGGACCTCGAAATCCGGTCGTCGGTGTCGGTGAGCGACGGCCGCAGGCTGTTCTACCGCGGCATGGACGCGGTCCAGCTGGCCGAGTCGGCCACCCTCGAGGACGTGGCGCGGCGGATGTGGGACGCCCGGGCGGGCAATCCCTTTGTCGAGGTCCGCCCCCGCGTCGGGACCATGCCCGGTCATTCGGCCCGCGGCCGGCTGTTCTCCGCCCTCGCCCGCAGGGCCGAGGAGGACGCGGAGCTCAAGCCTCGCCCGCCCGAATCCCTGCGCGTCGAATGCGCCCGCGTCCTCGACGAGGCCGTCGACGCCGTGGCCGGCCCCGGCCCCCGGCTGTTCCTCCATCAGCGGCTGGCGCGGACCTGGAAGGTGCGCGAGCCCGACGCCCACCTGGTTCGTCGCGCCCTGGTGCTGGCCGCCGACAGCGGCCTTGACGCCCCCGCTCTCGCGGCGCGGGCCGCCGCCGCCGGGGGCGCCTCCCTCGCCGGCGCGGCCCTGGCCGGACTGGCGACCGTGGCCGGCGCCCCGACCCTCATCGACCTGGCCAGGGAGTCCGACTGGGTCGTCGCGGTTCGCCGTCAGGCGGCCGATGCGGCGCGGCGCGCTCATGAAGCGGGCGCGCTGTACGGGTTCGGCGATCCCGCCTGGCCCGGCGGAGATCCGCGCGCCGCCGCCCTTCTCGCCGTCGCCGACCTGCCTCAGGATCTGGCCAGGGCCCTGCGCGAGGGCGAGGAACTGACCGGCCGCCGCCCCGCCTTCACGCTCGCCCTGGTCGCAGTCGCCCGCCGGCTCGAGCTCCCGCGCGATGCGCCCGCCGACCTTCTGATGATCGGTCGCCTGGCAGGACTGCTGGCCCATGCGCTCGACCAGATCACGAACGGCTCGCCTATCCGGGCGCGCCTGCGCTATGTGGGTCCCGAACCGGGCGCGAACTGATCCGCCTGACCTTTATCGGGGATGCGGATGGCGGACTGGCTGGCGGCGATCATTCTTGGCCTGGTCGAGGGTCTGACCGAGTTCATTCCGGTCTCCTCCACTGGCCACCTGCTGCTGGCCAAACAGGCGCTCGGGCTCGGCGACGAGCCGTGGGATACCTTCATCGTCATGATCCAGCTGGGCGCCATCCTCGCCGTGGTCGCCCTCTATTTCCAGCGTCTCTGGAAGGTCCTGCTCGGACTGCCGGGCAAGGACCCGGCGGCGCGGATGTTCGCCCTGTCGGTGCTGCTGGCCTTCATCCCGTCGGCCATCGTCGGCCTTCTGTTCCACGACTTCATCAAGGAGGTGTTGTTCAACACCACCATCGTCTGCATCACCCTGATCGTCGGCGGCTTCGCCCTGATCGCGCTGGAGCGCTGGGCCCCGGTCCCGCGCGAGCACGACGCGATGAAATTCTCGTGGAAGACCGCCCTGGGCGTCGGCCTGTTCCAGTGCCTGTCGATCATCCCGGGCGTGTCGCGCAGCGGCGCCACCATCGTCGGCGGCTTGCTGCTGGGCGTCGAGAAGCGGGCGGCGGCGGAATTCTCCTTCTTCCTCGCCATCCCGACCATGGTCGCCGCCTTCGGCCTCGACTTCTGGGAAAGCCGCGACCTGATCACCGCCGACGTCGCCGGCGTCATCGCCATCGGCTTCGTCGTCTCCTTCGTCAGCGGACTGTTCATCGTCCGCTTCCTGATCGACTTCGTCGGCCGCTACGGCTTCGCCCCCTTCGCCGGATGGCGCATCCTGGTCGGGTTCGTCGGCCTGCTGGGGATGTGGCTGTACGCCTGAGCCGTCAGGCCTGGACCGTGGCCGCCGTGTCCGTCGGCCGTTCCGAGAACTGCCCGCCGCGCCGGTAGCGCCACAGATAGGCCGGCGCGATCGCCTCGATGCCGGTCGGCTCGATGCCGAGCGCGTCCAGACCGTCCGCGCTCCCGGCGACGACGTTGTCGCTCTCCAGCAGCGCCGCCTGGTCCCGGGTCAGCACCGGCGCGACCCCGACGAGGCTGGTCAGCTGCGCCAGCGATCCGATCGCGCGGGCCGCGAAGAAGGGCAGGGGCACAAGCCCGTTCCGCCGCCGCGTCTCGCGCAGGACCAGCTTCAGGATGTCCTCGAAGGTCATGACCTGCGGCCCGCCCAGCTCGAAGGTGCGCCCGGCCGCGTCGGGCCGCTCCACGGCGCGGACGATCGCCTCGGCCGCGTCGCCGACATAGACGGGCTGGAACCGGGTCTGCCCGCCGCCGAACAGCGGCAGGACCGGGGCCATCGAGGCCATGGCCGCGAATTTGTTCAGGAAGCCGTCGCCCGAGCCGAACACCACCGACGGCCGGACGATCACCGCGTCGGGCTTGGCTTCGCGCACGGCCATTTCGCCGGCGGCCTTGGTGCAGGCGTAGGTGGAGGCGCTCTCCGGATTGGCCCCCAGGGCCGAGACGTGCACCAGCCGGTCGATCCCGGCCGCGGCGCAGGCGATGGCGATGTTGCGCGCGGCCTCGACGTGCACCGCCTGGAACGACTGTGACCCGCTCTCGTACAGCACGCCGATCAGATTGACGGCGGCGTCCGCGCCCTGCAGCGCCGTCTCGACCTGGGCCGGGTCGGTCGCGTCGCACCGCACCGCCTGGATCTGGCCGACGTGGCCCGAGGTCTGCAGCTTGTAGGCCCGGTCGGGCCGCCGCCCCGCGACGCGGATGCGCCAGCCGCGGCGCGCCAGGATCCGGACGACCTGGCCGCCGACAAAGCCGGAGCCGCCGAAGACGGTGATCAGGCCGGGCGCGACTTCGCTCATGACAGACTCCAGAGGCGGGACGGCCGATGCGGAACCGGCCTCGGCGCGGGGATTAGACGATGGTCCCGACGGCTGCAACGCAAACAGGACAAAAGCCTGTTGACCCGCCCCGGGGGCTGCCTTAAGGGTCCGCGCCTTCCGGACGGGAACGCGCGAAAGCGGGAACCGGTCTGGGCCCAGATGGCGGAATTGGTAGACGCGCTGGCTTCAGGTGCCAGTGGCTGAAAGGCCGTGGAGGTTCGAGTCCTCTTCTGGGCACCATTATTTCGACGGCGCCGTGTCCTAGCGATACGGCGCCGTTCGTTTATGGTCCCCTGCATGAGAGCGCCGACATGACCGTATTCCTGCACGAAGGCGACCTGCCCAACGGCCTCGACCTGGGCCCGGAGGTCGCGATCGATTCCGAGACCATGGGCCTGCGCTTCCGCCGCGACCCGCTGTGCGTGGTGCAGCTCTCCGCTGGCGACGGCGACGCCCACGTCGTGCGCATGCGCCGCCCCGGCTACGACTGCCCCAATCTGAAGCGGCTGCTGACCGATCCGGCGGTGCTGAAGCTGTTCCACTTCGGCCGCTTCGACATCGGCATGTTCCAGCTCCACCTCGGCGTCGAGACCCGCCCGGTCTACTGCACCAAGATCGCCTCGAAGTTGGCCCGCACCTACACCGACCGCCACGGCCTGAAGGACGTCGTGCGCGAACTGGCGGGAGTCGACCTGTCCAAGGCCCAGCAGAGCTCGGACTGGGGCGCGGAGACCCTGACCCCCGCCCAGCTGGAGTACGCCGCCTCCGACGTCCTCTACCTGCACGCGGTGAAGGCCCGCCTCGACGAGATGCTCGAGCGAGAGGGCCGCGCCGAACTGGCCCGCAAATGCTTCGACTTCCTGCCTTCGCGGTCCGCGCTGGACCTCGCCGGCTGGGACGAGATGGACATCTTCGCGCACAGCTGATGACCGAACCGGGCGACACGCGCGACCAGGCGGACGAGGCCCGCATCGCCGCCACGGCGAAGGCGTTCCGCGCCCGCTCCCGCCGCGTGCAGCTGCTGCGCCGAATCCTGCCGGTCGCCATCATCGTCCTGGCCGGCGGCACGATCAGCTGGATCGTGTTGCGCAGCGTCATCTCGGACGTCGAGCGCAAGGCCGGGGCGAGCCGGGAGGTCACCCTCGAGAAATCCCGCTTCCTCGGCCAGGACGCCCAGGGCCGCAGCTTCGTGGTCGGCTTCGAGCGCGCCGTGCGCGACGCCGAAACCGGCCGCTTCCGTCTGGTCGGCCCCGCCCTGCGGCTCAATCTCGGCGGCCGCAAGGTCACCACCCTGACCGCCGACGGCGGCGTCTACGACGAGGCTGCGAAGACCGTGACCATCGGTCCGAACGTGCGAATCTCGGACGGCGGTTCGGGTTTCACCCTCGTCACGCCCGAGGCGGTGGTGAACACCTCGACCGGCATCGTGACCGGCTCGAAGGGCGTCCAGGGCTCCGGCCCCCTTGGAACCGTCACCGCTTCGTCCTATGCGATCTATGAACAGGGCGAACGGGTCGTGTTCAGCGGCTCGGGTGATAACAAGGTGCGCGGGACCATCAACGCCGCGAGGTCGGACGGATGAGCATGACCAGAACCCTGACGACGGCGGCGATCGCCCTGGCCCTCATGGCGCTGCCCGGCATCGGCGGCGCGCAGAGCTTCCAGAGCGGACAGCCGATCATGTGGGGCGCCGATGAGGTGTCGCGCACCCCCACCGCCCTGTCCCTGCGGGGACGCGCCGAGCTGACCCAGGGCGACAACCGCATCCGCGCCGACCGCGTCGAGGGCGTGATCGCCAACGGCGGCCTCAGCCGCGTCGAGGCGACCGGCAACGTCTATTTCGTCACCCCCGACCAGACCATCCGCGGCGACCGCGCCGTCTACACCCCGGCCAACGACACCATCGTGCTGACCGGCGACGTGATCCTGACCCAGGGCGAGAACGTCATGACCGGCGGCCGCCTGACCTACAACACCCGCACCGAGTCCGCCCAGATGGACGGCGCCGGCGAGGGCGGCCGCGTCCAGGGCGTCTTCTATCCTGAACGCAGCGGGACCTGAGCCCCGGCTCGGACTGACCCTTTGGCCCGCAAGGAACTCTCAGCTCTCAACGTCAATGACGCCGCCGCCGAGCCGGCGGCCGAGGCCCCTCGCGCCACCGGCCTGCGGGTCCAGAACATCGCCCGCTCCTTCGGCCAGCGGCAGGTCGTGCGCGACGTCTCCCTGCACGTCCAGCGCGGCCAGGTCGCCGGCCTGCTCGGCCCCAACGGCGCCGGCAAGACCACCTGCTTCTACATGATCACCGGCCTGATCCCCCCGGACAGCGGCCGGATCTTCCTCGACGGCGAGGACATCACCGCCCAGCCCATGTACCAGCGCGCCCGCATGGGCCTCGGCTATCTGGCGCAGGAGGCCTCGATCTTCCGCGGCATGACGGTCGAGCAGAACGTCCGCGCCGTCGTCGAACTGCATCACACCGGCCGTCAGGCCATCGCCGACGAGACCACCCGACTGCTCGAAGAGCTGCGCATCGACCACCTGCGCCAGGCGCCGGCCTCCGGCCTGTCCGGCGGCGAACGGCGCCGCTGCGAGATCGCCCGCGCCCTCGCCGGCCGCCCGTCCTTCATGCTGCTGGACGAGCCCTTCGCCGGCATCGACCCCCTGGCCATCGCCGACATCCGCCAGGTCATCCGCTATCTGGCCGGCGAGGGCATCGGCGTGCTGATCACCGACCACAATGTCCGCGAGACGCTGGAGATCATCGACCACGCCTCGATCATCTCGGGCGGCTCGGTCCTGTTCGAGGGCAAGGCCGAGGACGTCATCCGGGACCCCGAGGTGCGCCGCGTCTACCTCGGCGACATGTACGGCTGAGCCCCGACCCGCGCCGGGCGCCGACGCTTAGACCCCCGTTAACCGTTCCGGCCACACAGTGGCCGCAGCAAGTTTCGGGCCACTCGGCCCGGCAGGGGGCTGCGGACGGTGCTCGGACAAAGGCTGGAGATACGTCAGGGGCAGGGGCTCGTCATCACGCCCCAGCTGCAGCAGGCGATCAAGCTGCTGCAACTGTCGAACCTCGAGCTGGACGCTTTCGTCGAGGCCGAGCTCGAGAAGAATCCGCTGCTCCAGCGCGAGGACGCCGAGCCGGCCGGCGAGATCGACGCCCCGGCTCAAGAGACCGCCGACGCCTCGGAAATGAGCTTCGACGAAGGCCGCGTCCAGGACGCCGACCGCACCCTCGACGCCCGCTCCGACGACGTCTACGGCGACGCCAGCCCGGGCGAGCGCACCTCGGACCGCATGGAGGACGTGGGGACCGGCGAGGCCCAGCCCGGTCTCAACGACTGGTCCCGCGCCGGCTCGGGCGGCGGCCTGCCGGACGGCGAGGGCCGCGAACAGCCCGACAGCCGCGAGGCCACCCTGTGGGAGCACCTGCAGGCGCAGGCGTCGCAGGCCGGCTTCAGCCCCGCCGACCACGCCATCGCCCTCAGCCTGATCGACGCCGTGGACGAGGGCGGCTACCTGCGCGGCGACCTCGCCGAGGTCGCCGACCGGCTCGGCGTCGCGCTGGACCGCGTCGAAGCGGTCCTGACCACCTGCCACGGCTTCGAGCCGACCGGCATCATGGCCCGCTCCGTTCCCGAATGCCTCAAGCTGCAGCTGATCGAGCGCAACCGCTTCGATCCGGCCATGCAATGCCTGCTCGACAACCTCGACCTGCTGGCCAAACGCGACCTGACCGCCCTGAAGAAGGCCTGCGGCGTCGACGGCGAGGACATGGCCGAGATGATCGCCGAGCTGAAGGCCCTGACGCCGCGCCCGGGCGCCGGCTTCGGCGGCGAGCCGGCCCAGACCGTCATCCCGGACGTCCACGTCCGCCCCGATCCGGCCGGCGGCTGGAAGGTCGAGCTCAACGCCGACACCCTGCCGCGCCTGATCATGGACAAGCGCTATCACGGCGTGGTCGCCGCGGGCGCGCGCTCCGACACCGAGAAGACCTTCGTCGCCGAATGCGCGGCCCAGGCCAGCTGGCTGGTCAAGTCCCTCGACCAGCGGGCCAAGACCATCCTCAAGGTTTCGTCCGAGATCGTGCGCCAGCAGGACGCCTTCCTCGCCTTCGGCGTCGAATTCCTCCGGCCGCTGAACCTGAAGACGGTCGCCGACGCCATCGGCATGCACGAGTCCACCGTCAGCCGCGTCACCTCCAACAAATACGTCTCGACCCCGCGCGGCGTCTTCGAGCTGAAATTCTTCTTCACCGCCTCGCTCCAGTCGTCCGACGGCGGCGCGGCCCATTCGGCCGAGGCGGTGCGTCATCGCATCAAGGCGATGATCGACGGCGAAGCGCGCGATGGCGACGTTTTGTCCGACGACCGGATCGTCGAGATTCTTAACGAGGCCGGCATCGACATCGCCCGCCGCACCGTCGCCAAGTACCGGGAAGCGTTGCGGATTCCGTCTTCCGTCCAGCGCAAGCGGATGCTCAGGGTCGGCTGAAGCCTTGCCACAAAACTGTGATCGGCGTTGACACCAAACGCCTTCGGTCGCGTTCTATCGGCATGCAAATCCAGGTCAGCGGTAAGCACGTGGATGTCGGCGAAGCGTTAGGCTCGCGCATCTCCCAGGAACTTCAGGACGGGATCGGCAAATACTTCGAACGAGGGGCCCAGGACGCCGAGGTGATCGTCGCCAAGGAGGGTCACAGCTTCAAGGTCGATTGCTGGGTCCGTCTCGCCTCCGGCCAGGTGGTGTTCACCTCGGGCCTCGGCGGCGACGCCCATTCGGCCTTCACCGAAAGTCTCGACAAGCTCGAGAAGCGGGTGCGCCGCTACAAGCGCCGGCTCAAGGATCACCACATTGGTCCGCGCGGCCTGTCGCCCGAGAAAACCGAGAACGCCGCCCGGGAGGTCGCCCGCAGCATCGTCCTGCGCGATCCCGATTCCGTCGAGGATGAGGATTTCGGCGAGGCCGGCGCGCCCGGCGAACCGCCGCCCGTCGGCATGGTCATCGCCGAGACGGAGGCGGAGATCCGCACCGTCACGGTGGGCCGCGCGGTGCTGGAGCTCGACATGACCGGCTATCCTGTCGTGGTGTTCCGCAATGCGGCCCACGGCGGCCTCTCCGTCGTCTACCGCCGGCCCGACGGCAATGTCGGCTGGATCGATCCGGAGCGGACGTCGAAATCGCTCAATGGACACGGTTCGGTAAACGGTGTCGCGTCATAGTGCTTCCCACAACGAGGCGGGTCGTCTACACGGCGCCCGCCCATCGGGAATGATTGGGTAGAGTCGGGATCAACTCATGGACATCGGTGATTTGCTGGCGGACGGCGGCGTCGTCCTGCGCAGCGGCGCGTCGTCGAAACGTCAGGCGCTGCACAGCGTGGCAGAGGCCGCCGCCCAGGCCCTCGGCCTGCCGGAGGCCCGTATCATGGAGGCCCTGCTGGAACGCGAGGCCCTCGGCTCGACCGGCCTCGGCTCGGGCGTCGCCGTCCCGCACGCCCGCCTCGAAGGCATCGCCCAGGTCACCGCGGTCTTCGTCCGCCTCGACACGCCGGTCGCCTACGGCTCGGTGGATGACCGTCCCGTCGACCTGATATTCGCCCTGTTCGCCCCGCCGCGGGACGGGGCCGAGCACCTGCGCGCCCTCGCCGCGGTGTCGCGCGCCCTGCGGTCGTCGGAAATGCGCGAGCACCTGCGTCAGGCCCGCACCGTCGACGCCATCCGCGCCCTGTTCGTCAGGGACAAGGCCCCCGCCACGGCGGCATAGGCTCCGTCGTCCGCAGCCATCCCCACGCCGTCACCCTCGGGCTTGACCCGAGGGCCAGACCGTCCGGTGCTGCGTCGATGATCGGTTATCGGGCGGTCGCTGGGCCGTGCCCGCCGCCCAGCCTCGCTTCACCTCTGATCCTCGGGTCAAGCCCGAGGATGACGGGTGAAAAAGAGAATTAGTGAACCGACACCGGCTCCAGCTCGTGCGCCACGGCGGCGGCGAAGGCGGTTTCCCGGTCCATCATGACAGCCAGCCGTTCGCCGTCGGCCCCGTGCACGGCGTACAGCACCGCTTCCGGATCAATGGACAGGCCCTTGGCCTCGGGGATCGGCGTATCCGCCAGCACATCGGCGGCGCGGATTTCGCGCACATACACCAGATCGGGGGCGCCGAGGCCCCTGAAGTCTTCCTTGGTCATCATCGTCGGCGTCATGGCGACCGCCTCCTTGTTCTGAACTAACGCCCCGAGGGGCCGTGTGGTTCGGCCCCGATCATCGGCGGCCGGTGAAACGACGGCTGGATCAGCCCGTCGTGATGGGGATGCGCCGCACCGCGGGCAGGTCCTCCGGCCGGCTCAGCTCGACGTGCAGCAGGCCGTGCTCCAGCCGCGCCGCATCGACCTCCAGCCCGTCCGCCAGCACGAAGCTGCGCACGAAGCCGCGCCCGGCGATGCCGCGATGCAGGAAGGCCTGGTCCGCCTTGCCTGCGTCCTCGCGCTTGCCGGCGATGGTCAGCTGCCGCCCCTCGATCGTCACCGCCAGGTCGTCCGGACCGAAGCCCGCGACCGCCAGGGTGATGCGCACCGAATGCTCGCCCAGCTGCTCGACATTGTAGGGCGGATAGCTGTCCGCCGCCGCCCGCGCCGCCCGGTCGATCAGGGCTCTCGTATGGTCGAAGCCCAGCAGGAAGGGGCTGTCGAACAGGATGGTGCGCGTATTCATCGTCTCTCGCCCCCGAAGCAGGCCTGCGGCCGTCTGCGCCTCCCGGGATCGGCAAGGCGTCGGCCGATGACGATTAAATGGGGATTCGGCGCCCGCCGATCAACGGACCGGACGCCGGATGGGACGAAGGCCCCGCGGTCTCCCGCGGGGCCTTCGATGGTGGAGCTAAGCGGAGTCGAACCGCTGACCTCTTGAATGCCATTCAAGCGCTCTACCAACTGAGCTATAGCCCCAAGCCGTTCGGCTCGGATCGCCGGAGGAAAACCGCCCCCCGGCGAGGCGGCGGAACCTATGTCAGGGCCTGATCGCGATCAAGCCCGGTTTCGCCATTTATTTTCAACCCCTCCGGAGCCGCCGCCGGCGGCCCCGGAACGGGCGGAAAACCTAGTCCTCGTCCTTGCCCGGCTTGACGATGTCGTCGTTGAAGGCGTCGTCGTCCTCGTCCTCGATGAAGGGCACGGAGTCGTCGTCGTCATCCTCGGCCAGCACGTCGTCGTCGTCGCCCGCTTCGCCCATGCCGGGCTCCTCGGTCGGATCGACCGGCGTCTCGTCGTCGTCGTCGTCCGGGGTCAGGATCGGCTCGTGGCCTTCCTCGTCGATCTCCGGCGTGACGACGGCTTCTTCTTCCTCGTCATCGTCGTCGCCGACCTTCTTCTTGTCGACCTGATCCTCGGCGTCCTCTTCCGGGGTCTCGTCGGCGGCGTAGCCGGCCGGGCGGCCGCGGCGGTTGCGCAGCTTCAGCGCCTCTTCAGGGTCGAAGTCGGTCGCGCATTTGGGGCAGTGGGCCGGGCGACGGCCCAGGTCGTAGAATTTGGCCTGGCAGTTCGGGCAGACCTGCTTTTGGCCCAGTTCGGGATTGGCCACGGGGGCGCCTCTCTCGGTGGGGGGAATTCGGGCGCGTCCCTTGCCACCCCTGAGGGCCGCTGTCAAAAGCCATCTCCGCGCCGCCTGCACGCTTCGGAGATCGCCGGGTGACGACCCCCTCCCAACTGACCGCCCGCCGCGCCTCCGGGCTCAGCGGAACGGTGCGCGCGCCGGGGGACAAGTCCATGTCCCACCGGGCCCTGATCCTCGCCGCCATGGCCACGGGCGTCACCGAAATCGACGGCCTGCTTGAGGGCGACGACGTCCTTGCCACCGCGCGCGCCGTCGAGGCCTTCGGCGCCGGGGTCGAACGCCTGGGGCAGGGCGGCTGGCGCGTCACCGGCCACGGCGGCTTCAGGCAACCGGAGGGCGTCATCGACTGCGGCAACGCCGGCACCGGCGTCCGCCTGCTGATGGGCGCCGCTGCGGGTTATCCCATCACGGTCACCTTCGACGGTGACGCCTCCCTGCGCAAACGGCCGATGAAGCGCGTCACCGGCCCGCTCACTGACATGGGCGCTCGCTTCGAATGGCTCGGGGAGGAAGACCGACTGCCCCTGACGCTGACCGGCGGGGGCCTTCGCGGCCTCGACTACTGGCAGGAGGTCCCTTCGGCCCAGATCAAGTCGGCCCTCCTGCTGGCCGCCCTGAACGCCTCCGGCGACACCCTCGTCTATGAGCCGATCCAGAGCCGCGATCACACCGAGCGCATGCTGCCCGCCTTCGGCGCCGATATCCGCGTGGCCGAGCTGGACGACTGCACCGCCGTCCGCCTCGCCGGCGGCCAGGCCCTGACCGGAACCCCGGTCTCCATCCCCGGCGACCCGTCCTCCGCCGCCTTCCCGCTGGCCGCCGCCCTGGTCGTGCCCGGCGCCTCGATCACCGTCGAGGGCGTCATGCTCAACCCCCTGCGAACGGGCCTGTTCGAGACCTGGCGCGAGATGGGCGCCGACCTGACCATCGCCAACCGCCGCACCGCCGGCGGCGAGGAGATCGGCGACGTCACCGCCCGCCACTCGCAGCTCGCCGGCGTGATCGTCCCGCCGGAGCGCGCCGCCTCCATGATCGACGAATACCCCGTCCTCGCCGCCACGGCCGCCTTCGCCAGCGGCGCCACCGTCATGCGCGGCATCGGGGAGATGCGGGTCAAGGAAAGCGACCGCATCGCCCTGATGGCCGCCGGCCTGCGGGCCTGCGGCGTCGCCGTCGAGGAGGAGCCCGAGGGCTTCACCGTCACCGGCGGCCCGAAAGCCCGACCCGTTCGCGGCGGCGCGACCGTGACCACTCACGGCGACCACCGCATCGCCATGAGCCATCTGGTGCTCGGTCTGGCGGCTGAGCAGCCGGTCACCGTCGACGAACCCGGCATGATCGCCACCAGCTTCCCCGGCTTTGTCGAGTTGATGCGCGGCCTCGGGGCGGATATCGCCTCCGCATGAGCGCCGCCCTGATCATCGCCGTCGACGGACCCGCCGCCTCGGGCAAGGGCACCATCGCCGCGCGCCTGGCGGCGGAATACGGCCTGCCGCACCTCGACACCGGCCTGCTCTACCGCGCCGTCGGGGTCGGCGTGCTCGACGCCGGCGGCTCGCTCGACGACGAGGCCGCCGCCGAGGCCGTGGCCCGGGCGCTGGACGCCAGCCACCTGACCGACACGGACCGCCTGACCAGCGGCGGCGCGGGCGAGGCGGCCAGCAGGGTCGCGGGCTACACCGGCGTCCGCGCCGCGCTGCTCGCCTTCCAGAAGGCTTTCGCCCATCAGCCCGGCGGCGCCGTGCTCGACGGCCGCGACATCGGCACCGTCATCGCCCCCGACGCCCCCGCCAAGCTGTTCGTTACGGCGACGCCTCAGGTGCGGGCGACCCGCCGCTGGAAACAGCTCACCGCCCGCGGCGCCGTCATCGCCTATGACGACATGCTGGCCGACATCGTCCGCCGCGACGAGCGCGACGCCGGGCGCGGGGCCGCCCCCATGGTCCAGGCGCAAGACGCTGTCTTGCTGGATACGACCGATATGGATATAGAGACCGCCTTCGATGCGGCCCGCCGTATCGTCGAGGCGGCGCGCGTCCGACACGGTCTCTAGGGACCGCCGGACAAATCCAACGCTCCCAACCTCGATAGCCGCGGGCGATCTGGCTTCTTCAGCCTCGCATCCCGACGACCTGATCTCCCTCTTCAACTCACCTCGCGCGGGGCCCTTCGGTCGCGCGCCACAACCGTAGAAACCCCATTGACCGACACCCAAAGCTTCTCCCCCTCGCGTGACGACTTCGCCGCGCTGCTCGACGAAACCCTTCAGGGCCGTGACCTCGGCGAAGGCCAGGTCGTCCACGGCCGCGTCGTCGGCATCGAAAAGGACATCCTGATCATCGACGTCGGTCTGAAGACCGAAGGCCGCATCCCGGCCCGCGAGTTCGGCATCGGCGAAGGCGCCGTCATCCCGAAGCTCGGCGACAACGTCGAAGTCTACCTCGAGCGCGTCGAGAACGCCCTGGGTGAAGCCGTCATCAGCCGCGACAAGGCCCGCCGCGAAGAAGCCTGGACCCGTCTGGAAGTCGTCTTCGCCGAAGGCCAGCCGGTCAACGGCGCCATCATCGGCCGCGTCAAGGGCGGCTTCACCGTCGACCTCGGCGGCGCCTCGGCCTTCCTGCCGGGCTCGCAGGTCGACATCCGCCCCGTGCGCGACGTCGCCCCGCTGATGGGCAAGGAACAGCCCTTCGCCATCCTCAAGATGGACCGTCCGCGCGGCAACATCGTCGTCTCGCGCCGCGCCATCCTGGAAGAGGCCCGCGCCGAACAGCGCACCGAGCTGGTCGGCCAGCTGCAAGAGGGCGAAGTCCGCGAAGGCGTGGTCAAGAACATCACCGACTACGGCGCGTTCGTGGATCTGGGCGGCATCGACGGCCTGCTGCACGTCACCGACATGTCGTGGAAGCGCGTCTCGCACCCGTCGCAGGTCCTCGCCGTCGGCGACACCGTCAAGGTCCAGATCGTCAAGATCAACCCGGACACCCAGCGCATCTCGCTCGGCATGAAGCAGCTGCAGGCCGATCCGTGGGACGGCGTGGAAGCCAAATACCCGGTCGGCGCCAAGATGTCGGGCCGCATCACCAACATCACCGACTACGGCGCGTTCGTTGAGCTGGAAGCCGGCGTTGAAGGCCTCGTCCACGTCTCGGAAATGTCCTGGACCAAGAAGAACGTCCACCCCGGCAAGATCGTCTCGACCTCGCAGGAAGTCGACGTGGTCGTGCTGGACGTCGACGCCTCCAAGCGCCGCATCTCGCTGGGCCTGAAGCAGGCCCAGGACAATCCGTGGGACGCCTTCGTGGCCTCGCACCCGATCGGCTCGACCGTCGAGGGCGAAGTCAAGAACGCCACCGAGTTCGGCCTGTTCATCGGCCTGGACAACGACATCGACGGCATGGTCCACCTCTCGGACCTCGACTGGAACGTCTCGGGCGAGGAAGCCATCCAGCGCTACCGCAAGGGTGAGACGGTCAAGGCCAAGGTGCTGGACGTCGACGTCGAGAAGGAACGCGTCTCGCTGGGCATCAAGCAGCTCGGCGGCGATCCGATGGAAGGGGACGCCTTCAAGAAGGGCCAGCAGGTCACCGTCACCGTGACGGCGGTCGAGACTGGCGGCATCGAGGTCAAGTTCGGTGAAGAGGACGCCCCGGCGACCGCCTTCATCCGCAAGTCCGACCTGTCCCGCGACCGCAACGAGCAGCGCACCGAGCGCTTCTCGGTCGGCGACCGCGTCGACGCCATGGTCACCGGCATCGACAAGGCCTCGCGCCGCGTCTCGGTGTCGATCAAGGCCCTGGAGATGAAGGACGAGCAGGCCGCCATCGAGCAGTTCGGGTCCTCGGACTCCGGCGCCTCGCTGGGCGACATCCTCGGCGCCGCCCTGCGCGAAAAGGCCGGCTCCAAGGAATAGGCCTCGCTGCAGAGCGACCCGGCCTCAAGCAGCGAGCGACCGCGTCGCGAGCGTTAGGCCACCCGGCCTCAAGCAGCGAGCGACCGTGTCGCGAGCGTTAGGCCACCCGGCCTCAAGCAGCGAGCGACCGCGTCGCGAGCGCTAGGCCACTAAGGAAAGAAGGGCGGCCGGAGCGATCCGGCCGCCCTTTTTCCTGCCCGCTCCGCCACGGTAAACGTCCAGTAACCGACATTTCGGCTGCGGGGGCCTTTTGCCTGTCGAAACCGGAGGCTAGGGTGTCGCCGCGTCCGGTTTCCGGATGCACCCGTAGCCCCGAGAGGGGCGTTGGAGGGCGGGGGCCTGACAATGATCAAATCCGAGCTGATCGAGAAGCTGGCGGCCGAGAACACTCACCTGACCCACGCCGAGGTCGAACGGGTGGTCAATATCGTGCTTGGCCAGATGGTCGAGGCGCTCGGCGAGGGCGGCCGCGTGGAACTGCGCGGCTTCGGCGCCTTTTCGGTGCGCAGCCGGCCGGCGCGGGCCGGGCGCAATCCGCGGACCGGCGAGACCGTCGACGTGCCCGCCAAGGCGGTGCCCTTCTTCAAGAGCGGCAAGGAACTGCGCGAGCGGCTGAACGCTTCGGACGCCTGATGGGCCTGCTCACCGAATTCAAGGAGTTCGCCGCCCGCGGCAGCGTCGTCGACCTGGCGGTCGGCGTCATCATCGGCGCCTCGTTCGGCAAGATCGTCACCAGCCTGGTCGACCAGGTGATCATGCCGCCGATCGGCCTGCTGCTCGGCAGGGTCGATTTCTCCAAGCTGGAATGGGTGCTGACCCCCGAGGATCCCGCCACCGAGGCGGTCGAGAAGATCGCCATCCAGTACGGCGCCTTCATCAACACCCTGATCCAGTTCGTGATCGTGGCCTTCGTGGTCTTCCTGCTGGTCAAGGCCATCAACCGCCTCCGCCGCGAACAGGCCGCCGACCCCCAGGCCGCCCCCGCCGCCCCCACCCCCACCGAAGCCCTCCTGACCGAAATCCGCGACGAGCTGAAGCGGCGGTAGGGCGGCCCCAACAGGGCGCCATTCCCACCCCCGTCACCCTCGGGCTTGACCCGAGGGCCAGACCATCCGGTGCTCCATCGATGATGCGCGGCCGCCCGCCGTCAGGCCGTCCCCAGGGCACAGCCCGCCGCCGCGTCTGATCCTCGGGTCAAGCCCGAGGATGCCGGAAGAGGGGTGGAGACAGCCGCCCTTGTTCTTGGCGGCCTTTCGTTCGCATGGCAGGAATTTATTCCGCTATAGCCCTTGACCCCGGCCCTGTCATTCCCATGTCAGACCACCTCGTCCTTGCGGCGCTGCGGGTCTTTGAAAATCTGTTTGCGGGCGCGGCGGCTCAGCGGCGCTCTCGATGAGATCGGCGGACGTTGCGGACTTAGTGCACGCTTCGGACGCAGTGCACTCTTCGGACGCTTCGGACGGTAATTTTCGAATAACACCCGGGTAAAATAGCCGGACCCGCAGGAATCCGATTCCGCGTTTGACTCTCGGTTCCGGGCGGAACAAATAATGAACATTCAGCTTCTGAATGATCATGAACCCCGCCCCCGCCCTGTCACAGGACCCGTTTCCGCAGACTGCCGCCTCGCTCGAGGAGGCCTGCGCCCCCGCGCCCCGCGACGTGGCCGCGGCGGTGGCGTTCGCCCTGTCTCGGCGGCGGCAGGGGGACGACCGGCCGCTGCTGATGACCGCCCCCGGCGCCTGGTTCCGGGAATATGGCCGCCCCTACGGCCCCGGGCTGGCGGGGCTTCCCTTCATCGTCGCCCCGGCCCCCACCCTGGCCGAAGCCTTGTGGACGATGGAGCAGGGCCTGCGCTCCGGCGCGGTGTCGATGGGGCTCGGGGCGGTCGAAGGGGCGACGCTGGCCCAGACCCGCCGGCTGGATTTCGCGGCCAGGCAGGGCGAGGCCGTCGGCCTGATCCTGTCGCGCGCGCTGGACGGGCTCAGCGCGGCCCGCCGCCGCTGGCGGATTTCGGTCCAGCCCAGCGCCGTCGACCCCGAGGACGACCGCGCCCCCGGCCCGGCCCGCCTCCTCGCCGAACTGACGCGCGGGCGGGGCGAGCGCCCCGGCGCCTGGATGCTGGAGCAGGATGATGAGACGTATCGTCTCCGTCTGGCTGATCGACTGGCCGATCTCGGTCCGCCGTCGATCGCTGGAACGGGCGCGCCGTCCGGCCTCGCCGCCTGATCCCGCCCTCGATCCCGCCAATCCCTTCGCCCTGATCCTCAAGAACAGCCGGGGCGCGGCGGTCATCCACGCCCTGAATCCGGCCGCCCGGCAGGCCGGCCTGCGCCGCGGCCAGACCCAGGCCGACGCCCGGGCCATGATCCCGCAGTTGATCTGCCAGCCCGCCGATCCCGCCGCCGACGCCCGGGCCCTGAAGACGCTGGCCCACTGGGCCGAGCGCTGGTCCCCCTCGGTCAGCGTCGATCCTTCGGGAGAGGGGCTGGAGGGCCTGTTCCTCGACGTCAGCGGCGCCGCTCATCTGTTCGGCGGCGAGGCGGCCTTGCTGCGCCAGATCCGCGACCGGCTGGCCGCGGCCGGGGTCCCCGCCCGCGCCGCCATGGCCCCGACCCCCGGCGGCGCCTGGGCCCTCGCCCGCTGGGGCGAGGATGAGGCGCCGATCGCCGCCGACGCCGACGTCCGAGGCCGGCTGGCCCCCCTGCCGGTCGAGGCCCTGCGCATCGCCGACCGCACCCTGAGGCAGGCCCGGCGTTTCGGCCTGAAGCGGATCGGCGACCTCTATCCCATGCCCCGGGCCGGACTGGCCCGCCGCTTCCGCAAGGACGGCGGCGTCGATCTGGTCCAGCGGCTGGATCAGGCCCTGGGCCTGACCGGCGAGGCCCTGACGCCCGTCCGCCCCCCGGCCCGATATCGGGCGTGGCAGACCTGGATGGAGCCGGTCGGCGATCTGGAAGGGGTCGAGGCGCGCCTGCCCGAACTGGCCGCCGACCTCGCCGGCCCTCTGGAGCGTGACGGGCAGGGCGCGCTGGCCCTGACCCTGACCGGCTTCCGTTCCGACGGCCGGAGCACCCGCCTGTCGGTCCGCATGAGCCGCCCCGGCCGCGACGCCTCCATCTGGCTGCGCCTGTTCCGCGAGGCCGGTCTGGGTCAGCTGGAGCTGGGCTTCGGCCTCGACGCCCTGATGCTGACCGCCGACGTGGTCGAGCCCATGACCGCCTGCCAGGCTGCGCTGGAAGCCGAGGCGCAGACCCGCCAGACCGAAAGCCTCGCCGCCCTGATCGACCGGCTGACGGCCCGGCTGGGCGAGGACCGGGTGCTCACCCCCGAGGCCGTGGACAGCTGGATTCCCGAACGGGCCGAGCGGCTGGCCCCCGCGCTGGGCCGCCCCGTCGAGGCCGATCCTGGCGGCATGGGCCGTCGCCCCATCCTGCTGCTGGACCCGCCCGAGCCGATCCGCGATCCGCTGTTCGACCTGCCAGACGGCGCGCCCGCCCGCTTCACCTGGCGCCGCGCCCCGCGCCGGGTCACCCGCGCCGAGGGCCCCGAACGCCTGTCCCCCGAATGGTGGCGCACCGCCAGGGCCCGCACCCGCGACTACTACTGCCTCGAGGACGCCGACGGGGCCCGCTACTGGGTCTTCCGCGAAGGCCTCTACGGCCGCGAATACGCCGGCGGCCCGGATGAGCGCGCCCCGACCTGGTGGATGCACGGGGTGCTGGCGTGACCTGGACCGGCGACTACGCCGAACTCGGCGCCCTGACCAATTTCAGCTTCCTCGAAGGGGCCTCCCACCCGGGCGAACTCATGCTGCAGGCGAAGGCGCTGGGGCTGGCCGCTGTCGGCGTCGCGGACCGCAACACCCTCGCGGGCATCGTCCGGGCCCTGATGGGCGCCGAGGAGGCCGGCATCCCCCTCGTGATCGGCGCTCGCCTCGCCTTCACCGACGGGACCGAGCTGATCGTCTTCCCCCGCAACCGCGCCGCCTACGGCCGGCTCTGCCGCCTCCTGTCCCTCGGCAAGAGCGAAGTCGTGCCCCAGGCCGGCGCAGACCCCGAAGGTGAACGGATCGAAAAGGCCGAGACGCGACTGACCTTCGAACAGGCGGTCGGGCTGGGCGAGGGCATGATCGCCCTGGTCCCGGCGCCGGCGGCTCCCGACCCGGCCTTCGAGGCCCGACTGACGGCGTGGCGCCGCGACTGGCCCGACACTGTCTATCTGGCGGCCTCGCCCCTGTGGCGCGGCGACGACCGGCGGCGGCTCAACCGGCTGGCGGCCATGGCCCGGCGCACCGGCGCGCCGATGATCGCCACCAACGCCGTCCTTTACCACCACCCTGACCGGCGCGTCCTGCAGGACGTCCTGACCTGCATCCGCGAGGGGACGACCATCGACAAGGCCGGCCGCCGCCTGCAGGCCAACGCCGAACGCTTCCTCAAACCCGCGACCCAGATGGCCCGCATGTTCCGCGGCCACGAGGCGGCGCTGAACCGCACCATGGACGTGGTCCGCGCCTGCACCTTCTCGCTCCGCGAGCTCAGCTACCACTACCCCGACGAACCGGTGCCGGCGGGATATTCTCCGCAAGGCTGGCTGGCCCGCCTGACCCTGAAAGGAGCCCGCTCGCGCTGGCCCGCCGGAGTTCCGGCCGACATCCGCAAGACCATCCACAAGGAGCTGAGGCTGGTCCGGTCGCTCGACTACGCCCCCTACTTCCTGACCGTCCATGACATCGTCGACTGGGCCCGGTCCCGACCCGATCCCATCCTCTGCCAGGGCCGCGGGTCCGCCGCCAATTCGGTGGTCTGCTTCTGTCTCGGGATCACCAATGTCGATCCCACCCGCCAGGATGTGCTGATCGAGCGCTTCATTTCCTCCGAGCGCTCCGAACCGCCCGACATCGACGTCGACTTCGAGCACGAGCGGCGCGAGCAGGTGATGCAGTACATCTACCGCCGCTACGGGCGGGACCGCGCGGGCATCGTGGCGACGATCATCCACTATCGCCCCCGCTCGGCCATCCGCGATGTCGGCAAGGCGCTCGGCCTGACCGAGGACGTCACCGCCCGAATGGCCGACACAGTCTGGGGCTCGTGGGGCGACGGCGTGAAGAACGATCACGTCGACCGCGCGGGCCTGAGCCGCGACGACGCCCGGATGAAGCTCGCGCTGGAGCTGACCGCCGAGCTGATCCAGTTCCCGCGTCACCTCAGCCAGCACGTCGGCGGGTTCGTGCTCAGCCGGACGCCTCTTGTCGAGATCGTGCCGATCGGCAACGCCGCCATGCCCGACCGCACCTTCATCGAATGGGACAAGGATGACATCGACTTCCTCAAGCTGATGAAGGTCGACGTTCTGGCCCTCGGCATGCTGACGGCGATGAAGCGCGCCTTCCGCATGATCGAGGCCGCCTACGGCCGGTCCTTGCCCGACACCGCCGCCGTCCCCGCCGAACGCCGCGGCGTCTACCGGATGCTGTGCAAGGCCGACTCTCTCGGGGTCTTCCAGGTCGAGAGCCGGGCCCAGATGAGCATGCTGCCCCGGCTGCGGCCGGTGGAGTTCTACGATCTGGTGGTCCAGGTGGCGATCGTCCGCCCCGGACCGATCCAGGGCAAGATGGTGCACCCCTATCTGCAGCGGCGGATGGAGCGTCGGGCCTACGAGGCGAGACACGGTCCCGGCAGCTATCGCTTCTCCATGCCGGGGTCGACGAGCAATCCCGAAGAACTGACCAACGTCCTTCGCAAGACGATGGGCGTGCCCCTGTTCCAGGAACAGGCCATGCGCATCGCCATGGTGGCGGCGGAGTTCACCGGCGACGAAGCGAACGGGCTGCGTCGGGCCATGGCCACCTTTCGGCACAACGGCACCATCGGCGATTATGAAACCCTGATGGTCGGGCGGATGGTCGCGCGCGGCTACGACCCCGACTTCGCCCAGAACTGCTTCAACCAGATCAAGGGTTTTGGCGAATACGGCTTTCCCGAGAGCCACGCCTGCGCCTTCGCCCACCTGGTCTACGTCTCGGCCTGGGTGAAGTGGCTGTATCCGGACGTGTTCGCCGCCTGCCTGCTGAACAGCCAGCCGATGGGCTTCTACGCCCCGGCGCAGATCGTCCGGGACGCCCGCGAGCATGGCGTCGAGGTGCGCCACCCGGACGTCAACACCAGCGACTGGGACGCGACCCTGCAACCCCGCCCACGAAGGCGCCGCCACGCCCTGCGGCTGGGCCTGCGGTCCATCGACGGGTTCCGCAAGGAGTGGGCCGAGCGGATCATGGAGGTTCGCAAGGCGGGCGGCCCGTTCGCCGACCTGGAGGATCTGCGGATGCGGGCGCAGCTGCCCCCCGCGGCGCTGGAGCGGCTGGCCGAGGCGGACGCCTATGGGTCTCTGGACCTGTCCCGCCGGCAGGGGCTGTGGGCGGCCAGGGGCGCGGCACCCGCGGCCTCGGCGCCATTGTTCGAGGTCATGGGGCTGGACGAGGCCGACGGCCGCCCGCCCGAGGCCCTGCCCATGCTCTCGGCGTCGGAGGAGGTGGTCGGGGACTACGAAACCATCCGCCTGTCTCTGAAGGGCCATCCGGCGGCCTTCCTGCGCGATCGGCTGGAAACGGCGCGGGCGGTGACGGCGCGGTCCTGCGAGACCGTGGCGGACGGGCGGCGGGTGAAGGTTGGCGGGGTGGTGCTGGTTCGGCAGCGGCCCGGCACGGCCAAGGGGGTCTGCTTCATGACGGTCGAGGACGAGACCGGGATCGTCAATCTGGTGCTGTGGGAGAGCGTGTTCGAGCGGTTCCGGCCGGTGGCGATGGGCGCGCGGATGGTGCTGGTGAAGGGGCGCATTCAGCGGGCCGAAGGGGTGACCCATCTGGTCGTCGAGGAGATGGCCGACTGGACGCCGATGCTGGGTCAGCTCACCCCGGACCGGGCCCCGGGTTCGGCCCACGAGCCGGCGCGGGGGCGGCACCCGCGGGATGTGCGGGTGCTGCCGGGCTCACGCGACTTTCACTGACCGGCGCGGTGGCGCCGCCACACCCACAGCCGGTAGGCCAGGATCGGGGCGAAGCCGCCGACCAGAGCCGCGATCAGCACGGTCCAGAAGCCGCCGCCGAGGCCATACTCGCCGACCGCCGCCCCGATCCCGGCCGCCAGCAGCGGGCCGAGCCAGGGCAGCCAGGTCGGGGGCCTAGGCATCGACCTTGATGACGCCGCGCCGGATCTGGTCCAGTTCGATGGAGTCGAACAGGGCCTGGAAATTGCCCTCGCCGAACGCCTGGTTGCCCTTGCGCTGGATGATCTCGAAGAAGATCGGGCCGAAGGTGTCCTGGGTGAAGATCTGCAGCAGCAGGCCCTCCTCGTCGGAGCCGTCGATGAGGATGCGGTTCTTCCGCATGCGCTCGACGTCCTCGCCGTGGCCGGGGAGGCGTTTGTCGATCAGTTCGAAATAGGTCTCGATGGTGTCCTGGAAGGGGATGCCGCGGCGCTTCAACTCCTCGACCGTTTCGAAGATGTCGTCGGTGGCCAGGGCGATGTGCTGGATGCCCTCGCCGTTGTAGCGGCGGAGGAATTCCTCGATCTGGCTGTTCTCGTCCTGGCTTTCGTTCAGGGGGATGCGGATGGCGCGGTCGGGGGCGATCATGGCTTGCGAGAAGAGGCCGGTCGCCTTGCCCTTGATGTCGAAATACTTCTGCTCCTCGAAGGCGAAGACGTCGCCGTAGAAGCCCGACCAGGTGCGCATCTGGCCGCGGCGCACGTTGTGGGTCAGGTGGTCGAGGCAGTAGAGGCCGACGGAATTCTTGCGCTCGGCCTCTTCCCAGCCCTCGATCTCGTCCCAGCCGTCGTACAGGGAGCCGCGCTCGCCGTACTGGTCGACGAGGTAGAGCAGCGAGCCGCCGATGCCCTGCAGGACATAGGGATAGCCGTTCCCAAGCGCGCCGCCGTCGGCGTTTTCGGCGGGGCGGGCGCCGCGGGCGACGGCGCCGTCGAAGGCGGCCTTGGCGTCGGACACGCGGAAGGCCATGCCGTTGGCGGAGGGGCCGTGTTCGCGGGCGAACTCCTCGGCCTGGCCCCTGGGCGACAGGTCGACGAGGATGGTGATGTCGCCCTGCTTCAGGCGCACGGCGCCGGTGGCCGGGTTCACGTGGGTGCGGGTGAAGCCCATCAGTTCGAGGCGGGCGGCCATGGCTTCGGGCTCGGGGCCGGTGAACTCGACGAACTCGAAGCCGTCCACGCCGAGCGGGTTCTCCGTGTCCAGCCGGTCGGCGGGGGTTTGGGTCGCGTCGGTCATGGGGCGTCTCCTTCAGGCTTGCGGCGGAACCTAGTGGCGGGGAGCCGCGAAGCCAAGGTCAGGCCGGTCACAGGGGCGGGAGCGGGGCCCGCCCCCGGCCCGGTCAGCCCTCGGCGACGTTGGGCGCCGGGCCGTTGTGGACCTTGGCGTGGCCGTGATGGCGCATGTGGCTTTCGTCGATCTGGTCGATGAGCGCCTTGCCCTTCTCCTTGCCGACCATCTCCATCAGGGCGTCGATCTTGGCCTCGACGCGGTCGTCGTTCTCCTTGGAGGAGGGCGAGCCGACGTAGAGGAAATAGGCCAGGCCGACGACCTGCCAGAGCAGCTGGAGGAACTCCGACTGCCAGTTCTCGAAGGTGTCGCGGCCCATTTCGACGAGCCAGGGCGACAGCTCGGCGGCCTGGCCGTGGGATTGCTGTTCCTCGACGAAGGCGAACCAGCCGAAGCCCCAGTGGAGCACGATCGAGACGGTGAAGAAGGCCAGGGTGATCCAGGCGTAGGCGTATTTCTTCAACATGGCGCGCTTCCCTTGGTGAACAAGGGCAACGCTTATCGCGGCGCTTCGGCTCCCTCCGGCGAGGGCGAGCCGGCGTCGGGCGGCGGCACATAGGCCGGCTGGACGGCCCCCTCGGCGGCGTTGTCGGCGGCGCTGTCGTCGTCGGCGCTCCACCGGGCCCAGACATAGGCCCCGGCGACGACGAACAGCAGCAGGACCAGCAGGACCACCACGCCGTTGAAACGGGTCGTGCGGCGCGGGCCGGGCGGATTGGCGGGATCGGGATGGGTCACGGGCGTCTCCAGCTGTCGGACAGCCTAACCGGCGGAGCGGCCCCGCCGTTCCCGGCGCAGGCTCAGGCGCCGTGGATGCCGGGCCGGTCCATGTCGGGCGGCGGGCTGCCGCGCTCCAGCCGCATGACCAGGCGCTCGTCCTCGAACACCTCGACGCCCTCGCAGCTGGAATGCTGCTGCAGCTGGCCGAAGGCGATGCGCGCGGCCTCGCCGTCGTGGCGGCAGTCGGCGAAGTCGAGCGCCGGACGGCGCCCGCGACGGTCAAAGAAATGAAACTGGTAGATGCGCACTGCCGCAGCCCCTCCTTGCCAGTTGATTAACAGCATGGCGCCGGACCCGCGGTCTGTTGGACCTCCGACATAACGACGATTGCGCACGATGTTGTGAGGGGACGGGCGTGCGGACCTAGAAAAATGCGTCCGTAGCGTCCGTAGAGTGCATAGCGTCCGTAGAGTGCACAGCGTCCGCAGAGTGCGCAGAGTGCGCAGCGGCCGCCTCGATGGCGGCCAGTTCGGCCTCGCCGGCGCGCTCGAAGCCGATGGCCACGTCCTGGGCGGTGGCGCGGTCGACCTCGGCCTCCTCCTCGTCCATGGCGAGGCGCACGCGGCGCCAGCGCAGCGCCCCGGCGGCGTCGCCGCGCATCACCGCCCGCATCATCCGGCGGTGGGCGACGTAGGACAGCTCGCAGAAGTCGACCTGGTCGAGGTCGCCGCCGACCCGGTCCTCGAGGGCGACGCCCTCGTCCTGCGCGTCGAGCCGGTTCGGCGGCGGGGCCCACGGCTGGTCCATGCGGCGCCAGCGTTCACGGGCGGCGCGCTGCCGCATGGCGGTGAGGCGCACGCCGTGACGCCGGCAGGCGTCCGGCCCGGACATCCCGGCCAGATAGTCGTCGCGCACGCGGCGCCAGACCTCGTCGGGGGCGGCGCGGCGGCCGGTGGAGCGGGCGGTGCGGGTCTGGCGGGTCATCGGCGGGGGCGTCCTCGTCTGCATCGGTCGGGACGAATTGTGCGCCGCCCGGCTCCTGTGGCGGGAAGATCGGTTCGGGAAAAGGGGATGTCGCTGGAAAGGCGGGGGGTTTTCGGCTGAACCCGACTATGGATTCGCGGAATGCCAGCACAGCGTCAGGGGGCGGGGAGCGGAGGTTCGTCACGAAGGACACGACGGAGGAGGCACGAAGGCCACGAAGGGGGCGGTGGGCCCGCGGCTCCCGTCAGGGAGACGCCTTTGATTGAAGGCGGGCAAGGGCCCGCGAAGGCGAGGCCTGTCCGGCTCGCTTCGTGTCCTTCGCGCCTCCTTTGTGGGCTTGGTGATGAACCCGCCGGCGGCGGACGGATCAGTCCGCTGGAGTCGACGCGGCCGCCGCCCTCTCGCAGCGGGCAGCCTCTCTGCCCTGCCCTCGGTGGCGGTTGCGGCAGGAACGCTTTTCAATCCATGCGTCCTGTGCAGACTCGGCCGTGGAACGGGCCTTCAGGGGAGTGGTCGATGGACTGGTTGCGACGCTTGTTCGGAGGCGGGGGTTCAGCGGCGCCGGCCCCGGCGACCGCCGTGAACGACCGCAGTCCCCACCTGATGGAGGACCTGCGCCGTCAGGTGGAGAACGACGTCGCCGCGGGGTTCGCGCCGCGGGAGGACGTGATCCAATTCGCCGTCGAGATGCTGCAGGACGAGGGCGATCCCGACCTGTTGCGCGCCGAGGCCGAAGTGCTGGCCGACGCGGCGCTGGCCGCCCATGCGGCGGCGCAGGCGCACTGGCCGGACCAGACCGATTGCGACCGGGTCGACGCCGCCTTCGCCGCCCTGGAGGCGGAGGGCGTCATCTCGCGCCAGAATTTCAGCTGCTGCGGGACCTGCGGGGCGGCGGAGATATGGGACGAGATCGAGGCGGCCCGAAGCGAAGGGCAGCCGGCGCACGGCTATGCCTTCTACCACTGGCAGGACACGGAAGGAGCGGTCGAGGGACGGGGCCTGTACCTGAACTACGGGTCCTGCGAGGACACCCCAGAGGCGGCGGTCGCCGTGGGCCATATCATCGTCAGCCGGCTGCTGGACCACGGGCTGCGGCCCGAGTGGGACGGCCGGATCGAACGGCGCATCGGGGTGCCGCTGGACTGGAAGCGGCGGCGGCCGGAGCTGGCGGGGTAGGTTGGGGCCGGAGTCCTTCTCCCCTTGCGGGAGAAGGTGGGCCGCGCAGCGGGTCGGATGAGGGGTCTCTGCGGCGGAGAGGAATTGGCTGGCCAGTTCCGCTCGATGACTCCCGCTGTCCCGTCGACCCCTCATCCGTCAGCCTTCGGCTGCCACCTTCTCCCGCAAGGGGAGAAGGACCATGTTTGGCTTCCCCCCGGAGACGCCCCCATGCCCCGCACCCTGCACATCGACTTCGTCTCGGACATCGTCTGCCCGTGGTGCGTGGTGGGGCTGGGCGGGCTGACGCAGGCGCTGGAGACGCTGAAGGAGGAGGGGATCGAGGCGCAGGTGCGCTTCCAGCCGTTCGAGCTGAACCCGCAGATGCCGCCCGAGGGCGAGAACATCGTCGAGCACGTGGCCGGCAAATACGGCGCGACGCCGGAGCAGTCGGCGAAGAACCGCGAGATGATCCGGGCGCGGGCGGCGGAGGCCTGGCCGGGTTTCGAGATGCGGATGGGCGAGACGAGCCGCATCTGGAACACCTTCGACGCCCACCGGCTGCTGCACTGGGCCGGTGAGACGGCGGGGCTGGAGGGCCAGGCGGCGCTGAAGCGGGCGCTGTTCGAGGCGCATTTCACGCGCGGCGAGGCTATGGGCGACACCGGGGTGCTGGCCGCGGCGGCGGAGGCGGCGGGGCTGGACCGGGCCGAGGCGGCGGCGGTGCTGGCGGAGGGGCGCTATGCGGACGCGGTGCGGGCGGCGGAGGCGCTGTGGGTCTCGCGCGGCATCACCGGCGTGCCGGCGGTGGTGGTGGAGGGGAAATGGCTGATCAGCGGGGGGCAGCCGGCCTCCGTCTTTGAAGAGGCGTTGCGGAAGATGGCGGGGGAGGGGTGAGAAGCTTAGTCCTTGTTATGGTCGCCGTAGCCGATGACGAGTTCCATGGTCTGGTTCTTCTCGTTGGGCCGGCTTCGGACCCGTACCTTCTTGCTACTGAATGCAGCTCGCATGATGGCTTCCTCGCCGAGCTTGGTCTGGCGCATTACCTCTAGGATATTCTCCAAGCCTTGGCCCCCGCTTCGCCGACGTTCAATCGTCATTCGCTTGAGGTAAGCTTCGAGGGCTCGTCTCTCGCCTAAGCGCCTTCCGGCTAGCGAGATCGCGATTGCCAGCGAAGAAACGCCAGCGAGGATCGCGCCGCCGTTCGCGGCGATCTCAACCACCCCTGCGTAAGTCATAAAGGCTCCCCTTCAGCCACAGCTGAGGTCACGGAAGCGTGGCCGTCAATCACGTCAGGTATGGCAGCGGCCTTTGAAGCTGGGTGGATACGGCATCCGAAGGGCCGAACTGAAAATCCTGCACTTGGGCGGCGAAGCCGCGCTGACACGGTTTTTTTGAGATCCTTGATATAGTCCGGTGTTCTTGAATACCTCTGATAGCCTTGATGTCCTTGATGGGGTATGATAGCGGTTGGAAATCGGCAGCGTGCTAGGGCCGAGGATTGCGCTTGGAGGCCGCTTTGACTGCCGAGGCCATCGAAAAAACGCTGAGAGGAAAGGGGCGGGGCAGTCGGTTCTTCGTTTTGGGCAGAGACGTGTGGAGTCGCCTCCTTGAGGCCAAGACCGTCAACCGTTTGAACTTGGTCCTGACGTTTCTCACGCTGTTGGCGGGGACGGGGAGCGATCACAGGCTCACCAAATGGTCGGCGAAGGCATGTGAGGAGCGATTGGGCCTCGGGCGGCCCCGAGCCAGGCTGGCGATCCAGGAACTGATCACGGCGGATCTGGTCGTCATCAGTTCCGCATCAACGAAGCTCGCCCCGCAGTACGTCCTGCCCGATATTGGGGAGGACGATGACCCGATCTTTCTTCCTGTCCAGATCGTGACTGGTTTCGGTCAGGAGGCGCCGGTTTTGCGTCGAGTTAGAGAAACCGGGGATTGGCTTCTCCTCAAAATGTTGATCGATCTGTATGGCTTGGTTCAGGTCGATCAAACTTATAGCGTTCCGCTTTCCGCGCTCCGCCAAGGCGACGAGGACGCCGTGGGGAAGAAGATTAGCGAAATGGGCGTCCACGCGCTGTGGGCTCTCTCGCTTGATCAATCTCTTGGCGCTGAAGGCGCATGGGTGACCGCCCATCACGACAAAAAGGCAGCGAAGCCTTGGAGCGCATTCTGGGCCCGGGTGAAAACCCTCCAAGACATTGGCGCTCTCTGGTTTGAGCCTTGGCTGTTCGACGGACCGGAGTGGGACGCAGAACCGCTTTTCCCAGTGGACTACAGCGTACTCTACACCCGCCAGCCTGACGACGATGTGGCGCTCCTTTCTGCAACGGTGATGGAGGTTTCCCGTGAGCTGCTGGAAGGGCGAGAGTACCTGTTGGATAGCTACGGTGCGGACCTAGTGGTTTCTCTACCTCTCCATCATCGAGCCCCCGCAGTACGCGGTGTCGCCAAGCTGCGGGTCGAGGCAGATACGCCGGGTTGTCGGCTAGCCTATGCGCGCCGCAAGACGGCAATCGAAAGGTGGACGCGCGGCTATTCCCAACTCTTGTCTGATGCTCAAGTCGGCCGATACGATCGTCCGCTAGGCGCCCCGGAATAGGAGCGCCCCATGATCGTAATCACTGGACCGCTGCTGCTGGGATTGTCTGCCGTGATCAGTTCGATCGCGTTGCTGATCTGGGCGATCCGTCGGGACCCGAAGAATCCCGGCAGGTGAGCCTCACACATTCACTCCGCCGCTCGTGGCGCGAGTGATGGGGGGCAATGGCTGACGGCCGAGGCGCGCCTATGCCCCTCCACCGCTGCGCGGTCCCCCTCCCCCGATGGGGGAGGACTTAGACCTTCACCTCCACCACCCCGCCGCCGGCCCGGAATTTCGCGCTCATCTCCGCCATTCCGGCCTCCGCCTCCGCCAGCGAGCCGCCGGCGTCGTTCTGCGCCTGCGCATCCCTCCGGATGTCCTGGCTGATCTTCATCGAGCAGAATTTCGGGCCGCACATGCTGCAGAAATGGGCGGTCTTGTGGGCCTCCTTGGGCAGGGTGGCGTCGTGGTATTTGCGGGCTGTCTCGGGGTCGAGGCCGAGGTTGAACTGGTCTTCCCAGCGGAACTCGAACCGGGCGCGGCTGAGGGCGTCGTCGTGCAGGCGGGCGGCGGGGTGGCCCTTGGCGAGGTCGGCGGCGTGGGCGGCGATCTTGTAGGTGATGACGCCGTCCTTGACGTCCTGACGGTCGGGCAGGCCGAGGTGCTCCTTGGGCGTGACGTAGCAGAGCATGGCCGTGCCGAACCAGCCGATCATGGCCGCGCCGATGGCGCTGGTGATGTGGTCGTAGCCGGGGGCGATGTCGGTGGTCAGGGGGCCGAGGGTGTAGAAGGGCGCCTCGTGGCAGTGTTTCAGCTGCTCATCCATATTGGCCTTGATCTTGTGCATCGGCACATGGCCGGGGCCCTCGATCATGACCTGGCAGCCGTGGTCCCAGGCGATTTTGGTCAGCTCCCCGAGGGTGCGCAGCTCGGCGAACTGGGCCTCGTCGTTGGCGTCCGCGATGGAGCCGGGGCGCAGGCCGTCGCCCAGTGAGAAGCTGACGTCATAGGCGCGCATGATCTCGCAGATGTCGGCGAAATGCTCGTAGAGGAAGGACTCGCGGTGGTGGGACAGGCACCACTTGGCCATGATGGAGCCGCCGCGGGAGACGATGCCGGTGACGCGCTCAGCAGTCAGGGGGATGAACGGAAGGCGGACGCCGGCGTGGATGGTGAAATAGTCGACGCCCTGCTCGGCCTGTTCGATCAGGGTGTCGCGATAGACCTCCCAGGTCAGGTCCTCGGCGACGCCGCCGACCTTCTCCAGCGCCTGGTAGATGGGCACGGTGCCGATGGGGACGCTGGAGTTGCGGATGATCCAGTCGCGGATGTTGTGGATGTTGCGGCCGGTCGACAGGTCCATGACGTTGTCGGCGCCCCAGCGGGTGGCCCAGACCAGCTTGTCGACCTCGTCGTCGACGGAGCTGAGGACGGCGGAGTTGCCGATGTTGGCGTTGATCTTCACCAGGAAGTTGCGGCCGATGATCATCGGCTCGACCTCGGGGTGGTTGATGTTGTGGGGAATGATCGCGCGGCCGCGGGCGATCTCGGCGCGGACGAACTCGGGGGTGACGTAGTCGGGGATGGCGGCGCCGAAGCTCTCGCCGTCGCGGGGGGTGACAGTGACAGTGCTAGTGAGCAGGGCGGCGTCGGGCTCACCAGCACTGGCGCTTTTCACCTGCTCGCGGCGCAGGTTCTCGCGGATGGCGACGTATTCCATCTCGGGGGTGATGACGCCGGCGCGGGCGTATTCGAGTTGGGTGACGGGGCGGCCCGGGACGCCCCTGAAGACGCGGTGATTGCTGGTGTCGAAGCGGGGGGCGAGGTGTTTGCCGCTGGCGTGGCCGTTGTCCTCGGGGCGGACGTCGCGGGGGCTCGCCACAGGGGCGATGTCGCCGCGGTCGAGCTGCCAACTGGATTTGACCTTGGGCAGGCCCCTGGTGATGTCGATCGTGACGGTGGGGTCGGTGTAGGGGCCGGAGGAGTCGTAGATGGTGACCGGAGGCTCATTGGCGCTGGGGTGGACGGCGACCTCGCGGAAGGGGACGCGGATCTGGGGGTAGAGTTCGCCGGCGACATAGACCTTGCGGGAGCCGGCGCGCTCGCCGGTGGGGATGGCGCCGGTCTCCTTCATCACCTGATCGCGGGCGTCCTTGAGCGCCAGGTCGACGTTGGGCTCTTCGGGGGTAGTCGGCGGGGTGACGGCGATGTTCATGGCGGCCTCTCGTTGGAGGTCCGCCGGCGCGGGGACGGTCCTGTGGCCCGAATTGGGGGCGTGGACCTGAAGCGTTACTCATCCCTTCGCCGGCATGACCCGGATCAGGTTCGACGGGTCAGAGGAACACCTCAATCTCAGCCGCTTGGATGCGACCCCCCGGAGAACGGCGCGACCCTAGGCCGAAGGGGCGGGGGGTTCAATCCGTCACGGCCGGGATCACGGCTCGGTCCAGCCGCGGGCGTGGAGCTCCAGGCCGGCGCGGGGGTCGGAGCGGAAGCCGAGGGTGACGGTCTCCTCGCCGCCGGCGGGGACGTAGTCGATCGTGGCGGAGGCGGTCTCGGCGCCGAGGACGCCCTCGATGCCGACGGCGGCGGCGGTGGACTGGCCGGTGTTGCGCACCTGGATTTCGGCCCGCCACTGGCCGGGGCCGCCGTGGACGGCGTGCAGACGCGGCTCGATCACGGGCGGGCCGCCGGGGCCCATGGCCTCGCGCAGGATGACGGCGAGGACGGCGAGGGTCAGCAGCAGGCCGAGGCCGCCCATGATCCACTCGAGGACCGGCGGCTTGGAATCTCGGGCGGGTTTCTTGGAGGGCATGGCTACACCAGCAGGCGGGCGGCCGCGGCGCCGAGCGCGCCGGGGAAAGACAGGACCACCACGGCGTCGACGATCTCGCCGGGGCCATGGCCGTCGGCGCGGCCGAACACCCACAGAACGTAGAGGCTGACCAGCAAGACCAGGCCGTAGCCGGCGAGGGTGTAGTGGAGGAAGGCCGTGAGCGGTCGCCCCTGCTCATGCTCGCCGGCGAAGCCCGCCCGGTAGACGATGGCGTGCATGACGGCGAGGGAGACGGCGATCAGGGCCGCGCCGTGCCAGGGCGTCATGCGGTAGGCGATGAGGATCATCTCCTCGGTCGGGGCGACGTTGAGGGCGAGGAACAGGGCCCCGGCGACCATCAGGAACAGCTCGCCGGGATAGCGCGCCTCGGCCTCGTCGCCGTCGCCGCGGCCGGCGCTGAGCTGACGCCGGGCCAGGAGGGCGCCCATGGCGCCGGGGACGGCCTGGAGAGCGATCTGGCCGGCGGACTGGCGCAGCGGTCCGCCGGGCTCGAGGATGGCCATGACCTTCAGCAGCAGGGCGGCGGTGAGATAGCCGACGGCGAGGGCGACGAACGCGTCGAGCACCGCATGGGCGAGGCCGTGATGGCGGTGGCTGAAGCCGGCGTAGTAGGCGAGGCCGACCAGCAGGGGCACGGCGGCGGCGAGGAACAGGGCCAGCCGGGCCGGGTGCAGGCTGAAGCCGAACCACCACATCTCCATCGTCATCAGCAGCGGCAGGCTGAACAGCAGGGCGCCGCCGAAGGCGCGGCCGAGGTCGCGGGCGTAGGCGGTTTCGCGGCGCGGCTGAACGGCGGCGGGGCTCATGGATACGGCAACGCCTGAGCAGGCGGTCCGCTCCGGCGCCTAGTCCGGGAAGGCGACCAGCAGGGCGTCGAGGGCGGTTTCGATGCGGGCCCAGCCGGCGTCGTCGAGAGCCACGCCGCCGACGCCGGGGCGGGCGCCGCCGCTGAGGGCGAGGTGCTGGACGGCGGCCAGAAGCACGGCGTTGATGGCCACGGCGTCGCCGGCGGGCGGCGTGCGCAGCCGCGGGCGGCGCTCGCGCATCCAGGCCTGGAGCACGGCCGAGCGCTCGGCCTCGATGCGGTTGAGCAGGGTCGAGGCCTCGACCAGGGCCCAGGCCATCAGCCGCAGGGTCAGGGGGCTGGCGCGCAGGGCGCCGAGCCAGGCCGACAGGCTCTCGCGGGCGAAGGTGCGCAGCGACTCCGTCCCGGAGGCGGGCACGGCGTCGAGGAAGCGGACCAGCGAAGCGTTGGCGCGGCGGGCGATGCGCTCGACCACGCCGTCGACGCCGTCGAAATAGCGGTAGACCAGCTTGCGGTCGCAGCCGGCCTCGGCGGCGAGGGTCTGGACGTTGAGGCCGGGGAAGCCGTCGCGCAGCAGGATGCGCTCGCCGGCCTCAACGATGAGGGCCTCGGTGGCGGAGCGGTCGCGCAGGCGGGCGGGGGCGGCAGGCGATTCGGCCATGGGGACAGCATCACGCCGCGAGGGCGGGGGGGCAAGGCAGGATGAGGATTAGGGCTTGGGGAACGTCTCTGTCCGTCATCCTCGGACTTGATCCGAGGATCAGAGGCGAGGGCCAGGCTGTGCAACGGGGGCGGCCCCGGGACGGCGCCCGCATCTGCTCGAGCGAGCGCCGGACGGTCTGATCCTCGGGTCAAGCCCGAGGATGACGGAGATGGGGAGCAGATAAGGTGCGGCCCGGCCTGCGTCGGGGGGGCGTGGCAGAGGCCGGGCCGCTGGTGGACTAGTCGAGCGCGCATCGCCGCTTGGTCCGACCGATAAACAGCGGTCGGAGAGTTCGGTTCCGGGGGTGGCGAGAACTTTTCTCCGGTCCGGTCACAAAGCTGGGGCGCGCCGCTGAACGAGGCTACAAACGTGCGGACAAGGAAACGCGAGAGGGTGTGATGACGCGTCGAAAGGTCGACGGCGAGTTGGTCAGGTTGAAGTGCCGGGCGTGCGGCGGCGAAGTCTCGCATCTGGTGCCGGGCGGCGACAGCGACATGGCCACCAATGGCCTTGGAACTGCCGCCAGCTGTTCGACGGACCGGGTGGCGCTTGGCGAAATGACAACGGAAGAATGGGCGGCCGGGGAGGCGGGACTGGCCAGTTTTGAAGGGCGGATTCAATCGGCCCTGGGCCTTCACGATCTGAAAGTCGTGCCTTTCCTGCGGGCGGAAAAACAAACAGCGGCCAAGGCGGGCGAGCCGTTTCCGTTGTTCCGCTCTCGCTACCGTCCGCCAGTCCTGATCTATAGGTGTCCTTGCTGTGGGGTCGGCGAAGCCGAGGTCGTTGCGACCATGTCGATTGCGGAGTTTCGCGCCAGAGGGGGAGAAATCCTCATCGACGGGAACGTTGAAATCTAGCTGTAAGGAAATCCGTCATGCACCTCGCCCGTTTCCCCCGCGTGCGCCTCGCCCATCTGCCGACGCCGCTGGAGCCGCTGCCGCGGCTGAGCGAGGAACTGGGCGTCGACCTGTGGATCAAGCGCGACGATTGCCGGTCTGGCGGGCGGCGGCAACAAGACGCGCAAGCTGGAATTCCTGCTCGGCGAGGCGTTCGAGCAGGAGGCGGATACGCTGGTGACCCAGGGGGCGGTGCAGTCGAACCATGTGCGCCAGACGGCGGCGGCGGCGGCGGCGCACGGCTTGGCCTGCGAGGTCATCCTGGAGGAGCGGACCGGGTCGAAGGCGCACGACTATACAGCCAACGGCAATGTGCTGCTGGACCGGCTGTTCGGGGCGGGGGTGCGGTTCGTGCCGGGCGGTTCGGACATGCCGGCGGAACTGGAGAAGACGGCGGCCGAGGTCAGGGCGCGCGGCGGGCGGCCGTATGTGATCCCGGGCGGCGGCTCCAACCCGGTGGGGGCGCTGGGCTATGTCGACTGCGCCCGGGAGATCGTGGTGGGGGCGGATGAGCTGGACCTGAGGATCGACCGGATCGTCACGGCCACCGGCAGCGCCGGGACCCACGCCGGACTGGTGGCCGGACTGGCGGTGATGGGGGCGGACATTCCGGTGCTGGGCATCGGGGTGCGGGCGCCGAAGCCGAAGCAGGAGGAGAACGTCCTGAAGCTGGCGCGCGAGACGGCGGCCCTGCTGGGGCGGCCGGACGCGGTGACGGCGGAGATGGTGGTCGCCGACTGCGACTATGTCGGCGAGGGCTATGGGCTGGTGGATCAGGGGGTCATCGACGCCCTGACGCTGGCGGCGCGGACGGACGGGATCGTGCTGGACCCGGTCTACAGCGGCAAGGCGATGAAGGGGCTGATCGCCCTGTCGCGCAAGGGCGCGTTCAAGGGCGAGACGGTGGTGTTCCTGCACACGGGCGGGGCGCAAGGGCTGTTCGGGTATGAGAGCGTGGTGGGGGCGGGGCTGTAGGGGCGACTTTGCAGCCAGCGTCCCGGCGCAGAGCGTCGGCCGTTGAAAGGAAATGGGGCCGCGCGAAGCGACCCCATTCCGCGATACCCGGGACAGTCGCCTAGTTCGGATCGACCTGGGTCTGGTCGACGCGGCGGCCGCGTTCCCGCCCTTCGTTGTCCATCGGGGCCTGGTCGAGAGGCGTGGCGCCGGACCTGTCGCCGCTGGAACTCCGGCCAGCGGCGTTCGCGGCGCCGGAGCCGGTCCCGCCGGCGGCGGCCTGGGCCTCACGGAGGCTCTGAAGGTTCAGTTCGGCGGTCGTCATGCCGGAGCCGGAGACCTCACGGCCCGCGCGCCGCGCCCGGGCGTCAACGCCGGCGGAAGCCGCCGCCGCGGCGCGGCGACGGGCCGTCGTCACTTCGGCATCGGCGTCGCCCGACGCATCGACACCGGTCCGGCCGGCCGCGACCGAGGCCGCGCCATCAGCCCCGGCGCGCACAGAGGCGCCCGGGTTCACGTTCGGAGCGGAGACCGCGGGCGTCGAGACCGAAGGCACGCCGACGCGCGGCGTGGTGACCGAAGGCGCCGTCACAGGCGGGGTCCGGACCGACGGTACGGTCACGGGCGGAGTCGTCACCCTCGGCACCTGAACGGGCGGCGTTCTGACAGAGGGGACGCTGGGAACGACCTGGGCCGAGGTCGCGCCCGCGACGGCGACGGCGGCGACGGCCGCGGAGAGGAAGAGAACGGGTTTCATCTTGTTATTCCTTAGGGTTTCCCCCCGGCCCGCAGTTAACACACCACCGTTCTTGGGGTTCCTCCAGCCACGCTAGAAGACGCGCCCAATGACCATGCCTAGGCCGAAGTCCGGCGTGCTGTCGGTCAGGCCCGCCGTGGCGTAGCCCGTGAACGCCCACCCCCCATCCGAGTCGAACCGGAAATAGGGGTTCACCAGAATCTGGTCGTCGAAGCCGGCGAGGTAGGCGGAGCGGAAATTGGCCTGAATGCCGAAATTGGCCCGGGGATTGGCCGCGTAGTTGACGCCGAGCATGGCCGTCGGCCCGTCCTCGAGTTCGAAGGCGACGGGATCGCCGAGCCACTGGTAGCCAAGGCTGCCCAGCAAGGTCACCGAACCGCTCAACGGCTGGCGCACCCCCAGCTGAACATTGTAGTCGGTCTCGCCGGTGCCGAGTTCCTCGTCGGCTGTCGGCAGCTTGACGCCGGCGCCCACCTCCCACTGGGTTTTCCCGGGTGCGGGATTCACCAGCTGATAGGTTGCGGAGAGGGTCACGTCGCCGAAGCCCGATCGTGCAATCACAGGGCCGGCGCCCGGGATGACCACGCCGCCGACCACTGAACCGGCCGGCCCCTTGATCCGCAGGTAGGGGGCCGTGGCGTCGAAGCGCCAGCGCGAGGTCGTGGCCCTGAGGGTCACGGGCGCAAACAGCAGTTCCGTGTCTTCGGCCCCGCCGTAGGAGCCGGTGGAGTAGTCGACGCCCACGGAGGGCTCCCAGGCGACCTGCGCCAGGGCGACGGACGGCTGCGCCAGAAGCGCGGCGGCGGCGGCGATGAGGTGCAAACGGGCCAAGTTGATTTTCCTCGGGCTGAAACCGTGGCCCTTAATCCGGGAGAACGATTTCGGTTGCCCACGCAGGGGGGGCGAAGGCAAGGCGCTCCGATCGACCCCTCAGGTCCCCCGCGGCAGCACCGTGTAGACGCGGCCGATGAAGCCGGCGAACTCGGCCATGAAGTTGGCGAGGAACTCCTCGGTGGAGGCCACGGTGACCTCGCCGTCATCGGTGACCAGGCCGGGGGTGAACTGGATGTAGGCCTCGGGCGAGTTCATCAGCGGCGCGTTGCAGAAGCCGAGCACGCCCTTGAGGTGCTGCTGGGCGAGGGCGGTCCCGATGGCCCCGGTCGAGGCGCCGATGACGGCGGTCGGCTTGCGCGCGAAGGCGTTGCTGCCATAGGGGCGGCTGGCCCAGTCGATGGCGTTCTTGAGCGCGCCGGGGATGGAGCGGTTGTACTCGGGCGTGACGAACAGGATGGCGTCCGAGGCGGTGATGGCGGCCTTGAAGGCGCAGGCCACGGGCGGGTAGTCGGCGTCGAAGTCGTAGCTGTAGAGGGGCAGGTCGCCGAACGGGATCTCCGACAGCTCGAGCTCGTCCGGGGCGAGGCGGGCGAGGGCGCGGGCCAGTTTGCGGTTGATCGAGGCGGTCGCCAGGCTGCCGACGAGGTAGCCCACCTTGTAGCGGGTCATGGGGCGCTCCGTGCAATGCTCAGCCCCCGGGCGCCTCAACCGGTGGCGGGCCGGGAAGTTGCCGGGGCCAGCCGATGTTTTTTGCGGCGCGCGGGCGGGCGTTCGCATCGGGCGGCGGTTTCGGCGCATAAGGGCGGCGGATCACCCGACTGGCGCGGCGCGGACGGGGAGCGGAGGCGAGATGAGCAAGGTTCTTGGGGTTCTGGGCGGCATGGGGCCGGCGGCGACGGTGGCCTTTCTGGCGCGGGTGCAGGCGCTGACCCCGGCGCAGGGCGACCAGGACCACATCCGGGTGATCGCCGACATCAATCCCAAGGTGCCCGACCGCAACCGGCAGCCCGACGCCGCCGAGCGGACGCTGGGCCAGATGGCGATGCGGCTGCGTGACGCCGGGGCGCAGGTGCTGGCCATGCCGTGCAACACCGCCCACGCCCAGGCGGCGGGCATCCGCAAGGTCGGCCTGCCCTTCATCGACATGATCGCCGAGACCACGGCGGCGGCCATCGCGGGCGGGGCGAGGAAGATCGGCGTGCTGGCCACGCCGGGCGGGGAGGCGCTGTACACCCGCTCGCTGCAGGCCACGGGGGCGCGGATCGTGAGGCTGACCGGAAGCGACCGCGAGGCCTTCATGGCCTGCATCTATGCGGTGAAGCGCGGCGACGTTGGCGAGGCGCCGCGGGCGGAGATGCGGCGGCTGGCGGCGGCCTTGGTCGCCGCCGGGGCCGAGGCGGTCATCGCCGGCTGCACGGAGGTGCCGCTGCTGCTGGAGGCGGGGGACGTGTCCGCGCCGCTGGTGGATTCGGCGGAGGTGCTGGCGGCGGCGTGCGTGAAGGCGTGCGCCTGACGGTTGCCTAAGCGGGCGAGGCGCTCCAAACCTGCCCGGGTGAACAGACAAGCCCTCATCATTGATTGCGACCCCGGCGTGGACGACGCCGTGGCGCTGATGCTCGCCTTCGGGGCGAACGAACTGGAGCTGCTGGCCGTCACCGCCGTGGGCGGGAATGTGCCGGTGGAGAAGACGGCGCGGAACGCGCGGATGCTGCGCCAGATCGCGGGGCGCGAGGACGTGCCGGTGTTCATGGGGGCGGAGCGGCCGCTGCGCCGCGAGCCGGCGGGGGCGGGGGAGTTTCACGGGGCCGAGGGGCTGGGCGACCTGACGCCGTTCGAGCCGGAGGCGCCGTGCGCGGCCGGTCATGCGGCGGACGCGATCGTCGATCTGGTGATGGCGCGGCCGGAGGGGTCCGTGGCGCTGGCGGTGATGGGGCCGCTGACCAACCTGGCGCTGGCGCTGCGGCGGGAGCCGGCGCTGGCGGCGCGGCTGGGGCCGGTGGCGGTGATGGGCGGGGCCCGGGCCGAGGGCGGCAACATCACGGCCTCGGCGGAATTCAACATCTGGGCCGATCCGGAGGCGGCGGCCGAGGTGCTGGCCAGCGGCTGCCAGGTGGTGCTGTTCGGGCTGGATGCGACGCATCAGGTGCGGGCGACGGACGAGCGCATCGCGACGCTGGAGGCGATCGGGACGGCGAAGGCGGAGACGGCGGCGTCGATGATGCGCTTCTCGCAGCGGATCGAGCGGGAGATCGTCGGCTGGGACGCCCCGCCGGTGCACGATCCGTGTCCTGTGGCCTGGCTGCTGAAGCCCGAGCTGTTCGAACTGGCGGCCTGCCATGTGCGGGTGGAGACGGAGAGCGAACTGACGCGCGGGCATACGGCGGTGGAGTTCCGTCGCGACGTGGCGGGGACGCTGCCGCACGGCTGGGCGGTGACGGCGGATGCGGAGGGGGTGTTCGCGCTCATCGCGGAGAAATGCGCGTGAGGTTTCGCCCCTCCACCGCTTCGCGGTCCCCCTCCTCCTGCGGGGGAGGAGACGGGTCGTGAGGATCACCGTCGTCGGCTCGATCAACCTCGATCTGGTGGCGTCGGCGCCGTCGCTGCCTCGGGCGGGGGAGACGGTGACGGGCGCGACGCTGGCGCGGCATCCGGGCGGCAAGGGCGCCAACCAGGCGCTGGCGGCGCGGCGGCTGGGGGCCGAGGTCTGTCTGGTCGGACGGGTCGGCGACGACGCCATGGCCGACGAGGCGACGGCGCTGCTGGAGGCCGGCGGGGTCGACCTGTCGCTGGTCGAGACGGACGCGGCGGCGCCGACGGGGGTGGCGCTGATCGCGGTCGATCCATCGGGCGAGAACCAGATCGTGGTGGCGGCGGGGGCCAATCACCGGGCGACGCCGGGGCAGCTGCCGGCGCGGATCGAGGGGCCGCTGATCGCCCAGCTGGAGCTGCCGCTGGAGACGGTGGAAGCGGCGGTGGGGCGGGCGACGGACTTCGTCTGCGTCAACCTGGCCCCGGCCCAGCCGGTGTCGGATCAGCTGCTGCGGCGGGCCGACCTGATCGTGGTCAATGAGACCGAGGCGGCGTTCTACGGCGAGGCGCTGCATCAGGGCGGGGGACGGGTGGTGACGACGCTGGGCGCCCGGGGCGCGGTGATGCTGCAGCGCGGGGCCGAGATCGCGAGGGCGGCGCCGCCGAAGGTGACGGCGGTGGATGCGACCGGGGCGGGGGACGCCTTCGTCGGGGCGATCTGCGTGGCGCTGCTGGAAGGGATGGAGCCGGAGGCGGCGCTGCGCTTCGCCTGCGCGGCGGGGGCGCTGGCGGCGACGCGGCCGGGGGCCCAGCCGTCGCTGCCGACGCGGGCCGAGGTCGAGGCGATCATTACAGCGACGTAACTTGGGAGGCGGCGGGACGGCTGGCAGGGTCCGGTCCTCTGTGCAGACCTGACCCGGGGGAACCGCCCAATGACCCGCACCGCCGCGCTTCTGGGGGCCTCGCTGCTGGCCCTCGCCTCGCCCGCCTTCGCCCAGACGGCCGAGCCAATCTCCGTGCCGCCGCTGGAGTATACGCATCGCGAGCTGGCCAACGGGCTGGACGTCTACGCCATGCCGGACCCGAGCGCCGGCACCGTGACGGTGACGCTGTGGTATGACGTGGGCGGCAAGGATGACCCCGAGGGCCGCAGCGGCTTCGCCCACCTGTTCGAGCACATCCTCAGCCGCAAGACGGTCAACCTGCCCTATGGCCAGATCTCGACCATGGTCGAGAACGCGGGGGGCAGCCGCAACGCCTCGACCGGGCAGGACTTCACCAACTACTACGAGACGGTGCCGCCGCAGTATCTGGAGCGGATGCTGTGGACCCACGCCGAGCGGATGGCGCGGCCTGTGGTCGACCAGGAGGTCTTCGACACCGAGCGCTCGATCGTCCAGGAGGAACTGCGCCAGCGCGTCCTGGCCCCGCCCTACGGCCGCTTCCAGCGCTTCGTGATCGGCGACAACAGCTTCGACGAGAGCATCTATCGGCGCAGCGTGATCGGCTCGCTGGAAGAGCTGAACTCGGCGCGCATCGAGGACGCGCGGGCCTTCCACGAGGCCTATTACCGACCGGCGACGGCGACGATGATCGTTTCGGGCAATTTCGATCCGGCGCAGCTGGACCGCTGGGTCGACCAGTATTTCGCCGGCATCCGCAATCCGGATCGCCCGGTGCCGGTGTTCGAGCGGCCGGTGGAGACGCCGCGCACGGCGCCGCGGAGCGTCGACGCCTATGCGCCGAACGTGCCGCTGCCGGCGGTGGGGGTGATCTATCCGGGCGTCGCGGCCAACCACCCGGACGCGGCGGCGCTGGAGGTCATGTCGGCCATCCTGTCGCGCGGCGAGAGCTCGCGTCTGCACCAGGCCCTGGTCTACGAGACCCAGCTGGCCGCCAACGCCGGGCTGGGCGTCAGCAGCAACGAGGAGGATGGCGTTCTCATCGCCACCGCCATCGTGGCGCAAGGCAAGGCCGTGGCGGATGTCGAGGCGGCGCTGGACGCCGAGCTGGCGCGCATCCGCAACGAGCCGGTGACCGAGGCCGAACTGGCCGAGGCCAAGACCGAGATCGTGGCCGGCGAGCTGCGCCAGCGCGAAACGGCCTCGGGCCGGGCCTTCATCCTCGGACAAGCGATCGTCAGCGAGAACAATCCGAAGGCGCCGGACGAGAACCTGGCGGCGATCCAGGCGGTGACGGCGGACGACGTGCAGCGGGTGGCGCGGACCTGGCTGAACGACCAGGCGCGGGTCTCGGTGCGCTATCAGAACGAGAGCGCGCGGCCCGCGGGCGTGCCCGAGGACAGCTGGCGCAACCCGGCCCCGGTCCCGACCTTCGTGACCGTGCCCCCGGCCGTGCTGCCGCCGAACGAACTGCTGCCCGAGGGCCAGCGCATGGCTCCGCCGGCGCTGGGCGAGGCGCGGGCCATGGCCGCGCCCACGGTAGCCGAACGCATTCTGCCGAACGGTCTGCGGATCATCGCCGCGAAATCGACCGACCTGCCGATCATGAACGCCCAGATCGTGCTCGGCGGCGGCGCGGCGGCCGATCCCGCGGACCGGCCCGGGTTGGCGACGATGACGGCCGCTCTCGCCACCCAGGGCGCGGGCGGACGCTCGGCGCCGGAGATCGCCCGGACGCTGGAGGCGCTGGGCGCCAACATCGGCGGCGGCGCGGGCGCCGACGCCACCCAGATGTTCGTCTCGGCCCCCATCGCCTCGGCCGACGAGGTGGGTGCGGTGCTGGCGGACGTGGTGCAGCGACCCGATTTCGTCGAGGCCGAGGTGGCCCGGAGCCGCACCCAGGCGGTCAACGGACTGCGCGTCAATCTGAGCCAGCCCGGGCCGCTGTCGTCGCTGGTGCTGAACCGGCTGCTCTATGGCGCCTCGCCCTACGGCGCGCCGAGCTCGGGCACGCCGGAGTCGGTGGCGGCGATCACGCGTGACGAGATCGTCGGCTTCCACCAGCGCTGGTGGCGGCCCGACAACGCCACTGTGGTCGTCACCGGCGGCATGGAGCCGGAGGCGGCCTTCGCCTGGGCCGAGCGGGTGCTGGGCGGATGGTCGCGGCCCTCGACGCCGAAGCCTACGGTCGCCGAGCGCGCCGGGGCGCCGACCGGCCCGCGCGTGGTGGTGGTCGACATGCCCGGCGCGGGGCAGGCGGCGGTGACGGCGGCGGTGCGGGCGCCGCGCCGCGCCGATGACGCCTACTATCCGCTGTCGGTGGCCAATGCGGTGATGGGATCGGGCCAGAACGGGCGACTGTTCCAGGAGGTCCGGGCCAAGCGCGGCCTCAGCTACGGCGCCTATTCGAACCTCAGCTCGCGGGCCGAGGGCGGGGCCCTGATCGCCTCGACCCAGACCAAGAACGAGAGCGCCGCCGAGGTGGTCGGTTTGGTCCTGGCCGAGTTCGACCGGCTGGCCGCCGAGCCCGTGGCGGACGCCGAGGTGACCAACCGCGAGACCTTCATCACCGGCGGTTTCCTGCGCTCGCTGGAGACGACCGGCGGACTGGGCGGCCAGCTGGCGGCGGCGGTGATCGACGGCCTGCCGCTGTCGGAGATCGAGACCTATCCGCAGAAGATCGCGGCCACCACGCCCGAGAGTCTGCGCCAGGCGGCGGGGATCGTCAGCGCGGACGACGCCATCGTGGTCGTGGTCGGACAGGCCGACATGTTCATCGACGCCCTGAGGGCCGCGCACCCGGACGTGGTGGTGATCCCGGCGGCGGAGCTGGATCTGAACAGCCCGACGCTGGGGCTGATGCAGGTGCGCGCGGCGCAGTAGGCCTGGCTCTCTCCTCCCCGCGCCTCCGGCGTGGGGAGGGTGACCGCGAAGCGGTGGGAGGGGTGGGGACCCTGCGCGGTCGCCCCCAGGATCTGCGTGGAGGTTTCACCCCTCCACCATCTTCCGCCCTGCGGGCTCCAGATGGTCCCCCTCCCCATCGCTGCGCGACGGGGAGGAGACAGTCACCTGCCCCGGAACGCTGCGATCGCGTCCACCGTCTTGCGCACGTTCGCCTCGATGGCGGCCCAGTCGCCGGCCTTCACCGCCGCATCGGTGACCAGTTTCGAGCCCATGCCGGCGGCGACGATGCCGGAGCCGAACCATTTGGCGATGGAGGCCTCGTCGGGGTCGACGCCGCCGGTGGGCATGATCTTCGTCCACGGCATGGGGCCGAGCACGGCCTTGACGAAGTCGGCCCCGCCGACGCTGGCGCCGGGGAACAGCTTGACGATGTCGCAGCCCAGCTCGTGGGCCTGGCCGATCTCGGTGACCGAGCCGCAGCCCGGGAAGTAGGCGGTCATGCGCCGGTTGCAGACGCGGGCGACCTCGGGGACGAGGCAGGGGCTGACCACGAAGCGGGCGCCGCGGTTGAGGTAGAGGGCCGCCGTGCCGGCGTCGACCACCGAGCCGATGCCGAGGATGACGTCCGGGTCGGTGCGCTGGAGCTCGCGGGAGAGATCGCCGAACAGGTCCACCGCGAAGTCGCCGCGGTTGGTGAATTCGATGGCCCTGGCGCCGCCGCGGGCGCAGGCGCGGATGACGTTCAGGCTGACCTCGGGGTCCGGGTGATAGAAGACGGGGGCCACGCCCTGGGCTTCGAGGGCGGTGAGGACGGCGAGGCGGTCGTGGCGCATGGCGGGGCTCCGGAGTTCCTCAACCTGACTCGGCCGACGGATCGGGCGCGTCAAGGGAGCCGGCTTCAAACCCTGTGAACCGTGCACGGAACCGGACGAAGGGCAGAGGGTTTTCGACCCGATGCCCGCCACCTTCCTGTCACTTTTGCTGCTCGGTGCGCCGCCGCAGAGCGCGCCCCCGCCCGCCTCCGAGATCGCGCCGGCGCCGGACATCGAGCTGTCGATCACGGCCCATGCGGACCAGGTCCGCTGGCGGCAGGTCGGCTCGGTCTCCGTGCGGGCGTGGAGCGAACCGTCGGGGGCGGTGATCGAGGAGAACCTGAGCACCGGCCTGCCGCGGCCGATCCCCGGTCAGCGCACGTTCCGCGACATCGACTGGCGGCTGAGGGCGGCCGCGACCATCGCCGACCCGGCCCCACACATCGAGATCGAGGCCGGCCCCGCGCCGGCGACTGCAACCCCCGAAGGAGACGAGGAATGAAGCTCTTGCTGACGGGCGGCGTCGCCGCCGCAGTCCTGTTCGGCGCCGGCGCGGCGGCGGCCCAGACCCCGCCCCCCTCGCAGGTTCCGCCGGTGGAGCCGGTTTCGAGCCAGCCCTGGCCTACCGCGCCGGCCGATCCGTCGGCCGAGCCGGACGTGCTGCTGGACGTGCCGAACCTGTCGGTCGAGGAGATCACCATCGAGGTGGAGAATCTGGAGGCCCATCTGGCGCTGGAGGCGCGGCTGGCCAACCTGCTGTTCCTGAAAGCCGGGGCCGACGTCACCATCGACAACGTCAAGGTCACCATCAAGGGGGTCGAGGCCCAGGTGCTGCTCAAGGTCCGGCTGGACAATGTGCGGCAGATCATCGACCGGACGCTGACCACCATCGATCGCAATCCCGAGATCCTGGAGCGACTGCTGACCACGGTCGACAACACCGTCGATACGGTCGGCGGGGTCGCCAATACGACGCTTCAGCCCGGCGGGGTGGTCGACAACGCCGTCGGGACCGTCGGCCAAGTGGCCGGAGAGGCCATCCCGCCCCGGCAATAGATCGCCGCCCCGCAACCTGAAGAGGAGACCTGAAATGAACACCCTGACCCGACTGGCCCTCGCGGCCGCGCTCGCCGCCGCGCCGCTGGCCGCCTGCACCCAGCAGGAAGCCGACAACGCCGCCGACACGGCCGGGGAGACGGCCGAGACCGCCGGCTCCGCGGTGCGCGACACCGCCGGCGACGCCGCCGACGCCACCCGGGACGCGGCCGGGACGGTGGCGGACGAGACGCGCGAGACCGTCGACAACGCGACCACCACGACCGAGGAAACCTCCGTCCGGGCCGGCGACGACGGGCTGGAGGTGCGCAACACCGAGACCCAGCGCTAGGGTCCGCAGACCACCCGAGGCGGCGGGCCGCTCCGCAAAGGGCGGGCCGTTCGCGTTCAGCCGGCCTTCGCCAGCCCGACGATCCGCTTCACCAGGGCGCTGCCCGGGTCGAACAGCGGGTCGAGCACGCTGAAATGGTTGAGGCCGGGGAGGGCTTCGTAGCGGGTCTCGACGCCCTGCCCGCCCCACAGGTCCGCCATCATGCGCGACTGGCGCAGGAACTCGGAGCTTTCGTCGGCGCCGACGAGGCAGTCGAGCACCGTGCCGCCGGGGGTGGAGCCGTTGGGAACCGGCCAGTGAACGGGCGACAGGGCCGACGCCTCGGCCGCGTCGAGGCGCAGGGCGACGTTGATCGAGGTCGGGATCAGGGGGGCGAGGTCGAAGACGCCGCTGATGGAGACGGCGGCGGAGGCGCGGGCCTCGCTGAGCAGGCAGGCGGCCATGTGGCCGCCGGCGGAGTGGCCGAAGACGACCGGGCGGACGCCGGCAAGGCCGCGGACGGCGTCGGCGGCGGCGCGGACCTGACGCAGGATGTGGCCGAGACGGACGGCGGGGGCGAGGTCGTAGGAGGGGATGGCGAGGCTGACGCCGTGGGCCAGAAGCGCGGGGGCGAGACCGGAGAACCAGCTGCGGTCCAGCGCCTGCCAGTAGCCGCCGTGGAGGAAGACGGCGACGGGGGCGTCGTCTGCGGCGGAGAACAGGTCCATGACCTCCCGTTCGCCAGGGCCGTAGGCGATCTCCAGCGGCGGATGGGCGGCGCGCGCGGCGGCGGCGGAGTCGCGCCAGCGCAGCATCACCGCCTGATGATCCGGCACCCGGGCGCGGTTGTTGTATTCGGCCTCAGGGTCGAGGGGCGAGGGGCGAGGGTCGAGGGTTTGACCCTGCCCGGCATTTTCGTTCAGCGTCACTCGCCTTACCCTCTCGCTGGCGTATAGGAGTCAGGACCCCTCGCCCCTCGCCCCTCGCCCCTGGAACGCCCGCCATGATGACCGCCATCTTCGTCTTCATCAAATGCGAGCTGGGCCACGCCAACGACGTGGCGGCGGATATCGTGGACAATGTCGAATACGTCTCGGAGGTCTATTCGACCTCGGGCCAGTACGACCTGCTGGCCAAGTTCCAGCTGCCGAAGGACATGGACATCGGCACCTTCGTGACGAAGTCGGTGCAGACCCGGGCGAACATCCGGGACACGTTCACGGTGATTACGTTCTCGCCGTTCCTGCCGACGAAGTGAACCGGTTCTCCCTCCCCGTCCCGGGGAGGGTGTCGGCGAAGCCGACGGGTGGGGAGGGCTTGGCGAGGGGAGTACTGCTGTCCTGCCGAGCCGCCCCCACCCGGCTTCGCCTGCGGCTCAGCCACCCTCCCCCGCTGGGGGAGGGAGAACGCTGACGCTACGTCATCGCTCAATCGCTGCTAACGTCGCGTCGACGGAGGCGCGAATGACCGACCTGGAGACCTTCCGCGCGCAGACGCGGGCGTGGCTGGAGGCGAACTGCCCGGCCGAGTGCCGCGGGCCGGTGGCCAGCGACGAGGACCGGGTGTGGGGCGGACGCAAGGCGACCTTCCCGACGCCGGCGCACAAGCTCTGGCTGGAGCGGATGGGCGCGCGCGGCTGGACCGCGCCGGAGTGGCCGAAGGCCTACGGGGGCGGCGGGCTGAGTCGCGAGGAGGCCAAGGTGCTGGCCTCGGAGATGCGCCGCATCGATGCGCAGTCGCCGCTGGCCAGTTTCGGGGTGTGGATGCTGGGGCCGGCGCTGCTGCAGTTCGGGACGGAAGAGCAGAAGCGGCGCTTCCTGCCGGAGATCGTGCGTGGGGAGATCCGCTGGTGCCAGGGCTATTCCGAGCCGGGCGCGGGGTCGGACCTGGCGGCGATCCAGACGCGCGCGGAGGACCGGAGCGACCACTGGATCGTCAACGGCCAGAAGGTGTGGACCTCGTACGCCGACAAGGCCGACTGGATCTTCTGCCTGGTGAGGACCGACCCGGAGGCGCCCAAGCATCTGGGCATTTCCTTCGTCCTGTTCGACATGGCCACGCCGGGGGTGAGCACGCGGCCGATCACCCTGATCAGCGGCAAGAGCCCGTTCTGCGAGACCTTCTTCGACGACGTGCGGGTCGAGAAGGCGAACCTGGTCGGGACGCTGAACCGCGGCTGGGACGTGGCCAAGCACCTGCTGGCGCATGAGCGGACCATGATCGGGGCCATGGGCGAGATCGCCGGCGGACGGCCGCTGGGGCAGGTGGCGACGGGGTCGATCGGGCTGGACGATGACGGCCGGCTGGACGAGCCGATGCTGCGGGCGCGGATCGCCGAGCTGGAGGTCGACGCGGCGGCGTTCCGGTTGGCGATGGAGCGGACCGGCGACCTGGCCAAGGCGGGGCAGGCGCATCCGGCCATCGCCTCGATGCTGAAATACTACGGCTCGGAGCTGAACAAGCGGCGGCACGAACTGCTGATGGCCGCGGGCGGTTCGGACGCGCTGGAGTGGGAGGGCGAGCGCTCGCGCGAGGGGGCGATGGCGCGCGACTGGCTGCGAACCAAGGCCAACTCCATCGAGGGCGGAACCAGCGAGATTCAGCTGAACATCATCGCCAAACACCTGCTGCAACTTCCGGGCGCCTGACCGCCATGCCGCTGATCCTGACCGAAGAGCAGACGATGCTGAAGGAGGCCGCCGAGGGCTTCCTGGGCGAGCGCGCGCCGATTTCGCATCTACGAAAGTTGAGGGACAGCCGCGATCCGGACGGGGTGTCGCGGGCGCTGTGGCGGGCGTTCGGGGAGATGGGGTTTGCGGGGGTTCTGATCCCGGAGGCGCATGGCGGCTCGGGGCTCGGCGCGGTCGAGGCCGGGGTGGTGGCCGAGGCGCTGGGGCGGACGCTGACGCCGTCGCCCTTCCTGGGCTCGGGCGTGCTGGCGGCGACGGTGCTGAAGGGCGGGTCGGGGGAGCAGCAGGCGGCGTGGCTGCCGCGGATCGCGGCGGGGGAGGCGATCGTCTCGCTGGCCGTGGACGAGGGGCCGAAGCATGCGCCGGCGCGGATGACGACCCTGGCCGAGCGGTCGGGCAACGGCTTCCGGCTGAACGGCGCCAAGGCGTTTGTGCTGGACGGCCATGTCGCGGATGCGCTGATCGTTGCGGCGCGGACGGACGACGGGCTGGGCCTCTTCCTGGTCGATCCGTCGACGGACGGGGTGACGGTCGAACGGACGGTGATGGTCGACGCGCACAATGCGGCGCGGGTGACCCTGACCGAGGCCGAGGTCGATGCGGATGCGCTGATCGGTTCGGTCGAGGCCGGCGAGGCGTTGCTTGAGGGCGCGCTGAACCTCGGCCGGGCCTGCGCGGCGGCGTCTCTGACCGGGGCGGGGGATCAGGCCTTTCAGACGACGCTGGACTATCTGCGGACGCGGAAGCAGTTCGGCAAATTCATCGGCGAGTTCCAGGCGCTGCAGCACCGGGCGGCGCATCTGTTCTCGGAGATCGAGATCGCCCGGGCGGCGGTGATGGGGGCGCTGCAGGCTCTGGACGCGTGCAGGGAAGGCGCGCCGCTGGCCGTGTCGGTGGCCAAGGCGAAGGCCGGCCGCGTCGCCGAGCTGGCGGTGCAGGAGGCGGTGCAGATGCACGGCGGCGTCGGCATGACCGACGAGTTCGAGGTCGGCCTGTTCATGAAGCGGGTGCGGGTGCTGAACGAACTGCTCGGCGACGCGGGGTTCCATCAGGAGCGGATGGCGCGAAGCCAGGGGTTCTGACGCCGGCTACGGTGTTTCCCCGGGGTGGCGAGGTCGAACGGCGAACGCTAAACGTCGGACAGGGAGACAACGCCTATGACGACGCGAGCCAACGCGCCTGCCTATATGCCGGGGTTCGGCAATCATTTCGCGACGGAGGCCGTTGCGGGCGCCCTGCCCGAGGGGCGGAATTCGCCGCAGCGGACGCCGATGGGGCTGTATGCGGAGCAGTTGTCGGGGACAGCGTTCACCGCGCCGCGCAGCGAGAACCGGCGCTCGTGGCTCTACCGGCTGAGGCCGTCGGCGCAGCATCCCGCCTACAAGCCCTTTCGGCAGGGACTGGTGCGGTCGGGGCCGTTCCACGAGGCGCCGCCGAGCCCGAACCGGATGCGCTGGGATCCGCTGCCGATGCCGGCCGAACCGACCGACTGGGTCGAGGGGCTGGTGACCTATGGCGGCAACGGCGACCCCGAGGCGGGGGCGGGGACGGGCATCCACCTGTACGTGGCGAACCGGGCCATGATCGACCGGGTGTTCTACTGCGCCGACGGCGAGCTGCTCATCGTGCCGCAGATGGGGGAGCAGGTCTTCGTCACCGAGATGGGCCGAATCGACGCGCGGCCCGGCGAGATCGTGGTCATTCCGCGCGGCGTGCGCTTCCGGGTCGAGTGCGGCGGGCCGATCCGGGGCTATGTCTGCGAGAACTACGGCGCGGCGTTCCGCCTGCCGGACCTGGGGCCGATCGGCTCGAACGGGCTGGCCAATCCGCGCGATTTTCAGACGCCCGTGGCGGCGTTCGAGGACGTGGACCGGCAGACCGAGTGCGTGCAGAAATTCGGCGGGCGGCTGTACAGCACGACCTTCGATCACAGCCCGCTGGACGTGGTCGCCTGGCACGGCAACAACGCGCCGTACAAATACGACACGGCGAGGTTCAACACGATCGGGACGGTCAGCTACGACCATCCGGATCCGTCGATCTTCACGGTGCTGACGTCGCCGAGCGATACGCCGGGAACGGCCAACGCCGACTTCGTGATCTTCCCGCCGCGCTGGATGGTCGCCGAGGACACCTTCAGGCCGCCGTGGTTCCATCGCAACGTGATGAGCGAGTTCATGGGACTGGTGACCGGCGAATACGACGCCAAGGAGGGCGGCTTCGCCCCGGGCGGGGCGAGCCTGCACAATTGCATGAGCGGGCATGGCCCGGATCAGGCCTCCTACGACAAGGCGGTGGCGGCGGAGCTGAAGCCGGTCAAGATCGAGAACACCCTCGCCTTCATGTTCGAGACGCGGATGCCGATCCGCACCACGGAATGGGCGCAAACCAGTCCGACCATGCAGCTGGACTACGACGACGTCTGGACGGGTTTCGAGAAAGGCCGCGTGACATGAAGCGATTGATGATGGCGGCGGCGCTGTTCGCGGCGGCGTGCCAGCCGATGCCGGCGGACGGCGGCAAGACCGACCTGGCCGAGGCGGCGCCGGCCGCGCCCGTGGCCCAGACGGGCGCGGACGATGCGGCGGCCTGCTCGGCGCGGGGCGGCAAGATGCTGCCGCAGGGACGGATGCAGACGATGCGCTGCGTCGTCTCCTATACGGACGCCGGCAATCGCTGCACCGACGGCGACGAGTGCCAGGGCGACTGCCGGGTCGAGGATGTGGCCAATGCGCCCCAGGCCGGCGCCGCGGCGGTCGGCCAGTGCCAGGCCACCAGCAGCCGGTTCGGCTGCTACACCACGGTCGAGGACGGCAAGGCCGAAGCCACCATCTGCGTCGACTGAGCGGATGCATCCGGCGTCGAACAGCGGCGTTGCCGTGAGATGAACCTGGCCGAGATCGCCGCCCTGCTGGGCCTGAACCTGGTCCTGTCGCTGGCGGTGATGACCGCGGCGTGGGCCGTGGTGCGAAGGACCGGGCGGTTCGGCCTCGTCGATGCGATGTGGCCGCTGGTCATGCTGCTGGCGGCGGCGACGACCTTCCTGATCGTCGACGGCGACCCTGTGCGCAAGGCGTTGCTGGTCTGGCTGACGGCCGTGTGGGCGGTGCGCGAGGCGTGGCGGGGCTTGTCGCCGCGTATCCGGATCGAAGCAGACGCGCGCTATGCTCAGGCGTTCGAGGGCGGCGCCGGGTTCCGGGCTTCGGCCGCCGCGCCGTTGCTGCTGTGCTTCCTGCCGCAGGCCGCGCTGGCGTGGCTGACCGCCCTTCCGGCGCAGCTGGGGCAGGTGACGTACGAGCCGGGCGTCGGCTGGATCGGATGGAGCGGCGCGGTGCTGGCCGTGGCGGGCCTGGCGGTCTCCGGCCTCGGCGATCTGCGCCGGACCGCGTTTCGCAAGCAGCCGCCGGCGGCCGGCGGCGTCCTGGCGAGGGTGTGGCGGCGGTGGCGGGGGCGGCCCGACTACGCGGGCGACATCGCCGTCTGGTGGGGGCTGTTCCTGATCGCCGCCGAGACCGGGCCCGGCCGGTGGTCGCTGATCGGGCCGCTGTTCCTGACCTGGACGCTGGCGCACTGGGCGAAGACGGAAAACCCCCGCCGCGTGAGCGACGGGGGCTGACCATTCGAAGGGTTCACGCGGGCGTCATGAGCGCCCGCGGTCGTCCGTCCTACTGACCCGGGTTCGCCGTCGACGGCGAGGTGTTCGGGGTGTTCTCGGTGGTCATGCCGCCGTCGGCGTTGCCGCCTTGTTGCTCGACCTGGTCGGCCTTTTCGTTGAGCGCGGTTTCGGCGGCTTCCGTCGGAGCGGCGTCGGCCTGGGCTTCCAGGGCGTCGGCCTTCTCCTCGGCGGCGTTGTCGGCCGGGCTGTTGCAGGCGGCCAGGCCGGCGAAGGCGAAGGCGGCGACGGAGGCGATGATCAGCTTACGCATGGGAGGTTCCTTCCACAGTGGAGCCACGATAATGCGCCGCTTCGAATTTGGTTCACGCGCCCGTGACCGATCCGTGAGACTCCCGACTTAGCCGGCTTCGGCGAAGGCCACCCGCGCCGCGCCGAGCAGGGCCGCGTGCTTGTGCAGGATGACGTGGGTCGGGATGGCGGCCATGTAGTCGGTGAACCGGCCCTTGCGCTCGAAGCGCTCGCGGAAGGGGCTGGCCTGCAGGAAGGGCAGGATGCGCGGCGCGATGCCGCCGGCGATATAGACGCCGCCGCGCGCGCCGGTGGTCAGGGCGATGTCGCCGGCGACGGCGCCGAGAATGGCGCAGAAGCGCGCCAGGGTGGCCCCACAGGCGCTGCGCGGATCGGCCAGGGCCTCGTCCGTGATCTGGGCCGGATCGTCGATGTGGGTTTCGCGGCCGTCGATCTCGGCCAGGGCGCGGTGCATGTTGAGCAGGCCGGGGCCGCAGATCAGTCGCTCGATTGAGACGCGGTCGTAGCGGCGGCGCAGGATCCGCAGGATCTCGTCCTCGATCGGATCGCCGGGCGCGAAACAGGCGTGGCCGCCCTCGGACGGCATGGCCATCTCGCGGCCGTGGAAATCGCGGATCAGGGCCGAGACGCCGAAGCCGGTGCCGGGGCCGAGAACGGCGATGGCGGAGGCCGGGTCGCCCTCTTCGGGCCCGCCGAGCGAGGCGAGTTCGTCCCGCGGCACGACCGGCGCACCCCAGGCGAGGGCCTCGAAATCGTTGATCAGGCGCACCGGGTCGAGGCCCAGCGCGCCCAGTTCCTGCTCCGAGACCCGCCAGGGTGAGTTGGTCAGGTCGATGGCGCCGTCGGTGACCGGGCCGGCGACGGCGATGACGCCCGAGGTCGGCTTGACCTCGCAGCCGTCGAGGTAGGCCTTCACCCCGCCGAGAAAGGTCGGGTGGTCCGCGCCCTTGAAGCTCTGGTGGTGTTCGAGCACCGGCTTGCCGTCGATCATGTGGGCGATGGCGAAGCGGGCGTTGGTGCCGCCGACGTCGCCCACGAGCAGCGTCTTGTCCCAGGCGATGGTCATCGGATGTCTGCCCTGTCGTTCGCCGCGCGGCGGCTCTCTGCTTGAGGGGCCGTCATGCGTCGACCGCGCGGTCGTTGAGGTTCGGATCGGGCTGGCTGTCATTCCATGTCGAGCCGCCGACGGGCAGGGCGAAACAGACCGAGGCGCCCTCCTCGGCCGTCGAGACGACGTGGCGGAAGGCGCTGAACAGCTCGCGGCCGTAGCCCCAGGCCGAGCCGCCGGCGTGTTCGGCCGAGCGGGTGGCGGGGACGCGGCTCGACAGGTCGACGCCGACCGTGGTCAGGACGCCGGCGTCCGGATCGAGCCGGATGATGTCGCCGTCGCGGACGCGGGCCAGCATGCCGCCGGCCAAGGCCTCGGGCGAGACGTGGATGGCGGCGGGCGTCTTGCCCGAGGCGCCGGACATGCGGCCGTCGGTGACGAAGGCCACCTTGAAGCCCTTGTCGAGCAGGACCCCGAGGGCCGGGGAGAGGCTGTGCAGTTCGGGCATGCCGTTGGCCTTCGGGCCCTGGAAGCGGAGGACCACGACGACGTCGCGGTCGAGCCTGCCGTCCTTGAAGGCCTGCAGGGCGTCCTCCTGGGTCTCGAAGACGGCGGCGGGCGCCTCGACGATGCGGTTCTCCGGCTTGACCGCCGACACCTTGATGACGGCGCGGCCGAGATCGCCCTGGACCAGGCGCAGCCCGCCCTCGCGGTCGAACGGATCGGAGGCGGGACGCAGGATGTCGGTGTCGAGACTTTCGCTGACGCCGTCGCGCCAGACCAGCTCGCCGTCGACCAGCGACGGCTCCTGGAAATAATGGTGGATGCCGGGGCCCATGATGGTCTGGACGTCGGTGTGGATGTGGCCGTGCCCGGCCAGCTCGCGGGCCACGAAGGCGACGCCGCCGGCGGCCTGGAAGGCGTTCACATCGGCCGAGCCGTTGGGATAGACCCGGGCGAGCAGGGGGGTGACCGACGACAGCTGGTCCATGTCGGTCCAGTCGATCAGCACGCCGGCCGCTCGGGCCATGGCCACGAGGTGGATGGCGTGGTTGGTCGATCCGCCGGTGGCCAGCAGGGCGACGATCATGTTGACCACGGACTTCTCGTCGACGACGTCGGCCATGCGGCCCCGGCCCTCGCGGGCGAGGGTGACGGCCTGTTTCGCGGCGGCGGCGGTGAGGGCGTCGCGCAGGCCGGTCTCCGGGTGCACGAAGGCGGTCGAGGGCATGTGCAGCCCGGCCAACTCCATCATCATCTGGTTGGAGTTGGCGGTGCCGTAGAAGGTGCAGGTGCCGGGCGAGTGGTAGGAGCCGATCTCGCTTTCGAGCAGCGTCTTCCGGTCGACCTTGTTCTGGGCGTAGAGGCCGCGGATGCGGGCCTTCTCGGCGTTGGGAATGCCGCTGGGCATGGGGCCGGCGGGGGCGAAGACGACGGGCAGGTGGCCGAAGGCCAGCGAGCCCATGAACAGGCCGGGCACGATCTTGTCGCAGACGCCGAGACAGATGACGGAGTCGAAGGCGTCGTGGGTCAGGGCCACGCCGGTGGACAAGGCGATGACGTCGCGGCTGAACAGCGACAGCTCCATGCCGGGCCGGCCCTGGGTGACGCCGTCGCACATGGCGGGGGTGCCGCCGGCGACCTGCGCCGTCGCGCCCGCCTCGCGCACCGCCTCGCGGATGATCGGGGGGAAGCGCTCGAACGGCGTATGGGCCGAGAGCATGTCGTTGTAGGCGGTGACGATGCCGACGTTGGGCTGCTGGCCGCCCATGGCGACCAGCTTGTCGCGCACCGGCTGGCCGGCGAAGGCGTGGGCCCAGTTGGCGCAGCTGAGCTTGGCGCGGGCCACGCCCGAGGCGGCGGCGGCGTCCATGCGGCGCAGGTAGTCGGAACGGGTGGCGCGGGAGCGCTCGACGATGCGGGCGGTGACCTCTGCGACGACGGGGTTCAGGGTCGGCATCAGGCGGCCTCCGTCCAGAGCACTTCGAGCGGGGCGCCGTGGGCGATCAGGGCGGCGATCGGATGGGTGTTCGGATCGCCGGCGGCCTCCTGCTCGAAGACCTCGCGCTTCTTCGCCCCGGTCAGGGCGAGGACGACGCGGCGGGCGCCGGTCAGGTAGGGGATGTTGATGGACAGCCGCTCGAGCGAGGGCGGCATGCCGTCGCGGCCGGCGGCGACGCCGAACACGGTGGGGCGCAGCGCCGGGCTGAGCAGCGACTTGAGGGCGGGATTTCCGGGGAACATGGAGCAGATATGGCCATCCTCGCCCATGCCGAGAAGGGCTGCGTCGATGCGCCCGCCCTCGGCCGCAAGGGCGTGGGCGGCGACGGCGGCGGCGCGGTCGATGGTCACCTGCGGGCTGTACAGGGGGATGAAGCGGGCGGCCGCCGCGGGGCCGGTCAGCAGGGTGCGCTTGATCAGGGCGGCGTTGGAGTCGGATGAGGATTCCGGGACGTAACGCTCGTCCACCAGGGTGACGACGACCTTCGACCAGTCGAGCGGCGCCTCTGAGAGACGGGCGTAGATCGGCGACGGGGTGGAGCCGCCGGCGCCGGCGAACACGGCCTGGCCGGTCTCGGCGAGGGCGGCGGACAGGGTGTCGGCCAGGCGGAGCGCGCAGGCGGCGGCCCAGGCCTCGGCGTTCGGAAAGGTCTCGATCTCAGGCATCGCCGGAATTCCATTCGCGGCCGGTGCGGGACAGCAGCAGGTCGGCGGCCTCGGGGCCCCAGGTTCCGGCGGCGTAGTCGTGCGGTTTGAAGGCCGCGCCCTCCCAGGCCTCGGAGACCTCGTCGACCCATTTCCACGCCTGCTCGGCCTCGTCGCGGCGCACGAACAGGGTGGAGTCGCCGTGCAGAGCGTCGAGCAGCAGCCGCTCGTAGGCGATGCGGCGGCGCGGCGGCCGGGCCTCCCGGTCGTTCTGGCCCCAGGACAGGCTCATGCGGATGGGCTGGAGCTGCATGCGCTGGTCGAGGCCGGGCTGCTTGTTCATCACCGAGAGGGAAATGTCCTCCTCGGGCTGGAGTTCGATCACCAGGCGATTGGCCTCGATGGAACCGCGCTCACCCTGGCCGAAGATCGAGTGCGGCACCGACTTGAACTGGATGACGATCTCGGTGCGTTTCTCGGGCAGGCGTTTGCCGGTGCGCATGAAGAAGGGCACGCCGGCCCAGCGCCAGTTGTCGATGTCGGCGCGGACGGCGACGAAGGTCTCGGTGTCGGACTCGGCGCCGCGCTCCTCGTCGTAGCCGGGGACGGGTTGGCCCTCCACGGTTCCGGCGACGTACTGGCCGCGCACCGTGACGCGCTCGGCCTCTTCATGGGTGATGGGTCGCAGCGAGCGCAGGACCTTGACCTTCTCGTTGCGGACGGAGTCGGGATCGAGGTCGGACGGCGGCTCCATGGCCACGAGGCAGAGCAGCTGCAGCATGTGGTTCTGCAGCATGTCCCGCAGGGCGCCGTACTCGTCGTAATACGGCCAGCGGTCGCCGACCCCGACGGTCTCGCCGACGGTGATCTGGACGTGGTCGATCGACAGGTTGTTCCACAGCGGCTCGAAGATGGTGTTGCCGAAACGCAGGGCGATCAGGTTCTGGACCGTCTCCTTGCCGAGGTAGTGGTCGATGCGGAAGACCTGGTGCTCGGAGAAGGCGTCGGCGACGGCGTCGTCGATCTGGCGGAAGGTCTCGAGGTCGCGGCCGACCGGCTTTTCCAGAACGACGCGGTCCTCGGCCTCGGCCAGGCCGGCGGCGCGCATCGCGGTGACGATGCGGGCGTAGAGCGAGGGCGAGACGGCGAGGAAGGAGGTGCAGGCGCCGTCGCCGACCTTGTCCTTGAGCGGCTTGAGGCTTTCGGCGCTGGTCGCATCGACGGCGAGGTAGTCGAGCCGGGCCTCCATCCGGGCCCAGGCGTCGCCGGCCCAAGCGTCGTCGGCCTTCGCCTTGGCTTCGACGGACTGGCGGACCTTGGCGACGTAGTCGTCGCGGCTCTCGTCGGAGCGGGCGGCGCCGATGATCTTGAGGCCGTCGGGCAGCAGGCCGTCGTGCTCGAGGAAGTAGAGCGAGGGCAGCAGCATGCGCATCGCCAGATCGCCGCCGCCGCCGAACAGCACCAGGGCCGCCATGCCGTCTCCTCAGGTTCAGGTCCCAGCTTGACCGGGATTTGGTCTGGCCGCTTCCACGCGTTGCGCCAAGACATCGAGGACGTCCTGAAACACCATGTGACGGGCGCGCAGCAGCACCAGCAGATGGTAGATCAAATCCGCGGCCTCGGAGGCGAGTTCCGAATCCGGTCCGGCCGCGCCGGCGAGCGCGGTCTCGACGCCCTCCTCGCCAACCTTCTGGGCGGCGCGTTTGGGGCCCTCGGCGAGCAGGCGGGCGGTCCAGCTTTCGGTCGGGTCGGCCGCGGCGCGGGCGGCGATGGTCTGCTCCAGCCGGGCGAGGCGGCCGAGGCCGGGGGCGTCCTCGTCGCCGAAGCAGCTGATCCGGTTCAAGTGGCAGGCGTTCCCGACGGGGCGGACCTTGAGCACGAGGGCGTCGGCGTCGCAGTCGGGGGTGAGGGAGACGACATGCAGCCGGTCGCCCGAGGTCTCGCCCTTGCGCCAGCGGCCGCCGCGCGAGCGGGAGAAGAAGGTCGCCTCGCCGGAGGCGATCGTCTCGTCGAGGGCGGCGCGGTCCATGTAGGCCAGGGTCAGCACTTGGAGGGTGGCGGCGTCCTGGACGACGACGGGGATCAGGCCGTCGCCCTTGGCGAAGTCGAGGGTGGAGGGATCGATCATGGCCGTATCTCCACGCCGCCGTTGATGAGGAACGCCTTCAGGTCCGGGATGGTCAGCGAACCGGTGTGGAAGACGCTGGCGGCGAGGGCGCCGGAGACGCCGGCCTGCTGGAAGACGTCGACGAAGTGCGAGGCCGCGCCGGCCCCACCGGAGGCGACCAGCGGAACGGTCAGGCGGGCGCGGGCGGCGGAGAGCTGGGCGATATCGTAGCCGGCGCGGACGCCGTCTTCGTCCATGCAGTTGAGGACGATTTCGCCCGCCCCGCGGTCCTGCGCCTCGACGATCCAGTCGAGGGTGCGACGGCCGGCGCCGCGGCTGGCCGTGGGGTCGCCGGTGTACTGGTGGACGAACCAGTCGTCGGCCGCGCGCTTCGAGTCGACGCCGACGACGACGCACTGGGCGCCGAAGCGGGCGGCGAGGTCGGAGATCAGCTCCGGGCGCTCCAGCGCGGGGGAGTTGATCGAGACCTTGTCGGCGCCGTGGTCGAGGCAGCGGCCGGCCTGTTCGACCGAGCGGATGCCGCCGGCGACGCTGAACGGGATGTCGAGCAGGCGGGCGATATCCCGGACCCAGCCGTAGTCGAGGGTGCGGCCCTCCGGGCTGGCGGTGATGTCGTAGAAGACCAGTTCGTCAGCGCCCTGGTCGCGGTAGCGGGCGGCGAGGTCGGCGGCGTCGCCCATGTCGACGTGGCCCTCGAACCGCACGCCCTTGACGACGCGGCCGTCCTTGACGTCGAGGCAGGGCATGATGCGGCGGGCGGTCATGCGCGGGCGGCTTCCAGGGCCTGTTGCAGTTTGAAGCGGCCTTCGTAGAGGGCGCGGCCGACGATGGCGCCGGAAGCGCCGACGGAGCGGGCGCCGGTCAGGTCGGAGACGCCGGCGACGCCGCCGGAGGCCTGCAGCCACAGGTCTGGACGACGCCGGTGGATCTCGGCCAGCAGATCGAGGTTGGGGCCGGTCAGAGCCCCGTCGCGGCCGACGTCGGTGACCAGCAAGTGTTTCGCCACGCCGGGCGGATAGCGGTCGAGGGCGGCCCAAAGGTCGATGTCGGCGGCCTCGGTCCAGCCCTTGAGCGCCGGGATGTAGCGGTCGCCGTCGGCCTTGACGTCGATGGCGAGGGTGATGCGGTCGGGGCCGAACCGGTCCAGCCAGCCGGAGACCGCCCCGGGATCGGAGACGGCGAGGGAGCCGATGACCACCCGGCTGACGCCGGCGTCGAGGAGGCGCTGCACGTCGTCGGCGGAGCGGACGCCGCCGCCGGACTGAATGCGGATGTCGATGGCCGCGGTGAGCTCGCCGATCAGGGCGTGCTGCATGGCGCGGCCCGCCTCGGCCCCGTCGAGATCGACGATGTGGGCCCAGTCGGCCCCGGCGGCGCGGAAGGCGGCGAGGCGGGCGGCGGGGTCGTCGTCATAGCGGGTCACGGCGTCGAAGCGGCCGTGCATCAGGCGCACGCAGACGCCGCCGCGCAGGTCGATGGCGGGGTAGACGATCATGCGCTGAGGTCCAGGAAGTTGCCGAGGATGCGGGCTCCGGCGGCGGCGGACCGCTCCGGGTGAAACTGGCAGCCCCAGCGATTGGCGCTGCGGACGACGGCCGGGATCGGGACGCCATAGTCGGCGCTGGCCAGGGTCGCCTCGCCGTCGGGGCAGACGTAGCTGTGCACGAAAAAGGCATAGGCGCCGTCGTTGAGGCCTTCGAGCAGCGGGTCCGGGCGGGTGATGGCCAGCTTCGACCAGCCCATGTGCGGGACCGGGCGATCCGCGTCCGGCTCCAGGCGACGCACAGCGCCGGGAATGAGGCCGAGCATGTCCACGCCGCCGCCTTCCTCGCTGGCTTCGAACAGCAGTTGCTGGCCGAGACAGACGCCGAGCAGGGGGCGGGCAAAGGCGCGGATCGGCTCGACGAGGCCGAGTTCGGACAGGCGCGCCATGGCGTAGCCGGCGGCGCCGACGCCCGGGAGGATCAGGCGGTCGGCGGCGGCCACCTCGGCCGGATCCGCGGTCAGGCGGACGGTGGCGCCCAGCCGCTCGAGCGCGAACTGCACCGACGCGACGTTGCCGGCGCCACAGGAGACGACGGTAACCGCGCTCACAGCACCCCCTTTGTGCTCGGCACGGCGTCGCCCTCGATGCGGATGGCCTGGCGCAGGGCGCGGCCGAAGGCCTTGTAGACGGCCTCGGTCTTGTGGTGGTCGTCGTCGCCGGTGACCGAGACGTGGATGGCGGCGCCGAGGTGTTCGGCGAGCGAGCGGAACACGTGGGCGGTCAGGTCGGTGCGGTAATCGCCGATGAAGGGAGTGGCGAAGGTCCCCTGGAACACGGGGAAGGGGCGGCCGGACAGGTCGATGGAGACGGCCGCCTCGGCCTCGTCCATGGGCAGGACGAAGCCGTAGCGGGCGATGCCGCGACGTTCGCCGAGCGCCTGTTTCAGGGCCTGGCCGAGGGCGATGGCCGAGTCCTCGATGGAGTGGTGCGGGTCGGTGTGCAGGTCGCCCTCGCACGACAGGCGGAGGGAGAAGCCGCCGTGGGCCGCGACCTGCTCCAGCATGTGATCGAAGAAGCCGACGCCGGTAGCGATGGCGACCGGGCCGGGGGCGTCGAGATCAACGGCGCAGACGAGGCGGGTCTCCTTCGTGTCGCGGATCGACTGGCCGGTGCGGTGGGGGCGGGACGCGGCCGGGGCGAGATTGAGGGCGGCGAGCAGGCGGTCGTTGACCTCGGCGCGGGCGGAGACGGGTAGGCGCAGGCGGTCGCCCGACAGGTCGGCCGCCACGCCGAAGCGCGCGAGATCGGTCCGCACGGCCTCGGGGTCCGAGGGCCGGGCCATGATGACCGGGCCGAAGCCGGGTTCGATCGGGATGGCGCGGGAGAGCGCCTTCGTCAGCCGCTCCCGTTCGAAGCGGACGAGGGCGAGCCGCTGGCGCGTTTCCATCATCCGCGAGGGGTCGAGCGCCTGCAGGGCCAGACGGACGGAGACCTCGGGCAGGGCGTAGGGCTCGAGGACGGCGGCCAGCCGGGCGAGGGTTTCGGGCTGCCCCAGAGCCGCGCCGACGCGGGCGCCGGCGAGGCCATAGGCGAGCGACAGGCTGCGCAGGACGACGAGGTTCGGGTGCTCGCCGAGGAGCGCAGCGGCGGAAGGGGCGTCGGCGAACTCGGCCAAGCCCTCGTCGATGACCAGCAGGGTCGGGGCGAGGCGGGCGGCCATCTCCGCAAAGGCCTCGGGCGAGCCGAGGGCGCGCACGATGACAGCGCCCGGCTCAGTGCGGGCGTCGGTCCTCGCGTAGAGCGCGGCGAGGGAACGATAAGGTTCGGCGTCGGGCGCCTGGACGCCGAGGCCATCGCGGGCGGCAAGGCGGAAGACGAGCTCCAGCCCGTGAGTCAGCCCGCGGACTGGCAGGACGTTTTCAGCCGGCACGCCGTAGACCTCGGCCATGCGGGCGGCGAGGGCGCGGGGCTCGGTCGGGTAGCGGTCGAGGCCGTCGCCGCCGGCGACCAGCGGGGCGAAGGGGGCGGGGAGGTTGGTGATCATCCGCCGCGCCTCAGGTCGGCGGCGCGGGCGTGGGCCTCGAGGCCTTCGAGGCGGGCGAGGTGGGCGGCGACGGGGGCGAGGGTGCGGGCGCCGGCCTCGGTGACGCTCTGCACTGACATCGAGGTCATGAAGCTGGCCGTGGTGATGCCGCCGAAGGTGCGGGCGGCGCCGTCGGTGGGGAGGACGTGGCTGGGGCCGGCGGCGTAGTCGCCCAGGGTCTCGGCGGCGTAGGGGCCGACGAAGACCGCGCCGGCGGCGGTGATGCGGTCAACGAGCGCTTCGGCGTCGACCGTCTGCAGGGCCAGGTGTTCGGGGGCGTAGAGGTTGGCGATCTCGCAGGCTTCGGCGATGTCGCGGACGCGGATGGCGCAGCCTCCGGCGAGGGAGGCGCGGGCGATGTCGGCGCGGGGCAGGGTCCCCAGCTGGCGCTCCACCTCGGCGAGGATGGCGGCGATGTTGGCGCGGCTTTCGGAGACGAGAACGACTTGGGCGTCGGCGTCGTGTTCCGCCTGGCTGAGCAGGTCGGCGGCGGCGATCTTCGGGTCGGCGTCGCGGTCGGCGATGACCAGCAGTTCGGAGGGGCCGGCGGGCATGTCGACGGCGGGGCCGCGAGGGAGGGCGGCGGCCTGTTTCTTGGCCTCGGCCACCCAGGCGTTGCCGGGGCCGAACAGCTTGTCGACGGGCTCGATCGCACCGTCGTCGAAGGTCGCGCCGAAGGTCAGGGCCGCGATGGCCTGGGCGCCGCCGATCAGCCACAGGGCGTCGAGACCGGCCTCTGCGGCGGCGTAGATCATGGCCGGGCGGACCCCGCCGTCCTTCGCGGGCGGGGTGACGACGACGCGCTGACGCACGCCGGCGACTTCGGCCGGAATGGCCAGCATCAGCAGGGAGGAGACCAAGGGGGCGGTCCCGCCGGGGACGTAGAGGCCCGCCGCGCCGATCGGCCGCCAGACGAGCCGCGAGCGGACGCCGGGGGTGGTCTCGAAGAAGGGGGTGTCCTCGGGCCGGGTGGCATGATGGAAGACGCGGATGTTCTCGGCGGCGATACGCAGCGAGCGGGTGGCGGTCGGCGGCAGGGCGTCGCGGGCGGCGGCGACGGCCTCCGGCGTGACGGCGATGCGACGGGGGGTGAAGCCGTCGAGCTTCAGGCTCCAGTCCGCGACGGCGGCGCCGCCGCGCGCCTGCACGTCGTCGAAGATCTCGCGCACGACGTCGGTGACGCGCGCTTCGCTGCGGCGGACGGGGCGGGCGAGGGCGTCCAGCCGGCCCTGCGCGTCGAGCGTGCTCCAGTCGATGAGGCGCATCACATCATCTTCTCGATGGGGAGGACGAGAATGGCCGAGGCGCCGGCGGCCTTGAGCGTCTCCAGCGTCTCCCAGAACACCGCCTCCTGGCAGACGGCGTGGACGGCGACGGCGTCGTCGCGGCCGGACAGGGGCATGACGGTCGGCGAGCCGGCCCCCGGCAGGATGGCGGTGATCCGCTCCAGCGCCGAGCGGGGGGCGTTGAGCATGACGTATTTGGCGCCCTGCGAGGACACCACGCCGCTCATCCGCTCGATGATGCTGTCGAGCAGGTGCTGGAGGCCCGGTTCCGGCGCGACGGGCGAGCGAATCAGCACGGCCTGGCTCTCGAGTACGGTCTCCTTCGCGCCGAGACCGTTGGCCTCCAGCGTCGCGCCGGTGGAGACGAGATCGCAGATGGCGGAGGCCAGCTTCAGCCGGGGCGCGACCTCGACGGCGCCGCGCATGGTGACGATGTCGGCGCGAACGTTCCGCTCATCGAGGAAGCGGCGGAGGATGCGGGGGTAGGAGGTGGCGATGCGCTGGCCTTCGAGGGACGCGGGGCTGTCGTAGGCGAGGGTCTGCGGCACGGCGATCTTCAGGGTGCAGCGGCCGAAACCGAGCGGCATGACCACCTCGGCGACCGGGCCGCCGTTGCGCGCCTCCTCCAGCACGTTCTCGCCGACGATGCCGAGGTCGCAGACGCCGTCGGCGACGAAGGTCGGGATGTCGTCGTCGCGGACGCGCAGCAGGTCGATGGGGTAGTTCTCGACCCGATAGAGCAGGTCGTTGTTGCCCTTGATCACGCGCAGGCCGGCGTCGCGGACGAGGTCGAGGCTGCGGTCGGCCAGACGGCCGGATTTCTGGACGGCGATACGCAGCCGCCCCTGAACGGTGCTCATGATTTCAACTCAGGTTTTGAGGCGGTCCAGCACGAGGCGGTAGCCCTGGTGCGGCATTTCCTTGAGGAAGCGGGCGACGCGCACGACGGTGGTCGGGCTGGCCTGGGCCTCGGCGGCGATCTCGCGATACGACTTGCCGCCGGCGTCGAGCAGGCGGGCGACATCCCAGCGCTCGGCGAAGGCGCGAACCTCGGCCGGGGTGCACAGGTCGGCGAGGAAGGCGTCGACCTCGTCGCGCGTCTTCAGCGACAGCAGGGCGTCGTAGAGGGCGACGCGGCTGCGCGCCGTGGCGGCGGCGTTGCGGGGGAGGGTGTCGGTCATGAGTGTTCCACTATGCTGTAACAGTGGAACGGTCAAGGGGAGGCAACAGGCAACAGGCAGCAGGCAGCAGGCAGCAGGGAGGCTGGCGGCTGTTCCGGCGGAGCCAGGTGGGCCGGGTCCTGCTGCCTGCTGCCTGCTGCCTATTCCCTCGCTCACCCGCCCCCTCTATCTGCATCCCATGACCAAGGTTCTGATCATCGGCGCGGGGCATGCGGGCGGGACGGCGGCGGCGTTGCTGCGGCAGTACGGGCATGAGGGGCCGATCGTGCTGGCCGGCGAGGAGCCGGCGCCGCCGTACCAGCGGCCGCCGCTGTCGAAGGCGTGGCTGAAGGGCGAGGCCGATCTGGAGGCGCTGCTGCTGCGCCCGGAGGAATTCTACGCCGAGCACGGAATCGAGCTGCGGCTGGGCGTGACCGCGACGGCCGTCGACGCCGCGGCGAAGACCGTGAGCTTCGCCGACGGGACGGTCGAGCCGTATGACGCCCTGATCCTGGCGACCGGGTCGACGGCGCGGAAGCTGAGCCTGCCGGGCGCGGACCGGCCGGATCTGCTGGAACTGCGGACGCTGGCGGACGCGGAGAAGCTGAAGGCGGCGCTGGGGCCGGGGCGGCGGCTGGCGGTGGTCGGGGGCGGCTATGTCGGGCTGGAGGCGGCGGCGTCGGCGCGCGCGCTGGGGGCCGAGGCGGTAATCATCGAGCGGATGGACCGGGTGCTGGCGCGGGTGGCCTCGCCGGTGCTGTCGGAGTTCTTCACCCGCTATCATCGCGATCACGGGGTGGAGGTGCTGACCTCGGCCGAGGTGACCGGCTTCGAGCCGGCCGGGGTGCGTCTGGCGGACGGCGCCTTGATCGAGGCGGATGCCGTCCTGGTCGGGGTCGGGGCCCAGGCGTGCGATCAGCTGGCCGGAACGGCGGGCCTGACCTGCGAGAACGGGGTCGTGGTGGACGAGGCGGGGCGGACCTCGGATCCCGCGATCTGGGCCATCGGCGACGTGACCTCCCGGCCGGTGCCGGTGCACGGCGGACGACGGCATCGGCTGGAGAGCGTGCCCAATGCGCTGGAGCAGGCCAAGCAGGCGGCGGCGGCGATCACCGGACGGCCGGCGCCGGCCCCCGAGGTTCCGTGGTTCTGGTCGGACCAGTACGATGTGAAGCTGCAGATCGCCGGCCTCGCCGAGGGCGCCGACCGGCAGGTGGTGCGGGGCGACCCGGCCTCGGCCGCCTTCGCCGTCTTCCACCTGAAGGGCGACCGGATCCTCAGCGTCGAGGCGGTCAACGCGCCGGCCGAGTTCATGGGCGGGCGGATGATGATCCTGAAGGGCACGCCGGTGGACAAGGCGAAACTTGCGGATCTGTCGACGCCGATGAAAGCGGTGGCAGCGGTCTGACTGGCCTCAGGCGGCGGCGACGCCCGCTCCGTGCGGGGCTCCGCCCAGACGCTCGAACAGGGCCGGGAGCGAGACCGGACGACCGATCAGATAGCCTTGGGCCATGTCGCAGCCCATGCCGCGCAGCAGGGCCAGGGCGGTCGGGGTCTCGACCCCCTCGGCGGTGACCTTCATGCCCAGGCCGTGGGCGAGGTCGATGGTCGACTTGACCAGAAGGGCGTCGCGGGCGGAGTCGTCGAGCCCGAGCACGAAGCTCTTGTCGATCTTCAGTTCGTCGGCGCGGATCTGCTTCAGATAGGTCAGCGACGACAGGCCGGAGCCGTAGTCGTCCAGCGAGACGCAGATGCCGGCCTCGGCGAACCGGTCGAGGATGCGCAGGGCCGCCTCGGGATTTCCGACCACGGCCGTCTCGGTGATCTCGAAGCACAGCCGGGCGTCAGACGCCTTGACGGCGGCCAGGGCGAAGTCGGCGAAGCTTTCGTCGGACAGCAGGCGACCCGAAACATTGACTGAAACCATCAGGTCGTGGCCGGCGCGGCGCAGTTCGCCCTGATCGTGGATGGCCTGGTGGATGACCCATTCGGTGAGCGGCCGGATGTGCCCCGTCTCTTCGGCCATGACCACGAAGACGTCGGGCGAGACGCAGCCCCGCCGGGGATGGGTCCAGCGGGCCAGCGCCTCCACCGCCGTCACCCCCTCGGCGCGGAAATCGTATTTCGGCTGGTAGTTCAGCGAGAACTCGCCGTTGTCCAGGGCGGCCATCAGTTCGCTGATCAGCGACAGATTTCCGGCAGGATCGCCGTAGCGGACCGCGTCGAACCCCATGGCCCGGCGGTGGGCGGCGCGGGCCTGGTCGACCGCGATCGAGGCGCGGTCGACAGGCGAGGCCACCGTCCGGTTGGCCAAGCCGGTGCGAGCGAGCCCTGCGGTGAGGGCGATGTCGACCGGGGCGCCGTTGAGGATCACCGGCGTCTGGGCGGCGTCGCAGAGGCGGGCGGCGGTCTGCACCGCCTGGTCGTCATCATCGGCATGCAGCAGCAGCCCCAGGACGCTCGCGCCGACCCGGGCGACCTGGGCGCCGCCGCTGAGGGCTGACAGGCGATGACCGACGGTGGTCAGCAGGCGGGCCATGGAATCGTAGCCGATGGCGTTGCGCAGCACCTCGAAGCGGTCGATGCCGAACAGGACGACGTAGATGGGGTCTCCCCCGGCGGCGAGCCGCTCAAGGGCCAGGCGGTTGCCCAGCCCGGTCTCCTGATCGTGCAGGGCCATATGCGTCAGGCGCGCGTCATGGTCGCCCACAACCGTCCGGTCGGGGGCGGAGGAAAACAGCGCGGAAAGGAACGCAAGCGGACTGCGCATCCCTCGCGTCTACCGCAGTGTCATGAAGCGGGCGTAAACCGTAATGGATTGCGAATAAGTCGCAAAACGCTTGCGCGGACCGCTCAAGCTGATAATGCGAGCGCATCGCAATATCAAGCCAAGGCCCCTCCCCCATGTCGCTTTCCGGTCCCGAAGCCCTGCGCGCCCTCCTGTTCGCCTCCAGCGCCGCGGGAATGCTGATGGCGGGACCGGCGCTGGCGGATCCGGGCCCCGACGGGATCGATCCGCAGGATGCGACCAATCTCGGCACGCTGACCGTTCACGGGCAGCCCGCCCGACGGGAGCCGCAATCGACCGAGTTCGTGGCGCCGCTGGTCGATACGCCGCGATCCGTGACCATCATCCCCCAGCAGATCATCGAGCAAACGGCGGCCACCTCGCTGCAGGACATCCTGCGCACCTCGCCGGGCATCACCTTTGGGGCGGGCGAAGGCGGCCAGCCGCTGGCCGACCGTCCGTTCATCCGGGGACAGTCTTCGGGCAACAACATCTTCGTGGATGGCATCCGCGACCCGGGCGGCCAGCAGCGCGAGGTGTTCAACCTCGAACAGGTCGAGGTCATCAAGGGGCCCGACGCGGTCTATTCCGGGCGCGGTTCGGGCGGCGGCAGCATCAATCTGAGCTCCAAGGCGCCGCGGCTGACCGATTTCACCCGTCTGGGCCTCGGCGTCGGGACGGACGGCTACCTGCGCGGCACGATCGACCAGAACTGGAGCCTCGGAGACACCGCCGGCCTGCGATTGAACCTGATGGGATCGCAGGGCGACGTCCCCGGTCGCGAGGCCGTGGATTTCGACAAATGGGGCCTCGGCCTGTCTCTGGCGGCGGGGCTGGGCACGGACACCACCGCGACGCTCGGATATTACCACCTGACCAGCGACCAGATGCCGGACTACGGCATCCCGTTGTTCACCAAGATCGGGGTGCGGACCACCGACAGCGGCGTGCTGGATGTACCTTACGACAGCTTCTACGGCCTGACGGCGCGGGACTATCTGACCAACGAGGTCGATAGCCTGACCCTCGAACTGGAGCACCGGATCAACAGCCATCTGTCGATCCGCAACGTCACCCGCTACTCCGAGACCCTGAACGACTATGTCGTCACCAATCCGGGCGACGGCGGCCGCATCGATACCGGCGGCGTGGTGCTGGTCGGCGGGGAGTACTGGATGAAACGGGCGACCAAGTCGCGCTGGAATCCGGCCGAGACCTTCGCCAACGTCATCGACCTGTACGGCAGCGTCGACGCGGGCGGGATGACCCATAATTTCGACGCCGGGGTCGAGTTCAGCCGCGAGATCAACCGCAACGCCTCCTATGATGTGGTGACCACCAGCGGCTCCGCCTGCCCCGCGCCCCTGACCGGCTTCGACTGCACGCGGGTCTACGATCCCGACCCTGCCGATCCGTGGGCGGGGACCATCACCCGTGGCGCCGAAATCCACGCCAACACCAACACCCTTGGTCTGTACGCCTTCGATTCCATCCGGTTCGACGAGCACTGGGTGTTGAACCTGGGCCTGCGCCACGACCGCTACGATGTGGACGGGACGGTCCTGCCGCGCGGCGCGACGGTCCCGGTCGCCGAACAGGGATCCTGGGACTTCGTCAACTACCAGGTCGGCCTGGTCTACAAGCCCACGGAGGACAGCAGCGTCTACGCCTCATGGGCGACGTCTTCCACGCCGCCGACGGTCTCGGGCGGCGACCAGAACGGCGCCGGGGGCTCGGGCACGGGAAATCTGTCCGGCGAGTTGCTCGATCCTGAAGAGACCGAAAGCTTCGAAGTCGGGGCCAAGGCCAACCTGTTCGGCGACCGTCTGGCCCTGTCGGCCGCGGCCTTCCTGCTGAAGCGCGAGAACGCCGCGATCCAGGTCTCCCCCGGGGTCTTCGAACAGGCCGGCGAGGCCGAGGTGAAGGGGATCGAGCTCGGCGTGTCGGGCAACATCACCCGGGCCTGGCAGGTGTTCGGCGGCTACACCTGGATGGAGTCCGAACTGGTGTCCGGCGCCTATGACAGCGTCAACGTCGGCGATCCGCTGGCCAATACGCCGGAGCACACCTTCAGCCTGTTCAGCACCTACCGGGTGACGCCGAAACTGAGCCTCGGCGGCGGGCTCTACCATGTGTCGGACAGCTTCGGCGGCAACCAGGGCGGAGCCGGAGGCGGCGCCAACCGGGTCTATGCGCCGGCCTGGACGCGGGTCGACCTGTTCGCCTCCTACGACCTGACCGAGACCGCTGCGCTGCAGCTGAACATCCAGAACGCGGGCGACGAGGAATACATCCTGCGCACCAACGGCGTGCACCACGCCGACGTGGCGCCGGCGCGGCAGGCTATCCTGACGCTGAATCTGCGCTACTAGGTCGGGCCATGCTGCTCCACATCCCCGGCGTCTTCTCGAAGGACGAGGTCGCGACCCTGCGATCGCGACTGGACGGCGGGGCGTGGGTCGACGGCAACGTCACCTCGGGTCACCAGTCCGCGACCGCCAAGGTCAACCGGCAACTGCCTGAGGACTCGGTCGAGGCGCGCGAGGTCGGCGCCCTGGTCGTGCAGGCCCTGAACGCAAATCCGATGTTCGTGTCGGCGGCCCTGCCGCACACGGTCTTCCCGCCGCTGTTCAACGCCTATGAGGGCGGGGAGCATTTCGGAACCCACGTCGACAACGCCATCCGGCAGCGCGGGGCCGTGCGGATCCGCAGCGACCTGTCGGCGACGCTGTTCCTGTCGGAGCGGGGGGACTACGACGGCGGCGAACTGGTCATCGAGGAGATGTACGGACCGCAGTCGGTCAAGCTGCCGGCCGGGGACCTGGTGCTGTATCCGTCCAAGAGCCTGCACCGGGTGACGCCGGTGACGCGCGGCCGTCGGGTGGCGAGTTTCTTCTGGATTCAAAGCCTTGTGCGGGACGACGCCGACCGGGAGACGCTGTTCCGGATGGACGTGGCGATCCAGCGGGTCAACGCCGACAAGGGGCCGAAGGATCCGGCGGTGCTGGAGCTGACCGCCGTCTATCACAACCTGCTTCGGCGCTGGACCGAGGTCTGAGACCGTCCCCCGGGCCGGCGGCCGAGGCCCGGTCCGGGCGCCGGTCAGGCTCCCTCCTTCAACATGGCGACGAAGGCGGGGGTGACCGTCTCGAGCAGGCCGTCTTCGCCGCGAACCGCGAAGGCGGCGGCGATGTTCATGGCCTCGGCGAAGGCGGGACCCTCAGCAGGGCCCATGACGACCAGGGCGGTGGTCATGGCGTCGGCGTACAGGGCGGTGTCGGCGAGCACGGTGACGGAGACGACTTCGTCGTCGACCGGTCGGCCGGTGTGGCCGTCGATGAGGCGGTTGCCGCCGCCTGACGTGGCCATGGCCATGTCGAAGAGGGCGGCGGCCGTGCGGGGCGCGCGCCCGCCCGCCGGCTGCGGCAGCGGCGCCCACCATGGATGGCCGCCCGGCTTGACGCCTGCGCCGCGCAGCTCGCCGCCAATCCCGACGAGGTGATGTGTGGCGCCCATGGCGGTCAGCCGGTCGGAGATCCGGTCGACGGCATGGCCGCGGACGGCGCCCGACAGGTCGAGCTTGACGCCGCCCAGCTGCTGGACGGCCCGGGCGTCCCGGTTGAGGCGCAGGCGCCCCCAGCCGCTCAGGGCGAGGGCGGCCGCGATCTCGTCCCCGGACGGAAGCCCGGGCGCGGACCCCGGCGGACCGTGGCCCCACAGCTCGACGAGCGCGCCCAAGGTTGGATCGAAGGCGCCATTGGTGTCGTCGGCCAGATCAAGCGCCGTGTTGAGCAGCGACCAGAAGGGCTCCGACACAGCCCAGAAACCCGGCGGGGCGGCGTTGAGACGCGACAGCTCCGAGCGCGGCTCCTCATGGCTGAACAGGAGGATGATCCGCTTCAGTTCCTCCTCGATCGCGATCTGGCAATCGGCGCGGTCGAGATCGGCCGGCGGAGCGAGCCGCACGTTCCAGATCGCGCCCAGGGTCTCGCCGCTGAGGTCCCAGATCAGGCCGGACGGCGGTTGCGTCGGCGTCTTGCCGTGGGTGGGGATCAGCAGCCGGTTGTCGACGCGGAGGCCGTCTTCGCCGACCAGCATCGGCGGCGGCGCGGAGCGGCGGGGCGCAGACGGGTGGTCGGTCATGGCGGGGCTCTCACGACGCCGGCACGGGGTGATGACCGGAACCTCGCTCAGGTTTGTGCCGAAGCCGAGCCGTGGGCGCAACGTCGCTCAATGCGAAAGGCGGACGCCAAGGCCGAGGGTGCGGGGCGGGCCGAAGCCGGCGACGCCCGTGGCGGTTTCGGAGACCTCGACCTGCGCGTCGAGGACGTTGGCGGCGGCGATCCAGAGGGTGGTCGTGGGCGTCAGCGCCCAGTGGGCGCGCAGGTCGAGGGTGGCGGCGGGCCCGAGCACGCGGCTGTTGAGATCATCGTCGAAGCGGCGGCTTTCCCAGCGCAGGTCGGCGGCGAGGGCGAGGCGATCGACGGGACGCCACTCCAGTCCGGCGACGGCGCTCCAGATCGGGGCCTGGGCCGGGCGCAGGCCAGTCAGCTGCGGCGCCAGGGCGCCGCCGTCGACGCGGGCGTCGGTGGCGGACAGGGCGGCTCGAACGATGAGCGTGTCCGACGCGTCGAGGCGGCCGTCGAGCTCCAGCCCCGTCGCCTCGATGGTTCCAGCGTTCATCCGCTGGCGCAGGACGCCGCCGGCGGGGACGAAGCCGGCGCGGGGAAAGGTGGCGGGACCCTGACCGAGGGTGACGTTGACGATGGCGTCGTCGATGGAGGTCCAGAAGGCGGTGGCGGTCAGGGCGGCGCGCTCGCCCGTCCAGGCCCAGCCGGCCTCGACGGCGACGAGGCGCTCGGGCTCGAGGGCGGCGTTGGCCTCGGTCAGGTCGTTGCCGACCCGGAACGGGCGGTGCAGTTCGTTGAGGGTGGCGGGGCGAAAGCCGGAGTAGGCGGCGAGGCGCAGGGCCTGTCCTTCGCCAATCTGGCGCCGGACGGCGAGACGCGCGCTGGCGACCTCGCCCGAACGGTCCGGGTCTGTCTCGTCGAGGGTCGGCAGGCCGGTGGCGAGGTCGGTCTCGAGCCGACGGCCGTTCTTGTTGCGCCAGGCGTCGTAGCGGACGCCGCCGGCGACGAGCCATGGTCCGGACGTCCACGAGCCCTCGCCATAGAGGCCGGCCACGGAGGCTTCGCCGCCGGCGACGCGGCCGCGGGTGAAGCCGGCGCCGAGATTGCGGAAGCGTTCGTGCGTCTCGCCCTCGTTGAAGCGGGCGTCGGCGCCCAGTTCCCACTCGACGCGGGCGACGCCGCTGACGACGATCCGGCGCAGGGCGGCGTTGAGGCCCCAGCCCGTCGCCGGGGTCTCGTACTGGTCGTTGGCGGGGGTGGTGGAGGCGCGGTCGGCGGCGACGGCGGCGGAGCTGTTGGCCAGGTCGCTCTCGCGCCGCCACGCCTGCAGCCTCCAGCCGGGGCGGTCGGCGCGGGGCTGGAGGGCGGCGGTGGCGGACAGGGCGTGACCGCTGGCGTTGGCGCGGGCCCCGGCGAGGCCGGAGCCGCGGTCCTCCTCGAAGGCGGCGCCGCGCAGGGACAGGGCGGCCTCGCCGAGGGGGAGGTCGGCGCGCAGGGCGGCGGCGCGGACCTCGAGATCCAGCGGGGTGTCGGCGGCGCCGGCGTCGGCCCCGCGCACGGGGACGTAGCCGTCGCTGGTCTCATAGAGGCCGGAGGCGACGAGGCGGACGGAGCCGAAAGCCGTGGCGCCGGAGCCGCCGAGGCGGAGGCCGCCGCGCTCCGCCATTGAGGCGTCGAGCAGGGCGCCGTCGTCGCGCTCGCGCAGCTGGATCACGCCGGTCAGGGCGCCCGCGCCGTAGGGACCCGCCCCGGAGCCGCGCACGATGTCGAGGCCGGACAGGCTTTCGGTCGGGACCTGCGACCAGATCACCCAGCCGCCGAACGGATCGTTCAGCGGCACGCCGTCGAGGGTGACGAGGGTGCGGCCGGCGCCGGACGGGGCGATGGCGCGCAGGCTGATGCCCTGGGTGGTCGGATTGGCCGACTGGCTGGAGGTGCGGCGGAACAGGGAGACGGCGGGGACGGACGCGAGGGCCTCGTCCAGCCGCTGCTGGTCGCGCAGGTCCTCGTCGTCGAGGCGGATCACGGCGAAGGCGGCCTCGCCGGCGGCGGGCGGCAGGCGGGCGCCGGTGACGACGACTTCGGGAAGCTGGGGCGGCGCGTCCTGGATCATCCGGCCGAAGCGCACAGGCGGTCGAGAAGCTCCGCCGCGAAGACCGACAGGGTGTCGTCGCGGGCCCCCATGACGACGATGCGGTCGCCGGGGCGGGCGAGGCCGATCAGGCGGTCGCCGCAGGCCTCGCGGCTGGGCAGGGCCTCCGCGGTGCGACCGGCGGCGCGGATGCCTGAGGCGATGTCCTCTGAGCCGACGCTGCGGTCCGTCGTGCCGCCGTAGTAGACGGGCTCGGGCATCAGCAGGACGTCGTCCTCGCGCAGCAGGCCGGTGAAGCCGTCGATGAACTCGTCGCGCATCAGCTTCAGCGGGCCGAAGCCGTGCGGCTGGAACAGGATCAGCAGGCGACCGTCGAAGGCGTGCAGGGTCTTGAGGGTGGCGGCGATCTTGTCCGGGTTATGGGCGAAGTCGTCGATGACAGTGACGCCGGCGGCGGTCCCGACCACCTCCATGCGGCGGCGGATGCCGGCGAAGGTCTCCAGCGCCATGACGGCCTGATCGAGCGGAACGCCGACGGCGCGCACGGCGCCGAGCGCGGCCAGGGCGTTGGCGACATTGTGGGCCCCGGGGACCGGCAGGATCATGGCGCGGTCCACCCCGGCGGCGCGGTCGGTCAGCCGGAACCGCATGCCGGCGGGCAGCGGCTCGAGATCGTGGGCCGAGAGGTCGGCGGCGTCATTGCCGAGTGCGAAGGTGACGACGGCGCCGCCGCGTCCGCCCTCGACCATGGACTGGGCGAGAGCGGCGGTCTCGGGGTTGTCGAGATTGAGCACGGCCGTGGCGGCGCGGGCGGTGAAGCCGCCGAACAGGTCGCGCAGCTCCTCCATCGACTTGTGGTCCAGAGAGATGTTGGAGACCACGGCGACGGTCGGGTCGTAGCGGGCGATGGAGCCGTCGGACTCGTCGACCTCGGAGACGAACAGCCCGTTCGCGCTATCGCGGCCGCCGATCAGGGCGCTGGCGAAGGGGTGGTCGGCGTCGGCGAAATTCTTCATCACCGCGCCGTTCATGACGGTGGGCGCGCGGCCCGCCTGGTGCAGGATCCAGGCGATCATGCCGGTGATGGTCGACTTGCCGCTGGTGCCGGCGACGCCGATCGAGGCCGGGGCGGCGTTGAACAGCTGGGAGAGCAGTTCCGGGCGGGTGACGATGCGGGCGCCGGCGCGGCGCGCGGCGCCGATGTCGGGGACCGTCTCCTCGATGGCGCCGGTGGCGACGACCGTCTGGGTGGGGCGGGTGACGCCGGAACCGTCCTGCGGATGCAGGGTGACGCCGTGCGCTTCGAGCCAGGCGAATTTCTCGGGCGTGCGGCCCTGGTCGCGGGAGCGGTCGGAGCCCTCGATGCGGTTCCCCTGCGCCTGGACGATCATGGCCAGGGGCAGCATGCCCGAACCGCCGATGCCGCAGAAGAAATAGTCGTTCGCCATAACGGCTGAGTAGAGGCAGGAGGCGGCGAGGGGAAGGGATTGGTTCGACGGCCCGGCGCGGACTATGAAGGGGACGCACAGTCCGGGGGCCCGCCTTGAAGATCGGCATCGTCAACGCCAGTTCGCGCTTCAGCCGGGAGCGGGCCGACGCCGTGCAGGCGTGGTTCGCCGCCAATGTGCCGGACGGGTCGATCAAGGTGGTGTTCCACCCGTCCAGCTTCGGCAAGCACGGGCATTTCGGGGGAGACGACGCCAGCCGGGCGGCGGCCTTCGTGGAATACGCCAACGATCCGCGGCTGGACGCGGTGTGGTTCGCCCGGGGCGGCTACGGCTCGTGCCGGATCGCCGAGGCGGTGCTGCCGCGTCTGACCGATGTGGCGCGGCAGAAGCGGTATCTCGGCTATTCGGACGCGGGGACGCTGCTCGCGGGGCTGTACAAGGCGGGCTTTCCGCATGTGGCGCACGGGCCGATGGCCTCGGACGCGGTGCGTCAAGACGCGACGGCGTGGCGGGCGCTGAACTGGCTGAAGCGAGGCGATCCGGCGTCGTGGGAGCCGACGCTGCATGAGGACCCGCGTCCGGCCGTCGCCTTCAACCTGAGCATCCTCGACGCCCTCGTCGGTACGGCGCTGGAGCCCGACCTGTCCGGCCATGTGCTGATGCTGGAGGATGTGTCGGAGCCGCTCTATCGGGTCGACCGGATGATGTTCCACCTGACCGGACAGGCCTCGATCCGCAAGGTGGCGGGCATTCGGCTGGGGCGGGTGTCGGACATCGTCGAGAACGATCCGGACTTCGGCCTGACCCCGGAGGAGATCGTCCGCTACTGGTGCCAGCGGTCGGGCATTCCGTATCTGGGGGCGGCGGACATCGGCCACGACCGCGAGAACAAGGTCGTGCCGTTCGGGGCGCGGTAGGCGCGACCGCGGGGACGCTGGCGCCGGGCCCTGCGCCGCGCCATGTTCGAAGGGCATGAACCGACGCAATCTTCTGATCCGCGCCGCAGGACTGGCCGCCGTCGTCGGCGGCGCCTGGTGGGCCCGCGAGACCCTGTTCTGGCCCGCTCCGGACCTGACTTTCGACGAGAGCGGCGCCACGCCGTGGCTGCCCTATGCGCGGCGGGCCAATGTGCCGACCGTTCGTGTCCGTGTCGCAGGGCGGGAGGTGATCGCCCTGATCGACACCGGGGCCCAGTATTCCGTGATCGACAAGCGGCTGATCGAAGCCCTGCCGGAGCGTGAGCGGTCGCTGTTCGACATGCCGCTGGTCGCCTACGGCGTCGGCGGCGGCACGCAGATGGGGCGGGGCACGACGGTGGAGGTGCTCTTGCCGGGGCTGACCATCGGCAAGCTGCGGGCCGCGATCCTCGATCTGGGGCCCCTGGCGTCGGATGGCGGATTGAACACGCCGCTGATCCTCGGGCGCGACGTGCTGGAGCATCTGGTGCTGGCGCTCGATCCCGCCCGGCGGCATGTGCGGCTGATCGCGCGCGAGGCCTTCGTACGGCCCGCGGACCTGACCGCGACGGAAGTGCGGAGGACGGGCGGCGGATTGGTCGCCCCGGTCACGGTCGAGGGCGTAATGGTGGAGGCGGTGGTCGACACCGGCGCCTCCTCGCTGCTGGCCCTGGACAAGGCCACGGCCCAGTCGGCGGGCCTGCTGGACGGGCGGACGCAGCAGACGGGCACGAGCCTGGTCCTGGGCGGCGCGATGCAGGCCGCCGTGCTGGAAGCGCGCACGGTGACCTTTGCCGATCACCTGTACCGGCGGGTGAAGGTCGGCGTCTTCGAGCAGCCGCCCTTGCCGAACTTTCCCGGCGCCCTGGTCGGCATGGAGGCGTTCGCCGCCCGCCGGGCCGCGCTCGACCTGGGCTCGGGCACGCTGCACGTGTCGCAGCCGCTGGATCTGACCGTAGGCTGAGCTCAGGTCGCCGAGAAGGTGTCGCAGGCGGCGGGGTCGCCGGAGTCGTAGCCGCGCCGCAGCCACTCGGCTCGCTGGGCCGAGGAGCCGTGGGTGAAGCCCTCCGGCACCACCCGCCCGCCCTGGCGGCGCTGCAGGGTGTCGTCGCCGATGGCCGAGGCGGTGCGCAGGCCTTCTTCCAGATCGCCGGCCTCGAGCGCCACCTGGCCGTTGGACACGGCCGAGGCGTTGCGGGCCCAGACGCCGGCGTAGCAGTCGGCCTGAAGCTCCAGGGCGACGGAGTAGCGGTTGGCCTCGGCCTGGCCCGAGGCGCGCTGCTGGGCCCGCTGGACCTGTTGCGAGGCGCCCGTCAGGGTCTGGACGTGGTGGCCGTATTCGTGGGCGATGACATAGGCGCGGGCGAAGTCGGCGGCCGAGGCGCCGAGCTGGCTTTCCATCTGCTGCCAGAACGACAGGTCGAGATACACGTGCCGGTCGGTGGGGCAGTAGAACGGACCCATGGCGGCCTGACCGAAGCCGCAGCCGGTCGGCGTGCCCCGTTCGTACAGGGTGACGGTGGGGGGCTGGTAGCCCTGCAGCTTCTGGCGCCAGACGTCGTCGACATTGGTCCCGATCACATCGACGAAGGCGCCGGCCTGGTCTGCGGGGCTGCCGCGGGCGCCCTGTTCCGCGCTGCCGACCCCGCCGAGCTGGCTGGTGATCTGCTGGGTGGTCTGCGGATCGATGCCGAAGACGAAATAACCGATCGCCGCCAGGACGATCGCCCCGATGCCGCCGCCGGCGATCCCGGCGCCGCCCATGCCCCGGCGATCATCGATATTGCCGCCGCGTCGTCCGCCCTGCCAGCGCATGATCCGCTCCCTTGTCCTGATTCAAGCCAAGCTGGAACGCGAGCGTCGGCGAAGGGATGCAGGCGCCCGTGCGCTCAGCGCGTGGGACGGTCCAGCCAGTCGTCGATCTCGCCGGCGCGGGACGCGGTCGTCTGGCGGCGGCGGGTGGCGGACTCCCGCAGCGCCCGCGCCTCTTCCGGCGAGCGCAGGACGCGGGTTCCCGGCTGTTCGGTAATGTCGGTGCGGCGGGCCGCCTCGATCTCCTGACGGCTCAAGCGGGTCTCGATCTGGAGCTGGCGCGCGAACGTCTCGCGCTGGTCGGCCTGGGCGCGCAGACGGTCGATCTCGTAGCGGTGCTGGTCGGCCTGGTAGCGATGAGGGTCGACGCCCGGCGAGAGGTACGGCGGCGCGATCTGCGCCTGAGCCGACGTGGCGACGGCCAAGGCGGTGGACAGGGCGGCGGCGGCGAGCAGGAGGCGAGCGACGGTCATGCCGACAAGATGGGTCCAAGGCCGCCGATCGCCAAGCGTGGCCGAACCTTCAGAGGTTCGCGGGCAGGGTCCAGACGCGGGTGCGCTTCACGGCGGAGTCCTCCAGTTCGCGGGTGGTCGGCACCTCGTATTCGGCCAGCAGGGTGAGTCCGGACTTCGGGAAATAGGTGCGCAGCGGGTCGCCGACGAGGACGCGCGTTCCGCGCTGCGCGGCGGTGGTCAGCCATGCCAGCACCCGCTCGGCCATGGCCTTTTCGTAGAAGACGTCGCCGGCGCAGAGGACGTCCACGTCCGGCGGCGGGGCGTCGAGCAGGTCGTCCGCCGTAAAGGCGAGGGTCACGTCGTTGGCCTTCGCATTGAGCGCGACGGCGGCTTCGCAGAAGGGGTCGATGTCGGCGCAGAGGGCGGAGGCGGCGCCGGCCTTCATCGCGGCGATGCCGACGAGGCCGGAGCCTGCGGCGAAGTCGAGCACGCGCTTGCCGGCGACCTCGCGCGGGTTGTCGAGCAGCCAGCGGGCGAGGCCCTGTCCGCCGGCCCAGGCGAAGGCCCAGAACGGCGGCGGCAGGCCCATCTCGCCGAGCTCCTCCTCGGTGAGGCGCCAGATGGGGGTGACCTCGTCGGCCAGCCACAGCGAAATTTCCGCCGCGTGAGGCACGTGCTGGAGACGGGTGTTGGCGAGGATGAAGGCGGCGGGGTCGGCGATGGGCATCTCCGCGCCTTACCCCCGCTGACGCCCTTGGGGCCAGCGGTTCAGCGGGCGGCGGTCCGTTCCGGCTCCAGAAAGCCAAGGCGGCGCAGTTCTGCGATCGAGGCGGCGGCGGAGGTGTGGGGAATGAAGACCCCGCCCTCCTTTTCCCACAGGTGGCGGAATTTGACGGTGTCGTCGACGAGCACGTCGCCTGGGTGGCAGTGCTCGCGCTTCAGGGCCGCAGAGGTGGTGATGACCTCGAGGCCGGGGAAATGGCAGGCCGCCCAGCGGCGCTTCTGCGGTTCGGCCCAGGCCCCGCGGGGAAGGCCGGTGAGGATGATCGGGTCGCGATGGCGGACGGCCTGGTACAGGTCCATGGCGTCGGGCATCAGCTCAAGGGTCTCGAAGAAGTCGGGCGTGGAGGCGAGGCGGGCCCAGAAGGCCGGCAGGCCGTGGCGCTGCTCGAACCGGCGCGGCGGCATGCCGAGCACCGCCGTCGCGCCCCTGTCGAAGTCGGCGAGCACGCCGTCGCAGTCCAGGTAGATGCGCGGCTGCGGCCGGGGCTGGCGCGGCATGCCGATCAGCGGGGGTGCGGCTTCGACGCGTCGCCCCCGGCTTCGTTCGGCCCATCGTCGACGCCGCCGCCGGCGCCGAACTCTCGGCCGGGCATGACGGAGTCGGCGGCAGGGTCGCCGGCGCGCCAGCCGCGTTCGTGCGATTCCCAGTTGGGCGGGAGGCGTTCCAGACCGCTGTCGCTGACCGGGTTGCGTCTCGGGCCGCGGATGACGTGTTCCTCCGGCGCGACGGCGTCCGCATCCGGCGAGGGTCGTCCGGGGTCCTTGCCCGCGGCCTGACTGCTGCGCCGCGGTTCGCGGACCTGGTCGGCGTGGCGGTCGCCGCCGTGGGAGCCGCGGTGGCGGTCCTCGCCGGGCGAGGGTCTGGATTCGGAATTGCCCATCGGATGCTCCATCTGCCCCCGTCCCCGGTCAACCGGACGGCGCGGCCGGAGTTCCCCCGGCGTCCACCGGCCTGCAGCGGTGGACGAGGAAGCGGTTCCAGCCCTTCTTCGTGCGGCTCTCGACGGCGAAGTTGAAACCGGGGCCCCCGTCCTCGGGCGGCCAGTAGATCATGCGGGCCAGGCCGGCGGGCATCCGGGCCTCGAACGCCACCGCCTGCGGGTGGACGTCGGAGCCGTCGGCAAGGCGGCCGACCGAACGTTTGCCGTCGCTGGTGAAGGAGAAGAAGGCGAGATCTCCGTCGTCCCCGGGGCCGAACATCGCGGTTTCGCGGTAGGCGCCGTTCGGCAGGTTCCAGACGGCGTCCAGGCGGACCCAGCCTTTGCCGTGCGGCTCGAATGTCCGGGTGCAGGTGAAGGTCACGCCGTTCATCTCCGCCTCCGTCGCCCAGGCGCCGAGCAGCGGCTTGAGGGGGCCGAGCAGACCCCGTCCCGTTTTCCAGCTCATGCCCCGGCCCCTCCGCTGGCGGTCTTCAGAACCTCGAGATAGCCGGTCGCCACCTCCATCCGCTCGCCCTGCGGCCTGGCGTGCACGGCCCGGTGCAGGGCCGGCAGCTTCCAGCAGGGGACGTGCATGAACAGGTGATGCTCGGCGTGGAAATTGACCCAGTAGGGCGCGATGAAGGCGCGCTCCCACCACGCGGCGCGGGTGGTGCGGGCGGCGCGGAAGGCGTCGTCGGCCGAGCCTTCGACGCAGGCGTGCTCGGCGATGTTGCGTAACCGGGTGACCATCGGGAACCAGGTGGCCAGCGGCAGCAGCCAGAGGGCGAAATAGGCCCACCAGACCCCGGCGAGACTCGCCGCCGCCAGCAGGGCGGCGTTGACGAGCAGGAAGGGGGCGACGCTGCGGCCGGTGACGACGGCGCCCTCGGCCAGGTCCTCGTCCCGCTGACTGGCGAAGGCCTTGAAGGCGAAGAGAACGCGCTGCTTGAAGAAGGTCTGGCCGGTCAGGTCGCGGATGATCTTGCGGCGCAGCGAGGCGCGGCTGACCGGGAAGGGTGCGGACAGGACCAGGTCCGGGTCCTCGGCCTGCTGGGCGTATTTGTGGTGGCTGAGGTGATAGGGCCGGTAGAGGGCCAGCGACGCGCCGATCGGGACGGCGCACAGCCAGTGGCCGAGGACCTCGTTCAGCCGGGCGTTCGGCGACAGGCCGCCGTGGGCCGCCTCGTGCATCAGGATGGCGAGGCCGAGCTGACGCGTGCCGATGATGGCGACGCACAGCGGGATCAGGATCGGCCAGAGCACGCCGACGATCGCCGCCAGCAGGATCACCCCCCAGCAGTGCAGGACCAGCAGCGGCCCGACCCAGGCGGCGCGCGTCTGGAACGGCGCCCACTCGTCGGGGGTGAACAGATCGGCCGGGCGGGCGCGGGGAGCGGCGGGCATGAGCCGGAGACTACGCCCGGCGCCGCCACACCGGAAGCGGAAGGGCGCAGCGGCCGCCGTGTCAGGCACGGCTGACCAAAAGTCAGGTTGACATGACATTTCGTCCGTGTCAGGTAAGCCTGACATCAAGTCAGGAACACATGTCATGCTCTTCCTCGGGAAATCGGACACCACAGCGGCGGGGCGACGTTACGTGACCCGCACCATGGCCTTCATGAGCGGCTATGTGGCGATCAACGTCGCGGCCATTCTGGGCGCCTTCGACGACATCGCCTCGCCCGTCGCGGCCTGGGGCCTGGCTGCGGCGGTGTCGGCCCCGGTGGTCGGCCAGCTGTGGGCCACGCTGAGCCTGATGCGCGACTCCGACGAGTTCGTCCGGGCGGTCACCGCCAAGATGTTCATCCTCGCCGCGGGCCTGGCCATGGCCCTGGCCACCCTGTGGGGCTTCGGCGAGAGCTACGCCGACGCGCCCCATATTCCGGCTTGGCTGATCTATCCGCTGTTCTGGGCCTGTTTCGGGCTGGTGGCGCCGTTCGTGAGGAACAGCCGGTGAAGAACAGGCTGAAGCTGCTCCGCGTCGAACGCGGCTGGACGCAGGGACAGCTGGGCGAGGCGCTGGGCGTGTCACGGCAGGCCGTGAACGCGCTGGAGACCGAGAAGCACGACCCGTCGCTGGACCTCGCCTTTCGCATCGCCGTGCTGTTCGCGCGGCCGGTGGAAGAGATTTTCGACAACCCCCACGCCTGAGCCCCGTCGGGCCAGGCTCACAAGGATCACGACCATGATGTTCATGTCCCGTCACGGCGGCGGCCGGGTGCTGCGTGTCTTCGCCATCGCCTCCGCCCTCGCCGTCATCGCCGGAGGGGCGGCCCTGGCCGTCCGCGCCGAAGCGGCCCCGATCCCCGCCGCGCAGACCGCCTTCGCCTCCGACCGGCTGTCGGTCGAGGTGGTCGGCAGCGGGCCCGACGTGATCCTGATCCCCGGCCTCGCCTCGTCGCGGGAGGTGTGGCGGAGCGAGGCGAGGCGGCTGGCGGCGACGCACCGGGTGCATCTGGTCCAGCTGGCCGGTTTCGCGGGCGAGCCGTGGACGCATGGCGACGGACCCTTCGTCGCGCCTGTGGTCGAGGAGCTGGCGCGGTATGTGCGGGAGGCGGGGTTGGAGCGGCCGGCGGTGATCGGCCATTCGATGGGCGGGCTGACCGGCGTGCTGCTGGCCCAGGCCCATCCGGACCTGGTGGGCCGGGTCATGAGCGTCGACAGCCTGCCGTTCTTCAGCGCCATGTTCGGGCCGCAGGTCACGGCCGAGGCCGCCCGGCCGTTCGCGGACCAGGCCGCGGCCGCCATCCTCGCCGCCGACGAGGCCGGTTTCCGCGCCCAGCAGGCGCAGACGGCGGTCGCCATGGCCCGCGACCCGGCCACGCGGGAGGCGATGGTCGAGTGGTCGATGGCCACGGACCGGCGCGCCATGGCGGCGGCGATCCGGGACGTGATGACCACCGACGCCCGGCCGGGACTGGCGGCGATGACGACGCCGGCGTGGGCCATCTACGCCTCCGACGCCGATGGCGGAGCGCCGGCGGCGGGAGCCGACGCCCTGTGGAGCCGCGAGTATGCGGCCCTGCCGGGGGTCAGGCTGACCCGCATCGATGGCGCGCGGCACTTCATCATGGCCGACCAGCCGGTCCGGTTCGCGGAACTCGTCGACCAGTTCCTCGCCGACTAGATGGTGACGGGGGCCGGGGCGGGGGTGACGTCCCCCGCCTTGACCAGATCGCCGCCGAACTCGCCGGCGTAGGCGGTGGCCAGAAGCGAGCGGAACACGGTGGCCGGGATGGCGAGCTCGTACGCGCCCTCGGCATAGGGCCCGGCCTGATAGGGGCCGATCAGGAAGGTCAGGCCGGCCGCCTTGCCCTGGACCGTGCCGGGGGCCAGCACGAAGGCGGTCGAGGCGATGTGCGGGCAGGCGAAGGGCTTGCTGTCGAAGGTGATCGAGGCGCCGTCGGGCACGCGGGCGCGCTTGGCCGTGTTGAGGGCCGAGCACAGGGCCTCGTCGAGCACGCTCAGGTCCGCGCCCTTGCGGAACAGGTCGGCCAGGCCGATCTGGCGCTTCAGCGCCTTGTCCCAGAGCACGCCGCTGGTCAGGGTGTTGGGGTGCGCCCCGCCGGTCTCGAACGAGACGCGCTTGAGACTGAACAGCTTGCCGGTCTCGGCGGCGGCCACGAAGGTCACGGTGTTGGTGTATTTCGGCTGGCCCGGATCGGCGCCGGCCTCGACCAGATCGCTCTGCGCGCCGTCGACGAACTGGCGCAGCTTGCGGACCTCCTCGGCGTAGAGGCGGGCGTGCAGGTCGGTCTGGGCCTTGATCGCCTCGGGCAGGACCAGGCGGACGTCGGCGTAGGGGGTCTTGTCCTCGAAGGTCATGGGCGCGGCGGCGTCGGCGGGGGTGACGGCGGCGTCGCGGCCGGCCGCGCCGCCGGGGGCCGCGGCCTCGTTGCGGTCGCGATTGCAGGCCGACAGGGCCGTGACGGCGACGGCGGTCAGGAGCAGCAGGCTCAGGGGGCGGGTCATGCGGGACTCCTTCACAGCGGAAACTGAACCGAACCGAGAATGATGGCCAGAAACAGGATGAGGCCGGCGTCGCGGTTGGACTTGAACAGGCGCAGGGCGAGGGCGGGGTCGTCGGGACGGACGTCTCGGGCCTGGCGGAACAGGTGGGCGGCCCACGGCAGCAGGGCGACGTAGAAGAGGGGGCCGAGGCCAGCGCTCAGGCCGGCGAGGACGGTCAGGAGGGCGGTGAGCCCGTAGAAGACGCCGACGCCGCGCTGGACCTTGGCGCCGAGGCGGCGGGCGGAGGATTTGACCCCGACCATGGCGTCGTCCTCGATGTCCTGAAGGGCGTAGATGGTGTCGTAGCCGAGGGTCCAGAACACGCCGCCGAGGTAGAGGAGGAGGGCGGGGAGGGCAGCGGTCCAAGTCAAAGAATGGCGCACCAGATCGCCATAGGGAGCGCCCGGAGGCGCGGCGGACTGGATTGTGTGAACAACGACGATCCCCATCATGCCCGCCGATGCCGCCGCGAAACCCATCAGCGCGCCCCAGTTGAAGGTCAGGCCGAGCCAGGCCTGGGGCCACCAGGTGATCCGCTTCATGAAGGGGTAGGCGGCGACGAGGGCGAGGGAGGCGACGCCGAGCAGGACCGCGGTCAGGTTCAGCGTCAGCAGGATCAGCAGGCTGACGAGGCTGCAGCCGACGATGAAGGCCCACGCCTGTTTCACCGAGATGCGGCCGGAGGGGAGGGGACGCAGGGCCGTGCGGGCGACCTTCGCGTCGATGTCGCGATCGACGATGTCGTTGAAGGCGCAGCCGGCGGCGCGCATCAGGCCGGCGCCGAGGGCGAAGCCGAGGAACAGCCAGGCGTGGTAGAGGTCGGGCGTCTCACGATACTGGCTGAGCGCCAGGGCGATGCCCTGCCAGCCGGGCAGGAGCAGCAGCCAGATGCCGATCGGCCGGTCGAAGCGGCCGAGCTTGAGCCACGGCTTGAGGCTCTCCGGCGCGCGGCGGTCCACCCAGTTCGATCCGGCGTCGGGCAGGGGGGCGGAAGTCATGGCGGCGGTTGTATGCGGTCCGGGAGTGGGGGGGAAGGCAGGGATCAGGCGGCAGGCAGCAGACAGCAGGCAGCAGGCAGCCGCCCAAGGTCCGGGCACGCGTCTTCGTCTTCCGGGGCGTCAGCCGCGAAAGGTGGGGAGGGCGCGGGGTCGCCGGGCCTCGCCCGGTGAGGGGTTGTGTTACCGTTTCGACGAGACAGACGCCCCGCGCGGCCGTTTTCCACGCACCCTACCGGCTGGCGGCCCGTTGGAGCCTTGCCGGAAACACGCCGGCGGCCTTGCGGACGCCGGCGCGGGAC
>Ga0196976_1000031_pt1 | contig 107783 bp, 91 predicted proteins | sample S3v_513CmetaG_FD_148644 | JGI IMG/M metagenome (GOLD analysis project Ga0196976, IMG submission 148644) | Soil microbial communities from Anza Borrego desert, Southern California, United States - S3+v_5-13C | ecosystem: Environmental > Terrestrial > Soil > Desert | place: USA: California...
TCGTCGACCGGCGCTGGAAGTAGAGGGCGAGGCGGACGGCCGGGTTCTTCTCCTCCGACGACACCTCCAGCTTCACGTCGACGTAGCGGTCGATGATGGCCTGGACGATGGCCGGTTCCTTCAGCGTGGCGCCCCCGGTCTCCTTGAAGGCAAGCGCGGTCGCCAGTTCCTTGAACTTGGTGTCGCTCATGCGGTTGGCGGTCGCCGCCGGGTCGCTGACGCCTTCGTTCAGCACCTTGCGGATCAGGCCGCGGGCGTAGATCTGGCTGCCCAGGTCGAACGCCTCCATGACGAAGCGGTAGAGCTTGTCGTCCTTAAGAAACTCTTCGGCGGTGGAGACCTTGCCGATGTTGGCCTGGAAGTACTCGATGTTGCGCTGCACGTCCGGGCGGGCGCGCATCGCGCCCTCGAACCGCTCGCGGTTGCGGGAGACCTGCCGGAAGTCCTGGAGCGTGCTCATGCCTCCATCTCCCCGTCCCGTGCGGGCGCTGCCGCACCTTCTTCGGCGCGCTGGGCGGGATCGACGTAGGTCGGCGGGATGCGCATGATGACCTCGCCCGTGTCGGTGTCCAGCACCTCGGTGACGAGCCGCTTGGTCTCGGGATTCAGCTTGACGCGGTAGGGGCGGATGGCATCGGGGCGTGCGCGGTCCGTGGCGGCCTCGCTCTTGCCCGCCTCCTCGACCACCTCGGTGGGCCTCCCGGTTTCGGCCTGGGCGGCGCGCAGCCGGTCGGCCTGGCGCTGGCGCGCTTCGGCGACCACGTCGGCCGCCGTGGGTGCACGGTCGCCGGTTACGCCGGTGATGCCGTTGACGGGGGCTGGCATGGCGTCATCCTCCCACCCGCGGTTCCGCTGCGCTGGTGGCCGGCATCCGTGTGCCGCCCAGCACCGTCTCCTCGTAGCTCATGACCGGCCGCAGGCAGGCGAGCGCCTTGTAGTAGTCGCGCTCGCTGACGTTCTGCATGGCCTGCATGATGCGGTCCTGCATGTCGGGGCGGACGAAGGCGGTGTAGAGCTTGGCCATCATACCGGCGATGACGGCGCCGTATTCCTCGGCCGCGCGCGGGTCGAGCAGCATGCTCTGGATCACGAAGTAGGCGCGCCGGACCGGCGTGTCCGCCTCCTCCTCCTGCATGATGTCGCTGCCGCGGATGATCTGGGCGAAGTTGCTGACGGTCAGCGTGTAACGGCGGTTCTCGTTCTGCACGACGCAGCCGTTGATGACCACCCGCTCGCACGGCTTGAGGCGGAGCTTAAGCGCCATGGACCACCTCCATCGCGGGCTGGGCCGGCACGGGCTGGGTGGTGCCCTGCAGCCCCTGCATGACGGCGCGGTTGATGTCGACCAGCAGGCCGACGCCGGCCTCGCCGCGCAGCACCATCTTCGTCTGCCGGTCGACCGAGAAGGACAGGGAGACCAGCCCGGCGCGCAGCGCCTCCGGCAGCGCGTTGCCCTCGTCCAGCAGGTCAGCGCGCAGCGTGTTCCAGAGTTCCAGATTGCGCCACAGCGCGTCCTTCAGTCCGGCGGACCGCCAGTCGGCGTCGCGATGCGCCTCCAGAGCGAGGGTGATGCGCAGGAAGACCCGGTACTCGATGCGGCGGGGGTCTTCGCACTCGGCGATCGTCTGCTGGTAGGCGGCGATGCTCATGGTCGCACCTTATCGATGGAATGTCCGTGACGTGGACTCGCGGGACGGCCGGCGGATGGACCGGCCGCCCCGCAAGGCCAGAAGTAAAAAGCCGGATGGGAGCAGAGTTCGAAGGGGATGGGCCGGCCCCCGTCGGGCGGACGCCGGCCCGGGTCCCTTAGCGGAACAGCGACAGGATGTTCTGCGGACCCTGGTTGGCGATCGACAGCGCCTGGATGGCGAGCTGCTGCTGGACCTGGAGGGCCTGCAGGCGGCTCGATTCCTCGTTCATGTCGGCGTCGACCAGGGCACCGATGCCCTTGTTCATCGAGTCGGTCAGCTTGGTGACGAAGTCGTTCTGCACCGACACGCGGTTCTCGATCGAACCGACCACCGCCGCCTTTCCGATGGCAACGTCCAGCATCTTGTTGATGGCGACCAGCGACTGCGACGAGTTGTTGACCACGTCCAGCTGCGTCAGCTCGGCGAGGCCGCCGAAGGCGTCGCTCTCCTTGCTGGTGACCCACAGGTTCTTCACCTGCGAGGTGTAGCTGGCGGCGTCGGTGAAGCCGCCGCCGGTGGTCATGATCAGCGTGCCGGTGCGCGCACCGGTGCCGAACGAGAACGTCGGCGACAGGGCCGTGGTCAGCGCGTCGATGACGGGCGCGGTGTAGCCGCCGGCCGAGGCCAGCGTGCCGTCGCCGGCCGCGCCGTCGTTGGCCACCGGCGCCGCACCCAGCACGGCGGTCTTGTCGGCCGCCAGCGGGATCTTGGAATCCAGCGCCGTGTAGACCGCGCTGGCCACCGCGTAGTTCAGGCGGTCGGTGATCTTCTTCTCGGTGTTGGCGCGGGTGTCGTCGTAGACGATGTCGGACAGGTCGACGTTGACCTCGATCGTCTGCGGGGCGACTTCCTGGCCGCTCGGCGTGATGACCTTTTCGGTGGTGAACGAGAAGGACAGCGTGCCGAGGCCGAGGTTCTGGCCCTGGATGTAGGTGGTGTTGACGTCGCCGACGTTGAACGCCATCGACGCCTTCTCGGCCTTGGTGGAGTCGATCTGCTGCTCGATCGTCGCCTTGCCCAGGACCGAGCGGACCTGCATGTCCTGGCGGTCGAAGGTGATGTAGCTGGGGTCGACGGTGTCGCCGTTGCGGCTCAGCGAGGCCAGGATCTGGACGTTCTTGTCCTTCGCCGTGCCGTCGTTGGAGTACGCGACCTGCAGCAGGTTGTCGCCGTTGAACGACGCGTCGGCGGCGGCACCCTTCACCAGCTTGACCAACTGGTCGATGTCGTTCTGGATGAGCGTTTTGTCGACGCCGTTGGTCTGGCCGGCGATGACGCGGGCCTTCAGTGTCTGCAGGTTTTCGACAATGTTCTTGGCGGCCACCGACGCGGTGTTGGTGGTGCCGGTGCCGAGTTCCAGCGACTCCTTGACCGCCTTGAAGCCGGCGACGTCGGCCTTCATGGTCGTCGCGATCGACCAGTAGGCGGCGTTGTCCTTGGCGTTGTTGACCTTGAGGCCGGTCGAGATGCGGTCCTGGGTGGTGTCCAGATCGCCCGTGACGCGGCGCAGGGTCTGCAGCGCGGTCATCGCCGACGCGTTCGTCATAATCGAGGCCATGGGGTATCTCCATTCGTGAGATGCAGGGCGCCTTTCTGACGCCGGGGCCGGTGGCGCGGGCCTTCCCGTTCGTATCCGCGGGCGCGCCATCGGCAATTCGACTGTGACCGACCCGGTTTAAACCTGGGTAAAAGGATTCAGGTAAAACCGAGCCCCAAGTCCTGCCTTGCCGAAATAAAGACTGCTTTTGAATAAATGGATTTTTAAGAAAAAGCCGCACCCGACGGCGGAGGGCGGCGTCGTGGTGCCGCCCGGAACGCGGCTGCTCAGCCGCCGACCGCCATCAGGCCGGTCTTCGCCAGCGCGCGCCCATACGAGGCGGGGGTGAAGCGCACCACGTTGCCGGACCGTCGGGTCCGGTCGGCGACGGCGTCGCGCGCGGCGGGCTGGGTTACGGCCGCTTCGTGCTCCGGCGGGGCCTCGAACTTATAGCCGCGGCCATAGACGGTCTCGATGTACTTGGCGCCACTCGTGGCGGTGGCGATCTTCTTGCGAAGTTTGCAGATGTACACGTCGATGACCTTGTCCAGCGGGTCGGTGCCGGTCAGGCCGTAGACCTCGTCGTAGATGTGTTCTTTCGACACGACGCGGCGGTGGTTGGCGGCCAGCACCGACAGGATGGCGTGTTCGCGCTGGCTGAGGCGCAGGCGCTCGCCGTCCACCTCCGGGTCGCGGCCGTCCAGGTACACGGTCAAACGGCCGACCTTGACCATGTTGGAGGTCATGCCGCGCGACCGGCGCCGCGTCGCCTCGATGCGGGCGCACACCTCGGCGCTGACCACCGGCTTCACCAGCACGTCGTCCGCCCCGGCGCGCAGCAGGTCCACGGTGGTGGCCGCACAGCGCCGCTCGATCAGGCAGAGGACGACGGTGGTCACGTGCAGGGCGCGCAGGGCCGCGACGCAGGCGGCCGGATCCGCCACGCCGCCCACGATGATCGCGTCGCAGGGCAGGGAATCCGCACCCTGGTCGCGCAGCGTGGCGTCCAGTTCATCCCATGCCATTCGATCGAACCTGATCTTGCCAAGGTCCAGCTGCCGGCCAAGGGCGGCAGCAATCAGGTCGTCCGGTTCGATCAGGACTGCGCGCATGGGATTCTCCACTTCCATCAGTGCTGCAAGGAAAGGTGGCAATTTTAGGTAATTGCCAAAACCCTTTCTTGTCACAGACTCAGAAAACCAATCCTCGGCCCCATCGTCAATCGAATAGCTTAGGACTGGCGGAGTAATCACAGCCAAACGTTAGGCCCCTTTTAAAATTCGTTAAACCGCTCACTTCCGCCCAGATTATTTCGACTTTCGAAGCATTTTCAGCCGGCGATGGAAGCAAACGGCGCCTTGATGCAAAGGAGTGTTCCCGCAGCATGCGATCCATTTGACGCGCCCGGTCCGCGGGCGGTGGGCGCGTTTGAACCGTGCTTTAACCAGACCGTGGTGGACTGGACGGCGCCTCAACGCCGGAGAGGATCCATGCTGCCGCGCACCCGTCCCACCCCGCTGCTGCGCACGCTTGCCGCCCTGGCCGGTGCCGTCCTCGCCGCCGGCTGCGCGACCGCCCCGTCCACGCCGGACTCCGACTACCGCCGGGCGCTGGAGGCAGCCATCTCCGCCGGGAAATGCGAGGGCCCCGCCGTACAGGCGATGTGGACCGCTTATCACCGCTGGTATTCGGTGGCGGCAAGCATGCCCAGCTACCACCGGGGATCGGAGGCCGACGCGCTGCTCCAGCAGGGGGAGATGTTCCACATCCTCGGCTGTCGGGACGTGGCGCGCGCCTCGTTCGACATGGTGCTGAAGCGCTTTCCCGGCCCGTCCTACACCCCCCAGCGCGAGGGGGCGACCCGCGCCCTCGCCGCCATCGACCCGCCGTTGCGCCTCAACCGCGATCCGGACTCCCACGACTTTCCACCGCCGCGCAAGACCTGGGGCCTGTGACGGCGCGCGCCAGCGCGACCGTGAGCGCCAGCCCGCCCGCCGCCGGCAGCACCCAGGCGTCCGGCGCCTCCATCGTCCACAGGGTGGCGCCGCCCACCGCGCACCACGCCAGCGGGAGGACGAACAGCTCCCACCGCACCCGCTGCGCCGCCAGCAGCACGCCCAGGGTCGCCACCGCCGTCGGGTCGGGCGCCAGCGCGAACAGTTCCACCTGCGCCCACGTGCGCCCCGCCAGCGGGCCGATCAGCGGCTGGACGGCCACGGCGAACAGCACGAACGCGATCCCCACCCACGGACGCTGCCCGAATCGGAGCCGGCCGCCCAACACGCCGATGGCCACGAGCAGCAGCGCCTGCCCGACGAAGGCCATCGCCATGTACTCCGCCGCCCAGTTGATGGTGGCGTAGCGCGTGTACAGGTAGCCCCACGCCACCCACAGCCAGCACACGGCCAGGATCGCCGCCGCCATCCGCCCGCCCCACGACACCCGCAGGACCGGCAGCGCGGCCAGCGCCCCGCCCAAGGCCAGCGCCGGAACCTGACCCGGCCAGACGGCGGCGTTGTAGAGTTCGAAGAGGCGGTAGTAGGTGCGCGGGGAGAAGAGCAGGAAGTCCGACAGGGCGTAGGTCCACCACTCGGACATCACAGCCCCGCGACGTGGGCGGCCATGCGGCGGCGCGCCGCCTCGTCCGGCACGCGTCCATAGGCGGCGCCCATGTTCTCGCGCACGTGCGCCACGCGGGTGGTCGCCGGGATGGCGCAGGTGACCGCCGGGTGCGAGACGATGAACTTCAAAAGGAACTGCGCCCAGTCGGCGCAATCGGCATCCGCCGCCCAGGCCGGCAGCGGGTGCTTCTTCAGACGGCGGATCAGCGGCCCCTCGCGGTACGGCCGGTTGGCGATGACGGCGATGCCGCGCTCGCGCGCCAGGGGCAGGATCCGCTCCTCCACCTCGCGGTCGAGGATGTTGTAGGTGACCTGCACGAAGTCGAGCGGCCGGCTGCGCATGATCTGTTCGAATTCGCGATGGCGCCGCCCTTCCGAGGTGGTGATGCCGACGTAGCGCACCCGCCCCGCCGCCTTCATGGCGAGCAGCGTGTCCAGGTGCTCTTCCCAGGCCAGCAGGTTGTGCACCTGCAGAAGGTCGAAGCGCGGCACGCCCCACAGCCGGCGCGACCGCTCGATCTGGTCCGGCCCGCGGGCACCGGGCGAGATCCACACCTTGTCGGCCGAGAACAGGACCGGCGGCGTGCCCAGCGTGCCAAGCCCGGCGCCGATCACCGCCTGCGCCGAACCGTACATGGGAGACGAATCGATCATCCGGCCGCCGGCTGCGAAGAACTGCTTCATGATTTCGGCACAGGCGGCGCGGGCCTCCGGGTCGTCGCCCACGTTGAAGGTGATCCAGCTGCCGAGCCCGACCGCCGGCACCGCCTCGCCGCTCGACGGGATCCGCTTGTCGACCAGGGCGCGGGATTGGGACCGGCCCGGCGCCGGGCGCAGGACCACGGCGGCGGCCATGGCGCCGATCAGGGTGCGGCGGTTCAGGCCCGGCGCGCCACGCATCGCCGGCCCTTACAACCCGTCGAGCTGCAATTGTGCCGGCGGTTCGGCCGGCAGCACCTTGGCTTCCAGTGCCTTCTTCACAGGCACCTTCTTCTCCGCCGGTCCCTTCTGCGATGATTTCGCTGCCTTCGGGCGGCGCGGGGCGATGCCGACGCCGCGCTTGGCACGGTCCACCGCCTTGTCGCGGGCCACGGCTTCGGGCGACTCTGGGTTCCCGTCCAGCCACTTGGCGCGCTTGATCACCTCGTTCACCCGGCCCTGGTTGACGCCCAGGTGGAAGGCGATCTCCTGCTGGGTCATGTTGGTGGTGCGGTGGAAGTACAGGATCTCCGCCGCCAGTTCCGGCGTCATCTTCCGCCCGGTCAGGCGCCGGGCCGGGCGGATGGTGCGGCTGGCGCGGTCGCGCTCGCGCAGCTTTTCCAGGATCTCCAGCGCGGCGGTGTTGCCCGCCGCCTTCAGCGCCTCCTCGAACTCCTTCAGGGTCGCCATCCGATCCTCCCGCCGACGGAGTGAACGATGCACAAGAAAACGATGCAGAAGAAAACGATGCAAAAGACATGGGGTTGCAGGCGGCCTTAGGGAATTCCCGTCCGGCAATTATTCGGCCGACCTCTCCCAATGGCCGGCTTGGCGTGCGCCGCCGCCGGCTTCATTGTGGAACGCCGATGATCCATTCAAACGGGAGAGAAGGATGCTGGAGTTGGTGATCGAGCAGCGCCGGAAGGACCTCGGCGGATTCGAGGTCGGCCGGGTGCTTCCCTTCGCGCGCCGGCGCATGGTCGGTCCCTTCGTCTTCTTCGACCACATGGGTCCCGTCGACTTCCAGCCCGGCCTGCCGCGCGAGGTGGACGTGCGCCCGCACCCGCACATCGGCCTGTCCACCATCACCTACCTGTTCGAGGGCGAGATCATGCACCGCGACAGCGTGGGCTCCGAACAGCCGATCCGGCCGGGCGAGGTGAACTGGATGACCGCCGGGCGCGGCATCACCCATTCCGAACGGTTCGAGCGCGCCCGGATGGAAGGCGGCCGGATGAACGGCATCCAGGCCTGGGTGGCCCTGCCTGGACGCGAGGAGGAGACCGACCCCGGCTTCATCCACTACGGCGTGGAGGACCTGCCGGTGATCGAGGACGGCGGCGCCTGGGGCCGGCTGGTGGCCGGGGAGGCGTTCGGCGTCCGCTCCCGCGTCAAGACGCACTCCCCCATGTTCTACGTGCACTGGGAGCTGGCCGAAGGGGCGCGGGTCGAACTGCCGGCCGACCATGCGGAGCGCGCGGCCTACGTCGTCTCCGGCACGGTGGAGGCGGAGGGGCAGAGCTTCGGCGAGGGGCGGATGCTGGTCTTCGCGGCCGGGCAGCCGGCCGTCCTCACCGCCCTGGCGCCGTCCATCGTCGTCGCCGTCGGCGGCGAGCCGCTGGGGCCGCGCTTCATCGAATGGAACTTCGTCTCCTCCTCCAAGGAGCGGATCGAGCAGGCCAAGGCCGACTGGCGCGCCGGCCGCATGAAGCTGCCGGACCTGGACAGCGGCGAGTTCATCCCCCTGCCCCCCGATCCGGCCGCACGGCCGAACCCAATGTCGTAGGGTCCGATGTCATAAGGCCGATGTCCTAGCGGAACCGGCGGACTTTTTTGCCGACGCCCCTGTCGGCTGCGGGCATACTCGTTCGTCCTGAGGCAAGACGAGGGACGCCCGCATGCTCTACGCCATCCTCTGCTACGATTCCGAAGACGTCGTCGGCTCCTGGAGCAAGGAGGAGGACGCCGCCGTCATGGCCAAGCTGGCCGTGGTGGAGGACAAGCTGAGCCACGAGGGCCGCCTGGGCCCCGTCGCACGCCTGCTGCCGACCACGGCGGCCACCACCATCCGCAAGGGGGCCGAGCCGCTGGTGCTGGACGGCCCCTTCGCCGAGACCAAGGAACAGCTGCTGGGCTTCTTCATCGTCGACTGCGCCGACCTGGACGAGGCCATCGACACCGCCAAGGATCTGGCGCGGGCCAGCAGCTCCGCCGGGTCCTATGAGATCCGGCCGCTGGCCGTCTTCAAGCCGGGGAGTGCGGCGCCATGACCGACATCGCCTGGATCGAGGCGGCGCTGACTGCGGCGCGTCCCCAGGCGATGGGCGCGCTGCTGCGCTATTTCCGCGACCTCGACACCGCCGAGGAGGCGTTCCAGGAGGCCTGCCTGCGCGCACTGGGCCACTGGCCGCGCAACGGCCCGCCGCGCGACCCGGCGGCGTGGCTGATCTTCGTCGGCCGCAACGCCGCACTGGACGCCGTGCGCCGCCACAGCCGGCACGAGGCGCTGCCGGACGAGGAGGCGCTGTCCGACCTGGACGACGCCGAGGCCGCGCTGGCCGAGCGCCTGGACGGCGAGCATTACCGCGACGACGTGCTGCGCCTGATGTTCATCTGCTGCCACCCCGACCTGCCGGCGACGCAGCAGGTGGCGCTGGCGCTGCGCATCGTCTGCGGCCTGACGGTGAAGCAGATCGCCCGCGCCTTCCTGGTGGGCGACAGCGCCATGGAGCAGCGCATCACCCGCGCCAAGGCCCGCGTCACCGCCGCCGCCGTGCCGTTCGAGGCGCCGGGTGCGGTGGAGCGGGCGGAGCGGCTGGCCGCCGTCGCCACCATGATCTACCTGATCTTCAACGAGGGCTATTCGGCCGGCCCCGACACCGGCGGTGCCCGTGCCCCGCTGTGCGACGAGGCGATCCGGCTGGCCCGCCTGCTGCTGCGCCTGTTCCCGGCCGAGCCGGAGATCATGGGGCTGGCCGCACTCATGCTCCTCCAGCACGCGCGCACGCCGGCGCGCTTCGATGCCGGCGGGTCCGCCGTGCTGCTGGAGGAACAGGACCGCACCCTGTGGGACCGGCGCATGATCGCCGAGGGGCTGGCGCTGATCGACAAGGCCGTGCGCCACCGACGGCGCGGCCCCTACCAGATCCAGGCCGCCATCGCGGCGCTCCACGCCCGCGCGGTGCGCGCCGAGGACACCGACTGGGCGCAGATCGACCGCCTCTACGCGGCACTGGAGACCGTGCAGCCCTCCCCCGTAGTCACGCTCAACCGCGCGGTGGCGGTGGCCAAGGTGCGGGGGCCGGCGGCGGCGCTGGACCTGATCGAACCGCTGGCGCCGCGCCTGTCCGGCTATTTCTACTTCCACGGGGCCAAGGGGGCGTTCCTGCTGCAACTCGGCCGCGCCGGGGAGGCGCGCGCCGCCTTCGACCGCGCCATCGCGCTGGCCCACACGGCGGCGGAGGCCGCGCACATCCGCCAGCACCTGGACCGCCTGATCGCCGATGCGTGCCCTAAGGACGTGCCCTAAGGATTAGCGCCGGAGAGTCGCTCCGCCGGCGCTATCCCCGAATGCGCGGTAGACCGCCCGGGGGGACGCAATTCTAATCGGACACCCCTGTTAAGCGCGGACGGGAGTGGAGAGGGACGATGCACGGCTGGAAAGACGCCTTTCAAATGATGTTCGCCCGCAAGGAGCTGCAGGGCATGTGGAGCCGCCTGCACAGCCTGAGCACGCGCGGGCTCGGCTACGGCAACTGGAACCCGGAGGCGAACGGGGAATTCCGCCTGCTCACCGCGTGCGCCAACCAGTGCGCGGCGGCCGGCGTGGACTTCGTCTTCTTCGACGTCGGCGCCAACGAGGGCGAGTTCGCGCGGCTGGTCCGCCGCCTGAGCCCGGACGCGCGGATCCACTGCTTCGAGCCGAACCCGCACACCTACGCCCGGCTGGCGTCGCGCTTCGACGGCGATTCGCGCGCCCGGGTGCACAACATCGGCCTGGGCGACAAGCAGGACCACATGGTCCTGTACGAACCGGCGCCGAGGCAGGGCAGCACCGTCGCCTCCTTCTACCCCGACGTCTTCCGCAACAGCGGCGATCTGGCCAAGCACGAGGTGGCGGTGGAGACGCTGGACGGTTTCGTGGCGGCGCAGGGGATCGACCGGATCACCTACCTGAAGCTGGACGTGGAGGGGTTCGAGGGCGCGGTGCTGCAGGGGGCCAAGGACACCATCGGCCGCGGCATGGTCGACCTGATCCACCTGGAGATGAACCACCACAACTGCATCGCCGGGCTGAACATCTACAAGCTGTCGGGCATGCTGGCTGACTATTCGATCTACAAGATCCTGCCCAACGGCCTCTACCCCATGGTCTCGCCGCAGAGCCCCTACCACGAGCGGATCGAATCCTACCGCTTGATCAACCTCGCCTGCATCCGCAACGCCTCGCCGTTGCACGCCGCGCTCGTCAAGGCGCATTGAGCGTTGCCGGCAGGCAGCCGAGGCCGGCCAGCGTGGCGCGGACGGCCTCGTCCAGCGGGGTGTGCGGCTCGGCGCCCAGGGCCTGCACGAGGCGGGCGTTGTCGAGCCGCACCGGCCGCGTCCACAGGTAGCGCACCTCCCGCAGCTCCCGGAAGAACGGCACGAAGGGGGAGGCCAGCGCCACCGCCCACCAGGGCAGGGCGCGCACCCTGGCGCGCGGGTTGCCGGCCGCCCGGCGGATCGCCTCCACCATCCGCGTGCCGTCGGCGTCCCAGTGGCCGTCCATGTGGAAGGTCGCGAAGGGGGCCAGCGTCTCCTCCCGCTCCACCAGCCGCACCATGGTCTCGGCCACGTCCGGCAGGTAGGCCCACTGGTGGCCGACGCCGCGCCGGCCCGGATAGCCGATGCCGGCGATCGCCCGGCCGGGCGTCACCATCCCCTGCGAGAACCAGCTGTTGCCCGCCTTCGGCCCGAAGTAGTCGCCGGCCCGCACGATCAGCACGCGCACACCGGTTTCCGCGGCGTCGCGCAGGCGGCGTTCCATGTCGCGCCGGATGGCGCCCTTGCGGGTGACGGGGTTCTGCGGCGCGGATTCATCGATCAGCGGGAACGCGTCGGGGCCGTAGTTGTAGAGCGTGCCCGGCAGCAGGATGCGCGCCCCGGACGCGCGCGCCGCGGCGATGGTGGCGTCCAGCATCGGCAGCACCAGCGTGCCCCAGTTCCGGTAGCCGGGCGGGTTCACCGCGTGCACGATGAGCGAGGCGCCGCGCGCGGCAGCCACGACGTCTTCGCCACGCATGGCGTCGCCCTGGATCCAGGTGAAGCCGTCCGTATCACCGGTCTTGGCGCCGATTTTGGCGGTGGCATTGCGGTGCAGGGCGCGCACCGTCCAGCCGCAGTCCCGCAGCCGCCGCGCCACCTCCCCGCCGATGCCGCCGGTGGCGCCGAGCACGAGGGCGATCCGATCCTGGGTCATGAAAAACTCTCCGTTCAGCGCTGTCGGCGCCACCATCGCGCGGCCCGGCACTGAACGGAATGGACGGAAGACGTGGGGTTACTATACAAGAATGTATGACACACCCCGACCCGAGCTGGGACCTCTACCGCACCTTCCTGGCCGTGCTGCGGGAGGGGTCGCTGTCCGGCGCCGCACGCTCCCTGGGCCTGACGCAGCCCACCGTCGGGCGCCACGTCGACGCGCTGGAGCAGGCCGTCGGCTTCCCGCTGTTCACCCGCTCCCAGCACGGCCTCGCCCCCACCCCGGCGGCCGGGGAGCTGCGCCCCTACGCCGAGGCGCTGGCGTCCACCACGGCGGCCCTGCTGCGCGCCGCGTCGGGCCAGCGCGGCGCCGTCAAGGGCGTGGTGCGGGTGAGCGCCAGCGAGATCATGGGCGTGGAGGTCCTGCCGCCGATCCTGGCGGAGCTGCGCGAGCGGCATCCGGGCCTGACCATCGAACTGGTGCTGTCCAACGCCGTCGAGGACCTGCTGCGGCGCGACGCCGACATCGCCGTGCGCATGGTGGAGCCGGCGCAGGCCGCCCTGGTGGCGCGGCGGCTGGGGTCCGTCACGCTGGGGATGCACGCGCACCGGCGCTACCTGGACCGGCACGGCGCGCCGGACAGCCTGGACGACCTCGCCCGGCACAGCGTGATCGGCTTCGACCGCGAGACGCCGGCCATCCGCGCGCTGCTGCGGCGGGTGCCGGGGATCGACCGCGGCCGCTTCGCGCTGCGCGCCGACAGCGACTTGGCGCAGCTGGCGGCGATCCGCGCCGGCTTCGGCATCGGCGTCTGCCAGGTGGCGCTGGCGCGGCGCGACCCCGACCTGGTCCGCGTGCTGCCCGACGGCTTCGAGCTGAAACTCGGCACGTGGCTGGCGATGCACGAGAACCTGCGCTCCACCCCGCGCTGCCGCGCCGTCTTCGACGCGCTGGCCCAGGGGCTGGAAGGGCACGTGGAGCGCTGAAAATTTTTTCGCGGCCGATGTCGGGCCACGTTCCCTCCCTTCGTCCTATGGGCACAACAACCCAGGGAGAGAACGCATGTCCTGCACCGCCGTCGCCGCCCCGACCGGAAACCGCGAGCTGGTCCTGACCCGCCTGATCGACGCCCCGCGCGAGAAGCTGTTCCGGGCCTGGACCGATCCGGAGCTGCTGAAGCAGTGGTTCGCGCCGCTGCCCTACACGACGCCGCACGCCGAACTGGACGTGCGTGCGGGCGGGACCACCACGATCACCATGCGCTCCCCCGACGGGCAGGACATGCCGCACAGCGGCGTCTACCTGGAGGTGGTGGAGAACGAGAAGCTGGTCTTCACCGATGCCTTCACCACCGCCTGGGAACCCTCGGGCAAGCCCTTCATGACCGGCATCATCACCTTCGAGGACGAGGGCGGCCGGACCCGCTACACCGCCCGCGTCCTGCACTGGACGGTCGAGGACTGCGAGGCGCACGAGAAGATGGGCTTCCACGAGGGCTGGGGGCAGTGCGCCGACCAGCTGGAGTCCCTGGTCAAGACCCTCCCATAGCCGTGGCGTGGTGGCGGAGGTGGTCGTCGATGAAGCTGGCGATGAAGAAGTAGCTGTGGTCGTAGCCCGGCTGCAGGCGCAGCTCCAGCGGGTGACCGGCCGCCGCCGCCGCCTTTTGCAGGTTTTCCGGGCGCAACTGCTGCTCCAGGAAGCCGTCGCGGTCGCCCTGGTCCACCAGGATCGGCAGGCGCTCCGGGGCGTTGGCGATGAGGGCGCAGGCGTCCCATTCCGTCCAGCGCTCCCGGTCGGGGCCGAGGAAGCGGGTGAACGCCTTCTCGCCCCACGGCACCGCCATCGGGTTGACGATCGGCGAGAAGGCGGAGACGGAGCGGTAGCGGCCGGGGTTGCGCAGCGCGCAGACCAGCGCCCCGTGCCCGCCCATGGAATGGCCGGCCACGCCGCGCCGGTCGGTGACCGGAAACTCCTTCTCCACCAGGGCCGGCAGCTCGTGCACCACGTAGTCGTGCATGCGGTAGTGCCGCGCCCACGGCGCCTCGGTCGCATTGACGTAGAAGCCCGCACCCAGGCCGAAGTCCCAGGCGCCGTCCGGGTCGCCCGGCACGCCCTCGCCGCGCGGGCTGGTGTCCGGGGCGACGATGGCGATGCCCAGTTCGGCCGCCGTGCGCATGGCGCCGGCCTTCTGCATGAAGTTCTCGTCCGTGCAGGTCAGGCCGGAGAGCCAGTAGAGCACCGGCACACGGCCTCCCCCCTCCGCCTGCGGCGGCAGGAAGACGGCGAAGGTCATGGCGCAGTCGACTTCCGCCGACAGGTGCCGGTAGCGCCGGTGCCAGCCGCCGAAGCACTTGTTCTCGGACACCAGCGTGATCGCGTCGGCCATCGCCGGTCTCCCTACTGGTTGTAGAGGATGACGGAGCGGATGCTCTTGCCCTCGTGCATCAGGTCGAAGGCGTGGTTGATGTCGTTCAGGCCCATGGTGTGGGTGATGAAGGTGTCCAGTTCGAACTCGCCGCGCATGTAGCGCTCCACATACTCCGGCAGCTCCGAACGGCCGCGCACGCCGCCGAAGGCGGAACCGCGCCAGACGCGCCCGGTGACCAGCTGGAAGGGCCGCGTGCTGATCTCCTCGCCCGCCCCGGCCACGCCGATGATGACGGATTCGCCCCAGCCCTTGTGACAGCATTCCAGCGCCGCGCGCATCACCTGCACGTTGCCGATGCATTCGAAGGAATAGTCGACGCCGCCGTCCGTCAGCTCGACCAGAACCTCCTGGATCGGGCGGTCGTAGTCCTTGGGGTTGATCACGTCGGTGGCGCCCAGCTGCTTCGCGATCTCGAACTTCGACGGGTTGATGTCGATGCCGATGATGCGCGACGCCTTGGCCATGACCGCGCCGATGATGGCCGACAGGCCGATGCCGCCCAGGCCGAAGACGGCGACCGTGGCACCCGGCTCCACCTTCGCCGTGTTCATCACGGCCCCCATGCCGGTGGTGACGCCGCAGCCCAGCAGGCAGACCTTTTCCAGCGGGGCGGCCTTGTTGATCTTCGCCACCGCGATCTCCGGCAACACCGTGTATTCGGAGAAGGTGGAGGTGCCCATGTAGTGGAAGATCGGCTGGCCCTTGCAGGTGAAGCGGGTCGTGCCGTCCGGCATCAGGCCCTTGCCCTGGGTGGCGCGGATGGCCTGGCACAGGTTGGTCTTGCCGGACAGGCAGAACTTGCACTTGCCGCATTCCGGCGTGTAGAGCGGGATGACGTGGTCGCCCACCTGCACGGAGGTGACGCCCGGCCCCACCTCCTCCACCACGCCGGCGCCCTCGTGGCCGAGGATGCTGGGGAAGACGCCTTCGGAATCCATGCCGGACAGGGTGTAGGCGTCGGTGTGGCACACACCGGTGGCGACGATGCGCACCAGCACCTCGCCCGCCTTCGGGGGCGCCACCTGGACCTCCTCGATCTCCAGCGGCCGCTTCGCTTCCCAGGCCACCGCCGCGCGCGACGTGATCATCCCTCTCCCTCCCGTCGTTCCATGTCGTTGGGGTCGTGTTCTTGCCAGACCGCCGAGCTTAACATCATACGCACGCCAACATCCCCGGAAAGATGGCGAGGATCCTCGCCGATTTGGCCTAAGCGGTCGGGGGACGGTTGGCGCCAGCCGGGGAAATGTTACCCAATGTTACCGGATGATACGGTTTGGGTGGGGGTGTCGCATCCGGCCATTCGCTTCATTTTCCGCAGCCCCTCGTTCCGATCTACCACCGTCACCATGGCGGTCGATAGGAAAATTGTCAATTCGAGAACGACACGGGCGGGGGCAAGCGCGCGGCGGGACCGTCACTCCGCCGGCGCCACCCCCATCCCGCCATGCGCCGGGGCCGCCGCCGTCCGCCCTGCGCCCACCAGATGGCGCAGCAGCACGTAGAACACCGGCGTCAGCACCAGACCGAACAGCGTCACGCCGATCATGCCGGAGAACACCGCCACGCCCATGGCGTGCCGCATCTCCGCCCCCGCACCCGTCGAGGTGACCAGCGGCACCACGCCCATGATGAAGGCGATGGACGTCATCAGGATGGGGCGCAGGCGCAGCCGGCTGGCCTCGATCGCCGCCTGCACGGCCGTGCGGCCGTGGTGCTCCAGTTCGCGCGCGAACTCGACGATCAGGATGGCGTTCTTGGCCGACAGGCCGACCAGCACCATGAAGCCGATCTGCGTGAAGATGTTGTTGTCCCCGCCGGTCAGCCACACGCCGGCCAACGCCGACATCAGGCTCATGGGCACGATCAGCAGGATGGCCAGCGGCAGCGTCAGGCTTTCGTACTGTGCCGCCAGCACCAGGAAGACCAGCAGCACGCTGATCGGGAAGACCCAGAGTGCCGCGTTGCCGGCCAGGATCTGCTGGTAGGTCAGGTCGGTCCATTCGAACTTCACGCCGCGCGGCAGCACGTCGGCCGCGATGCGCTCCGCCGCCGCCTCGGCCTGACCCGAGGAGAAGCCGGGGGCCGGGCCGCCGTTGATGTCGGCCGCGGTGTAGCCGTTGTAGCGCACGACCATCTCCGGCCCATAACTCGGGTGCACGGTGACGAGCGAGGACAGCGGCACCATGGCGCCCTGATCGTTGCGCGTCTTCAACAGGCCGATGTCGTCGGCCTGGGCGCGGAACGGCGCATCGGCCTGCACCCGCACTTGGTAGACGCGGCCGAAGGCATTGAAGTCGTTCACGTACAGCGAGCCCAGGTAGATCTGCATGGTGTCGAACACGTCGCCGATCGACACGCCCTGCTGCTTGGCCTTCACGCGGTCGAGGTCGACGTCGAGCTGCGGCACGTTGATCTGGTAGCTGGAGAAGGTCGGCCCCAGCTCCGGCGTCTGCGCGGCGCGCGCGGTGAAGGCAGCCACCGCCTGGCTCAACGCCTCGTAGCCGAGGTTGCCGCGATCCTCCAGCTGCATCTTGAAGCCGCCCAGCTGGCCCAGGCCCATCACCGGCGGCGGCGGGAAGATGGCGACGAACGCCTCCTTCAGACCGGCGTAGCGCTTCTGCAGGTCCATGGCGATGGCACCGGCCGACAGGCTGGGGTCGCCGCGCTCGGCGAACGGCTTCAGCGTGACGAAGACGATGCCGGCGCTGGAGCTGTTGGTGAAGCCGTTGACCGACAGCCCCGGGAAGGCCACCGCGCTCTGCACGCCGGGGCGCTTCAGCGCGATGTCGGTCATCTCGCGGATCACGGCTTCGGTGCGGTCCAGCGAGGCGCCGTTGGGCAGCTGGGCGAAGCTGATCAGGTACTCCTTGTCCTGCATCGGGATGAAGCCGGTGGGCACGGCGCGGCCCAGCATCACCGTGGCGCCCAGCAGCAGCGCGTAGACCGCCAGCATCGCCCCCTTGTGCCGCACCACCCCGCCCACGCCATGCCCGTAGGCGTCGGAGGAGCGCTGGAAGACGCGGTTGAACAGGCGGAAGAAGCCGCCGAACACGCGGTTCATGGCGCGCGTCAGCCAGTCCTGCGGCTGGTCGTGCCCGCGCAGCAGGATGGCGGCCAGGGCCGGCGACAGGGTCAGCGAGTTGAAGGCGGAGATGACGGTGGAGATCGCGATGGTCATCGCGAACTGGTTGTAGAACTGCCCCGACAGGCCGGACATGGCGGCCAGCGGGACGAAGACGGCGACCAGCGTCAGCGCGGTGGCGATGATGGGACCGCTCACCTCCTGCATGGCGCGGATGGTGGCGTCGCGCGCGGACAGGCCGGAGGCGATGTTGCGCTCCACGTTCTCGACCACGACGATGGCGTCGTCCACCACGATGCCGATGGCCAGCACCATGCCGAACAGCGACAGCGCGTTGATGGAATAGCCGAAGGCGTACATCAGCGAGAAGGTGCCGACGATGGACACCGGCACGGCCAGCAGCGGGATGATGGACGCCCGCCAGGTCTGCAGGAAGACGATCACCACCAGCACGACCAGCGCCACCGCTTCCAGCAGCGTGTGCACCACCGCCTCGATGCTTGAGCGGACGAACTGCGTGGGGTCGTAGACGATGGAGTAGTCGACGCCGTCCGGCATGTCGGCCTTCAGCTCCGCCATCAGCGCGCGCACCTCGTCGGAGATGGCGAGCGCGTTGGCGTCCGGCGTCTGGTTGATGCCCAGCGCCACCGCCGGCTTGTTGTCGAGCAGCGAGCGCAGGCCGTACTGGGCCGCCGCCAGCTCCACCCGCGCCACGTCGCGCAGGTGGGTGACGCCGCCGTCGGGGGCGGTCTTCAGGATGACGTCGCCGAACTCCTCGGCCGTCTTCAGCCGGCCACGGGCGTTGACGTTCAGCTGCAAGGGCACGTCCGGCGGGGAGGGGGAGGCGCCAATGACGCCGGCCGCCACCTGGACGTTCTGCTCGCGGATGGCGGCCACCACGTCGGTGGCCGTCAGGCCGCGCTGCGCCACCTTCTGCGGGTCGAGCCAGACGCGCATGGCGTAGTCGCCGGCCCCCCACACCTGCACCTCGCCCACACCGCCGATGCGGGACAGCCGGTCCTTGACGTTCAACAGCGCGTAGTTGCGCAGGTACGTCATGTCGTAGCGGTCGTCGGGGGAGAGCAGGTGCACGACCATGGTGAGCGTAGGCGAGCTTTTCACCGTGGTCACGCCCAGCCGCTGCACGTCGGCCGGCAGGCGCGGCATGGCCTGGGCCACGCGGTTCTGCACCAGCTGCTGCGCCTTGTCCGGGTCGGTGCCCAGGCGGAAGGTGACGGTCAGCGCCATGTTGCCGTCGCTGTTCGCCTGCGACTGCATGTACAGCATGTTCTCGACGCCGTTGATCTGCTCCTCCAGCGGGGAGGCGACCGTCTCGGCGATGACCTTGGGGTTGGCGCCGGGGAACTGGGCGCGCACGACGACGGAGGGGGGCACGACCTCCGGGTATTCGGAGATCGGCAGCCGGAACATCGCGATGGCCCCCGCCAGGAACAGGGCCACCGACAGCACGCCGGCAAAGATCGGGCGGTCGATGAAGAACTTGGAGATGTTCATGGTGGGGACCTTTTCTTAAATCCCTCTCCCGTCCCGGGAGAGGGGATTTGAGAATTACGGCACGGCCGCGGTCTGGGTCTTCTGGTTCCCCATGGCGACCATCTTCGGGCGCACCTGGGTGCCGGGGCGGGCGTGCTGGATGCCGTTGACGACGATGCGCTCGCCCCCCGTCAGGCCGGACGTCACGACGCGCAACCCGTCCTGCAAAGGCCCGAGCTTCACCGCCCGGTACTCCACCTTGTCCTCCGGCCCGACGACCAGGACGAACTTCTTGTCCTGGTCGGTGCCGACGGCGCGGTCGTCGACCAGCAGCGCGTCATACGACGTCGTACTGCCGACCTTGAGCCGCGCGTACAGGCCGGGGACCAGACGCCCCTCCGGGTTGTCGAAGCGGGCGCGCACGCGGATGGTGCCGGACACGCTGTCCAGGCGGTTGTCCACGTGCTCCACCACGCCCTCGCGCGGGTGGCCCTCCTCGTTGGCGAGGCCCAGGCGCACGGGGATGTCGGCGGCGTCCTTCACCGAGGCGATGTGGCGCAGGTACGTCTGCTCGTCCACGTCGAAGGCGGCGTAGATGGGGGTGACGGAGAGCAGGGTGGTCAGCGGCTCCGCCGCCGCACCGGCGGCGACCACGTTGCCCACCGTGCGCTCCGCCCGCGACACGCGGCCGGACACCGGGGCGGTCACCTGCGTGTGGCCGAGGTTGAGGCGGGCGATCTCCAGCGCGGCTTCCGCCGCCTGCAGGTTGGCGGCGGCTTCGCGGGCGGCGTTCTCCCGCTCGTCCATGGCGCTGCGGGAGATGGTGCTGTCCTTGATCAGGCGCCGTGCGCGCTCCAGGTCGGCGGCGGTGAAGCTGACGCGGGCGCGGGCGGCGGCGACCTGGGCTTCCGCCCGCGCCACCTCGGCCTGATAGGGGCGCGGGTCAATGGTGAACAGCGGGTCGCCTTGGCGAACCAGTGCGCCGTTGCGGAAGTGCACGGCGACGATGGTGCCGGGGACCTGCGGGCGAATCTCGACGCGGTCCACCGCCTCCAGCCGGCCGGAGTAGGACTGCCAGTCGGTCACCGGGCGGGCGAGGACGGGGGCGACGTCCACCTCAGCCACCATGGGGGCGGGGGCAGCCTTCTCGCTGGTCGTCTGGGCGTCGGCGGGGCTGCGCACGGTCATGAGGCCGGCGACGGCGGCGATGGACACACCGGCCGCCAGGAGAACTGCGAATCGTGCACGCGTTGCGGACATGGGTCTTCCTGCGGTTCGGAGGTGTGCGGGACGGGGAGCGCGGTCGCTCCCGCAGTGCAGCGCACAGCAATTTGTCCAAGCAGGGGGCTCGGATAAAGCGGCTGGCCCCGTGAACACAATTCAGCCGGGACGAACAATCGCCCCGTCCGAGCACGCTTCATTCATATCAGAGGGGATTACGGCAACGCGATTACCCGGCGGGTAACGGCGGGCATGAAAAGCGTCGGCTGTGCCGGACGTCAGGATCACAAAGCAACAAAGAGAACATAAGGGCACGAAGAGGCGCCGGCACAACCGTCGATACGCACCATGCCGAAACCGTCTTTGTGTGCTTGGTGACCTTCGTTGCTTCGTGAGAACCCCGACTTGGCACGGCGGCCCTTCCCGACAGGCTTCCGCCGTCACACGACGCAGTCGCACTCCGTGTCGCGTTCGCCGACCAGAACTGGCACGGGTGCCTTGGCCCCGGTGGTGGCGCAGTGGTCGTCGTCGATGTCCTCGCCCTGGAGCAGCGGGCAGCGCTCGAACAGCTCGGCCACCCAGTCGACGAACACGCGGACCTTGGGCGACAGGTGGCGGTTGTGCGGGTAGACGGCGGAGACGGGCATGCGCGGCGGACGCCATTGCGTCAGGATCTCGCGCAAGGCACCGCTGCGCAGGTGCGGCAGCACCATGAAACGGGCGGGCTGCAGCACGCCCAGCCCCTCCAGCCCGCAGGTGACGTAGGCGTCGGCGTCGTTGACCGCGACGGCGCCTTTCATCGCCACCTCGATCGTCTGGCCGTCGCGCTCGAAGCACAAGTTGAGGGCGCGGCCGGTGCGGCTGCCGAAGTAGTTCACCGCCACGTGGTGGTCCTGCAGCTCCTCGATGCTGGCGGGCTCGCCGTGCTTGGCGAGGTAGGCGGGGCTGGCGCAGGTGACCGGCTGCATGGCGCCGATGCGGCGCGCCACGAGGCTGGAATCCTCCAGCGCGCCGACACGGATGACGCAGTCCACCCCCTCCTGAATCAGGTCGATGGGCCGGTCGCTGAGGCCGATCATGATGTCGATGTCGGGATAGCGCTGGTGGAACTCGTGAATGGACGGGATGATCACCAGCCTCCCGATGGAGCCCGGCATGTCCACCCGCAGCCGCCCGCGCGGCGTGGTGCGCGCACTGGTGAAGGTCGATTCGATCTCCTCCAGTTCCGACAGGATGCGGTTGGCCCCTTCCAGGTAGGCCGCACCGTCCACCGTCAGGCTGAGCTTGCGCGTGGTGCGCTGGAGCAGGCGCACGCCCAGCGACGCCTCCAGGTTCTGGATCGTCGTGGTGACCGAGGCGCGGGGCAGGCCCAGCGTGTCCGCCGCCTTCGAGAAGCTGTTCGCCTCGACGACGCGGACGAAGACGCGCATGGCGTGCAGCTTGTCCATGGGATCCACCAGTCGGTCACGGTGTGCCTGCCGTCCCTTCTATCGGCAACCGTGGTGCTGCGCAATTCCGCCGGATGGAGAGGCGCACATTGTCGACGGTCAATTGTTGACAATTGTACGCTCGCTCCGCAGACTGTTTGGTACACGCACCAAACGAGCCCCCGGCCTCCCATGCGGACGACCATGCCCGACGCCCTCCCCTCCACCACGGCGCCCCCGGAGGGCGACGCGCTGCTTGCCGTCCGGGGCTTGGGCGTCAGCTTCCGCACCCGCATGGGCGAGACGCGGGTGACCCGCGACGTCAGCTTCGCCATCCGGCGCGGCGAGCGGGTCGGGGTGGTGGGCGAGACGGGGTGCGGCAAGTCGGTGACCGGCCTGTCGATCCTGCACCTGCTGCCGCCCGCCACCACGAGCATTGAGGGCAGCATCCTGTTCGACGGGCAGGACCTCGCCACGCTGCCGCCGCGCCGGCTGCGCGCCATCCGCGGGCGCGACATCGGCATGATCTTCCAGGAACCGATGAGCGCGCTGGACCCTGTCTTCACGGTAGGCGAGCAGATCGCCGAGACGCTGCGCGCCCACGAACCCGTCGGGCGGGCGGAGGCGCGGGCGCGGACGGTGGAGATGCTGGCCAAGGTCGGCATCCCGGCACCCGAGCGCCGCTACGACGAATACCCGCACCAGCTGTCCGGCGGCATGCGCCAGCGGGTGATGATCGCCATGGCGCTGATCTGCCGGCCCAAGCTGCTGATCGCGGACGAGCCGACGACGGCGCTGGACGTTACCGTGCAGGCGCAGATCATCGACCTGCTGCGGGACCTGAGCGAAAGCACCGGCACGGCGCTGCTGTTCATCACCCACGACCTGGGCGTGGTGGCCGAGACCTGCACGCGCATGATCACCATGTACGCCGGCGAGGTGGTGGAGGACGCGCCGGTGGACGACGTGCTGACGCGCCCGCGCCACCCCTACACCTCCGGCCTCATGCGATCCCTGCCGCGGCTGGCGGAACGGCGCCACGCGTTGCCCTCCATCCCCGGCCGGGTGCCGTCGCCGAACGCCATGCCGTCCGGCTGCCGCTTCCGCCAGCGCTGCGCCCATGCGGTGGCCGGCTGCGAGCAGGAACAGCCGATGCAGGCCGCCGGGCCGGACCGCCGCGTGCGCTGCTGGCGCCACGCCGACCTCGCCCTGCCGGGGGTGGTGCAATGACGCCGGTCCTGGGGGTCGACGACCTGCGCATCCGCTTCCCGACGAAGGACGGGGAGACGGTGAAGGCGGTGGACGGCGTTGCCTTCACCGTGCGGCCGGGCGAGACGTTCGGCATCATCGGCGAATCCGGGTCGGGCAAGACCACCATCGGCCGCGCGCTGGTCGGCCTCGTGCCCCCCACCACCGGCACCATCCGGCACGACGGACAGGATCTGCGGACGCTGGGTGCGCGGGAGCACCGGCGGCGGCGGCGCGACTACCAGATCGTCTTCCAGGACCCCAACGCGGCGCTGAACCCGCGCATGACGATCCTGCAGAGCCTGCTGGAGCCCCTGGAGATCGTCGGCGAGGGCGACGGGCGCACGCGCCGCGACCTCGCCATGGAGGCGCTGGAGCGTGCCGGGCTGGCGTCGGAGCTGGCGCTTCGCTACCCGCACCAGCTGTCGGGCGGGCAGAAGCAGCGCGCCAACATCGCCCGCGCGCTGACGTTGCGCCCGCGCCTGATCGTCTGCGACGAGGTGGTGGCGGCGCTGGACGTCTCCATCCGCGGCGACATCCTGAACCTGTTCGCCCGGCTGCAGCGCGAGCTGGGCCTGACGTACGTCTTCATCACGCACGACATCTCGGTGGTGGCGCACATCAGCGACCGGGTGGCGGTCATGTACCTCGGCCGCTACATGGAACTTGGCCCGGCCGAGGCGGTGACCGAGGCGCCGCTGCATCCCTACACGCAAGCGCTGCTGTCGGCGGAGCCGGTGCCCCTGCCCTCGCACCTGCGCGAGGACCGGCGCATTCGCCTGACCGGCGAGATCCCCAGCCCGATCGCCCCGCCGTCGGGCTGCCGCTTCCGCACCCGCTGCCCGCGCGCGACACCCCTGTGCGCCGAGCGCGAGCCGGAGTGGCGCGAGTTGGCGCCCGACCACTGGGTCGCCTGCCACTTCGCGGCGCCGGACGGGCGCTGACGACCAGGACACAAAAAACACGAAGGGAGGAAAGCATGAACCACGGTGACGAGTCCCGGCTGCCCGTCTTCGGCCGGCGCGACGTTCTCCAGCTTCTGTCCGGCACCGCGCTCGTCGGCCTCGCCGGCGGGCCGGCGTTCGCGCAGGGGGCGCCGGGCGGGGTGCTGCGGGTGGCGGCGAACGCCAACCCGTCCAGCCTGGACCCGGCGACCGGCGGTGCGGGGTCCGACCTCGTGTTCCTCTACACGCTGTACGACACGCTGGTGGAATGGGACTACGAGACGCTGAAGGCCAAGCCGGGGCTGGCGCAGTCCTGGGCCTTCCCCGATCCCACCACGATGGTGTTGACGCTGCGCGACGGCGTCACGTTCCACGACGGCACGCCGTGCGACGCGGAGGCCGTGCGCTTCAACCTGGAACGCGCGCGCAAGGACCCGCGCTCCAACATCAAGGCGGATCTGGTCAACGTCGCGGCGGTCGAGGTGTCGGGGCCGAACAGCGTCACGCTGCGCTTGAGCCAGCCGGACACGGCGCTGCCGCTGATCCTGTCCGACCGCGCGGGCATGATCGCGTCGCCCAAGGCGATCGAGGCGATGGGCAAGGACCACGACCGCAACCCCGTGGGCAGCGGCCCATGGGCCTTCGCCAGCTGGGCCGACGGCGAACGCATCACCGTCAAGCGCAACCCGCGCTACTGGAAATCCGGCCGGCCGCTGCTGGAGGGCATCGAGTTCCAGATCATCCCAGACGGGTCGACCAGCCTGCGCTCCGCCATCTCCGGCCAGACGGACGTGGCTTACCAGCTTTCCGAACGGCAGCGCCCGCTGATCGAGAAGTCGAAGGCGCTGACGCTGGTGTCCGGGCCGACGCTGTACGCCTTCCAGCTCTACATCAACTACGGCCGCAAGCCGCTGAACGACGTGCGGGTGCGCCAGGCGCTGAACCACGCCATCGACCGCAAGACCTTCGTGGAAGCCACCATGGCCGGCACCGGCGAGCCGGCGTACATGTGCCTGCCCAGCGCCCACTGGGCCTTCGACAAGGACGTTGCGACGCTCAGCGCCTACGACCCCGACAAGGCGAAGAAGCTGCTGGCCGAGGCCGGCTATGCCGACGGGCTCGATCTGGACCTGCGCGGCTACAACGACCAAGCGTCGGTGCAGCGGCAGGAGGTGCTGATGGAGATGTTCCGCAAGGTGGGCATCCGCGGCCGCTTCGTGAACGGCCCGATCGCCGAGGCGTCGGGGCGCTTCTTCGGCGCGGAGAAGCAGGGCGACCTCCTGCTGTCCGCCTGGACCGGCCGCCCGGACCCCAGCCAGGCCTACGCGCTGATGTTCCTGGAGGGCGCCTACTTCAATTCCGGCCGCGCCGCCCCGCCCGCCGGCTTCACCGAGGCGCTGGCGGAAAGCCGGCGCAGCAGCGACCTGGCGGAGCGCACGGCGGCGCTGGCCAAGGTGCAGCGCATCGTCATGGAGAACGTGCTGGCGATCCCGCTGGCCTTCCGCTTCGACATCATCGCCGCGTCGGGCAAGGTGCAGGGCTTCCGCTCCAACCTGCTCGGCAAGCCGAAGTTCGAGGACGTGTCGTTCAAGGCGTGAGCGGGAGCTACCCATGACCCGCCGCTCCCTCGCCATGCTGCCGCGCCGCCTGTTGCAGGCGGTGCCGGTGGTGTTCCTGGCGACCTTCCTGGTCTTCGGCCTCCTGAAGCTGTTGCCCGGCGACATCGCCGTGACGCTGGCCGGCGAGAACGCCACGGAAGCCCGCATCGCCGAGATCCGCAGCCTGTACGGCCTGGACCAGCCGTTCCTGGTGCAGTACGCGCAGTGGCTGTGGAACGCGCTGCACGGCGACCTCGCACGCTCGCTGCTGTCGGGCGAGAAGGTGGCCGAGACCATCGCGCGCTGCTACCCCAACACGCTGCTGATCGTCGGCCTCGCCATCGTCATTTCCGTGGTGGTGGCGGTGCCGCTGGGCATCCTGGCGGCGACGCGGCCGGGATCGCGCCTGGACGGGGCGGTCATGACGCTGGCGTCGGTGGGCGTGGCGCTGCCGAACTTCTGGCTGGCGATGCTGCTGGTGTCGCTGCTGGCGCTCGACCTCGGCCTGTTCCCGGCCACCGGCTTCGTGTCGCCGTTCCGTGATGTCGGGCAGGCGCTGTGGCACGCGGTGCTGCCCGCCCTGGCGCTGGCCGCCAGCGGCATCGCGGAGGTGGCGCGGCAGCTGCGCAGCGCGCTGGTCGAGGTGCTGTCGTCCCAGCACGTGCGCACGCTGGTCGCCAAGGGTCTGCGCCCGTCCAGCATCCTGTGGAAGCACGGGTTGCGCAACGTCGGCGTCACCATGCTGACGGTGGTCAGCCTGCTGGTGAACCGCACGCTGGCCGCCACCGTGGTGGTGGAGGCGGTGTTCGCCATCCCCGGCATGGGTGGCGCCATCGTCAACGCCGCCATCCAGCGCGACTTCCCCGTGGTGCAGGGCGTGGTGCTGGCGATGGTGGTGACGGTGATCATCGTGAACCTCGCCACCGACCTGCTCTACGGCGTGCTCGACCCGAGGATCAACCGCGCATGAGCGACGTGCTCTCCCTCCCCTCCCGCGCCCCGGTCCGCTACCGCGTGGTCGAATGGCTGCGGCGCGACCCGCGCGCGGCGCTCAGCGTCGCGGTGCTGGCCTGCGTGATCGCGGTGTCGGTGCTGGCCCCGTGGATCGCCCCCTACCCGCCCACCGCGCAGGACGTGCGCAACATGCTGGCGGAGCCGAGTGCCGCCCACTGGCTGGGCACCGACGACCTGGGCCGCGACGTGCTGAGCCGCCTGATCCACGGCGCCTCGGCCTCCGTCTACGCGGCGTTCCTGGCGGTGGGGGTGTCGATCGTCCTCGGCGTGCCCGTCGGGCTGCTGGCCGGGTTCAAGGGCGGCTGGGTGGACGACGTGATCAGCCGCGGCATCGACACGCTGCTGTCCTTCCCGGCCATCGTGCTGGCCATCGCCGTGACCGGCGCCATGGGCATCGGCCTGACCAACGCCATGATCTCCGTCGGGATCGTCTTCTCGCCGCAGCTGGCGCGGCTGGTGCGCGCCCGCACGCTGGTGGTCCGGCAGGAACTGTACGTGGACGCGGCGCGCTGCTTCGGCGCCTCCACATGGCGGATCCTGACCCGCCACGTGCTGCCCAACGCCGTCCAGCCGGTGATCGTGCAGGTGGCGCTGCTGCTCGCCACGGCATTGCTGGCCGAGGCGAGCCTCAGCTTCCTCGGCCTCGGCATCCAGCCGCCGGACGCCAGCTGGGGCGCCATGCTGGCGCGCGCGTACCTCTACATGGAGATCGCACCCGAGCAGATGGTGCCGCCGGGCCTTGCCATCCTGGTGACGGCGCTGGCCTTCAACACCCTGGGCGAATCCCTGCGGATGGCGCTCGACCCCACCCTGAAGGGGCGCTGACGCCCCAATCCGCCGACCAAGGAAGAACTCGATGACGAGCGAAGCGGAGTATCTGGCCCGCCTGCGCGACCTCCACCGCCGGTCCTGGCCCAAGGGCATGCCGACCGAGGTGCGTTACCCGCACGGCGAGCGGCCGTTGACCGACTATCTGCGCGCCTGGGCGCGGCAGCGGCCGGACAAGGCGGCGGTGGTCTACTACGGCGCCACCATGACCTATGCGGAGCTGGACGCGCTGAGCGACCGCTTCGCGGCCCTGCTGGCGGCGCACGGCGTCGGGCGCGGCGACCGGGTGGCGGTGTACCTGCCCAACTGCCCGCAGTTCCACGTCGCCTTCTACGGCATCCTGAAACTGGGCGCGGTGCACGTGCCGGTCAGCCCGCTGGCGAAGTCGGCCGAGCTGGAATACCAGCTGTCCGACGCCGGGGCGACCGCCGTCCTGGCGCTGGACCAGCTGATGCCGGAGGTGCGCGCGGTGGCGCCGGCCGTGGGCCTGCGCACCCTGTTCGTCACCAGCCTGGCGGAAGCGCTGCCGGAGGAGCCCTCCATCCCCGTGCCGGACGCGCTGCGCGCGCCGCGCGTGCCCTGCCCGGACGCGGTGGACCTGCTGCCGGCGCTGGCCGCCGTGGCGGAGATCCCCGGCCTGGAGCCGGGGCCGGGCCTGGACGACGTCGCCGTGCTGAACTACACCGGCGGCACCACCGGCCTGCCCAAGGGCTGCATCCACACCCAGCGCGACATGCTGCACACGGCGGCGGTCAACTGGTCGATCCCCATGCAGGCCGACCCCGACATCGTGACGCTGAGCTTCCTGCCGGAATTCTGGATCGCCGGGGAAAACGCGGCGCTGATCCTGCCGGTGTTCACCGGCTCCACCCTCGTCCTCATGACGCGCTGGGACCCGGTGGGCGTGCTGGCCGCCGTCGAGCGGCACAAGGTGACCAGCACCGTCCTGCCGGTGGACGGTGCCGTCGAGCTGATGGAGCACCCGCGCTTCCACGACTTCGACCTGGGCACGCTGACGCGGGTGCGGGTGGTGTCCTTCGTGAAGAAGCTGAACCTGGAGTACCGGCGGCGCTGGAAGGCGATGGCGGGCTCCACGCTCATGGAATCCGCCTGGGGCATGACGGAGACGCACACGTCCGACACCTTCACGGTGGGCATGCAGGACGACGATTTCGACCTGAAGAGCCAGCCGGTGTTCGTGGGCCTGCCGCTGCCGGGCACCGAACTGGCGATCCGCGACTTCGCCACCGGCGAACTGATGCCGCTGGGGGCGGAGGGGGAGATCTGCGTGCGCACGCCCTCGCTGTTCAAGGGCTACTGGAACCGCCCCGACGCCACGGCGCAGGCGGTGCGGGACGGATGGCTGCACACCGGCGACATCGGCGTGATCGACGAGGGCGGCTACCTCCACTACCTCGGCCGCCGCAAGGAGATGCTGAAGGTGAAGGGGATGAGCGTCTTCCCGGCGGAGATCGAGGCGCTGCTGGGCCAGCACCCGGACCTGCTGGGCTCCGGCGTCGTCGGGCGCCTTGACGCCGAGCGCGGGCAGGTGCCCGTGGCCTTCGTGCAGCCGAAACCGGAAGCGGCGGCGCGGCTGACCGCCGACGCCCTGGCCGCGTGGTGCCGGGAACGCATGGCCGGCTACAAGGTGCCGGAAATCCGCATCGTGGAGCGGCTGCCGATGACGGCGACCGGCAAGGTCCGCAAGGGCGATCTCGCCAAGGAAATCGACGCATGACTTCACCGTCCGCCACCCTGACGCAGCCCGCGACCGGTGCCGCGCACCGCCCGATCCGCGCGCTGCTGATCGCCAACCGCGGCGAGGTCGCCATCCGCATCGCCCGCGCGGCCGGCGAGATGGGCATACGCACCGTCGCCGTCCATTCCGACGAGGACGCGCTGTCGCTGCACGTGCGCAAGGCCGACGCCGCCCTGCCGCTGGGCCGCGCCCGCGCCGCCGCCTACCTGGACGGCGAGCGCATCGTGGCGCTGGCGCTGGAGGCCGGCTGCGACGCGGTGCACCCCGGTTACGGCTTCCTCAGCGAGAACGCGGACTTCGCCCGGCGCTGCGCGGAGGCGGGGCTGACCTTCGTCGGGCCGGCGCCGGAGGCGCTGGACCTGTTCGGCGACAAGGTGCGGGCCAAGGCGTTGGCGCAGCGTTGCGCCGTGCCGGTGCTGCCCGGCACCGCCGGGGCGACGACGCTGGAGGAGGCGCGCGCCTTCCTGGTCGCCCTCGGCGACGGCGGGGCGGTGATGGTGAAGGCGCTGTCCGGCGGCGGCGGGCGCGGCATGCGGCCGGTGCACCGGGCCGAAGACCTGGAAGGCGCCTTCGCCCGCTGCCAGTCGGAGGCGCGGGCGTCCTTCGGCAACGGCGACGTGTACGTGGAGCGGCTGATCCGCGACGCCCGCCACATCGAGGTGCAGGTGATCGGCGACGGCACCGGCGCCGTCACCGCCGTGGGCGAGCGGGAGTGCACGCTCCAGCGCCGCAACCAGAAGCTGGTCGAGATCGCGCCCAGCCCGTCCTTGGACGACGCCACCCGTCCCCGCCTTGTCGAGGCCGCGCTGCGCATGGCGGCGGAGGTGCGCTACGCCGGCCTGGGCACGTTCGAGTTCCTGGTGGACGCCGGAAGCAACGATTTCGCCTTCATCGAGGCGAACCCGCGCCTGCAGGTCGAGCACACGGTGACCGAGGAGGTGTACGGCATCGACCTCGTGCAGACGCAGATCGCCATCGCGGGCGGGCGGACGCTGGCCGAACTGGGGCTGCTTGAACCGAGGCGGCCGAACGGCTTCGCCATCCAGCTGCGCGTGAACATGGAGACCATGGACGCCGACGGGAACGCCGCGCCCTCGGCCGGCGGCACGCTGGGCGTGTTCGAGGCGCCGTCGGGGCCGGGCATCCGCGTGGACACCTTCGGCTACGCCGGCTACCGCACCGTGTCGTCCTTCGATTCCCTGCTGGCGAAGGTGATTGCGCATTCGCCCTCCCCCACCTACGCCGATGCCGTGCGGCGCGCTTACCGTGCGCTGTGCGAGTTCCGCGTCGAAGGGGTGGCGACCAACATCCCGTTCCTGCAGGCCCTGCTCTCCCACCCGGACGTCGCCGCCAATCGGGTCAACACACGCTTCGTCGAGGAGCGCATCGGCGAGTTGCTGGCGTCCGGCGGGCACCGCCAGCTGTACTTCGGCGAAACGGCCGCGGCAGCCGACGCTCCGGCGGCCATGGTCGCCGCACCGCCCGGCACGGTGCCGGTCCGGGCACCCATGCAGGCGACCGTGGTGGCGATCGACGTGGCCGACGGCGAACTGGTCCGGCCGCGCCAGCAGGTGGCGGTGCTGGAAGCCATGAAGATGGAGCACGTCGTCCTGGCCGAGGCCGGCGGCATCGTCCGCCGCGTGGCGGCCGCCCCCGGCGACACGCTGATGGCCGGCGGCGCCCTGGTCTTCATCGAACCCATGGAGGTCGAGGCGCTGGCGGAGGAGGATGCCGGCGCGCTGGACCCCGACCACATCCGCCCGGACCTCGCCGAGGTGCGCGCCCGCCATGCGATTGTCCAGGACGCCGCCCGGCCGGACGCCGTGGCGCGCCGCCGCCGCACCGGCCAGCGCACCGCGCGCGAGAACGTGGCCGACCTGTGCGACGACGGCAGCTTCAACGAATACGGGTCGCTGAGCATCGCCGCGCAGCGCCGCCGCCGCTCGCTGGAGCACCTGATCAAGGCGACGCCGGCCGACGGCGTCATCGCCGGCACGGGCACGGTCAACGCCGGCCGCTTCGGGCCGGACAGGGCGCGCTGCATGGTGGTGGCCTACGACTACACGGTGCTGGCCGGCACGCAGGGCCAGATGAACCACAAGAAGCAGGACCGCATGTTCCGCCTGGCCGCGGAACTGCGCATCCCCGTGGTCCTGTTCGCCGAGGGGGGCGGCGGCCGGCCGGGCGACACCGACCGGCTAGGCCTGACGGGCCTGGACAGCCGCACCTTTGCCGACTTCGCGGTGCTGAGCGGGCTGGTGCCGCTGGTGGGGGTGGTGTCCGGGCGCTGCTTCGCCGGCAACGCCGCGCTGCTGGGCTGCTGCGACGTCATCATCGCCACGGCGGACGCCACCATCGGTATGGGCGGCCCGGCGATGATCGAGGGCGGGGGCCTGGGCGTCTACAAGCCGGAGGAGGTGGGACCGGTCGCCATGCAGGCGCCCAACGGCGTCATCGACGTGGTGGTGGCCGACGAGGCGGAGGCGGTGCGCGTCGCCAAGCAGTACCTGAGCTACTTCCAGGGGCCGGTGGCGGACTGGTCCTGCGCCGACCAGCGCCGGCTGCGCCGCGCCATCCCGGAGAACCGCCTGCGCGCCTACGACGTCCACGCGCTGATCGAGACGCTGGCCGACGAGGGCTCGGTCCTGGAACTGCGCCGCCGCTTCGGCGTCGGCATCGTCACCGCGCTGGCGCGGATCGAGGGGCGGCCGGTCGGCATCATCGCCAACAACTCCCGCCACCTGGGCGGCGCCATCGACGCCGACGCCGCCGACAAGGCGTCGCGCTTCCTGCAGCTGTGCGACGCACACGACATCCCGATCCTGTCGCTGTGCGACACGCCCGGCTTCATGGTGGGGCCGGAGGCGGAGAAGACCGGGCTGGTCCGCCACGTCTGCCGCCTGTTCGTGACCGGCGCCAGCCTGAGCGTGCCGGTCTTCACCGTGGTGCTGCGCAAGGGCTACGGCCTGGGCGCCATGGCGATGGCGGGGGGCGGCTTCCACGCCTCCGTCTTCACCGTGGCGTGGCCGACGGGGGAGTTCGGCGGCATGGGGCTGGAGGGTGCCGTCAAGCTCGGCTACCGCAAGGAGCTGGAGGCCATCGCCGACCCGGCCGAGCGCAAGGCGCTGTACGACAAGCTGGTGGCGCAGTTCTACGAGAACGGCAAGGCGACCAGCATCGCGTCGGTGCTGGAGATCGACGAGGTGATCGATCCCGTCGACACGCGCCGCTGGATCACCGGCGGCCTGCGCTCCCTCCCCCCGCCCACGCCGCGCACCGGCAAGAAACGGCCGCTGGTGGATACGTGGTAGGGCGGCGGGCGTTGACAATTTCCGGGAAGGCACCGCAAATGCCGGGAGGTAGGACACACGGCCGCCATGCTCATGAATCGCAACGCCTTTCCCCCGGTCAGCGGCCTTCCCGACCAGGCGTCCCCGCCGGACAGGCCCGCGCGGGGGCGCGCACCGGCGCCGCGCACCATCCCCGAGCAGATCGCCGACGAGATCGGCGCGCTGATCATCGCCGGCGACTACAAGGTCGGCGACCGGCTGATCGAACAGGACCTCGCCACCCGCTTCGGCGTCAGCCGCGGGCCGGTGCGCGAATCCCTGCGCATCCTGGAGCGGCGGCGCATGGTCGACATGGTGCCGCGGCGCGGCGCCTACGTCCGGCCGCTGTCGCTGGAGACCTTCGTCGACCTGTTCAACGTCCGCATCGCGCTGATGAGCCTCGCCGTGCGCCTGATGGCGGCCGGGCCGGTGCCCAGCTATCTGGAGACGCTGCGCCGCCGTGTCGCCGAGATCGAGGCGATGGCGGCGGACGACGCCACCGACCCGCGCGTCTTCGCCCACGCGACCGCGCGCGCGGCCAAGACCATCGCGCACGGCTCGGCCAACGACCTGATCGTCTCGCTGCTGACCGACCTGACGAACCAGACGCTGTGGACGACGATCTGGACCAAGCCGGTGATCTACCGGACCCGCGCGGAGCGCGAGCAGTACGCCAAGGACATCCGCGCCATCCTCGGCCACATCGAGGCGGGCGAGGGGGTGGCGGCCGACAGCATCATCCGCCGCGCGCTGGAGGACGGCCGCGATGCCGCGCTGAAGGCGCTGATGGCCGGACGTACCGACACCGTCGACCCGCAGAAGCTGCTGCGCACGGCCTGAACAGTCGAGCCTGAACCGCCGACGTGACGGTCAATGGTCGGCGGTGTGGCCCCTGATGGCCGGGCGTCGATAGATGAACCAGTAGACCGCCCCCACCAGCACGGCGCCGCCGATCCAGTTGCCGAGCGTCACCGCCCCCAGGTTGACCAGGAAGTGGCCGGCGTCGATGGGCGGGACCGTCCGCCCCAGCTCATGCCAGAAGCTGTCCGGCGCGCCCCACTGGATGAGCAGCCCCAGCGGCACGAAGTACATGTTGGCGACACAGTGCTCGAACCCGGCGGCCACGAAGGCGCTGACCGGCAGCGTGATGGCCAGGATCTTGTCGGTGACGCTCCGCGCCCCCAGCGCCAGCCACACCGCCAGACAGACCAGAACGTTGCACAGGATGCCCAGGAAGAACGCCTGCCCCACCGGCAGCCCGCTCTTTGCGGTGGCGAAGTACAGGGCTGTCGCCCCCACCGCGCCGTGGCCGAAGGTGTACTGCCCGGACAGGAACACCAGCGCCGCCGTGCCGAGGGCACCGGCGAAGTTGCCCAGCCACACCAGCGTCCACACCCGCAGCATCTGCCGGAAGGTCAGCCGGCCGCTGGCCCAGGCCATGACCATCAGCGCGTCGCCGGTGAACAGCTGCGCCCCGCCGACGATGACCAGCACCAGCCCCAGCGAGAACACCAGCCCACCCAACAGGCGCGTGATGCCGTAGGGCATCATGCCCTCCGCCCCCGACATGGCGACCGTGGCGAACAGCCCGCCCAGCGCGATGAAGGCGCCGGCCAGCACGGCCAGGGCCAGCAGCGTCGGCGTGTCGTAATGCGCCTTCTTGACGCCGAGATCCTCGGCGGCGAGCGCGATGGCGTCGGGCAGACGGGCGTCCAGGGTGAAGGGCGCGTCCAGGTTCGGCAGTCGATGCGTGTCCATGATCCTCGGTCCTCTCATACCGGCGGCGCTTGATGGCCCCCATTGAGCACCGCCGGTCAAACCCGGCAGATCAATGCGATAGCATTGATTGAAAGGGTGATACGGACGACGCCTTCAGGCGCCGTCCGTATCACGCCGTACGCAGGCCGTGCAGGCCATGCGCCGTAAACACATGGCCTGCGTTTTCAACGCGTGCCCTCGATGCCTGGCATGGCCCTCATTGCTTGGCATGCGTTCATCGTGGCTGGTCCTTTTGCATCTTTGCATGGAAGTGGCGGGCGGCGCGCCTCGCGGAACAGGATCATCAGGCCGCTGGCGGTGACGATGCCGGCCCCGGCGACGACCGGCAGCCCCGGAACGTCGTCCCAGACCAACCAGCCGAACAGCGCCGCCCACAAAAGGCCGGCGTAGCTGAACGGGCTGACCACGGCGGCCGGCGCCTGGGCGTAGGCGCGGGTGATGAAGTACTGCGACCCGCCGCCCGCCAGACCCATCAGCGCCATCAGGCCGAAGCCCTCCCACGTCGGGGTGGTCCAGGCGAACGGCAGGGTCAGGCCGCTCAACACCGTCGCGATGGCAGTGAAGTAGAACACGGTGGTCACCGGCCGCTCCGTCCGGCCCAGTTGGCGCATGGCGATCTGGGCGAGCGCGTAGGCCACCGCCGCGGCCAGCGCCACCGGCGCGCCCGTGTCCAGCACCATGCCGCCCGGCTGGACCATCACCAGCACGCCCGCGAAGCCGACGGCGACGGCCCCCCAGCGGTAAGGGCCGACACGCTCGCCCAGCAGCGGCACCGAGAGTGCCGTGAGGAACAGCGGTGCGGAATAGGAGATCGCCACCGCGTCGGCGAGCGGCATCAGGTGATACGACCAGAACAGCAGCACCATCGACGTCAGACCGATCACCGCCCGCCAGAGGTGGCCGGGCAAGTGGTCGGTGCGCAGGGGCCGGCCACCGGCCGCCGCCAGCATCGCCACCGCCGGCAGCAGGGCGAAGAGGTTCCGGAAGAACGTCACCTCGTTCAGCGGATAGCTTTCGGCCAGAATCTTCGCCGCGGCGTTCCCGACCGCCATGAGGACCATGCCGGCCAGCATCGAGGCGATTCCCAGCCGGACGTTTTCCGTCAGGACGGGCTTCGGCGGGGAGTCGAGGGGGATGGGCATGGCTTCGGCCGCCGGAACGCTCAGTGGCCGCGCACGACGGAAAGGCGCCGCTCGACCACGGCGAAAGCCGCCAGGACCACGGCGAGCAGGGCCATGACCTGCACGACCAGCGCGCCGGCCGAAAGGCCGAAGCCGGCGGTGGTGAGCAGGCTGGCGAAGATGGCGCAACCGCTCAGCGCGTTGATCGTCCCGCGCCGCGTCGTCGCCGCGCGGGGAAGCTGCCGCAGCGCCAGCACGAAGCAGGCCAGGCCGGTCAGGTACAGAACGGCGTTCAGGGTTTCCATGGCACCCATGCTCCTGGTGATCGGTGCGCCGGGCCCCCGGAAGGGGAAGCGGGAGCAAGAACCCCTCCCGGGCGGTCCGGACGCCCTTCCGCTACGCCGCCCGAACGATGTCGGGGGCGATGCGGGAGGTCTTGGAAAGAAGGTCCAGCGTGTGGCTGGCGATCATCCGCTCCTCGTCGGTGGGGATGACGAACACGGGGATGCGGCTGCCGGCGGCGGAGACCCGCGTCGCCTTGGCCCGGTTCGCAGCGGCGTCCAGCGCCACGCCGAGCCACGCCAGCTTCTCCGCCACGCGGGCGCGCACGGGGGCCGAGTGCTCGCCGATGCCGGCGGTGAACACCAGCGCGTCCAGCCCGCCCATGGAGGCCGCCAGCGCCGCCGCCTGCTTGGCCACACCGTGGCAGAACAGCTCCACCGCCTCGGCCGCGCGGGGATCGTCGGAGTCCAGCAGGGCCCGCATGTCGTTGGACAGGCCCGACACGCCCAGCAGGCCGGACTTGTGGTACAGCAGCTTCTCCAGCTCGTCGGCGCCGTAGCCCTTCTCGCGCATCAGGTAGATCAGGACGCCGGGGTCCAGCACGCCGGGGCGCGTGCCCATCGGCACGCCGTCCAGCGCGGTGAAGCCCATGCTGGTGTCCTGGCTGCGGCCGGCGCGCATGGCGCACAGGCTGGACCCGTTGCCCAGATGGCAGACGACGACGCGCGCGTCGTGCAGCGCCGGCTCGATCTCCGGCAGGCGGCGGGCGATGTACTCGTAAGACAGGCCGTGGAAGCCATAGCGCCGCACCCCCTCCGCCGTCAGCTCGCGCGGGATGGCGAAGGTCTGTGCCTGCCAGGGCTGCGTCTGGTGGAAGGCGGTGTCGAAGCAGGCCACCTGCGGCAACTCCGGGTACGCCTCGGCCAGCGCGCGGATGGCGGCGAGGTTGTGCGGCTGGTGCAGCGGCGCCAGCGGCACCAGCGCCTCCAGCTCCGTCAGCACGGCCGGCGTCAGGGCCACCGGGGCGGCGAAGAGGGTGCCGCCGTGCACCACCCGGTGTCCGGCGGCCACCAGCTTCGCCCCGTCCAGGCGCGCCGCGATCCAGTTCAGCAGGAAGCCGAGCATGGCCGCGCGTTCACCGTGCCCGGTGCGGGCGAGGTTTTCCTTGGCGAGCGGGCGCCGGGCGGCGTCCTTGGCCTCGAACAGCGGCTCGGTGCCGATGCCGGAGATCTGGCCGGTGATGACCGCCTCCAGGTCGGCCTTGCCGGCCCCCTGGAAGACGGAGAACTTCAGGCTCGACGAGCCGGCGTTGACGACGAGGCAGGCGTTGCGGTTCGGCATGGCGGCTCTCCTCACTCGGCGGCCAGGGCGAGCGCCGGGGCGCGGCGCGAAGCGGCGACCAGGGACGCCACGGCGCAGCTGGCGAGGCGGGTGCGCACGTTGTCGGCGCGGCTGGTCAGGATGATCGGCACGCGCGCCCCCAGCACGATGCCGGCGGCGTCCGCGTTGGCCAGGAAGGACAGCTGCTTGGCCAGCATGTTGCCGGCCTCCAGGTCGGGCACCAGCAGGATGTCCGGCCGGCCGGCCACCTCCGACACGATGCCCTTGGTGCGCGCGGCTTCCACCGAGATGGCGTTGTCGAAGGCCAGGGGGCCGTCCAGGATGCCGCCGGTGATCTGCCCGCGGTCGGCCATCTTGCACAGCGCCGCCGCCTCCAGCGTGGTGGCGATCTTCGGATTCAGCGTCTCCACCGCCGACAGGATGGCGACGCGCGGCGTCTCCACGCCCAGCACCTTGGCGAGGTCGATGGCGTTCTGGACGATGTGCACCTTGTCTTCCAGCGTCGGCGCGATGTTGATCGCGGCGTCGGTGATCAGCAGGGCCCGCGGGTACGTCGGCACGTTCATCACGAAGACGTGGCTGAGCCGGCGGCCGGTGCGCAGGCCGGTGTCCTTGCGGACCACCTCGCTCATCAGCTCGTCCGTGTGCAGCGAGCCCTTCATCACCGCTTCGGCCCTGCCGGCGCGGGCCAGCGCCACGGCGGCCTGGGCGGCGGCGTGGCTGTGCTCGACGTCGACGATGTGGTAGGGCGTGATGTCCAGGCCATGGGCCGACGCAAGGGCACGGATCTTGGCCTCCGGGCCGACCAGGATGGGGTCGATCAACCCAGCCTCGGCGGCTTCGACGGCACCCTTCAGCGAGCTTTCGTCGCACGGGTGCGCCACGGCGGTGGGCACCGGCGGCAGGGCGTCGCAGCGGTGCAGCAGGGCGTCGTGCTTGTCGTGGCGGATCATCTGCACCTGCGGCAGTTCGTGCGCGGCGTGGCGGACCTTGCGGGTGGGGGCGATGACCTGGGCGGTGCCGGTGGTGACCACCTCGCCGTCCTGGTTGACGCACACGCAGTCGAAGACGACGAGGTTCCTGTCGGCCCGCTTCTCCGTGACGGTCACGGTGGCGGTGACGACGTCGCCGAGCGCCACGGGGCGGCGGAACTGCAGGTCCTGCCCGACATAGAGGGTGCCGGCGCCGGGCAGGTGGGTGCCCAGCACGCCGGAAATCAGCGACCCGGACCACATGCCGTGGCCGATGACCTTGTGGAAGCGGCTGTCGGCGGCGAACTTGGCGTCGAGGTGGGCGGGGTTGATATTGCCCGACACCATGGCGAACAGCTCGACGTCCATCAGGGTGAGCTGGCGCGCCATGCTCGCCGTCTGGCCGACACGGATCTCGTCGAAGGGGACGTTCTCGATGGCCGCCGCGTGGGTGCCGTTGTTGGCTTCACCAAGGACGTGCATGGGTTCGGTACTCCGATTGCGGAAAGTGAAGGCGCTGTCCCCGTCGGGGTGCGCATGCGGGGTGCACGGCGGCGCGTGTTCGGCCCAGCTTATGCGGACCGCGACATGAGTGGGGCGCGTCGGCCGGGAGCGGCGGTATGCGGTTGCGAGCGGCTGTCTGGGGGGCATGAGCGGCGGGCGGCGGTATCGCGCGCACCGTTCCGAAAGGCGATGATGGTGTCCATTGCAGGACGCTCCAGGGAAGGAACAGGACGGGGCGGCGTGGTCCGCCGGGCCGGCGCATCGCATCCGCGCCGGGCGTCGGCGGGTTATGACAGCGCTATCATATGCCGGCTTGTACCGGGGGAGTTGGTACTGCCGGACAGCGCTGCTTGAACCCGCCTGCCACCCATGCGCGGGGCGGCCGCCCCGCTCAGGGATACTAGTATATTAGTCACTTGGACACTACACCGCCCGACGCTCCCTGTCGATGATATCGCGGTGCGGCATTCTGGCGCAAAGGCCCGTCGGAAACGCCGCCCGGTCGGGATGCCGCGTCAGTCGCCCACCTCGTCCAGCACCTGTTCGGCTTGTTCGGGGACCACGCGCCGGGTGGGGCGTTCGACCCAGGCGATGCGCAGGATGTTGGTGTTGCCGGGCATGCCGAACGGCACGCCGGCGGTGATCACCAGCCGTTGCCCGTCCCCGGCCAGACCGTCGGCGTAGGCGATGCGCGTGGCCTTCTGCACCATCTCGGCAAAGGTTTCGATGTCCCTCGTGTGCACCGCGTGCACGCCGTAGGCCATCTGCAAGCGCCGCGCCGTCTCCATGCGCGAGGTCAGGCAGAGGATCGGCACCTCCGGCCGCTCGCGCGCGGCGCGCAGCGTCGTCGAGCCGGAGGTGGTGTAGGTCACGATGGCCGCCGCCTGCACCGTGTGCGCCACTTGGCTGGCCGCCGCGGTGATGGCGTCGGCCGAGGTCTGCTCCGGATCCGGGTGCTGGGCGTCCATGATGGTGCGGTACAGCGGGTCCTGCTCCACCCGGCGCGCGATGCGGTCCATGATCGACACCGCCTCGATCGGGTAGGCGCCCGAGGCCGTTTCGGCCGACAGCATCACCGCGTCCGCCCCGTCGAACACCGCAGTGGCGACGTCCGACGCCTCGGCCCGCGTCGGCGCCGGGGCGGCGATCATGGATTCCAGCATCTGCGTGGCGACGATCACCGGCCTGCCGGCCAGGCGCGCCTCGCGCACGATGCGCTTCTGCAAGGACGGCACGTCTTCCGGCGGCATCTCCACGCCCAGGTCGCCGCGCGCCACCATGACGCCGTCCGACAGCTCGACGATGCGTTCCAGGTGCTGGATGGCCTGCGGCTTCTCCAGTTTGGACAGCAGGGCGGCGCGCCCGGCGATCAGCCGGCGCGCCTCGGCCACGTCGTCCGGCCGCTGCACGAACGACAGCGCCACCCAGTCCACGCCCAGGTCCAGCGCGAAGTCCAGGTCGGCGCGGTCCTTGGCCGTCAGCGGCGACAGCGGCAGCACCACGCCCGGCACGTTGACGCCCTTGCGGTCGGACAGCCGGGTGCCCGAGACCACCACCGTGTCGGCGTGGCCGGGACCGCAGGACACCACGCGCAAGCGGACCTTGCCGTCGTCCAGCAGCAACTCGGCCTCCGGCTCCAGGGCCGCGAAGATCTCCGGGTGCGGCATGCCCACGCGCGTCGCGTCGCCGGGTTCCCCGGAAAGGTCGAGGCGGAAGCTCTGGCCGGCGCTCAGCGTGACGGGGCCGTCGGCGAAGGTGCCCAGGCGCAGCTTGGGACCCTGAAGGTCGGCCATGATGGCGATGGGGCGCCCGGTGTCGCGCTCCACGTCGCGGATCGCCTGAACGCGCGCGCCGTGGTCGTCGTGGCTGCCGTGGCTGAAGTTCAGGCGGAAGACGTCGACGCCCGTCTCGACGAGCTGGCGGATCAGCGCGGGCGTCGAGCTGGATGGGCCCAGCGTGGCGACGATCCGGGTCTTGCGCTGGCGGGGCGGGATGCTGGTGCGCGGGGGCATGACCGGTCACTCCGGAAGGAATTCGGGAAAGGACGGGCCGCAGCGAAGACGCCACGGCCCGGAGTGCGCGACGGCGGACCCGCGGGGGTGAAGCCCACCATCACCAGGAGAGCGAAGCCGGCGGCGTGCGGCGGCCGGCGGTACGGGCCGCGCACGGCAGGACGGGATGCTCTCCCGTCCTCCGGCGGAATTCAGCGGCGGACGCGGTGCCGCCGGACGCATTTGATAGCGCTGTCACGAAGCGGTGAAAAGTACCTTTTTGCCGCACCGCACACCACCACGGTCCGTGCTGTCATGCGCAGGAAGCGGAGCAGTGCCACGGTTGTCCCGGAAGACGGTGGAACGGGCCGCCCGGCGGCACTATGATGGCGATGCGTCTCCCCGCCCTCCCGCAAGCTTCCGGTGCTGCCGTGTCCAGCTCCTCCCCCGTGCCGCCCAAGAAGGCGGCCCGCAAGGACCCGCCGCCCAAGCCCCGCGAGGGTGCGCGCACGTCCAGCCGCTCGTCCGGCAGCGTGACGCTGGAGGACGTTGCCAAGCTGGCCGGCGTCGCCCCGATCACCGTCTCGCGCGTGCTCAACCGGCCGGAGCTGGTGACGCAGGAGACGCTGGAACACGTGCGGAGCGTCATCGCGCGCACCGGCTACGTGCCGAACCTGCTGGCCGGGGGCTTGGCGTCGAAGCGCAGCAGGCTGGTGGCCGCCATCGTGCCGACCATCGGCGATTCCGTCTTCGCCGAGGCGGTGGAGGCCCTGACCGACCGCCTGGACGAGGCCGGCTACAAGGTGCTGCTCGGTCTGTCCGGCTACCCGGCAACGCGCGAGGACGACCTGATCGCCGCCGTGCTCAGCCGCCGACCCGACGCCATCTTCCTGACCGGCATCACCCACTCGGCCGAGACGCGGCAGCGGCTGCTGGCCTCCAGGGTTCCGGTGGTGGAAACCTGGGACATGACGCCGACGCCGCTGGACATGCTGGTCGGCTTCTCGCACGAGAAGGTCGGCCGGGCCGTGGGCGAATACCTTTGCAAAAAGGGCTACCGGCGCTTCGGGCTGGTGTGGGCGGGCGGCGAGCGCGCCGCCGTGCGCCGCAAGGGCCTCGCGGCGGCGCTGGCCGAACACGGCGTCGCCGACCTGCCGGCCGCCGTCGTCCAGGCCCCCGGCAACCTGAAGATCGGCCGCGAGGGCCTGACGCAGCTCCTGGAGTCCGGGCCGTGCCCGGAGGTGGTCGTCTGCAGCTCCGACGCGCTGGCGCACGGCGTGCTGACCGAGGCGAAGGCGCGCGGCCTGACGATCCCCGGCGATCTGGCGGTCATGGGCTTCGGCGACCTGGAGTTCGCGCCCTACACCTACCCCGCCCTGTCCACCGTGCGCATCGACCGCCGGGGCATCGGCCTGCGCGCCGCCGAAGCCATGCTGGCACGCTTCGACGGCAAGCCGGTGGAGAGCGTCGTCGACATCGGCTTCGAGGTGATCGAGCGGGAGAGCACCTGAGCGGCTTCGGGACGCGAGCGGGAAAGCCCCGCCCGATGCCGCGCCCTGCCGGGGCGCCGTTCAGCCCGGAACGGGGGCGGCGTGTTCCGGGTCGCCGTCGGTCAGGAAGTCCCACATGCGCTCGAAGATCCGCCCGGCCTCGGTGGCGCGCTCGGCGGCTTCCTCCAGCGACAGCTCGGCCCCGCGCAGGCCGGTCTTCAGCACCTCCAGCTCCACGCGGGCGGCGTCCTCCAGGTACCAGGTGAGCACGACCGCCTGCATCAGGTCGCGCCCGGCGGTCACCGCGCCGTTGCCGCGCATCACCACGGCGCGCGCCATGCCCAGCGTCTCCGCCACCGCCGCCGCCCGCTCGTCGGAGCGGATGAGCTGCGGGTCGTCCCACAGCGGCACGCCCGGCGCGAAATAGGCGCCGAAGCCGTGCCGCGGCCGCGGCGTGCGGCGCAGCGTGCCCAGCGCCATCACGTTGGGCGGCATGGAGCGGCAGATGCCGCCGACGTCCGGCCGGGCGGCGTAGATGCGCTGGTGGATGCGCACCTCGCCCAGCACGCCGTCGGGCAGCGGCCCCGCCACCGGCACCACGACGCCGCATTCGCCGGCCGCGATGGAGCCCATGGGCCGCGCCGCGCAGACCAGGAAGCGGTCCGCGTCCAGGCGCTGGCTGCAGTGCCCATAGGCGTGGACCAGACCGGCGCGCGCCAGCGCGCGGGCGGCGACCCGGACCAGCCGGTCCTGCTCCATCCATTCCTCTTTTATCGGGGCCTCTTCCATCGGGGCCTGTCCCATCGGCTCCTGCTTCATCGGGGCGGGTGCGAGCATGGTTGCGGACCTCAATCGCGGAACGCCGGGATGTCCGGCTTGGAACCCCACATGCAGAAGCCCTCCGGGGTGAAGGGGAACTGGCGGGGCACGTGGTTCGTCTCGTCGGTGATGCGCTTCACGCCGGTGGAGTATTCGTAGACCATGCCGTCCGGCCCTTCGAAATACAGGAAGATGGCGCCCGACGTCGGGTGCCGGCCGGGGCCGAAGACGATGCGGACGTTGCGTTCCTTCAGGAAGTAATAGGCGCGCATGATGTCGTTGAAGTCGGCGACCTGATGGTTGATGTGCTGCACCCCCGGCGTCTTGGAGGGGAACAGCGCCATCTTGTGGTGCACCTCGTCGATGCGCAGCAGCGGGGCGGCGCCGATCCAGTCGCTGACGCGGGCGTTGCACACCCGGGTCCAGAACGCCTCGTCGCGCACGGGGTCGGTGGAGCACAGGCCGATGTGGCTGAAGTCGGTGATGCCGGCGTCGCGGCCGGGGAAGTAGCGCCGGCCGCTGCCGTCGAACGGGCGCCAGACCAGCTCGATCCGGTTGCCGCTGGGGTCGCGGAAGGCGATGTAGCGCTGGCAGCGGCGCATCTCGCAACCCTCCGGCGTGCCCCACTCCACCCGGTGCCCGCCGTTCTCCAGCTCGCTGGCGGCGGCGTCCAGCTCGGCGGCGGTGCGCAGCTCGAAGCCGACGGTGTGGTCCGCCGGGTCGCCTTCGAAGTAGCACAGCGTGTGGTCGCGGTTGTCGCCGCGCAGGTAGACCCGGTTGCCCTCGCGCCGGGCGAACTGCAGGCCGACCATCGTCGTGGAGAATTCGACCGCCGAATCCAGGTCGCGCGTGCCCAGGTAGACGTAGCGGATGTCGTGCAGGTTGATCATGGGGGTTTCCTCCGATCCGGTCGTGGCTGGGGCTCACACGCCCAAGTATTCGTTCTGGATGTCCTCGCGCCGGCGCAGAGTCTCGGCCGAGCCGCAGAAGACGATGCCGCCGTCCGCCAGCACGATCGCCTCGTCGGCCAGATCGAGCGCCAGCGCAAGGTTCTGCTCCACCAGCACCACGGTGACGCCCTCGCGCCGCAGGGTGCGGATGTTGTCGACGACGACCTCCTCGACGATCAGCGGGGCCAGCCCCTCCGTCGGTTCGTCGAGGATCAGGATGTCGGCCTGCGTCAGCAGGGCGCGCGCCATGGCGGCCAGCTGCCGCTCGCCGCCGCTCAGCGACCCGGCCAGGGTGCCGCGCCGCTGCGACAGCTTGGGGAAGCTGTCGTACACGCGCTCCAGCGTCCAGCCGCCGGGGCGCGCGGCGCGCGCACCCAGCACGGCGAGGCGCAGGTTGTCGGACACCGACAGGTTGGGGAACATGCCCCGCCCCTGCGGCACGATGCCGATGCCCAGCCGCACGATGCGGTGCGTCGGCCAGCCGGCGACCGCGTGCCCCTTCACGGTGACGCTGCCGCGCACCGTGGGGCCGAGGTTGAGCAGCGCACCCACCAGCGTCGACTTGCCCACCCCGTTGCGGCCCAGCACCCCCAGCACGGCGCCCTTGCGCACGGTGAAGCCGACGCCGGACAGCACGCGCGCCCCGCCGTAGCCGGCCTCCAGCCCGCGCACCTCGATCACGTCGTCCAGTCCGGCGTCGGGCGCGGCGATGGCCTGCATCATGGCTGTCCCCCTTCTCAATGGACGGCGTGGGCGCCGCCGTGGGCGCCGAGATAGGCGGTGCGCACCTCGGCGTTGGCGCGCACCGCCTGCGGGTCGCCGACGGCCAGCAGCGCGCCCAGGTTCAGCACGGCGATGCGCTCGCACACGCTGAACACCACGTCCAGGTCGTGGGCGATCAGCACCACCGTGGTCGCCGCGTCGTGCCCGCGCACCAGCGACAGCACGCGCGCCGTCTCCTCCCGCGTCAGGCCGGCGGTCGGCTCGTCCATCAGCAGCAGGCGCGGGCGCATGGCGAGCGCGATGGAGATGTCCACCATCCGCTGCTCGCCGTGCGAAAGAGTACCCACCGGCTGGCCGGCGCTGCGCTCCAGCCCCACGGCGCGCAGCAGGCGCCGCGCCTCGACCAGCGCCCGTTCGGCCGCCTCGCCGCCGCGCCACCAGCGGTACCCGTCGCCGTGCCGGGCGCGGCAGGCCATGGCGAGGTTCTCCTCGGCCGACAGCTCTGGGAAGACCATGCTCTTCTGGAAGGTGCGGACCAGCCCGCGCCGCGCCCGTTCGGCCGGGCCGAGGCGGGTCACGTCGGCGCCGTCGAACAGCACCTGCCCCTCGTCCGGGCGGACGAAGCCGGTGACGATGTTGAACAGCGTCGTCTTGCCGGCCCCATTCGGGCCGATCAGGCCCAGGATCTCGCCCGGTGCCACGTCCAGCGTCACGGAATTGACCGCCACGTAGGACCCGAAGGCCTTCTGCACCTTGCGCAGCGACAGCGCGGTCATGGCACCCTCCTCTTCTCCGCGCCGGCCACCGCGGCGCCGGATCCTTGCGGGCGGAACGACGCCGCCAGGCTCTTCAGGGAGCGGCCCAGGCCGCCGGGGACGAACAGCACCGTCGCCACGAACAGCAGGCCGATCACCAGCTGCCAGCGCTCGGTGTAGGAGCTGATGTAGGTCTGGAAGCCCAGGTAGATCGCCGCCCCGACGTAGCCGCCGTACAGCGTCGCCACCCCGCCCAGCACCAGCATGATGAACAGGCTGGCCGACGTGGTCCAATGCGCCACCTGCGGGCCGACGTACTGGTTGACGAAGGGGTACAGCGCCCCCGCCGCTCCCGCGATGGCGGCCGACACCACGAAGGCGGTCAGGCGGATGCGCGGCACGCTGTAGCCCAGCGCCGTCATGCGGAGCGGCTGCTCGCGCGTGCCGATCAGGGCGCGCCCGGCCGGCGCCTCGATGAAGGAGCGCGCCAGCACCGTCGCCGCCACCGCCAGCAGGGCCGCCAGCGCGTACAGCGCCACCGGGCCGCCCAGCGCGAGATGCCCGCCGGGCAGGGTCAGCGCCAGCTCCGGAATGCCGCGGAAGCCGTCGGCGCCACCGGTCACCGCGCGCCAGCGGAACACCACCTCCCACACCATCTGCGACAGCAGCAGCGTGAGGATCAGCAGGAACAGGTTGGCGGAGCGGACGACCAGCGCCCCCATCACCAGCGCCGCCGCCATGGCGGACAGGACGGCGACCGGGACGACCAGCAGGATCTCCGCCGACACGTGGGTGGCGAACAGGGCGGCGGCGTAGGCGCCGACGCCGAAGAACGCCGCGTGGCCCAGCGACACCAGACCGCCGAAGCCGATCAGCAGGTCCAGGCTCATCACCGCGACGCCGTAGATCAGCACCTCGGCGATCAGGCGCAGGTGGTAGTCGGGCACGCCCAGCAGCGGCAGGGCGGCCAGCGCGGCAAGCGCCGCGAGGGGTGCGAAGGGCTTCATGGCTACACCTGCCGCGTGACCGGAGCCACCAGCCCGTTCGGCCGGACGATGAGGATCGCCGCCGCCGCGCCCAGGCTCATGAGGTTGGAGAATTCCGGATCGATCATCTTGGAGAACGTCATGGCGAAGCCCAGCACCAGCGAACTCAGCGCCAGCCCGCTGAAGGACCCCAGCCCGCCGACCACCACGACGATGAAGGCGAGGATCAGCACCTCCTCGTCCAGGCCCGGGTAGGCGGCCATGATGCCGCTGCCCAGCGCCCCGCTCAGCGCCCCCAGCCCGCAGGCCAGCGCCAGCACCAGCGTGAAGACGTGCTGCGTGTTGATGCCCAGCGATTCGACGGCACCCCGGTCGACCACGCAGGCGCGCACCACGGCCCCCCAGATCGTGCGGTCGAACAGGTACCACAGGCCCAGCGCCAGCAGCGCCCCCGCCCCCAGCACGAACAGGCGGTAGACCGGGAACGGCGTGTCCAGGATGAAGACGACGCCGCGCAGCACGTCGGGCAGCCGCGGCGTGGCCACGCCGGCGCCGAAGCCCCAGCGCATCAGGTCGGCGAACACCACCGACAGCCCGAAGGTCAGCAGCACCTGCATCAGGTGGGTGCGGGCGTAGAACAGGCGGAAGGGAAAGCGGTCGAGCACGGCGCCCGCCACCGCGCCGCTGAGGAAGGCGGCGGGGAATGCCAAGTACCACGGGGCGCCGATGGCGAGCCAGAACACCGCCACGTAGCTGCCCAGCAGGACCAGCGACCCGTGCGCCAGATTGATGAAGTTCATCAGGCTCATCACCACGGTGAGGCCGAGCCCGCTCATCAGCAGGATCACCGCGAAGACGAGCGCGTTGATGGACTGGATGACGACGTATTCCACGCCCGTCTCCTCCTTGGGGTTCCGGCGGTCGAAGCGTCAGGCCTTGTCGCCGGGGTCGCTGACCTTGGGATAGGCGTGGACCACCTGGTTCACCGGCTTGCCGTCCGATCCCACCCGCACCTCGTTGATGTAGACGTCGAGGATCGCCTGGTTGTTGGCGGGGTCGAAGCGCATCGGCCCGTAGGCCGTCTGCAGGTCGAGCGCCAGAACGGCGTCGCGCACCTTGTCCTTGTTGGTCAAGTCGCCCTGCACGGCGTCGACGGCGGCGGCGATCACCTGCCCCGTGGCGTAGCCGGACGTGCTCATCTCGCCGGGCAGGCGGCCGTGCGCCTTGCGGTACAGTTCCACGAACGCCTGGGCGCCCGGCGCCGGGGCGGTCGGCGATTGGTGGAAGGCATTGACTGCGCCCTTGATGCCGGGGCCGACGGCCGGCAGCACGTCCTCCTGGTCGAAGACGGCGCCGGTGCCGATCAGCGGGATGCGCCCGGCCAGCCGGTAGTCCTGCCACTGCTGGAGGAAGCGCACGGCGTCGCTGCCGGCGAAGAAGCAGTACACGAGGTCCGGCTTGGCCATCGCGATGTCGGTGAGCAGCGGGGCGAAGTCGGTGGTGCCGAAGGGCGTCCACATCTGCCGCGCCACCTGCCCGCCGCCGGCCTTGTAGGCGCCGATGAAGTCCTCCACGTACTCGCGCCCGGCGGCGTAGTCGGCGGCGATGGTGATGGCGTTCTTCTTCGAGATCTTCTCGGCCGCCCAGGTGCCGGCGGTGCTGCCCAGCATCCAGTTCGTCTTGGTCGGGCGAAAGATGAAGCGGCTGGCCGCCTTGCGCGCCAGATTGTTGGCCGACCCGTTGGAGATGAAGGTCAGCGCGTTGGCGGAGGCCAGCACGTCGCGGATCGACAGCGCGACACCCGAGTGCACGACGCCGCAGACGATGTCCACCCCGTCCTGCGTCAGCAGCTTGCGCACCTTGCGCACGCCTTCCTCGGGCTTGGCGTGGTCATCCTCGACGATCAGGCGCACGGGCCGCCCGGCGAGGCTGCCGCCGACGCCCTGGAGGTGCAGCTGCAGCCCGGTGCGCATGCTCTCGCCCAGGGCCGCGAAGGGGCCGGAAAGGGAGGTGAGCAGCCCGATCTTCAGCTCGTCCCGGCCGGCCTGGGCCAGCGCGCGGCCGGCCAGCGGGCCGGAAACGGCGGCCCCGGCCGCCAGTGCCGCCGATGACGCGAGAAAACCGCGACGGCCGATACCCCGTCCCAACATGGCTTGTGTCCTCCCTTGATTTCTTGCCCTTGATTTCTTGCCGCCGGCGCGCCGGGCGCCGTCTTTATCGCCCTGGAGGATAGCAAGCGCTTCTATGAGCGGATAATGAATTGTCGTGATCTGGATATAACTGCTAGATATAGCTGAAACGGGGGAGCGCCCACATGAAGGCCGTGTCGTGGACGCAGCGCGTCCGGTTGCAGCAGCTGCGCGTCGTCACCGCGGTCAAGGAGCACGGCAGCCTGCTGAAGGCGGCGGAAACGTTGGGCCTCACGCAGCCGGCGGTGTCGAAGGCACTGAAGGAGATCGAGGCGGAGCTGGGCGTCACGCTGTTCCGCCGGACCAACCGGGGGGTGGAGGCCACCCCCTACGGCGAGGCGATGCTCCATCACATCCGCCAGATGTTCTCGCAGCTGGAGCAGGCCGCCGACGAGGTGGCCGGGCTGAAGCAGGGTGTCGGCGGCCGGGTCGCGGTGGGCACGCTGATCTCCGCCTCGGCCCGCCTGCTGCCGCGCGCCATCGCGCTGATGCGCCGCGACCGTCCGCGCATCGTCACCACGGTGCTGGAGGGCACCTGGGACCTGCTGGCCCCGGCGCTGCTGCGCGGCGACCTGGACCTGACCGTCGGCCGCCTGCCGGAATTCCAACACCGCGAGGGGCTGGAGCTGGAGCCCTTCTACGAGGAGATGGTCGCCTTCGTGGTCCGTGCCAGCCACCCGCTGGCGGAACGGCCGCGCCCGTCGCCGATGGAGCTTCTGGAATGGCCCTGGCTGCTGCCGCCGCGCGAGACGACGCTGCGCCGCCTGATCGACCGCGCCTTCCGCGACGCCGGCTGCGAACCGCCGATCCCGTCCTGCGAATCCCTGTCCCAGCTGACGAACCGGCGTCTGCTGCAGGAGACCGACATCATCGGCGTCTGGCCGGAGCGGGTGGCGCGCGACGACATCGACTCCGGCCTTCTCAAGCGCCTGGACGTCCCGCTGATCGTCTCCTTCGGACCCGTCGGCATCGCCCGGCGCCGGGGGACGACGCCGTCACCGGCCGCCGCCGCCCTGATCGAGGCGCTGCGCCTGACCGCCGCACAGGAAGGCGGACCGGCCGCGCCGCCGCGAGGCGTATCCGGCGAGGATCCATGACGGCCGGGCGTCACGCCTTGCCGGCGCGGACGGGCAGCGGGGCGGCCACCGGCGTGGTCTGCGGCACGGGGCAGAAGATGCACTGCTCCTCCGCCGGCACCGGCGGGCGCATGCGCATGCGCCACAGGCCGTAGAGCGTGGCGGCGAAGGCAGCGGTGCCGGCGAAGGCGAACAGCCCCTCCGGCCCCACGGCCGCCATGGCCGCCGAGGCGCACAGCGGCCCCAGGACCGCCCCCATGGAGTTGGCGAGGATCAGCCCGCCGCTGGCCGACACCAGATCGGCCTTCCCCACATGGTCCACCGTGTGGGCGAGGCTGACCGGGTAGAGGGTGAAGGACAGGCCGCCGAACACCGCCGCCACGCCGAGTGCCAGCGCGCGGTCCCGCCCCGCCGCCTCGATCATGGCGAAGCTGGCCACCACCAGCGCGGTGGACAGGCCGATGAGCACGGCGCGGCGGTCGAACAGGTCGGACAGGCGGCCCAGCGGCCATTGCAGCGCCACGCCGCCCAGGATCAGCACCGTCATGAACAGCGCCGTCTCCGCCACGCCGAACCCGGACAGGGCGCCGAACACGGGGGCGAGGCCATAGACGCCCCCGGTGATGACGCCGCTGACGAAAACCCCCGCCACGCCGAGCGGCGAGGCGCGGTACAGCCGCCCCAGGCCGAAGGAGGCGACGTCCGGCAGCCCCGGCGGCGCCGTGCGGGTCAGCGCCACCGGCACCAGCGCCAGCGACAGCAGGATCGAGATCACCAGGAACGGCGTCGTCCCGGAATCGTCCAGGTTCAGCAACTGCTGCCCCGCCGCCGTGGCGCCGTAGAGCGTGACCATGTAGAGCGACAGCACCCGGCCGCGCGTCTCGTTGGTGGCCGTGTCGTTCAGCCAGCTCTCGATGCACATGTAGAGGCCGGCCATGCAGAATCCCTCCGACAGGCGCAGCGCCGCCCACAGGGCCGGGTCGGCGGCCAGCGCGTGCGCCAGCGTCGCCGCCGACAGGATGGAGGCGAAGGCCGAGAAGGCGCGGATGTGCCCGACGCGGAGGACGACGCGGTAGCCGTACAGCGACCCGGCGGTAAGCCCGGCGAAGAAGGCGGCGGTGACCAGCCCCACCGTCAGCGTGCCGGCGGCGTCCCCGGCGAGGCGCAGGCCGATCAGCGACCCCAGGGCGCCCCCGCCGACCATCAGCAAGGCGACCCCGGACAGGAGCGAGAGGATCGGTCCCGCCACCGCATGCATGCCGCTCCCCCCCAAGTTGCAACGCAGGTTGCCACGCAGGTTGCCACGCGCCCGAGTGCGAACAGGCGTCCGGAAGGCTCGTTCCCGCCGGAACCGAAGCGCGGCCGGGGGTGTTGGACCGGCACAGTCCAAGCGAAGACAGTCCGAGCGAAGAGGAAGCCATGACCCCGGAGACCAACAGGCCGGATCAGGACCGGCTGGGCGAGGCGCTGCACGACGCCGGCCCCACCCCCAACCGCGACCGTGCCCCCGGCCAGAACGCCGACAGCCGTGCCCCGGCCGACCGCCCGGCGCCGGAGCAGCCGGGCGACGAGAACCTGGACAAGACCCGCACGCCCGGCGACGGCACCCTGGACGGCTCCACCCCCGCCGGCCTCACCGTCGACCAGTTGCGCCAGCGCGCCGAGGACACCGAAGGCTCCAGCGAGCCCGGCACCGGCTGATCACTTCCTGCCCTTGGCCTTCCTGGTGCCGGCGACGATGGCGGTGACCTCGTCCAGGTGATGGGGCGGGAAGCGCACGCCGACGGTCACGGCGATGTCCGGCTTGCCCTTGCGGACCACCTCCGTGCCGTCCTCGTCATAGTCCTCGTTCAGGTCGTGGGCGCCGGCCGACAGGTCCCAGACGTTGCGGTCGTCCAGCAGGAACGGATGCCCCCGGCGCGAGCAGGCGGCCTGCGCGCCCCAGGCGACGTCGGCGGAGCCCTTGCGCGCCACCAGCGTCAGGAACTTCTCCACGTCGTCGCCCGGCATCTCCACCCAGATCCAGCCGCCGTCGTCCTCGCAGCTGTTGAAGGTGGTCCAGCCGTTCTTCCACATGGCGCCGATCAGCGGCGCCACCCCTTCGTCGATCTCCACCATTTCGCCGTCCGGCGCCTCGACCGGCACCGTGGCGTGCTTCGCACGCCGCGTGATGCCCTGGTAGACGCGTGCGTACAGCGCGTCGAGCAGCGCCATGGCGCCGTCGATCAGCATCTCCTGCTGCGCGGTGGGCAGCGTGTCGACGATGGCCGCCGCCCGGGCGGCGACGTCGGCGTGGCCGAGGCCGTCGCGCTTCCACGCGGCGACGGTGCCCAGCAGCGGTTCGACCGCTGCGGCGGCCGGCTTCGGATCGGAATCATGTTCGGTCATGGCGGGATAGATAGCAGGCCTGGCCGGTGTTGTCTGCCCGGCGGAGTAGGCGCCGGCCCGGCTCGGTCGACTATCACTTGCGACAATTTGAGACAAAGCACTATTATGACGAAAGTCGTATGATGGGGCACGCGGGCAGGACCGGCGGGCGCAGTCATGCACGCGTCCGCTCCCCCTCCGCCGTGCGGCCGGTTACTCCAGCGAAAGTTCTACGACGTGCGAACGGCGCGCCCCTCCCGGAACGCCCCCCGGAACGCTCAGGACAGATCATGAGCGGCGCCGACCTGCGCGGTGCCGTCCTGCGGCGCACGCCGGCCCTGGTGGCGCTGGCGGGCGTGCTGCTGGTGGCCGCCGGCGCCTACCTGACGCACCGGATGATCGAGCGCGAGCGCGCACTGGCCGTGCGCGCCGTGGAGCAGGACGCCGCCAGCCTCGCCCGCACCTATGAGGAGCACGTCTTCCAGGTGGTGCGCCGGCTGGACCAGGCGCTGGCCCACCTGCGCGACGAGTACGAACACAGTCCCGAGGCCTTCATGGCAAAGGCCATGTGGCGCTCGCCGCTGCTCACCGACCTCGCCTTCCAGGTGGTCGGCGCCGGCCCGTCGGGCGCTTTGCTGTTCAGCAGCCAGAAGACCGACCCGTCGGCCCTGAACTTCGCCGACCGCGACTATTTCCGCTTCCACCGCGACAACGAGGACGACGCGCTGCACATCAGCAAGCCGCTGGTCGGCCGCATCTCCGGCAAGCTGACGGTGCAGTTCACCCGCCGCCTTCGCAACTTCGCCGACGGCGCGTTCAACGGCGCGCTGGTGCTGTCCGTCGAGCCCGGCCGGCTCGCCTCCTACTTCGGCCCGGACGAGGTGGGGCGGGAGGGGGCGGTGACGCTGGTGGGCATGGACCGGGTGGTGCGCGCCCGCTCCTCCTCCATCGCGGCACCCCGCCAGCCGGTGGGCAGCATCCTGCCCGACACTCCCATGTTCGACCCGGCGCAGCCGGCGGCCGGCGTGTACCATATGGTCAGCCCGATCGACGGCGTGGCGCGCGTCACCGCCTACCGCCGGCTGGCGAACTACCCGCTGATCGCCGTCGTCTCGCTGGGCGAGGCGGAGGCCATGGCCGGCTTCGAGGAGCACCGCCGGACGGCCATCGCCACCGCCGTCCAGGTCTCCGTCGTGGTGCTGGGCGCCATGTTCCTGCTGGCCTGGCTCGCCCACCTGCAGGTCCGCCAGCAGCGCCGACTGGAGGCCGCGCAGTCGCAGGTCGCCCGCGCGGAGGAGCGGCTGCGCCTCGCGCTGGAGGCGGTGGGCGACGGCGTGTGGGACTGGGACGCCGCCACGGACGAGACGTTCCTGTCCACCGGCTGGAAGGGGATGCTGGGCTTCGCCGACGCCGAGCTGCCGAACCGGGGGGAGGAATGGCGCAGCCGCATCCACCCCGACGACCGTAACGTGATACGCCATGACGCGGCGTCGCGCTTCTACGCCCACACCTACCGCGTGCGCTGCAAGGACGGGAGCGACAAGTGGATCCTCGACCGTGGCGCCGTGCTGGCGCGCGACGCGGCGGGCGCGCCGCTGCGCGCCATCGGCACGCTGACCGACGTGACCGAGCGCCACCGGGCCGAGGACACGCTGAAGCGGCAGGCGGCGGAGCTGGAGCGCTCCAACGCCGAGCTGGAGGCCTTCGCCTACGTCGCCTCGCACGACCTGCGCCAGCCGCTGCGCACCATCAACAGCTACCTGGGTCTTCTGGAAAAGGACCTGGACGGCAGGCTGGACGACGAAAACCGCGAATACATCACCTTCGCCCGCGACGGCGCCCAGCGCATGGACCGGCTGATCGTCGATTTGCTGGAGTACAGCCGCGTCGGGCGCAAGGCGAAGCCTTTCGAGATGCAGCCCACGGCGGAGATCGTCGCCGCAGCCCTGCGCAACCTGGAGGTCGCCATCGCCGAGGCCGGCGCGGCGATCAGCGTCGAGGCCGGGCTGCCGGCCGTGTGGGGCGACCGCAACGAGCTGGAGCGGCTGTTCCAGAACCTGATCGGCAACGCCGTGAAGTACCGCGCCGCCGACCGCGCCCCGGCCATCCACATGGCCTGCGCGGCGGACGGGGACGTCTGGCATTTCACCGTGCGCGACAACGGCATCGGCATCGCCCCGCAGCACTTCGAACGGATCTTCGGCATCTTCCAGCGCCTGCACGGCCGCGACGCCTACGAGGGGACCGGCCTTGGCCTGGCGCTGTGCCGCAAGATCGTCGAACACCACGGCGGGCGCATCTGGGTCACCTCGGATGCCGGCGCAGGTGCGCCCGGCAGCGTCTTCCACGTCACCCTGCCGCGCCGCGAGGCGCCGGCTGCCTGAGCGACCACAAATGATCAACCTGAAGGGTTCCGCGTCATGACTCCCGAGTTCCGCACCGCCTTCAACATCCTGCTGGTCGAGGACGACCCGGCCGACGCCGGGCTGGCCAAGCGCGCCATCAAGACCGGCAAGATCCTGTGCGAGGTGCACCACGCCAAGGACGGCGTGGAGGCCATGGAGTACCTGCGCCGCCAGGGCGACCGCTTCAAGGACGTGCCCAAGCCCGACCTGATCCTCCTCGACCTCAACATGCCGCGCAAGGACGGGCGCGAGGTGCTGGGCGAGCTGAAGGCCGACCCGGAGTTCAAGAGCATCCCGGTGGTCGTCCTGACCACCTCCGACATCGAGCGCGACATCGAGGCCAGCTACCTGCACGGCGCCAACAGCTTCATCACCAAGCCGATGGACGTGCAGGATTTCTTCGACGTCATCAGCCAGCTCGGCAACTACTGGTTCCAGGTGGTCAAGCTGCCGAAGTGAGCCCAGCCGCATGAACGCCGCCCACGCCCAGCGCTTCGACCACGCCCCGGCACCGGCCCTCCCGGCCGCGACGCCCGAGGCGCTGGCCGGGCTGGGCCTGCTGCGCAACCCCGTCTGGGTGTTCGACATCGACGCCGGCCGCATGGCCTGGGCGAACGCCGCGGCCGTGCGCATGTGGGGGGCGGACAACCTGGAGGTGCTGCTGGCGCGCGACTTCTGCCCGTCCATGTCGGAGGCGACGCGCACGCGGCTGCGCGCCTACCAGCGGGCGTTCGCCGACGGCGCGCTGCGCAAGGAGCGCTGGACCTTCTATCCCAACGGCCGGCCCTGCGTGGTGGACTGCGACTGTTCGGGCGTGATTCTCGCCGGCGGGCGGATCGGCATGCTGGTGGAGGGGCGCATCCTGGCCCCTGACGGCGTCGACCCCGACACGCTGCGCATGGTGGAGGCGCTGCGCCACACCGGCGCCATGGTGTCGCTCTACGCCACCGACGGCACGCCGCTGCTGCGCAACCCGGCGGCCATCCGCGCCTATGGCGAGGCGCACGGGGCCGACCCGCTGTGGTCCCTGTTCGCCGACACGCGGGCCGGCGAACGGCTGCGCGCGGAACTGGCGCAGGGCCGGGCCTTCGGCGGCGAGACGCCGATGCGGACGGCGGCGGGGCCGCGCTGGCACGCGCTCGACGCACGCACCACCACCGATCCGGCGACCGGCGACGACGCCATCCTGGTCAACGAAACCGACGTGGAGGAGCGCATCCGCGCCGAACGCCAGGTGGCGGAGGATCGCGACGCGCTGCGCCGGGCGTCCGACGACCTCGCCCGCTCCAACGCCGAGCTGGAACAGTTCGCCTACGTCGCCTCGCACGACCTGCGCCAGCCGCTGCGCACCATCGCCAGCTTCCTGACGCTGCTGGAGCGGCACCTGCGGGACACCCTGGACGAGGACGGGCGCGAGTTCCTGGAGTTCGCGCGCGGCGGCGCGCAGCGCCTGGACCGCATGATCGTCGACCTGCTGGAATACTCCCGCGTCGGGCGCAAGCTGCGCCAGAGCGAGCCGGTGCCGCTGGCCGACGCCGTGGCCGAGGCGCTGCTCGACCTGGAGGCGGCGGTCGCCGATGCCGATGCCGAGGTGCAGGTGGAACCCGGCCTGCCGACGGTGTCGGCCGACCGTACGGAAATGGTGCGGCTGTTCCTGAACCTGATCGGCAACGCGCTGAAATACCGCGCGGCCGGGCGCCGCCCGGTGGTGCGCATCGGCGCCGATTGCCACGGCGCACGCTGGCGGATTTCGGTCGCTGACAACGGCATCGGCATCGCGCCCGAACACCACGAACGGATCTTCGGCGTCTTCCAGCGCCTGCACGGCCGCGACGCCTACGAGGGAACGGGCATCGGCCTCGCCATCTGCCGCAAGATCGCCAGCCGGCACGGCGGCTGGATCACCGTGTCGTCGCAGGACGGCGAGGGCGCCGTCTTCACCGTGGAACTGCCCGCCGACGACGCCGGATCCCCGGCGGACCCCGTGGCGGCCAGAGAGGATTGAGCATGCGCAACCGCCACCTGCGAAACTACGCGTGGTCGCTGCTGGCTGGGCTGGTGATGGTGGCCGCGCTGTGGGGCGCCATCGTCGTCGTCACCGCCCACAACCGCGCGGCCCTGCGCGCCGAGGCGCGGGTGGAGGCCGGCAACATGGCCCGCGTCTTCGCCGAGCACATCCGGCGCACGGTCACCATGATCGATCTGGCGCTGCAGGACTACCGCGCCTACCAGCGCTCCAACCCCGGCTCCCCGCCGGCCGAGGGGTGGCGGGACGCATACCTGAAGGAGGGCGGCGTCTTCCAGTGGGCCACCATCGACGAGCGCGGGATGATGGCCTTCTCCAACCTGGCCCCCGTCACCAAGCCGGTGGATCTGAGCGACCGCGAGCATTTCCGCGTGCACCGCGATTCCGGCCGGGACGAGCTGTTCATCAGCAAACCGGTGCTGGGCCGGGTGTCGCAGCGCTGGTCCATCCAGTTCACCCGCCGCCTGTCGAAGCCGGACGGGTCGTTCGCCGGCGTCGTCGTGCTGTCGGTCGAGCCGGACTATTTCATCGCCAACTTCGAGGCCATCGACACCGGCGCGCATGGCGTGACGCTGCTGGCCGGCATGGACCGCATCGTCCGCGCCCGCTTCAGCCGGCAGGAGGCCGACACCCGCGGCCTGGGCGAGGCGCTGCCGGCCGACTATCCCTTCTTCGACCCGGCCAGGCCGGTGGGGGCCGCGCCCGTGACCAGCTTCGTCGACGGCGTCGACCGCCACAGCGGCTGGCGGCAGGTGAAGGGCTATCCGCTCGTCGTCGCCGCCCAGGTCGCCGACGACGACGTGATGGAGCGCGCCGTGGTGGTGGAGCGCAACCTGCATCTGGTCGGCGCCCTGGTCACCGCCGTGCTGCTGGCCGGGGCGCTCGCCATCGGCCACCTGCTGGAACGGCGCGCGCGCGCCCAGCGGCTGCTGGAGCGGCAGGCGGACGAGTTGCGCATCGCCAACGGCGAGGTGGAGCGGCTGGCCTACGTCGCCGCCCACGATCTGCAGGAGCCGCTGCGCGCCATCACCAGCTACAGCCAGCTGGTCGCCATGACCTACGCCGACGCCCTGGACGACGAGGGGCGGGAATGGCTGGGCGAGGTCACCGCGGCGGCGGCCCGCATGAAGCACCTGCTGCGCGACATCCAGCTTTATCTGGCGGAAAAGTCGCTGCCGCTGCCGACCGCCCCCTTGGCCGCCGATGCCGCGCTCAAGGCAGCGCTGGCCCGGCTCGCCCCCATGGTCGCGGAGACGGGGGCGGAGATCGACGCCGCTCCCCTGCCCGAGGTGATGGCCGACGCCCGACGCCTGACCGAGGCGTTCTGCGTGCTGCTCGCCAACGCGCTGCAGTACCGCGCGCCCGGCCGGCCGCCGCGCATCCGCATCGCCGCGCGCCGGGAAGGCGGCTTCCACGCGCTGGAGGTCGCCGACAACGGCATCGGCATCGCACCGGACTACCACGAGCGCATCTTCGAGGTGTTCCAGCGCCTGCACAGCCGCGCCGACCACCCCGGCACCGGCATGGGGCTGGCCATCGTCCGCAAGATGATCCAGCGCCTGGGCGGCCACATCCGCGTGGCCTCCACGCCGGGCGAGGGAAGCACCTTCACCATCCTGCTGCCCGACCCCGCCCTTCCGCCCGGTCACACCACGCCATCGACCCGCACCACGCTCACCGAGGCCCGCCATGACCCAGCCGACCACGCCCCCGAAGGACGCGAAGACGTTCACCGTGCTGCTGGTGGAGGATGATCCGGCGGACGCCAACCTCGCGAAGCGGGCGCTGAAGCAGGGGCCGGTCCCCTGCGAGGTGCACCTCGTGCGCGACGGCGTCGAGGCCATGGAATTCCTGCACCGGCAGGGCGAGCGCTTCGCCGCGGCGCCGCGGCCGAACCTCGTGCTGCTCGACCTCAACATGCCACGCAAGGACGGGCGCGAGGTGTTGAGCGAGATCCGGGCGGACGAGGCGCTGAAGACCATTCCCGTCGTGGTGCTGACCACCTCCGACGTCGAGCGCGACATCGAGGCGAGCTACATGCGCGGCGCCAACAGCTTCCTGACCAAGCCGATGGACGTGGAGGACTTCTTCACCCTGATCCACACGGTCCAGCACTACTGGTTCGACATCGTCACGTTGCCGAAGTGACCGGCGGAGAGGCGCCCCCCATGCCCGAGACCCGCAACATCGACGTGCTCCTGGTGGAAGACGACCCGGCCGACGCCGGTCTGGTCCGCCACGCGCTGCGCACGCTGGGCAGCCGCTTCGCGCTGACCCACCGCGCTTCCCTGGACGACGCCCTGGCTTGGCTGGCGGACCACGGCTGCGACGTCGTCCTGCTCGACCTGTCGCTGCCGGATTCCAGCGGCTTCGACACCATCCGCCGCATGCGCGAGGCGTTCCCCGCCATGCCGCTGGTGGTGCTGACCGGCCACGACGACGAGGACTTCGCCATCGAGGCGATGGCCGCCGGCACCCAGGACTATTTGTTCAAGGGGGCCACCGACGGCCCGGTCCTGCAGCGTGCCATCCGCTACGCCATCGCGCGCAAGCAGCTGGAGGAGAAGCTGCGGCATTCGGAACAGCGGCTGCTGTCCATCGTGACGCTCGCCCAGGACGCCATCCTGTCGGTCGACGCCCGGCACCGCATCGTCCTGTTCAACCCGGCGGCCGAGCGGATGTTCGGCTACGCCGAGGCCGACGTGCTGGGCCGGCCGCTGGACATGCTGATCCCGCCCCGCCTCGCCGCCGCCCACCGGGCGCACGTCGCCGATTTCGTGATCGAGGGGCCGAGTTCGCGCAGCATGGCCGACCGCAACGAGGTGGTGGGCCTTGCCCGCGACGGGCGGGAGTTCCCGGTGGAGATCTCCATCTCCAAGGACCTGCAGCCCGACGGCATGCTGCTGACCGCGGTGATCCGCGACATCACCGAGCGCAAGCGCTTCGAGAACGAGCTGCGCCACCTCGCCACCACCGACCCGCTGACGGGGCTGGCCAACCGGCGGCAGTTCCTGGCGGCGGCCGAGCGCGAGCTGGTGCGCGTGCGCCGCTACGACCGGCCGGCCACCGTGCTGATGTTCGACATCGACCACTTCAAGCGCATCAACGACACGCACGGCCACGCGGCCGGCGACGAGGCGCTGCGCCACGTGGCCGCCGTCTGCCGGGACCTGCTGCGCGAGACCGACATCGTCGGCCGCCTGGGCGGCGAGGAGTTCGGCATCCTGCTGCCGGAGACCGACGTGCCCTCCGCCCGCGAGGCGGCGGAGCGGCTGCGCCTGGCGCTGGCGCGGGCGGAGATCCCGCGCCCGGACGGCGGCACGCTGCGCCTGACCGCCAGCATCGGCATCGCCGCCTGCATGCCGGGCGACGCCGGCATCGAGCAGGCGCTGAGCCGGGCCGACGACGCGCTCTACCATGCCAAGGCGAACGGGCGGAACCGCGTCGAGGTGAAGGCGCCCGAACTGTCCGCCGCGTCCTGAGCGAGCCGCCGCCATGCCCGCCGCGTTATCCGCCGCCCTCCCGCCCCCCGCGCCCCCCGCGCCCCCCGCGCCCAAGACCGACACCATCCGCGTGCTGCTGGTGGAGGACGACGACGCCGACGCGCGGCTGGTGCAGATCGGCCTGCGCCACGCCCGCACCGCCGCCTTCGCCGTGCACCGCGCCGCCACCCTGCGCGAGGCGTTCGACCGGCTGGCAGCGCAGCCGGCCGACGTCGTGCTGCTCGACCTGTCGCTGCCCGACAGCCACGGCTTCCACACCATCGAGAAGGTCAAGGCGGCGTTCCCCGCCGTGCCCGTGATCGTGCTGACCGGGCTGGACGACACCGACTTCGCCGTCGACGCGGTGGAAGCCGGCGCCCAGGACTTCCTGGTCAAGGGGCAGGCCGACGCCGGGCTGATGCAGCGCGCCATCCGCTACGCCATCTCCCGCCAGCGCCTGGAGGACGAGTTGCGCGCCGCCAAGGCCGCGGCGGAAGCCGCCAGCCGCGCCAAGTCGGAATTCCTGGCGGTGATGAGCCACGAGATCCGCACGCCCATGAACGGCGTCCTGGGCATGACGCGCCTGCTGCTGGACGGCGCGCTGTCGCCCGACCAGCACGACAAGCTGCAGATCATCCGGGATTCCGGCGAGGCGCTGCTGGCCATCCTCGACGACATCCTCGACTTCTCCAAGCTGGAGGCCGGGCGCGTCGACCTGGAGAGCGCCGGCTTCCACGTCCGCCGCGTGGTCGACAGCACGGTGGCGCTGCTGGCATCCCGCGCCCAGGAAAAGGGGCTGGACCTCGCCGTCGACGTGGCGGCCGACGTGCCGCCGGTGGTGGTGGGCGACGCCGGGCGGCTGCGGCAGGTGCTGCTGAACCTCGTGGGCAACGCGGTGAAGTTCACCGACGCCGGGCGCGTGCGCGTCGGCGTGCGGGCGTTGGGCCTGGACGGGGACACCGTGACGCTGCGCTTCGCCGTGTCCGACACCGGCATCGGGATCGCCGAGGAGGTGCTGGACAAGCTGTTCCAGTCCTTCACCCAGGCCGACGCGTCGATCTCCCGCCGTTTCGGCGGCACCGGGCTGGGGCTGGCGGTGTGCCGCAAGCTGGTGGAACGGATGGGCGGGCGCATGGGCGTGGACAGCACGCCAGGCGCGGGCAGCCGCTTCTGGTTCGAGGTCGCCTTCCCGGTGGGCGCCGAAGCCATGCCGCAGCCGGAGGAGTGCGAGGCGCCGGCGGCGCCGGTGGGCGCGCTGTCCATCCTGCTGGCCGAGGACAACGTGGTGAACCAGAAGGTGGCCGCCGGCCTGCTCACCCGCCGCGGGCACCGGGTGACGGTGGTCCCCGACGGGGCCAGGGCCGTGGAGGCGGTGCGCGCGCAGGCCTTCGACGCCGTGCTGATGGACATGCAGATGCCCGGCATGGACGGGCTGGAGGCGACGCGCGCCATACGCCGCCTGGGCGGCGACGCAGCGCGCGTGCCCATCGTCGCCATGACCGCCAACACCATGCCGGGCGACGCCGAACGCTGCCTGGAGGCCGGGATGGACGGCTATCTGCGCAAGCCCGTGCGCCCGGCCGAGCTGGAGGCCGCGCTGGCCCGCCACGCCCGCCGCCCGGCGCCAGTGCCGGTGCCGGTGCCGGTGCCGACACCGACGCCGATGCCGGTCGAGCTCCCCGCCGACGCCGGCCCGGCCGTCTTCGCGCCCGTGGTGCTAGAGCAGCTGGCGGAGGCGGTGGGCGCCGGCACCTTCGCCGAACTGACCGGCGTCTTCCAGCGCAACGTCGCCGACCGCGCGCGCCAAGCCGTGGCGGCGGGGGCGCGCGGCGACCTGAACGCCGCCGGCAACGCCGCGCACGAGGTGAAGTCGCTGGCCGCCACCTTCGGCCTGCCGGCCCTGTCCGCCCATGCCGCGGCGATCGAGGGCGCCTGCCGCGCCGGCGACGCCGGCACGGCGCGCACCCTGGCCGCAACCCTGGACGCCCGGCTGGCCGAGGCGCTCGCCGCCTTCCGCGTCCACCCGCTGGCGGGGGGAACCGTCCATGCCTGACATCCTGATGCCGGCCGCCGACGCGCTCATCCTCGTCGTCGACGACGAGCCGCTCAACCGCACCATCATCGAGGCGCTGCTGCGCAAGGGCGGCTTCCACGACGTCGTCGGCCTGTCCGACGGCGCCTCTGCGCTGGCCTTCGTGGAGGAGCGCGTCCCCGCCTGCATCCTGCTGGACGTGGTGATGCCCGAGATGGACGGGCTGGAGGTTTGCCGCCGCCTGCGCGCCGACCCGCGCTTCGCCCGTGTTCCCGTCATCGTGCAGACCGCCATGTCGAGCCCCGAGGACCGCCGGGCGGCCTTCGCCGCCGGCGCCTCGGACGTGGTGGCGAAGCCCTACGACCCGCTGGAGCTGGAGGCGCGCGTGCGCGTCCACCTGTCCAACGCGCTGCTGTCGGCCGGGCTGCTCGCCTACCGCGCGCGCATGGAGGCCGAACTGCGCGAGGCCCGCGCCCTGTCGGAGGCGGTGCTGCCGCAGCCCGAGACCCGCGCCGGGATCGCCGGGCGCGGCGTGACGCTCAGCCATTACTACCTGCCCTGCACGACCATCGGCGGCGACTACTGGAACAGCTGGGTGCTGGCCGACGGTACGGTGGCGCTGGCGGTGGGCGACGTGTCCGGGCACGGGGTGTCGGCGGCGCTCCGGATGTTCGCGCTGCACACGCTGGTGACGCCGCCCCCGCCCTTCGGCGCCGACCCGTCGGCGGTGGCCGCGCACCTCGACCGCCGGCTGCACGCCTACGGCCACCACCGCGGCCAGTACGTGGCCGGCGTCTACGGCGTGATCGACCGGGCGCGCGGGCGGTTCCGCTTCGTGCCGGGGGGCCTGCGCGACGGCTTCATCCGCCGCCGCGACGGGACGCTGGAGGCCGTGCCCTTATCCGGCCTTCCCTTCGGCCTCGTCGCCGAGACGCCGCGCCCGGCCCGCGACGTGGCGCTGGCGGATGGCGAGACGCTGATCCTCTACAGCGACGCGCTGGTGGAATGCGAAGGCCTGGGCCGCCCCCGCGACGAGGAGGAGCTGAGCGCCTGGATGGCGCCGCTGCTGGTGGACGCACCGCCGCCCGACCGCCTCGCCCCTTGGCTGGCCGACCGCTTCCTGGCTGAATTCGGCGACGGCGTGAGCGACGACCTGCTGATCGTCACGGCGACGCTGGGCGGGTGAACCTCGTAGGTTGGGTTGAGCCGCAGGCGAAAACCCAACGCCCTTCGCATGGCAGACGGTGTTGGGTCCAGACCCAACCTACAGCTCTCCACCATCGGCCTTGGGCAGGGTCATCAGGAAGGTGCTGCCCTCGCCGACCACGGATTCGATCCAGATGCGGCCGCCGTGGCGCTCGACGATCTTGCGGCACACCGCGAGACCGATGCCCGTGCCCTCGTAGCGTTCACGCGTGACGAGGCGCTGGAACACGCCGAAGGCGCGGTCGTAGTCCTTGGCCTCGATGCCGATGCCGTTGTCGCGCACGCGGATCAGCCAGTCGGCGCCCTCGTCCTGCCAGTCGACCGTCACCTCCGGCGCGCGGTCGGGGGCGCGGTACTTCACGGCGTTGCCGATCAGGTTCTGGAACAGCCGCGTCAGCTCGATGCGGTCGCCGCGCACCGCCGGCAGCCCGTCGGCGATGGTCACGCGCGCACCGGCCTCGCCGATCGCCACCTCCAGGTCCAACAGGCTGTCGGCCACCGCCTCGGCCAGCGGGACCGGCTCGAACGGCCGCTCCTTGCGGCCGATGCGGGAGTATTCCAGCAGGTCGCGGATCAGCGCGTCCATGCGCTTGGCCCCGCCGGTGGCGAAGCCGATGAACTCCTTGATCTCCTCGTCCAGGGAATCGCCGAGCGACCGTTCGATGAGCGTCAGATAGTTGGTGACCGCGCGCAGCGGCTGGCGCAGGTCGTGCGAGGCGACGTAGGCGAACTGCTCCAGCTCCTCGTTTGAGCGCTGGAGCTGGATCGCCTGCTGGTTCAGCAGGCGGTTCGCCTCGGCGATGCGGGACTCCGCCTCCTTGCGGTAGGTGATGTCCTCCTTGATGCCGGCGAAGCGCACGATCTCGTTGCCCTCGCCGAACACGGGGGAGATGGCGACCGTCTCCCAATAGAGCGCGCCGTCCTTCTTGCGGTTCTTCAGCTCGCCCATCCAGCTGCGGCCGGCGGTGATGGTGCCCCACAGCTCCACGTAGGTCTCGGCCGGCGTCTCGCCCGAGCCGAAGATCCGGCAGTGCCGGCCCGTCAGCTCGCCGCGCGACCATCCGGTCACCTGGACAAGGCGTTCGTTGACGTACTCGATGTTTCCGGCCGGGTCGGTGATGACGACGGAGACTGGGCTCTGCTCCACCACCTGGGCCAGCATGCGCAGCCGCACGGAGGTGGCGGCGCGCTCGGTGATGTCGGATCCGGTGCCGCGGTAGCCCAGGAAGGCGCCGTCGGCATCCCAGCGGGGCGAGCCGCTGATGCTGATCCACCGCCCCTTGCCGTCGGCGGTGCGCAGCCAGTAGCGGAAGTCGCGGAACGGCCGGCGCGCCCGCAGATCGGCGAAGTGCTGCATCCACGCGGCCGACACGATTTCGTGCCCGTCGGCCACCAGCTCCTCCCGCCGCTTGCCGAGCAGCGCATCCGGGGACGTGCCGAGCACCACCTCGAAGGAGGGGGAGAACCAGCGGAAGCGGTGGTCGGCGTCGGTTTCCCACACCCAGTCGGTGGTGGATTCGACGAGGCTGCGGAAGCGCTCCTCGCTGTCCTTCAGCGCCCCTTCGGCGCGCTTGCGCTGGGTGATGTCCAGCGCCACGCCCAGGTAGCCGGACACCTCGCCGGTTTCCGAGCGCATGGGCGTCACCGCCAGCGACACGGCGATGGGGCGGCCGTCCTTGCCGACGTAGGTCCACTCGCGCCGTTCGTGCCCCTCGTCCTCGGCCACCGCGACGAAGGCGCGGAACGGCGTCAGCGGCGCGTGGCCGGCGGCGGCCAGTTCGGACACGCGCTCGGATATCTCGGCGGCGTCATGGAACAGGGCGGGGGTGTGGCGGCCCACCACCTCCTCCTCGCCATAGCCCAGCATGCGCTGCGCCCCGGTGTTGAACAGCGTGATCAGGCCGTCGCAGTCGGTGGCGACGATCGCCACCTCGGACGCCGCCGACAGCACCTCCTGGAAGCGGCGCGACAGGCTGCGGATGGCCTCTTCCGCCTGCCGGCGCTCGGTGATGTCCTGCTTGACGGCGACGTAGTGGGTGATGCGCCCGGCGGCGTCGCTGACCGGCGAGATGACCGCCTGCTCCCAGTACAGGCCGCCGTCCTTGCGCCGGTTGTGGAAGACGCCCGTCCAGGTGCGGCCGGAGGTCAGTTGCTCCCACATCGCCTGGTAGTCGACGCCGCCGTCCACGCCGCCGTCCACGCCGTTGTCCTCGCCGGACTTCAGGATGCGCGGGTTCTGGCCGCGCACCTCGTCGGCGGCATAGCCGGTGACGGCGCAGAAGGCGGGGTTGACGTACTCGATGTTGCCGGCGAGGTCGGTGATGACGATGGCGACCGTGCACTGCTCGATGGCGGCGGAGAGGCGGCGGCGCTCGTCCTCCAGGCGGCGGCGGTCAGTGACGTCGTGGATGATGGAGTAAAGCAGCACCCGCCCGTCCTGGTCGATGGGGCCGGAGTGCACCTCCACGTCGCGCATCTCGCCGCTGGCCAGCCGGTGGCGGAAGAAGAAGTGGTTGCGCCGCTCCTCCCGCGCCTGCCGCATCTCCTCGGCGATCTCTTCCGACGTCAGCGTGTTGATGGCACCGACCGGCATCGCCTTCAGGCATGCGACGTCGTATCCGTAATACCGGGCCGCCGCCGCGTTGGCGTCGAAGATCGTGCCGTCGGCAGGATCGACCAGCAGCATGGCCACCTGCGAGCCGGAGAACAGCGCGCGGTAGCGCCGCTCGCTCGCCTCCACGGCGGCCAGCGCGGCTTCCAGTTCCCGCGTGCGTTCGGAAACCTGATCCTCCAGCCCCTCCTGCGCGCGGCGCAGCGCCGCCAGCATGCGGTTGAAGGCTTCGGCGAGCCGCCCGACCTCGTCACGCCCCACCACCTCGGCCGGGTGCGAGGCGGCGCCGTCCTCGGCGATGCGGGCGGCGGTGCGGCTGAGCGCCTCCAGCGGCGCCGTCAGCCCGGTCGCCATGCGCCGCGCCAGCGCAAGCGCCAGCGCCAGCGCCGCCAGAATACCGCCCAGGTACAGCCCCAGGAGCTGCAGCAGCCCGTCGGGCGTGGACAGGCGCTCCTCCAGGCGGAGGTGGAGCGTGGTGCCGCCTTCCAGCGCCACGGGCACCGACAGCGCGGCGGCCCGCCCGTCCGGCGGCGCGCCGGCCCGCACGTCGAGACCGGCCGTGCCGGCCGTCAGGCGCAGGTAGGTGTTGCCGCCGTCGTGCGCGACGTTGGCCAGCAGCGCGCCCAGATCCAGCGTCGCCACCGCATAGCCTTCGGCCCGGCCGGTGCCGGGGTAGAGCACCGGCTGGAGGACCGCCGCCTGCGGGCCGCCCCCCGCCCCTTGCCCCTGGACGCGGATGGACAGCTGCGGGCGTTCCGTGCGGAACATGTCCGCCACCGCCGGGTCGCCGCGCAGGCAATCCGGCGCCACGTCCTTGCGGCTGGCCAGCGGCTGGCCGTCGAAGTCGCACAGCGTGATGCCGTGCGGCTCGACCAGCGGCAGGCGGTAGTTGCCGAGGAACGGCCGCAGGTAGATGTCGCGCCCGCGCGAATCCAGCAGCGCCGTGCTCATCACCGGGTTGGCCGCCAGATCGGCGGTGTTGCGGGCGAGGATGGACAGCTTGGCCGACAGGCGCTCCGCCGCCAGGTTCAGGCGGTGGTCCATCTCCCTGGCCTGCTCCTGGCGCAGCAGCCAGACGCTGCCGGCCAGCGCCAGCGTGGCGAACAGCAGGCCCGTCGCCAGAATGCCGGCGACCGCCTGCACGGCGATCCGCCGGCCCAGTCGCTCGCCGATCCAGTCGGCCCAGGGGCATGGCAGGCGCATGGTCAATTCCCCCGAGCGGTAAGGATCCGCTCGATGGCGCCGTCGGGCGCGAAGCGCGCCAGGAACACCATCTCCGGCCACAGGGCGTCGTGCCGCCCGGGCGCGAAGGGGCGCTCCATGTAGGCCACCAGCCCCTGGTGGTCGCGGACGTTTTCCAGCGCATCACGCACCGCCGCGCGATCCGCCGACCCCGCCGCGTCGATGGCCCTGGCCAGGATGCGCACGAGGTCGTAGGCGTGCGCCACGCCGACGGGCGACGGGATGCGCCGCGCGTCGGGCACGCCCCGCCGCACCGCCGCCTCCACGACGCGGCGGGCGATGGGATCCGCCGCACCGATGAAGGAATAGGTCTGCACGACCGCGAAATCGACCGCGCCCAGCGCCGGCCCGCTGCCTTCGAAGAAGGTGCCGCCGGTGATCCCCCAGTGCGCCAGCACGGGCAGACGTTGCGCCGGCGGCAGTGCGGCCATCTCGCGCACCAGCAGCGCACCTTCCCGTTCGTTGGCCACCAGGACGAGCATCTGCGCCCCGGCCGCCAGGATCCCCCGGTAGTGCTCGGCCAGCGAGGGATCGCCCCAGTTGTACCACGCGGTGGCGGCGATCCGCGGGCCCTGCCCCTCGGATTCCAGGCGCCGCATGGCGCGTTCGCTGCTGCGGCCCCATTCGGTGTTGGGCAGCAGTAGGCCGATGCGCGCCGCCCCGCGTTCCAGCGCATGCACGGCCATCGCCTGCATGGCCCAGCTGTCGCGCATCGACAGGCGGAAGACGTAGTCGGGGGTGAAGCCGTGCTCTGTGATCGGGTCGGCCGCCGCCCAGGGGTCGAGCAGCGGCAGGCCCAGCCGGTGCACCTCGGGCACCGCCTCGACCACCACCGGGCTGTACTTGCCGCACAGCACGGCGACGACGGCGGGATCGGCGGCGAACTCCTGCAGGTTGCGGATGGCCCGCGCCGGAACGGAGCGGTCGTCCTTGACCACCACCTCGATCCGCCGGCCGCCGAGCACCCCGCCGGCGGCGTTCACCTCGTCCGCGGCGATCTGCGCGCCTAACTGCACGGCCTGCGCCGACGTGCTGCCGACGACGCCGAACTCGGCCGAGATGCCGACGCGGACGGGCGGCGCGTCCGCCACGGCCGGGGCCGCGGCCGCCAGAAGCACGATGCAGGCCGCCATGATCGTCCGAAGTCCGCCCAACATCGCCGTCGCCCCTTCATCCGCGGCCGAGGGATTCCCGCCGAACGGACCATGCCATCATCATCCATATAGGATAATGGTAATAGTCCTTTCGGCGGGCATCCAGGGGGTTGTAAGGGGTCGCGAGGGGGCATGCGACGGTCTGCCGCGGCGCATGCAACATACACGGCTCTCGCGTGTTGTAGCGGCGGGCCCACCGGAACGCCCGCCGCTGCAGAAAAGTCGGAGGACACCACCATGGAGACGGCCGAGCCGAGCGCCATCCAGGCGCTGCGTCAGCGCCATGCCGACATCGAGGAGATGATCCGCACCGAATACGGCCGCCCCCGGCCCGACGACCTGACGCTCAAGCGCCTCAAGCTCGAAAAGCTCCACGTCAAGGAACAGCTCGACCAGATGCGGATGCACTGAGCGGCCGCGCCGGGCGCCAATCCAGGGGATCTCAGAACGCGCGCACCGTCGCCTGCCGGACGACGCGCCAGTCCGCATCCGCCGCTTCCAGCCGCCGCTGGATCGGCTCCAGGTGCAGCTGGCCGTACAGCACCAGGATGTTGCGCGCCGGTTCCCGCCGGATCGCGTCGGCGACGAGCGCCTCGCGCGTCAGGGTCAGCGCCGTCGGCAGGGCCTCGTGCGCGAAGCCGCTGGTCGTCCCGGCGGCGAGCATGATGCGGATGGCGGCGCGCACCCGCTCCTGCATCCAGGCCGGCAGCCCGTCGAAGGCCGCGCGCGCCTCGGCGATGTCGACGGGCGGGTCGTCGTCGCGTCCGGCCTCCGGCGGCGGCAGGGAGGCCAGGAGTTGCGAGAGCGTCACGTCGACGTTGCGCACCTCCGGCCCCGGAGCGCCGAGGATCGCCGCGTTGCTTTGCAGCACCAGCCCGTCGCCCAGCAGCCCGGCGACGATCTCGTACGGGTGCTTGCCGCCATCCGGCGTCCAGGTGGCGCCCATCCGTTCCATGACCGTGGCGACGCCGCGGTTCGGGTCGGCGACGTCGGACCTGACCTCCTCATAGAAGACCAGCCAGCCCTCGTTGCGCCGCGCCGCCACCAGGGCGGCCACGTCCTGGTAGAAGCGCGGGGTGGCGAGATGGGCCATGCCCTGCATCTCCACCTGCCGGCGCCCGTCGGTGAGCACGACGCGCGTCAGTTCCAGCGGGAAGAAATCCGCGATGGCGGGCAGGGCGGCGACGGTGGCGACCGTCCCGGCGAGGGCCGCCGCCGCGAGGGCGCCGGTGGCAATGAGGGCGATGCGAAGGGCACGGATCATGACGTCCCATGTGGGGACGGACGGCCCGCGATGCATCGGCCCCCGGCGTGATCGATCCATCAGGGCAATCGCTTGAAGAGCCTGGCGTTACCGTATAGCCCCTCTCCCCTCGCGGGAGAGGGGCTTTCAAGCGATCGCCCTGATCGATCCATGGACGCATTGACCGGGCGGGAGGTCCGGCCACATGTTGTAGGCATGCCCCGTCCAATCCCCGATCAGCCGCCCGGCGCGATCCACCCCATGCACCGCCCCCAGGACGTCCTCGTCACCATGGACGATCGCGCCATCGCCGAGCGGATCGGCCCCGACCCGACGCCGCGGGCGGCGCGGGCGGTGCTGTGGATCGCCTCCGCCGTGTTCGCCGCCGTGGTGCTGCTCGTCCTGCTCGGCATGCTGCGCATGGCGCTTCCGGTCGACCTGCTGGTGCCGGTGGCGGCGGCGGGCATCGGCTGGGGGGCGTGGTCGACGATCGACGCGCGGGCGGCGGCGGTGCGCAGCCACCGGCTGGCGGCCGAGGCACTGCGCTCCGGCCACCTCGCCTCGGCCTGGCTGGTCCGCCGCGCGGAGAGCGGCGAGCTGCTGGTGGTCGACCCGGCCAACTGGCGGCTGTTCCTGGCGGACACCGTCGTCGACTTCGACGACGTCGGCCGGCTGGACCTGGAGGGTGCCGTCCTGCACGTGGCGCTGCGCACGCCGGGCGGGCGGACGTGGCGGTTCGACCTCGGCGACCGGGTGGACGCCGCCGACGTCCGCCACCGCCTCGCCGAACTGATCGGGATCGATTGAGGCGGCGGGGCGGCGGGCAGGGCGGCGGCAGTGGTTCACATCCCCAGGTACGCCTTGCGCGTCGCCGGATCCTCCCGCACCACCGAACTTGGCCCCTCGATCGCCACGCGGCCCTGCTCCAGCACGTAGCAGCGCGAGGCGTGGCGGAAGGTCAGGCTGGAGTTCTGCTCGACCAGCAGGATGCTCAGCCCCTCGGCGTGCAGTTTGCGGACGATCTCGAAGATGTGCTGGACGATCAGCGGCGACAGGCCCAGCGACGGTTCGTCCAGCATCAGCACCTCGGCGCAGGCCATCATGCCGCGGCCGATGGCCAGCATCTGCTGCTCGCCGCCGGACATGGTGCCGGCCGGCTGGTCCATGCGCTCGTGCAGGCGCGGGAACAGCGACAGCACGCGCTCCAGGTTCGCCTTGCGCCGGGGTTTGGCGCGCCGGCTGACGCTGCCCATCATCAGGTTCTCGCGCACGGACATCTGCGGGAAGACCAGCCGCCCCTCCGGCACCTGGATGATGCCGCGCTCGACGATCTGCTCGGGCGGCAGGTCGGTGACGTCCTCCCCCTTGAAGCGGATGCGGCCGGCCATCGGCTTGACGACGCCGGACAGGCAGTGGATCAGCGTCGACTTGCCGGCGTTGTTGGCGCCCAGCAGGCCCACCATCTCGCCGGCATCCACCCGCAGCGACACGTCGCGCAGCACCGCGACGCCGCCATAGCCGGCGGTCAGCCCCTCCACCTCCAGCAGCGGTTCAGTGGTGGTCATGGCTGTCCTCCCCGAAATAGGCTTCGCGCACGCGCTCGTCCTGGATGATCTCGGCCGGCGTGCCTTCCCCGACCTTCTGGCCGAAGCTGATGACGACGATGCGGTCGGCGGTGTTCATGATGACCGGCATCACGTGCTCGACCATCACGAAGGTCATGCCCTTCTCCCGCAGAGAGCGGATGATCCCCATGGGCACCTGCGCCTCCGCCAGGGTCAGGCCGGCCATCACCTCGTCCAGCAGAATCAGCTGCGGCTGCGTGGCCAGGCACTTCGCCAGCTCTAGCAGCTTCTTGTCCTGGATGGACAGGGAGCCCGGCGTCTCCTCCGCCTTGTGGGCGAGGCCGACGGTTTCCAGCACCTCCTCGGCCACCGCGATCGCCTTGCGCATGGGGTTGTGCACCAGCGCCGCCGTGGTGACCGCGTCCAGCACGGTCATGTCGGTGAACACCTGCACCACCTGGAAGCTGCGCGTCAGTCCCATGCGCACGATGCGGTGCGGCGGCAGGTTCCTGATGCTACGGCCCTTGAAGTGCACGTCGCCGTCGTCGGGCCGGAGGAAGCCGGAGATCATGCTGAACAGCGTGGTCTTGCCCGCCCCGTTCGGGCCGATGATGCCGACGATCTCGCCCGGCTCGACGGAGAAGGCGACGCTGTTGACCGCGGTCAGGCCACCGAACCGCTTCGAGACGTTCTGTACGTTGAGTATGGTCACGGCGCCCTGTCCCTCCCCGTTCGCCTTGTTTGGACCGTTGGGTTTTCACCTTCGGTTCAACCCAACCTACAGGGACTTTCCACGTAGGTTGGGTTGAGCGCAGCGAAAACCCAACGCCGTGCGCACCGCCTAAAGCGTCCCGGCGGCGAAGCGTTTCAGCGTGTTCCTGGCGATGACCAGCTGCTGGATCTGGCTGGTGCCCTCGTAGATGCGCAGCAGGCGCACGTCGCGGTACAGCCGCTCCACCGGGTATTCGGCCATGTAGCCAGCCCCGCCGTGGATCTGCACCGCGCGGTCGGCGACGCGGCCGGCCATCTCCGTGCAATAGTACTTGGAGCACGACGCCTCCAGGATGGCCGCACCCTCGCGCTCCAGCGTGTCGGCGGCGTCCAGCATCAGCGCGCGGCCCGCCGCCAGCTCCGTCTGGCTGTCGGCCAGCATGGCCTGGATCAGCTGGAACTCCGCGATGGGCTGGCCGAACTGCCGGCGCTCGGTGGCGTAGCGCAGCGCCTCGTCCAGCATGCGGCGCGCCGTGCCGATCGCCATGGCGGAGACATGGATGCGCCCGCGGTCCAGCACCTTCATGGCGGTCTTGAACCCCTGGTTCAGCCGCTCCGGCCCGCCGATGATGGCGCTGGCCGGCACGCGCACGTCCTCCAGCACCACATCGCAGGTCTTGGTGCCGCGCTGGCCCATCTTGCGGTCGGGCTTGCCCAGCCGGATGCCCGGCGTGTCGGCCGGCACCAGGAAGGCGGTGATGCCGGCCGCCCCCTTCTCATTTGGGTTGGTGCGCGCCATCAGCGTGAAGACGGAGGCGCGCGGCGCGTTGGTGATGTAGCGCTTGGTGCCGTTGATGACGAAGTCGTCCCCGTCCCGCCGCGCCGACGTGCGGATGCTGGCGGCGTCGGAACCGCTGTCCGGCTCCGTCAGCGCGAAGGAGGCGACCAGCTCGCCCGTCGCGAGCCCCGGCAGGTAGCGGCGCTTCTGCTCGTCGGTGCCGTCCATGACGATGCCCTGGGCGCCGATGCCGACGTTGGTGCCGATCAGCGAGCGGAAGGCCAGCGAGGCGCGGCACAGCTCGATCACCGACAGCGCCTCCTGCCGCATGGACAGGCCCAGGCCGCCGTACTCCTCCGGGATGCTCATGCCGAACAGGCCGAGGTCGCGCATCTCCCGCACGATCTCGGCGGGGACGTCGTCCTCCGCCTCGACCCGCTCCTCGTTGGGGATCAGGCGTTCGCGCGTGAAGCGCCGGATGGCGTCCAGGAGCTGCCCGAAGGTCTCGTCATCAACCGCGCTCACCGTCTTGTCTCCCCGATTCACTTGCGATTTCACAGCGTGCGGGCGATGATTTCCCGCATGATTTCGGAACTGCCGCCGTAGATCCGCAGCACGCGGGCGTCCGTCCAGGCGCGGCCGATGGCGTATTCGCTGGTGTAGCCGTAGCCGCCGTGCAGCTGGAGCAGGCGGTCCAGCACCTGGTTCAGCATCTCCGCCCCATTGAGCTTGGCGATGGCGGCCATGTCGGCACTCAGCGCGCCCTTCAGGTGCAGTGCCAGGCAATGGTCGGCGAAGACGCGGAACATGGTGGCCTGCGCCTTCACGTCGGCCAGCGTGAAACGGGTGTTCTGGAACTCGAACACCGGATGGCCGAACGCCTGCCGGTCGCGCGTGTAGGCGACGGTGGCGTCGAGCATGCTCTCCATCGTGACCGCGGCGCGGAGCGCGATGATCAGCCGCTCCTGCGCCAGCTCGTGCATCAGGTAGCCGAAGCCCCGGTTTTCCTCGCCCAGCAGGCTGGCGGCCGGGACGCGCACGTCGTCGAAGAACAGCTCGGCCGTGTCCTGGGCGTGCTGGCCGATCTTCTCGATGGCCTTGCCCTTGGTGAAGCCGGGTGTGCCCTCCTCCACCACGAAGAGGCTGATGCCCTTGCGCCCGGCCTTCGGATCCGTCTTGGCGACGACGATCACCAGCCCGGCGTTGCGGCCGTTGGTGATGAAGGTCTTCTGCCCGTTGATGACGTAATCGCCGCCGTCGCGCCGGGCGGTGGTGCGCACCGCCTTCAGGTCGCTGCCCGTTCCCGGCTCCGTCATGGCGATGGCGCCGATCAGCTCCCCCACCGCCATGCGCGGCAGCCAGCGCCGCTTCTGCTCCTCGCTGCCGTAGCGCAGGATGTACGGGGCGACGATGTCGGAGTGCAGCGGGAAGCCGACGCCGGTGGCGTTGACGCGCGACAGCTCCTCGATCACCACCGCCGAATGGCCGAAGTCGCCGCCGCCGCCGCCGTATGCCTCCGGGATGGCGCAGCACAGGAAGCCCAGGCGGCCGGCCTGCCGCCACACCTCCTTGGGCACCACATGGTCCTTCTCCCACCGGGCGTGGTGGGGGACGATGGCGTCGGCGACGAAGCGGCGGACCTGCTCGCGCAGGATCTCGTGCTCGCTCTGGAAGACGGGTCGCATGGTCGGCCCGGCCTTCAGCGCTTGTCGCCCAGGCGCGGAGCCGTCGTGGCGAAGGCGGGGGGATAGACGACCTCGTTGGTCTTGTTGGGCGCCCACTGCACCACCAGGGTCTCGCCGTGCTTCGTCAGCCGGTCCTCGCCGAAGGACACGCCGCCCTGGCGCGGGAACACCATGTCGGGGTTGCCGAACGGCAGGTTTACGGCGGCGATGGCCGCGCGCAGCTTTTCCGGATCGATCGATCCGGCGGCCTCCAGCGCATTCCTCACCACCAGGATGGCCTGGGCGGCGGAGACGGCGATCTGGCCGAACCGGTCCGGCAGCTTGCCGCTCTGGTCCATGGCGGAGGCGAGGTCGCGCGCCGCGGGCAGCCGGTCGGTGGGGGCGTAGAGCGACAGCGCGAAGAAGTTCTTCGCCAGCACCTGCCGGGCGATGTCGTCGCTCAGCTCGTTCCAGAAGGCGCCGTCGGCGGAGCCGGTCGCCTCGACGAAGATGCCGTCCAGCGCCTTCAGGTCGTGGCGGGCGCGGTGCAGCTTCACCGCCTCCGGCCGCAGCTTCAGCCCGACCACCACGTCCGGCTTGTAGGAGCGGATCTTCAGCATCGCCGGGATCAGGTCGTTGGCCTTCATGTCCAGCGGGACGTCGCCCACCACCTCATAGCCGTACTGCTGCAGCCGCGCGGTGATGTGCTTGTTGATCTGCTGGGCGCCCTCGTAGTTGGAATAGGCGGTGACGACGCGCTTGACGGGGACGCCCTTCTCCTTGTCGAGCCAGCGGATGAAGTCGACCATCGACTGCGCGTAGCCCCGGTCGTACGGCAGGCCCAGCGCGAAGATGTAGGGCGACTGCGACGCCGCCCCGTAGATCGACAGGGTCGGCACCTTGTGTTCGTCGGCCACCGGCGACAGCGCCATGAGGTGGTTGGTGAACAGGCTGCCGACGACCAGCGGCACCTTCTCCTCCGCCATCAGGCGGCGCCCTTCCGCGGCGGTGAGCGCCGGCTTGCCGGCGTCGTCGGCCAGCACGAGCTGCAACTTCGCACCGCCCATGCTCCGGATGCCACCTTCGGCGTTGATCCTGTCGACCATGTACTGGAGGACGGGCTGGCTCTCCTGTCCGTAGGAGGCGAGGCTGCCGCTCATCGGCTGCACGACGCCGATGCGGACCGTCTGCGGCTGCTGCGCATGAGCGGACGACAGCCCGGACACCCCGGCCAGGGCACCGGCCACGGCGATGGCGGCCACGGCACCGACGGCGCCCGCCAAGGATCGCACGACGCGCTTCATAACCTGCTCCTCCCCTTGTGTTCCGGCCTTTGTTTTGAGGCCTTTGTTTCTGGCCCTTGTTTCCGGCCCATCGCGCCGGATTTCGTTCCGCATGCCGGATCAACCCGGACCCGATCGCCAGCCCGCATTCCACCGCAATATGTTTCGCACTGCGGTCTTCACAACCGAATTCATATCAGCGTACATGTGCCGAACCTGGATCGCAAGCGTCTATTGCTCGCGTCACGGACACTTCGCCGCACGGACAAGGGGGTATGAGCCACCCTTACCGTCGGCGTGGCCTACTCCGTGCAGTTCCATAGTGCAGAACACAGGGACCCCTGCCGTGCGCACAAATCGTTTGATATCGTTTCGCTGTGCGGTATTCTCGGCCGCCCCGAAGCACTTGCGACAGCCGCGGGCGAACGGCCCGCCCGCCCCTTCCCGACCGAAAAAAGCCCGAACGGGCACGTCGATACAGTGGAGGAAGCACCGACCATGAGCAGCCTGTCGATCCTGGGCGACCCGCCGCCCGCCCGCATCAGCGACCTGCCGGCGCGCTGGGCGCGGGAGACGCCGGACGCCCCCGCCTATGAGACATCCCGCGGCACCGTCACCTGGGGCGCCGTCGGCGCCGCCATCGAGCGTGCGGCGGATGTCCTGCGGGAAGCCGGCGTGCGCCCCGGCGACCGGGTGATGATCGTCAACGAGAACGGCATCGCCGGCGTGGTGCTGCTGTTCGCCGTCAGCCGGCTGGACGCCTGGGCGTCGCTGGTCAACGCGCGCATGTCGGCGCGCGAGGTCGCCGCCATGCGCGCCCATGCCGGCTTCCGCCGCGTGCTCTTCACCGTGGAGGACAGCGCGGCGGCGGCCGAGCACGCGGCGGCCGAGCCGGTGACCACGCACGACGACCCCGTCTTCGGCCGCATCGCCATGGGCACGCTGGACGAATCCTGCACGCCCGAACCGGTGCGCGCCGATGGCGAGCAGATCGCGCTTCTCATGTACACCTCCGGCACCACCGGCAACCCGAAGGCGGTGATGCTGGCGCACCGTGCGGTGATGTACACCGGGGCCAGCCAGTGCAAGGCGCGGCGCCTCACCGCCGCCGACCGGTTGTACGTGGTGGCGCCGCTCAGCCACAGCATCGGCGTGTCCAGCAACGTGCTGGCCGCCGCCTGGGTGGGGGCGTGCAGCCTGCTGCCGCCGCGCTTCGACCCGGCGCACCTCGCGGCTTCCATCCGCGACGGCAAGGTCAGCTTCATCGTCGCCGTGCCGCAGGTGTTCGCCCGCCTCCTGGATTACGCCGCGGCCAAGGGGATCGAGTTGCGCTCCCCGGCACTGCGCTGCATCGGCTGCGGCGGCGCCCCGCTCGACCCCAATTTGAAGGAGCGCGTCAGCCGCACCCTCGGCCTGCCCTTCGGCAACGGTTATGGCGCCACCGAGATGGTGCCGGTCGCCCGCGTGCCGGACGGCGTCGACGTGGCCGGCGACGTGATCGGCGAGCCGTCGCCGGGCGTCGAGATCCGCCTCGTGCGCGACGACGGCAGCGAGGCGCCGGATGGTGCTGTGGGCGAGCTGTGGGTGCGCGGGCCGTCGCTGATGTCCGGCTATTTCCGCAACGAGGCGGCGACGCGCGAGGTGATGCGCCCCGGCGGCTGGCTGGCGACCGGCGACCTGGGCTGCCGCGACGCGCAGGGCTATTACCGCATCGTCGGCCGCAGCAAGGAGCTGATCATCCGCTCCGGCTTCAACGTCTACCCGGTGGAGGTCGAATCGGTGCTGGGCAGCCACCCGGCCGTGGCCCAGTCGGCCGTCGTCGGCCGCACGCTGGAGGGCAACGAGGAGGTCGTCGCCTACGTCCAGTGCCAGCCCGGCCGGCTGGTGTCGGAGGCCGAACTGCTGGAGCACCTGCGCGCCAATCTGGCGCCCTACAAGGTGCCGTCGGAGATCGTGGTGACCGAGCTTCCCATCGGCCCGACCGGCAAAATCCTGAAGAGCGCCCTGAAGTCCGACGCCCAGAACCACGGGCACGGGGCGACGCTGCGGTGACAGTCCCCCTCTCCCGCCTTCCGGTGCTACGTGATGCACACATCTTCCGGCGGAAGCTAGTGTATTGATATAGCGAAGACAAAAGCCCCTCTCCCTTGAGGGGGCGACGCCAAAGGGCGTCGCGGTCGGGGTGAGGGTGATTACGGCCGGATGGCCGGAGAGCAAGACTCTTTGTCCCGCCATCCGGCGGTAATGACCCCTCATCCCAACCCTTCTCCCTCAAGGGGAGAAGGGCTTTTCAGCTTCCGCCCTGATGTGTGCATCACGTCATGCAACGCAGGGGAGGGGGAAATCGCCCCCTACACCCGCTCGATGATGGTCGCCGTGCCCATGCCGCCGGCGACGCACAGGGTGACCAGCCCGGTGGCGAGGCCGCGGCGTTCCAGCTCGTCCAGCACGGTGCCCAGCAGCATGGCGCCCGTGGCGCCCAGCGGGTGACCCAGCGCGATGGCACCGCCGTTCACGTTGACCCGGTCCAGACCGGCGCCCAGTTCTTCGGCCACATAGAGCACCACCGACGCGAACGCCTCGTTGATCTCGAACAGGTCGATGTCGGAGGCCTGCATCCCGGCCCGCGCCAGCGCCCGGCGCGACGCGGCCACCGGGCCGGTCAGCATGATCGTCGGCTCCGACCCCACCGCCGCCCACGCGCGGATGCGGGCGCGCGGCTTGAGGCCCAGCCGTTCCCCCGCCTCCCGGCTGCCCAGCAGGACGGCCGCCGCCCCGTCGACGATGCCGCTGGAGTTGGCGGCGGTGTGCACGTGCTCGATCCGCTCGACCTGGGGATAGCGCAGGATGGCGCGCCCGTCGAACCCGGCGGCGCCCACGTGCGTGAACGCCGGCTCCAGCTTGCCCAGACTCTCCAGCGTGGCGCTGCGGCGCGGGTGCTCGTCGCGGTCCAGCAGCAAGGTGCCGTTCAGGTCATGCACCGGGACCAGCGTGCGGGCGAAATGCCCCTCGTCCTGCGCCGCCGCCGTGCGGCGCTGGCTCTCCACCGCCAGGGCGTCGACGTCGCGGCGGCTGTGGCCGCACAGCGTCGCCAGCAGGTCGGCGCCGATGCCCTGCGGCACGTAGTGCGTCCGGAACGTCTCGCGCGGGTCGGACACCCAGGAGCCCTGGTCGCTGCCCATCGGCACGCGCGACATGCTCTCCACCCCGCCGCCGATGCCCAGGGCCACCTGACCGGACGCCACCTGCCCGGCGACCATGTTCACCGCCTCCAGGCCCGAGCCGCAGAAGCGGTTGATCTGCGCGCCCGGCACCGACTGGTCGAAGCCGGCCGCCAGCACGGCGGCGCGCGCGATGTCGCCGCCCTGCTCGCCGAAGGGGATGACGCAGCCGAACACCACCTCTTCCACCGCCGCCGTGTCCAGGCCGTTGCGGTCGCGCAGCGCCGCCAGCGGCACGGCCGCGAGGCGGATGGGGGTGACATGCTGCAGGGCGCCACCGCGCAGCTTGCCGCGCGGCGTGCGCACGGCGTCGTAGATGCAGACCTCGGCCACGGGTGTCTCCTCCTCACGCGCCAGCACCGCGAACGCGGTGTTTGCGCATAATCGTTTTGCTAGGCGGTACGTGCTGTGCCAACATACAGGCATTCGGTCCACGGGCCAAGGCCACTGCGGCGCCGGACGGGACGAGACGCCAGAGAAGCACCATGTCGAGGAGCACCATGTCGATGATCGGTTACGAGGTGGACGCGGACGGCATCGCCACCGTGTCGTGGGACCTGCCCGGCCGCCCGGTGAACATCCTGTCGATGGAAAGCCGCCTGGAATTCGTCGGCGCCATCGAACGGGCCATCGCCGACCCGGCGGTGAAGGGCATCCTCATCACCTCCGCCAAGAAGGAGTTCATCGCGGGCGCCGACCTCACCCTGCTGCAGACGCTGCGCGGCCAGCCTGCGGCGGCGATCATCGAACGCCTGCGGCCGATGCGCGACCTGCTGCGCCGCATGGAAACGTCGGGCAAGCCGGTCGTCGCCGCCATGAACGGCACGGCGCTGGGCGGCGGGCTTGAGATCTGCCTCGCGTGCCACCGCCGCATCGCCGCCGACCGGCCGGATACCGTCTACGGCCTGCCGGAAGTCGGCCTCGGCCTCCTGCCCGGCGCCGGGGGCACGCAGCGTCTGCCGCGCCTGATCGGCATCAAGGCCGCCCTGCCACTGCTGCTGGAGGGCACGCGCATCACCGCCGCCAGGGCCCGCGACCTCGGCATCATCGACGAGTTGGTGCCGCCGGATGAACTGATCGCGGCGGCGCGCGCCTGGCTGCTGGCCAACCCGGTGCACGAGCAGCCCTGGGACCGGGGTGCCGCGATCCCCGGCGGGGCGGCGGCCAGCCCGGAGAACCACCGGCTGTTCATGACCACCGCGGCCAGGGTGCATGAGGAGACGCGCGGCAACTTCCCCGCCCCGCCGGCCATCCTGTCCTGCGTGTTCGAGGGGCTGCGCACGCCCATCGACGTCGGCCTGGACACGGAGTTCCGGCACTTCGCCGAACTGGTGCGCGGCGACGTGGCGCAGAACACCATCCGCACGGTCTTCTTCTCCATCAACGAGGCGCGCAAGCTCGGCATGCGCCCCGCCGCGCCGCCCGCGACCTTCCGCAGGCTCGGCATCCTGGGCGCCGGCACCATGGGCGGCGGGCTGGCGCAGGTGGCGGCGCAGGGCGGGCTGGACGTGGTGCTGCTCGACCGCGACGAGGATTCGGCGCGGGCGGGCTTCGAACGTTTGGCCGGCGACCTGGGCAAGCTGGTGGACAAGGGCCGCATGACAGGCGGCGAGCGCGACGCCATCCTGGCCCGCATCACGCCCACGGCCGATTTCAACGACCTCGCCGGGTGCGAGGCGGTGATCGAGGCGGTGTTCGAGGACCGCGCGGTGAAGGACGAGGTCACCCGCCGCACGCTGGCGGTGACCGGGTCCGGAATCCTGTTCGGCTCCAACACCTCGAAGATCCCGATCACCAGCCTCGCGGCGTCGAGCGGGCGGCCCGACCGCTTCATCGGCCTGCACTTCTTCTCGCCCGTGCCGCGCATGGCGCTGGTCGAGATCATCCGGGGCCGGCAGACGTCGGACGAGACGCTGGCGCACGCGCTCGACCTGTCCAAGGCGCTGGGGCGCACGCCCATCGTCGTCAACGACGGGCCGGGCTTCTTCACCAGCCGCTGCGTGTCCACCTACCTCAACGAGGGCATCGCCCTGCTGCGCGAGGGCGTGCCGCCGGCGCTGATCGAGAACGCCGGCCGCATCGCCGGCATGCCGGTCGGCCCGCTGACGCTGGGCGACGAAATCGGCCTGGACGTGATGTTCAAGGTCCGCACGCAGGAGGCCGCCGACAAGGGCGACGCCTGGACGCCCGGCCCGGAGTTCCCGGTGGTCGAGCACATGGTCGCCACGCTGGGCCGCCGGGGCCGCAAGGGCGGTGGCGGCTTCTACGACTACCCGGCGGGTGCGCCGAAGCGCCTGTGGCCGGGGCTGGCCGACCTCTACCCACCGCGCGGGGCGCTTCCATCGCTCGACGCGCTGAAGACGCGGCTGCTGCACGTGCAGGCGCTGGAGGCGGCGCGCTGCTTCGACGAGGGCATCATCGACGATCCGCGGCAGGCCGACGTCGGCTCCGTGCTGGGCTGGAGCTTCGCCAGGCACACGGGCGGCGTGTGCTCCTACATCGACACGGTCGGCGTCGCCCGCTTCGTGGAGGAGTGCGACGCGCTGGCCGCCACGGTGGGTCCGCGCTTCGCGGTGCCGGAACGGCTGCGCGCCATGGCCGGGGACGGGCGCGGCTTCTACGGGTGACGGTGCTTCCAACAGGCTCGACACGTGTCGGACTTCACGGTAAATGCCGGGAAATGTCCCGGCGTTCGCCGAAGCCGGCCGAAAGAGGACTGATCGTGGCGACCCGAGACAAGCGCACCCCCGCCGAGCCCGTCCGGCCCACCCGCAAGCCCCGCCCGGCCGCGCAGGCGTCGCGCTCGGCGGTGCCGCTGGTCTACGACGAGGACGACCTGAGCCTGCGCCACGCCAGCGACCGCAAGTTCGTCTGGGCGCTGGCGCGCGGGCTGGAGATCCTGCGCGCCTTCAAGCCGGGTCAGGGCGCCTTGGGCAACAACGAGCTGACCGCCATCACCAAGCTGCCCAAGGCGACGGTCACCCGACTCACCTACACCCTGACCGAGCTGGGCTACCTGACCTTCGTGAAGCGCCTGAACAAGTACGAGCCGGCGCCCACGATCCTGGCCCTGGGCTACCCGGTGCTGGCGAACCTGCGCGTGCGGCAGGTGGCGCGCGACCACATGCAGCAGCTGGCCAACCACACCGGCGCCTCGGTGGCGCTGGCGAGCCCGGACCGGCTGAGCATGATCTACGTCGACACCGCCAGCTCCAGCAACCTGACCACGCTGCTGCTCGACATCGGCAGCCGGGTGGACATGGCGCGCACGGCGCTGGGCCGCGCCTATCTGGCCGGCATCGACGACGCCGCGCGCGAGGTGGTGTTCGCCGGCCTGCGCAAGCGCCACGGCGCCGACTGGCCGGACCTGCAGGCGCGCGTCGAGGCATCCATCGCCGAGGTGCGCGACCGCGGCTTCTGCTTCGTCGAGAACGAATGGCGGCGCGACGTGCGGGCGGTGGCCGTGCCGCTGGTCTCCGCCGACGGCGGAACCGTCATGGCGATGAACTGCGGCGGCCCCGCCTTCGCCATCGACCGCGACAAGCTGATCCAGGACGCCGGCCCGCGGCTGGTGCACCTGTGCCGCACCATCGCGCCCATGATGGGGCGGTAGGGCCGCCGGCCATAACGTCACACGCCGTCAGGCCATCACCGGCGACACGCGCCGGACGGTGTCGAGCGCCGTCGCGGCGTCGGCCAGCAGCTCGTCGTAGATCGCGGCCACCGGGGCAAGGCTGTCGGCGAAGACCGCCGCCTGCCCCATGGCCAGCATCCCCTCGTCCGTGTCGCCGGTGGTGTAGACGCGCCGCGCCGCCGTGCCCTGGACGTACGGGCGGTAGGCCTCGAAGTCCGTCTCGCCGGTCGCCTCGATCGCCGCCACCGTGCGGGCCGCCGTGTTGTCCATCACCCGGTAGGTGTTGCGCAGGATGCCGAGGACGAGGCGCGAGGACCGCTCGTCCGCCGCGACGATGCGGCGCTTGTAATCCTCGTGCGCCCGGATCTCCTCCGACACCAGCATGCGCGTGCCCAGGATCACCCCCGCCGCGCCCATGGCGAGTGCTGCGACGACCTGCCGCCCCGTGCCGATGCCGCCGCCCAGCACCACCGGAACGCCCAGGCGCATGGGCGCCAGCGTGCCCTGCACCATGCTGCCGATGAAGTCCAGCCCCGGATGGCCGCCGCATTCCATGCCGACGATGGCGATGGCGTCGGCGCCGTCGCGCACCGCGCGCTCGGCGTGCTTGAGGATGGAGACCTTGTGGAGCACCGTGCACCCCGCCTCCTTCAGGCGCGGCAGGAGGACGCCCGGCGCGTTGCCGGCCGTTTCCACCGCCCGCACGCCTTCGTCCAGCAGCACGTCGACGTGGCGCTCCAGGATGGCGTTCTCGCTCTCGCGGTTGGAGAGGTAGAGGTTGACGCCGAACGGGTTGCCCCCCGCCAGTTCGCGGCACGTCTGCAATTCCGCGCGGAAGGCGCCCATGTCGGGGAAGGAGCGCGCGGTGATGAAGCCGATGCCCCCCGCCCGCGCGGCGGCGGCGACGTACGGGGCGGTGGACAGCCACATCAGCCCGCCGCACAGGATGGGGTGGCGGATGCCGAACAGCCGGGTGACGGCGGTGTCGAACAGCGGCACCTCGTGCGGCCGGGTCATCACGCCCCCTCCCCTTCGCGGAGCGGAACGAACTTGGCGCCGTAGCGGACGATGCCCTCCTGGTCGAACAGGCGGCGGACGACGGCGGCGACCGGCTTGCCGATCGCCAGGTCGGCGTCCTCCCAGTCGGCGAACTGGGCGATGACGCGCGGCCCCTCCTCCAGCTCCACGATGCCGCAGGCGATGCGGCCGGTCATGGTCTGCTGGTCGTCGAACTCCGCCGGCGCGCCGCCGCGCGCGATGATGGTGTAGGTGAAGATGGTGCCGCGCCCGGACAGCCCAACCTCGTCGAACGCGCGCTGGCCGCAGCCGGTGCACGCCGCGCGCTGCGGGTAGGCCAGCGCCCCGCAGCTTCGGCAGCGGCCGGCGATCAGGCGCAGCCGCTGCCCGCTGCTGGCCGCGTACATGGGAAGCGAGAAGTAGGCGCTCATGCGGTGTCTCCAAGGCGCGAGCTGAGCACGCGGCGGTGCCGCAGGTAGGCGACGTAGTCGACCGGCGTCCCGCCGCCCAGCAGGTCGGCGACCGATGGCCCGGCGCGGCGTCCCTCCGGGCAGCCGGTGGCGGTGACTTCCACCCCGATGGCCCCGGCGCCCACCGCCAGCGCCAGCAGGCGCTGCCCCGGTGCCGCACGGTCCAGCGCGTCGGCCAGCGCCACGGCGGCCGACGCCGTGCCGGCGTCGCCGAGCCGCGGCCACACCGCGTCCGCCCGCGCGGCCCCCAGGCGCTTCGCCGCCGCGGCACCGGCGCGCGGCGGCAGGCCGCAGGCCAGCACATCGGCACCACGCGGCAGCGCCTCCATCCCGGCCAGGGCGGCGACGGCGTCGGCGTCCTCCTGCGTGCGCAGTTCCAGATCGGCGATGCCGGTGGCGCCCAGGCGGCGGAAGCGGCTGCCGAAGGTCTCCAGCGAACAGGCGGCGGCGTCGCCCAGGGTCGCCACGCCCGGTCCCCTTCCCAGCACGAAAGCCGCCGCCGCCGCGCCCAGCGCGTGCTCGTACGGCATGTCCGGCGGGGCCGAGGGGGCGTCGGCAGCGATGGCGAGCGCGGTCCGGCCGGGGTTGGCCTTGCAGAACTCGGCCGCCGCGACCAGCGCCTGCAGCCCGGCCTGCGGAGAGCCGCGCAGCTCCACCACCCGCACGCCCCGCCGCCCGGTCAACGCCGTGACGATGGAGGCGGAGGAGGGCTTCTCCTCGTACGGCAAGGTGGTGGCGCCGACGTACAGGGCGTCGAACGCCGGCTCCGCCGCGCCCAGCCGGTCGCAGGCCAGGCGGTCGCACGCCAGCCGGGCCGCCGCGACGGCCAGCGTCACCGGATCTTCGTCGTAGGCGCAGAAGGCCTTCTGCGTCAGGCCCGACGCGGCGCAGCCGCCCCAGGCGTTGCGGTATTCGGATGCCGGCAGGCGCAGCCGGGGCAGCGCCGCGCCGTAGGCGAGGATCGACACGGCGCTCATGCGCACGCCTCCAGGATGTGCACCGCCACGCTGCCGCCGGAACCGCCCACGTTGTGGGCAAGGCCGCGTCGCGGGTTGGCAAGCTGCCGCCCGGGACCTTCGGCGGTGCCGCGCAGCTGGTGGACGATCTCGTAGATCTGGCCGATGCCGGTGGCGCCGATGGGATGGCCCTTGCCGATCAGCCCGCCAGAGTTGTTGACCGGCCGCTTGCCGTCGCGCCGGGTCGTGCCGTCCTCGATCAGCCGGCCGGCCTCGTGCGGCTCGCAGAAGCCCAGGTCGCCGTAGGCCAGGATCTCGCCGATGGTGAAGCAGTCGTGCACCTCGGCGAAGTCGATGCCGTCCGGGCCGATGCCGGCCATGGCGTAGGCGTCGCGCGCGGCGCGGCGGGCGGCGTCCAGCCGCGTGGCGCTGTCGCGGTCGTGCACGGCCACGTAATCGGTGCCGGCGCCGCTGCCCGCCACTTTGACCGGGCGGTCGGTGAAGGAATGCGCCATATCGGCGCGGCAGACGATGGCCATGGCCGCGCCGTCGGTGATGCCGCAGGCGTCCGACAGGGTGAAGGGATCGGCCAGGATGGGGGCCTTCAGCGCGTCCTCCAGCTCCAGCGCCTTGCGGAACTGCGCCTTGGGGTTGGCGATGGCGTTGAAGCGGTTCTTCACGGCGACGCCGGTGATCTGCGCCTTGGTGGTGCCGTGCTCGTGCATGTGGCGCCGCGCGATCATGCCGTAGATGCCGGGGAAGTTGGTGCCGGCCAGCCGCTCCCACTCCACGTCGCCGGAGACGCCCAGCCACAGGCGGTTCCGTTCGCGCGGCAGGTCGCTCATCTTCTCGATGCCGGCCGCTACCGCCACCCGGACGCGCCCGGATGCGACCGCCAGCACGGCGTTGCGGAAGGCGAAGCCGCCGGACGCGCAGGCGTTCTCCACGTGCACGGCCGAGGCGCCGATCATCCCCGCCGCCTCCAGCATCAGCGGCGCGAAGTTGCCGAGCTGCGAGCCGCCGGTGGACAGCGTGCCGATGTAGGCCTCCTCGACGAGGCGCGGGTCGAATCCCTTGTCCACGCCGGCGCAGGCGTCCACCGCCGCATCCGCGAACAGGTCCTTGAGGGTGCGGTGCGGGACCATGCCGTATGCGGTCTGCCCCACGCCGATGACCACGACGTCGGTCATGGACGGTCCTTTCCCTTGTTCCGTGCGGGCCTCAGCGGCCCGTGAAGGCGGGTTTGCGCTTTTCCAGGAAGGCGGCGCGACCCTCGGCGAAGTCCCCGGTGGCGAAGAGGACGGCCTGCGCCTCCACCTCGGCCTTCAGCATGGCGTCCAGCGTGTCGGGCATGCGGGCGGTCAGCGCCTTGGTCATCGCCAGCGACAAGGGCGCTGCTTCCGCCATGCCGGCGGCCATCTTGCGGGCGGTGTCCAGCGCGGCGCCCGGATCGCACAGCACCTCGACCAGCCCCATGCGCTCCGCCTGTTCGGCGGTGAAGGTGGCGCCGGTCATCATCATGTGCCGCGCCCGGCCCAGGCCCATGCGCATCACCAGCGTGTAGGCGGCGCCCAGGTCCGGCACCAGGCCGATCTTGCCGAAGGAGCAGGCGAAGCGCGCGTCGCTGGCGGACACGACGATGTCGCAGGCGGCGGCCAGCGAGACGCCGGCCCCGGCCGCCCATCCCTCCACCGCCGCGATGACCGGCTTCTCGCTTTCGACCAGCAGGCGGACCACGCGGTGGATGCGCCGCAGGCGCGGCCGGCCGCCGACCGGCGTGACGCCGTCCATGGAGGAAATGTCGCCGCCCGCGCAGAAGCACCCCCCGGCGCCGGTGAGGACGATGACCCGGCAAGCCTCGTCCTCCATCAGGCGGCACAGCCCCTCGTACAGCCGTTCGCGCAACGCCAGCGACAGCGCGTTGCGGCGTGCCGGGTAATCCATGGCGATCACGCCGACACCGCCCTCAAGCGCGACGCGGACCACGCCTTCGCCGCCCGCGCCGATACCCGTATCGGGCATGCTTGCCTCCCCAAATTGGTTCCGCATTGCGGTCCAGAGTTCTGTATTGCGGTCGCGATGCTAGTATCAATTGGGGGCGCCTGTATAGCGCTTTTTCCGGATCTTCCGCGTTCGCCATTAGATTTTGGCCGTCTTAAAGCGGGCACACGGAGGAAAATCGCCGATGTCATCAGTTCCGCATTGCAGAACCAAGGACGACACGGCCCGTTTGCGGCGGATCAGTTCCACAATGCAGAACATTTATGGCGGTGCACGGGAGGCATAGGCCCAAGGCCATGCGTCCGGACGCCTTACAAAGCAATGCATTTGTTGGGTGCACGAACTTTCGCCTGGACGCGCGTTTCGGAACACACTAGCATGCCGACCGGCACTTTCCCGGAACCGCGTTCCGGACGACGGCCGCCACCGGCAGGCCACGGAGCAAAACCCCCATAAGCGGCGATCGATGGCCTGAGGTTCGTTTCCGCACCACAGGGAGGACCCATGCAGCAGGACATTCTGGCGTTCATCGACGGGCAATGGTGCGCCGGCGCGTCGAACCGCTTCGCGCCGGTCGTCTCCCCGGCGACCGGGCAGGCCATCGCGCGGCTGGCGCTGGTCGACACGGCGGACCTGGACCGCGCGTTGGCGGCGGCCGAACGCGGCTTCCAGGTCTGGCGGGCCACCTCCCCCCTCGACCGCGCCAGGCTGCTGCGCCATGCGGCCGACATCCTGCGCGGCCGGGCCGAGGAGGTCGCCCGCGCGATGACGCTGGAGCAGGGCAAGCCGCTGGCCGAATCGCGCGCCGAGGTCGCCGGCTCGGCCGACCTGCTGGACTGGTACGCGGGCGAGGCGCAGCGCACCTACGGCCGCGTCATCCCGGCGCGCAACCCGGCGGTCCGGCAACTGGTGATCAAGGAGCCGGTGGGGCCCGTCGCCGCCTTCACGCCGTGGAACTTCCCGGTCAGCCAGGCCGTGCGCAAGGTGGCCCCGGCGCTGGCCGCCGGCTGCTCCATCATCCTGAAGGGGCCGGAGGACACGCCGGGAAGCTGCGCCGCCTTCGTCCAGGCGCTGGCCGACGCCGGGGTGCCGGCCGGCGTCGTGAACCTCGTCTACGGCGTGCCGGCGGAGGTGTCGGAGTACCTGATCCCCCACCCCGTCATCCGCAAGATCTCCTTCACCGGCTCCACCGCCGTGGGCAAGCACCTCGCCATGCTGGCCGGGCTGCACATGAAGCGGGCGACCATGGAACTGGGCGGCCATTCGCCGGTGATCGTCTGCGAGGACGCCGACCTGGACCACGCGGTGCGCACCCTGGTGGCGGCGAAGTACCGCAACGCCGGGCAGGTCTGCATCGCGCCCACGCGCTTTTTGGTGCAGGAGACGGTCTACGACCGCTTCGTCGAGGATTTCGTCGCCGGGGCGCGGGCCATCACGGTGGGCGACGGGCTGGACGCCGGCACGCAGATGGGGCCGCTGGCCAGCCTGCGCCGGGTCGAGGCGATGGAGGCGCTGATCGCCGACGCCGTCGCCAAGGGTGGGCGCGTGCGCACCGGCGGCTCGCGCATCGGCAACACCGGCTGCTTCTTCGAACCGACGGTGCTGACCGACGTGCCCACGGACGCCGTCGCCATGAACGACGAACCGTTCGGCCCCGTCGCCCTGATGATGCCCTACCGCACGCTGGACGACGCGTTCGCCGAGGCGAACCGGGTCACCTACGGGCTGGCGTCCTACGCCTTCACGCGGGCGACGGCCAAGGCCCAGCGCATCGCCGCGGCGCTGGAGGTCGGCTCGCTGACCGTGAACCACTACGGGCTGGCGCTGCCCGAGGTGCCGCACGGCGGCGTGCGCGATTCCGGCTACGGCAGCGAAGGCGGGCCGGAGGCCATGGAGGCGTACCTCTACAACAAGTTCGTCACACAAATGGAATAATCGGGGAGGACACAGTGAAAAGCCTGAAGATCATCCGGTTCGGCCAGGCGCTCGACGTGGTCGAGGAAGCGACGCCGCAGCCGGAGGGCAGCCAGATCCTGCTGCGCATGCGGGCCAGCGGCATCTGCCACTCCGACCTTCATCTGTGGGAGGGCAGCTACGACCTGGGCCGCGGCAAGTCGCTGTCGCTGGCCGACCGCGGCATCAACCTGCCGCTCACCCCCGGCCACGAGATCGTCGGCGAGGTGGTCGCCACGGGTCCCGACGCGACCGACCTGGTCACGCCGGGCAAGACCTACCTCGTCTACCCGTGGATGGGCTGCGGCACCTGCCCGGTCTGCCTGGAGGGCAGCGAGCAGCTGTGCGCCACGCCGCGCTTCCTGGGCGTCTACCGCGACGGCGGCTACGCCGACCACATCCTGGTGCCGCACCCGCGCTACCTGTTCGACCTCGACGGCCTCGATCCGGTGACGGCGGCGCCCTACGCCTGCTCCGGCCTCACCACCTACGGCGCCTTGAAGAAGGTCGCCGCGGTGCTGCCGCACAGCCCGATCGTCCTCTTCGGCGCCGGCGGGCTGGGCCTCATGTGCCTGCGCCTGCTGAAGGCGATGGGCGGCGTGGGCGCGGTGGTCGTCGACATCGACCCGGCCAAGCGGCAGGCGGCGCTGGAGGCCGGTGCGCTGGCCGCCGTCGACGGCCGCGCGCCCGACGCGCAGGCCCAGCTGACGGCCGCGCTGGGCGGCCCGGCGCGCGCGGCCATCGACTTCGTGGGCAGCGAGGACACCGCGCGCCTGGGCTTCGACAGCCTGGGCAAGGCGGGGACGCTGGTCATCGTCGGGCTGTTCGGCGGGGCCGCCCCATGGTCGCTGCCGCTCATCCCGATCAAGTCGGCGACGGTCATGGGCAGCTACGTCGGCAGCCTGAACGACCTGCGCGAACTGCTGGACCTCGTCCGGCGCGAAGACGTGCCGCCGATCCCGGTGCAGCGCTGCGCGCTGCACGACGCCAGCCGGGCGCTCGACGACCTCCGGCAGGGCAAGGTGGTGGGCCGCACGGTGCTGGTGCCGGCGTTCTGACGACCACCGTTCAAACAGGCCGCCATTCAAACAGGCCGCCGTTCAAACACGAAATCAAAGCAACACAACAGGGAGGAAAACCACATGACGTCTCGCGGCGTGTTTCTCGGACTGGCCCTGACGCTGGCGGCCGGCGCGGCGTTCGCGCAGGACAAGCCGGTGCGCATCGGCGTGCACAACGACCGCTCCGGCCTCTACGCCGACATCGGCGGCGTCGGGTCGGAGGTGGCCGCCCGCATGGCGGCCGAGGATTTCGGCGGCAAGGTGCTGGGCCGGCCCATCGAGATCCTGGCCGCCGACAACCAGAACAAGGCCGACATCGCCTCCGCCCTCACCCGCAAGTGGATCGACGCGGAAGGGGTCAGCGCCGTCACCGACGGCGCCGGCAGCGCCACGTCGCTGGCCAGCTATTCGATCGCGCAGGAGACGGGGGCGCTGGCGCTGATCTCCGGCGCCTACGCCTCCGCCTTCACCGGCAAGGCGTGCTCGCCCACCGGCACGCAGTGGTCGCCCAACACCACGGCGCTCGCCAACGCCATCGCCAAGATGCTGGTGGACAAGGGCCACAAGACGTTCTTCTTCATCACCGTCGACTACGTCTTCGGCCATTCCATGCAGAAGGACATGACCGACGCCGTGGTGGCGGCCGGCGGCCGGGTGGTGGGCAGCGTGAAGCACCCGCTGAACAACAACGACTTCTCCTCGCACCTTCTGCAGGCGCAAAGCTCCAACGCCGACGTCATCGTCCTGGCCAACGGCGGCGGCGACATGATCAATTCGATCAAGCAGGCGCACGAATTCGCGCTGAAGCAGGCGCTGGTCGCCCCGCTCACCTTCATCTCCGACCTCGACAGCCTGGGGCTGCAGACCGCCGGCGGCCTGATCTTCGCGGACGTCTTCTACTGGGACCGCACCGAGAAGACGCGGGCGTGGTCCAAGCGCTTCATGGAACGCCACGGCGGCCGCGCGCCCACCACCGTGCAGGCGATGACCTACACGGCCGTCCTGCACTACCTGGACGCCGTGCAGGCCGCCGGAACGGAAAAGGGCGAGGTGGTGCAGGCCAAGATGCGGGCCCTGCCGGTGCGCTCCCCGCTCGTCGACAACGCCAAGGTCCGCGAGGACGGCCGCGTCATCATGGACTTCTTCATCGCCGAGGCGAAGAAGCCCGGCGAGAGCAAGTACGCCAAGGACTACTACAAGATCATCGGCACCCTGCCCGGCGAGCCGCTGTTCACGCCCCTCTCGGCCAGCGAGTGCCCGCTGGTGAAGAAGGGGTGAGCGTCTCCCCACCCCCTCCCCCGGCTTGGCCGGGGGAGGAGGCCGCCCTCAGATCCTTCCCTGGTGGCGTTGCGCCGTCGCCGCGGCGTCCAGTGCCTTGCCCAGGGCCACCATCAACGCCTCCGCGCTCACGCCCGCCAGCTCGAAACGATCGTCGGCCATGAAGGCGTCGATGATCGCCCGCACGCTCTCCTCGCCGGCCGGCGTTCCCTCCAGCAGCGCTTCCAGGCGGGTCGGGGCGTCCACCGGACGGGCCGGGAAGTCGCCGTTGACGATGGCGCGGACGATGCGCCCGCCCCGCACCAGCAGGGCCGCCCAGATCATGCCGCCGGGCGCCTTCTCGCGGCCACGGCCCACCACGTCGCCCGCGCGCTGGAACGGCCCGAACAGCGCCGCCTCGGACCGGCCGAAGGCCCAGTCGTCGGCGCCCGTGCGGGCCAGCAGCGCCTCGGCCTCCCCCATCTCCCGCGCGGTCGGTTCGCCGTCCACCAGGGCGACGTCGCCGAACAGGGCGGAGGTCACGTCGCGCGTCAGCGCCAGCAGTTCTCCCGCCGCCACGTCGCGGCCCAGTTCGCGTTCCAGGCAGGTGAAGCGGGAGCCGAGGTCCTTGTGCACCTTGTCGCGCACCTTCTCCGGCGGCATGGGCATCAGGCGGGCGGCCACGCCGGTGTCGATCGGCTTGACGTTGACCATCATGCGGAAGGTGAGGACGCCGTTCTCCAGCCGCACGGAGGTGGGCATCAGCTTGCGCCCCTCCACCTCGATGTCGTTCATCGGGCGCCAGCGGGCGGGGATGCCGAAGCGCCGCTCGGTCGCCGCCGCCACCTTGGGCAGCACCGTCTCGAACAGCTGCGCCACGTTGGACGGCAGGCCCGCCGCCCCCTCCGGCACGACGAAGGCGATCACGCAGGACCCGGCGGCGGCGTAGATGGTGCCGCCGCCGTTCATGCGCCGCCGGAACGATACGCCCAGCGCCCGGCACAGGCCGACGTCGAGGATCTGCTCCGGATCCTCGTTGTAGCCGATGGTGACGCCGTCGCGGCCGAAGACGTTGAGGATCACGGCCGGCGCCGCGCCCGCCGCCACCGTGCCCTCGATGGCCGGCAGGGTGCCCAGCGAGAACTCCGGATAGCCTTCCGTGGTCCGCAGAAGACGCCAATGACGCGTCATGATCTCAGGCCCTTTCGAAGATGGCGGCGATGCCCTGCCCGCCGCCGATGCACATGGTCTCCAGCCCATAGCGGCCCTGGCGCCGCTTAAGCTCGTGCAGCAGCGTGGCGAGGATGCGCACCCCCGTGGCGCCGATCGGGTGCCCCAGCGAGATGCCGGAGCCGTTGACGTTCAGCCTGTCCTCCTCGTGCCAGTCCCAGCCCTTCAGCACCGCCAGCACCTGGCAGGCGAAGGCCTCGTTCAACTCCACAAGGTCCATTTGGGCCAGCGACAGGCCGGTGCGCTTCAGCAGCTTGCGAACCGCCGGCACCGGGCCGATGCCCATGGTCGCCGGCTCGCACCCCGCCGCCGCCCAGCCGACCAGCGTGCCCATGGGCGTCAGGCCCAGCTCGGCCAGCTTGTCCTCCGCCACGATCAGGCAGGCGGCGGCGGCGTCGTTCTGCTGGCTGGCGTTGCCGGCGGTGACGACACCGTCCTTCATCAGCGGCTTCAGCTTGCCCAGCGTCTCCAGCGAGGCGTCGGCGCGGATGCCCTCGTCACGGGCGAAGACCAGGGGGTCGCCTTTGCGCTGCGGCACGGTCAGCGGAACCAGCTCCTCGTCGAAGCGGCCGGCCTCCCACGCGGCGGCCGCGCGCCGGTGGCTCTGCACCGCGTAGCGGTCGGACTCCTCCCGCGTGATGCCGTACTCGCGCGCCAGATTCTCGGCCGTCTCGATCATGCCGGAGATGCGGCCGAATCGCTCGACCGGCTGCGAGCGCTCGCGCCCGCGCTCCAGCCGGTCGTGGAGGCGGGTGGAACCGGCGCGCGCACCCCAGCGCATGTCGGTGGTGTAGTACTCGACGTTGCTCATGCTCTCGACGCCGCCGGCGATGACCACGTCGGCGGCCCCGCTCTCCACCATCATGGCGGCGGTGACGACGGCCTGCAGCCCGCCGCCGCAGCGCCGGTCCAGCTGCATGCCCGGCACCTCCACCGGCAGGCCGGCCTGCAGCGCCGCCCAGCGGCCGACGCACGGCGTCTCGCCGTTGGCGTAGGACTGCGCCATGACCACGTCCTCGACCAGCGCGGGGTCGATGCCGCTGCGCCGCACCACGTCGGTGACCACGGCCGCCGCCAGATGCTCGACGCCGACCGGCCGCAGCGTGCCGCCGAAGGTGCCCACCGCCGTGCGCACGGGGGCGACGATTGCCGCTCTCCTCATAGGGGGAAACTCCTTCAGGCCGTGACGCGCGGCGCCGCCGGGGCGGCGGCACGCCGCTTGGCGCGGCGCCGGGTCAGCAGCGATTGCAAGGTCGGCACCACGCCGCGCGGCATGGTCCGGATGACCAGGATGATCAGGGCGCCGTAGATGAAGTAATGCAGGCCCGGCGCCACGCCGCCCAGCTTGCCGCGGATGATCTCGCCGAACGGCACCAGCAGCGTGGCGGCGGCCAGCGGCCCGTAGGGCGTGCCCAGGCCGCCGATGGTGGCGATCAGCACCACGTCGATCACCACGGCGGGCGAGGCGAACAGGTACGGGTCGACGAAGGAGGAATAGCGGGCGTACGCCGTGCCGATCAGCGCCGTCAGCGCCGCGCTGATCGCCATGGCCAGCGCCTTGTTGCGCAGCATGTCGATGCCCACCGCCTGGGCCGCGTTCTCGTTGTCGCGGATGGCGCGCAGATAGTATCCCAGCGGGCTGTTCAGGATGGCGACGTTGGCCAGGAAGCAGACCACGGCCAGCACCAGCATCAGCCAGAAATACCCCTTCGCCCCGCCGAACTGGAACGCCGAGAGCACCCCCTTGTCGGCCGGCAGGTAGAGGCCCGACGCCCCGCCCAGGAACTCCCACCCCAGCGCCACCAGCTCGCCGATCTCGGCAAACGCCAGGGTGATCAGCGCAAACGACAGGTGCCCCAGCTTGAAGCGGAAGTCCACCCAGGCGATGGCTGCCCCCATCACCGCCGCGAAGGCGGCGGCCAGCGCCGCCCCCACCCACATGTTCACGCCCAGCTTGAGGAACAGCGCCGACGACAGCAGCGCGCCGATGCCCAGGAACAGGCTGTGCGCCAGCGAGATCTGCCCGCCCAGCCCGCCGACGATGTGCCACGCCAGCGCCAGCGCTATGTAGATCAGCGTCAGCACGCCGATGCCCAGGTAGTACGGCGGCAGCCACGTGGGCACCGTGGCGACGAACGCCACGGCCAGCCAGAACCATGGCGAGCGGATGAGGCTGAAGAATTCCGGCTTCATGCCGCCCTCCCCTTCAGCAGGCCTTCCGGGCGCAGCAGCAGGACCAGCACGAACATCGCGTACGGCACGATCATCCCCGACGTGCCGGAGACGTAGACGGTGCCCAGCGCCTCGGTGATGCCGAACAGCAGGCCGCCGACCAGGATGCCCAGGAAGTTCGTCATGCCGCCCAGCACCATGACCATCAGCGTGATGACCGTGTAGCGCAGCCCCTGCGACGGGTGCAGCGGCGTGCCCGGCACCAGCAGCGCCGCGGCGATGGCCAGCAGGCCGCAGCCCATGGCGAAGGTCAGCATGCGCACGCGGTTGACGTTCACCCCCATCAGGGCCGCCGCCCGCGCGTTCTGGTGCACCGCGCGGATGGAGCGGCCGAGGTCGGTGCGCATCAGCATCCAGTACAGGAGCCCGGCCAGCGCCACGCAGACGACGAAGGCGACGGCGAGGGCCGCGCGCAGCACCAGCGTGTCGCCGACCAGGATCAGCTCCGCCTCGATCATCGAGGGCACGCGGTGGGTGAGGCCGCCGAAGGTCATCAGCAGGCCGTTCTGCAGCACGAAGGTGATGCCCAGCGTCAGCTGGATGACCATCAGCGTGTGCGAGCCCACCACCGGCTTCAGCAGCCCCCGGTACAGCAGCGCCCCCAGCCCCAGCATGACCGGCAGCGTGATGGCGACCGACACGTAGGGGTCCAGCGCGAAGGCGTTGAAGCAGGCGAAGGCCAGGAACATGCCCAGCGACAGGATGTCGCCGTGCGCGAAGTTGACCACGCCGCTGACGCTGAAGGTCAGGCCCATGCCCAGCGCGATCAGCGCGTAGGTGCCGCCCATCAGCAGGCCCTGGGCCAGCGTCTGTGCGAGAATGTCCATGCCGATGTCCATGTCCGGCCCCCTCCCCCGAAGGCCAGCGCCCCGGTTCAGCTCGCGTAGCGGCCGCCGGTGACGTGCAGGGTTTCGCCCGAGATGAAGCCCGCGCGCTCGGACGCCAGGAAGGCGACGGCGTCGGCGATGTCGTCGGGCCGGCCGACGCGCGGGATGGGCGTGCCGCGCACCACCCGTTCCTTGATTTGCGCATAGTGCGGCAGCTCCTGCACCATCTCCGTCTCGATGAAGCCCGGCGCCACGGCGTTCACGGTGATCTCGTAGCGGCCCTCTTCCAGCGACAGCGCGCGGGTCAGGCCGATGATGCCGGCCTTGGCCGCCGAATAGTTGGCCTGCCCCGGATTGCCCAGATGGGCGCGCGAGGAAATGTTGACGATGCGGCCCCAGCGCTGCTCGATCATGTGCGGCATCACCGCCTTCGACGCCAGGAAGGCGCCCTTGAGGATCACGTCGACGACGAGGTCCCAGTCGGTCTCCGTCAGCTTGGTCAGCCGCCCGTCGCGCGGGAAGCCAGCGTTGTTGACCAGGATGTGCACGCCGCCGAAGCGTTCCAGCGTTTCCGCCATCAGGCGATCGACGTCGGCCGCCACGGTGATGTCGCCGGCCACGGCGTGCGCCTTCAGGCCGTCCGCCTGCATTGCGGCGGCGGTGGCAGCCGCACCCTCGCCGTTGATGTCGGCGATGACCACGCTCGCCCCCTCGGCCGCCAGCCGCCGGGCCGTCGCCGCCCCGATGCCGCGCGCCGCACCCGTGACGATGGCGACCTTGTTCTCCAACCCCAGATCCATGATGTCCTTCCTGTTCCTTAAGTCCTGGGCCTGTTCCTTGAGTCTTTGGCCCGTTCCTTACCTCTTGAGGGCCTTACTTCCTGGGGGCGCGCGGCTGGGCGGTGGCGAAGCGGTCGGGGAAGATCACCTCCTGCCGGCGGTCCTCGGTCCACTGGATCATCACCGCGCTGCCGTCCTGGAGCATGCGGTCCTCGGCGAACGACAGGCCGCCGGACTTGAGCAGGTAGAGGTTCGGGTCGCCGGCCGGGATGTTGACCTTCTTGAAGGCCGCCAGGATCTTCTCCGGATCGGTCGACCCCGCCTCCTCCAGCACCGCCTGGACGACGCGGGCGGCCTGCGCCGCCTGGATCGCCGCCTGCCCGATGTCGCCCTTGATCAGCTTGGCGTCGGCGATCTCCTTCACCATCCCCTGCAGCGCCGGCACCGAGGTGTCGGCGGAGAAGGCGGTCATGGCGAACAGGCTTATGGTCAGCACCTGCGTGGCGATATCCGCGCCCAGGTCGCGCCACAGCGACATGTCGGCGAAGCCGCCGGTGCCGCCGATGAACAGCGTGTCGTGGTAGTTCAGGCTCTGCCGCGCGCGCAGCAGCAGCTGGCCGTCGCGCGGGGTGAGCAGGCCGGCGGTGAAGTCCGGCTTCATGGCGCGCAGCCGCACCATGGCGGACGTCTGGTCCTGCGCCTTGGTGTCCAGCGGCACCTCGCCGACGATCTCGAACCCCTTGGCCTTCAGGCGTTCGGTGAGGAACCGGTTGACCTGCTGCCCGGCCTCGTAATTCGAATAGACCATGGCGACGGTCCTGAGCTTGTAGCCCTTTTCCTTGTTCAGCCACTCCGCGAAGTCGGCCATCGTCTGGGCGTAGCCGCGGTCGTAGGGGAAGCCGATCGAATACATGTAGGGCGACTTGGCCCCCGCCGCCCACAGCGACAGGGTGGGCACCTTCAGCTCGTCCAGCACCGGGGAGAGCGCCAGCATCTGGGCGCTGAGGATGCTGCCGATCAGCAGGGAGACCTTCTCCTCCGTCACCAGCCGCCGCGCCTCGGTGGCGGTGCGGGCGGGCTGCGAGGCGTCGTCGGCCAGCAGCACCTCGATCTTCGCCCCGCCCATGCTCTTGATGCCGCCGGCGGCGTTGATCTTGGCGATCATGTGCTCGAAGACCGGCTGGCCCTCCTGCGCGTAGGCGGCGTAGGAGCCGCTCATCGGCTGGATGGCGCCGATCCGCACCACCTTGTCCTGGGCTTCCGCGTCCCGGGCGGCACCGCCCGCCGCCATGAGCGCAACCGCCGACAGGGCGCCCGCCAGCCACCGGGACCTTCCGCGAGACGTTCCGCGCATTTCCGTCCTCCCCATGCGGGGCGCGGTCGTTGGTCGCCGCGCCGCTCTTTTCCGATTTCCCGGTTCCAGAATTGGCACAGTTTTGGTGGGTACGCAAGCGTTCTTGGTTCCACAATGCAGAACCAATCCCACAGGCAGGATTGCTCTATGACCTTGTAAACAGCGAGCTTTCCACCGCTTTTGCGCCGCACCATGCGCGTCGCGGCGATTTTCCCGTTGCGTGGGACGCGGAACTGCGCTCAGTCTGCGTGTCGCACCATGCGGAATGCCTGTTGCGGCGCATGGAAGAAAAACGACCCCCGGGGAGAGGAGACGAGCGCCATGAAGGTGCGGCTGAAGGAGGCCCGGCCGTGAGCTTCCCGACCGATGCGATCAACGCGGCGCTGGAACGCCTGCGCACCCACCCCTTCCACGGCGGCCGGCTGCCCGCGCGGGTGGCGGACGCGGAGGAGTTCGCCCGCACCGTCCCGCTGATGACGCGGGCACAGTTCGTGGCGGAGGTGACGAAGCCCGGCCACGGCGCCTTCCGCAGCTCCGGCGCGGTGCGCATGAACCTGACGCCGATGGGCCCCGCCCTGGTGCCGATCCTGCACACCCGCAACGACCTCGACCGCATGACCACGGCGTGCCGCACGCATCTGGCGGCCTGCGGCATCCGCCCCGGCGACGTCTGCGCGGTGACCTTCGGCTACCACATGTTCGTGGCCGGGCTGTTCTACCAGACGCAGATGGAGGCGCACGGCGTCACCTGCATCCCGCTGGGCCCGGGCGAGAGCGAGCGCGCGGCCGAGGTCTGCGCGCGGGAGGGCGTCACGGTCCTGGCCGGCAACCCGACCTTCGCGCTGAAGCTGCTGGCCGCCGGCATGCCGGCCCCGCGCGTGTTCTTCGCGGGCGGCGAGCCCTTCACCGGCAACGCCACGCTGTACGCACAGGTGCGCGCGGCGATGCCGGACACGGTGCTGGTCGATTCCTTCTCGCTGTCGGAATTCCTGCCGGTCGCCCGCACCTTTCCCGGTAGCGTGGGCGTGCACGTTTTCGACGAGCTGCTGTACGCCGAGGTGATCGACCCGCAGTCCGGCCAGCCCGTCCCCGACGGCGAGCGCGGCGAGCTGGTGCTGACCCACCTCGCCAAGGAGGCGCAGCCCCTGGTGCGCTACCGCACCGGCGACCTGACCATCAGGACGACGACGGCGCCGGTGCACGGGCGCACCGTGTGCCTGCCGCAGGTCGTGTTCGGCCGCACCGACGAGATGGTCAAGGTCAAGGGCGTGAAGCTCTACCCGTCGGAGCTGCGCACCGTGCTGCTGGGTGTCGGCGGGCTGACCGGCCGCTGCCGGCTGACCGTGGACCGCAAGCCGGGCGGCGGCGACCGCGTGGACCTGACCGTCGAAGGCACGCTCGACGACGCCGGGCGCGAGCAGGTGGAGCGCCGCTTCGCCACCCAGACCCTGATCGGCCTGGACAACCTGACCGCCGTCGCGGCCCTGCCCGACGGCCCCGCCACCCTCGACCGCAGGAACTGACGCGCATGACCTCCGCCAATCCCTGGCGCCTCGTTTTCGGGCAGGACAGCTACGCGGACTTCTCCGTGTCCGTCTCCCCGGCCGTCGAGAAGGCGGTGGCACTGGGCGTCGCGCCGTCCACCGTGTTCATCGACGTGTTCGGCACCGATTCCGTGACCATCGGCGCCAACGAGGACCCCAACCAGGTGCTCGACCTGCCGTTCTGCCGGGAGCGCGGCGTCACCGTCCGCCGCCGGCCGAACGGCGGCGGCGCCATCTACGCCGGTGCCGGCTCCGCCTTCATGGTCTTCTACCTCAAGACCGACCAGCCGCGCGTGCCGCAGAGTGCCGCCGACGCCTTCCCCGCCGTGCTGGGCGCCACCGCCGACGTTCTGCAGCGGCTCTACGGCGTCCCGGCGCGCTACCGGCCGCTGAACGACGTGGAGATCGACGGGCGCAAGCTGATGCCCACCTCGGTGAAGCTGGAGAACGGCGTCCTCACCTTCCGCATCCTGCTCAACATCAAGGCCATCGACACCGATGTCGCCGCCCGCGCCCTGCCGATGCCGCCGGAAAAGGTGAAGGACAAGGTGCACAAGGACCTCGGCTCCCGCTACACGTGGCTGGAGCGGGAGATCGGCCGGCCGGTGACGCTCGACGACCTGACGCAGCTGGCGACCGCCGTCGCCGGGCAGGCCTTTGCGCAACCCGCCCTGCAGCCCGGCGACTTGACGGCGCAGGAGCGGGACTGGGCCGAGGAGTTCCGGCGCACGCTGGAATCCGACGACTGGCTGTACCAGAACGCCTTCGACCGGCGCCTGCGCCCGCTGCTGCAACCGGGCGACCGGATCGGCGACGGCCGGGAGAAGGCGGTGGGCGGCATGATCTGGGCCACGCTTCTGGTGCGCGCCGGCCACGTGGCCGGCGCTGTCATCAACGGCGACTGGCACCCCCGCCCCCTGGAAAGCGTGGCGTGGCTGGAGGAAACGCTGATCGGCGCCGCCGCCGAACCGGCCGCCGTCGAGGAGCGCATCGCCGCCTTCCTCGCCCGCCCGGACGTCGAGTTCGCCGGCGTCCGGGTGGAGGACCTGACGGCGGCCTGCGCCAAGGCCCTGGCGGGGTTGAAAGCGGCGGAATAGGGAGACAGGACTTCGAGACACGGATGGCCACGGATAGAAAATCATCCGCGTCCATCCGTGGCCGGCCCCGCCGGCATCCGTGTTCATCCGTGTCAAAAAATTCCCTGTCCTATGCCGCTTGCCAAAGGCGCGGGCATCCAGCAAATAGAACGACCCTTGGAGTGATCGGGTGCGCATGCGCAAGGAAATGCTGTCGGCCTTCGTCAAGCCGGACGAAGAAGAGGACAAGGACCGCCACCTGATCGGCGCGCTGTCGCGCGGGCTGGAGATCCTGCGCGCCTTCGAGGAAAGCAACGCGCCGCTCAGCAACCAGGACCTCGTCGCCTGCACCGGCCTGCCGAAATCCACGGTGTCGCGGATCACGCGGACGCTGACGATCGAAGGCTTCCTGGTGCACCTGCCCAAATCCGGCGCCTACCGGCTGGCGCCCACGGTGCTGGCGCTGGCGCGCGCCTTCCACAACAGCACGGGCATCGCCGAGATCGCCCAGCCCCACATGCAGGAGCTGGCCGACACCATCCGCGGCACCGTGGCGATGGGCACGCGCGACCGGCTGGACATCGTCTACATGCAGATCTGCCGGGGCGTGAAGCACGTGCGCGTGCCGCAGGCCCCCGGCACCCGCGTGCCGATCGCCACCACCGCCATCGGCAACGCCTATTTCCACACCGTCGCCGCGGACGAGCGCGAGGCGCTGACCGCCCTGATCAAGCGCCAGTCGCAACGCACCTGGCCGGTGATCGAGGAGGAGCTGCAGCGCACCGGGCGCGAGATCGCCAAGGGCGGCTTCTGCGTGCGCGCCGGCACCTGGACGCCGGGCATCAACGGCGTGGGCGTGGCGCTGCGCCTGCCGGACCAGACGGTGGTGGCCTTCAACGTCGGCGGCCCCTCCTACTGGCTGAAGGAAGAGGGGCTGTACGAGGACATCGGCCCGCGTCTGGTCGACATGGCCCGCAACGTCCTGGCCGACGCCACGCGGCGGGGCGTGCTGATGCGCTGAAAAAGGCCCCTCCCCCCTTGCTCTCGCCGGATCTTTGATCCGGCTGCCGCGACAGGCGGATCCTTTGGATCCGCTGAGAGCGGGGGAGGGGTTGGGGAGAGGGGGATTTACGCCCGGAAGGGCGGAAGACAGTCTTTCTTCCGGGCGTCCGCCCGTAACCACCCTCTCCCCAACCCCTCTCCCGTCGAGGGAGAGGGGCTTTCATGCCTCCTCACCGCCGCTGGTCGAAGCGGCGGTTCACCAGGGCGGCGGCGATGTTGACCTTCTGGATGTCGATGGCGCCGCCGGCGATGCCCCAGCCCCAGCCGTCGCGCATCTTCTGCTCGATCGGGTATTCGCGGCTGTAGCCGTAGCCGCCCATCAGCTGCATGGCCGCCCCCGTCACCTCGCGCACGATCTCGTTGGCGAAGCACTTCGCCATGGAGCTTTCCTTGACCGACGGCAGGCCGCTGGCGGCGTTGACCACGGCGCGGTGGATCATCAGCCGCGCCGCCTCCGTCTTCATCGCCATCTCGGCCAGCCGCAGCTGCACCGCCTGGAAATCAACGATCGGCTTGCCGAACTGCTTGCGCTGCTGGACGTAGTCCAGCACGTATTCGAAGGCGGACGCGGCGATGGCGAGGCTCATGGTGGCGTTGCCGCAGCGTTCCAGGTCGAAGGCCTCCATCAGCTTCTTGAAGCCGCCGGCCGGGACGACGACGTTCTCCGCCGGCACCTCGACGTCGTCGAAGTACATGTCGGCGCTGGTGATGCCGCGGAAGCCCATCAGCTTCTCCCGCTTGCCGAAGCTGAAGCCCTTGGTCCCCTTCTCCACCAGCACCGCGCCGATGCCCTTGGCGCCGGGATCGTCGGACATGCGACAGTACACGACGTAGGCGTCGGCATGCCCGGCGCCGGAGCACCAGCGCTTCTGCCCGTTGATCACCACCCGGTCGCCCGTCACCACCGCGCGCGTGCGCAGGTCGGTCAGCGCGCTGCCGGCGTCCGGTTCCGACATGCTGACCGCCAGGATCATGTCGCCCGCGCACACGCGCGGGATGATGCGGCGCTTCAAATCCTCGCCCGCGAAATGGGCCACGGCCAGCGCCGGGCCGAAGCAGCTTTCGAAGATCGGGAAGGCGACGGAGGGGGAAATCTTCGCCACCTCCTCCAGCACCAGCACGGCGTCCAGCGCCCCCAGCCCGCCGCCGCCCAGATCCTGCGGGATGTTGACGCCGAGCAGGCCCAGTTCGGCGTAGCGCTTCACCATCGCGTGCGGCACCGGCTCGTCCGTTTCCTCCATCTCGCGGGCGAGTGCGGGAAGCTCGGCCTGGGCGAAGCGGCGCACCGTGTCGCGCAGGCGTTCCTGATCCTCGGTCAATGCAAAGTCCATGTCCGTCATCCCGGATGGTTGAGGGGAAGGGGCTGCGGCCGGGCCAAGGCCGGCGACACCCAGAAAGGCAGGGCCGCCAGCACGATGCAGCCGGCGGCGAAGAGCAGCGAGACGGCGTAGCCGCCCGTCAGGTCGTGCAGCATCCCGGCCAGCCAGGAGCCGAGTGCGGCCCCCAGCGACATGGTCGCGAAGATGGAGCCGTAGATCGTCCCCACCCCGGCCCCGGCGAAGATGCGGTTGGTCAGGGTCGAGACGATGGGGCCGCGCGCCCCCTGGGCGATGCCGAACAGCAGCGTGTAGCCGGCCAGCAGCACCGGGTTCGCCCCCTGCGACAGGCCGATCAGGCAGAGCACGCCAGCGAAGGTGCTGGCGAAGCTGAGCGTCGCCGTGGCGCGGAAGCCCAGCCGGTCGCCCAGCCAGCCCGACGCCACCACCCCCAGCACCGACAGCATGCCGGCCACGCCGAAGGCGGCCGCCGCGTCCATGGGCGCGTAGCCGGCGTCCACCAGCAGCGCCACCGCCTGGGCGATCACCACGTACATGCCCAGCGCCGTGAAGAAGAACACCTGCACCAGCGCCCAGAACGGTCCGGTGCGCACCGCCTGCGGCAGCCGCATGCCGCCGCCGGCACCCGCACGGCGCAGCTCCGCCATGTCCGGATGCCCGGCCGCCAGCGTGCGCCAGGGCAGCAGCAGCGTGACCGGCACCAGCGTCAGCAGCGCCAGCCCGATCGCCTGATAGCCGCCGCGCCAGCCCAGCCGTTCGATGAGGAACTGCGCCAGCGGTGCTATAACCAGGATGCCCGACCCGAAGCCGGCGTAGGCGATGCCCAGCGCCGTGCTCATGTTCCGCCGGTACCAGCGGCCGATCAGCGCCGCCGCCGGCACCATCCCCATGGCCGACACGCCCAGCCCCGCCACCACGCCCAGCAGCAGGTGCAGCTGCCAGCGCGCCTCCACCAGTGCCCCCGCCCCGAACGTCGCGGTGCCCAGCAGGCCCAGGCCGATGGCGTATACGGCGCGCGGCCCCAGCCGTTCGAACAGCATGCCGCTGACCGGCGCCGCCAGCCCTTGGGTGAGCATGTACAGCGCGTAGACGCTGGTGAGCGCGGAGCGCGGCCAGCCGTACTCCGCCTCGATCGCCACCAGGAAGACGGTGTAGGCGTCGGCCACGCCGCGGGCGAGGAAGTTGAACAGGAAGCCCAGCGCCACCACCAGCGCCGCCAGCGTCGTCGGCCGCCGCCACAGTCCCGGAACGCCGTCCTCCGTCACGCCCGCCCCCTCAATAGGACTTGGGCATGCCGAGCACCTTCTCGGCGATGTGGCACAGCGCCAGCTGCGGGCTGACCGGGGCGATGCGGCAGATCATCACCTCGCGCAGCAGGCGTTCGACGTCGTACTCCTTGGCGTAGCCGTAGCCGCCGTGCGTCATCACGGCGGTCTCGCAGGCGCGGTAGCCGGCCTCCGCCGCCAGGAACTTGGCGGCGTTGGCCTGCGGGCCGCAGTTCTGGCCCCGGTCGTAGGCCCAGGCCGCCTGCAGCATCATCAGGTTGGCGGCCTCCAGCTCCGCCCAGCGCTCGGCCAGGGGCAGTTGGATCGCTTGGTTCTGGCCGATGGGGCGGTCGAAGACGACGCGCTCGCGCGCGTACTTGGCTGCCCGGTCCAGCGCGGCGCGGCCGATGCCCACCGCCTCCGCCGCGATCAGGATGCGTTCGGGGTTGAGGCCGTGCAGGATGGAGCGGAACCCCTCCCCCTCCGCGCCGATGCGGTCCTCCACCGGCACGCGCAGCCCGTCGATGAACACCTGGTTGGAGTCCACGGGCTTGCGGCCCATCTTGGGGATCTCCCGCACCTCCACGTGGTTGCGGTCCAGCGCGGTGTAGAACAGCGACAGCCCGTCGGTCGGCCGCTTGACCCGGTCGGCCGGCGTGGTGCGGGCGAGGATCAGCATGCGGTCGGCCACCTGGGCGGTGGAGATCCACACCTTGGCCCCGTGCAGCACGTAATGGTCGCCCGCCCGCTCGGCCCGCGTCTTGATGGCGCCGGTGTTCAGGCCGGCGTCCGGCTCCGTCACCATGAAGCAGGCTTTTTCGCGCCCCGCCACAAGCGGCGGCAGCATGCGGCGCTTCTGCTCCTCCGTGCCGAAGACCACCACCGGGTTCAGCCCGAAGATGTTGAGGTGCACGGCCGACGCCCCGCTCATACCGGCGCCGGACGCGGCGACGGTGCGCATCATCAGCGCCGCTTCCGTGATGCCCAGGCCCGAACCGCCGTATTCCGGCGGGATGCAGATGCCAAGCCAGCCGGCGTCCGCCATCGCCTTGTGGAAGTCGTGCGGGAAGCCGCCCTCGGCGTCCTTGCGGCGCCAGTATTCGGCGTCGAAGCGGGCGCAGACCTTGCCCACCGCCTCGACGATCGCCTCCTGCTCGGGCGTGTGCGCGAAGTCCATCAGCGGGCCTCCCGGATCACGCCGCGTTCGGCCAGTGCGGCGATGGTGGCGTCGTCGTAGCCGGCCTCGCGCAGCACCTCGGCGCTGTGCTCGCCCAGCGCGGGGGCCTGACGTTCGACGGCGGGGGGCGTGGCGGACCAGCGGGTGGGCACCGCCATGCTGCGGATCGGCCCCTCGCGCGGGTGCTCGACCACCTGGAAGAAACCGGTGGCCGTCAGGTGCGGGTCCTCCAGCAGGCTGTCCAGCGTGTGCAGGCGCATCACCGGGATGTCGGCGCGGGTCAGCGCCTCCATCCACTCCGCCGTGGTGCGGGTGGCGAGGTGTTCGGCGACGAAGCCGTACAGCTCGTCGATGTGGCGGGTGCGGCTGTCCATGTCGGCGAAGCGGGGATCGGAATCCAGGATGTCCGGCCGGCCGATCAGGTCGAAGAAGCTGCGCCACTGCTTGTCGTTGTAGATCAGCGCGCAGATGTGACCGTCGCTGGTCCGGTACGGCCGGCGCTGCGGGGCCAGCAGGCGCGGGTAGCCGGTCGGCCCCTCCGCCGGTTCGAAGGTGGCGCCGCCCATGTGGTCGCCCTGGACGAAGTGGGTCATCGTCTCGAACATCGGCACGTCCACCGCCTGGCCCTCTCCGGTGCGCTCACGGTGAAACAGCGCGGCGGTGACGGCGTAGACGGCGTGCAGACCCACCGTGCGGTCCACCATGGTGGCCGGCACGTAGCGCGGCTCGCCCCCGGTGGAGGCGGCGAACAGCGTGGGGATCGCCACCGCCCCCTGGATCAGGTCGTCGTAGGCGGGCTTCGCGGCATAGGGGCCGTCCTGCCCATAGCCGAACAGGCCCACGTAGACGATGCGCGGGTTGGCCTCCGCGACCTCCGCGTACGACAGGCCCAGCCGCGCCATGGCCTGCGGGCGCACGTTGTAAATCAGCACGTCCGCTGTCCGCGCGAGGTCGAGCAGCGCTTGCCGCCCCTCCGGCTGCTTGAGGTCGAGGACGATGGACCGCTTGCCCCGGTTGGCGTGCAGGAAGATCGCCCCCATGCCGGGATGGCGCATCGGGCCGATGCCGCGCACCGTGTCGCCCTGCGGCGGCTCCACCTTGATCACGTCGGCCCCCAGCTCGCCCAGGATCTGCGTGGCGTAGGGACCCATCAGCACGGTGGTGAGGTCGAGGATGCGAACCCCGTTCAGCGGACCGCTCATGGCTTCCGTCCTCCCATGGCGCCGAACGCGCCGGCGGCGCGCAGCGCGTCGATGTCGCCGGGGGCGTAGCCCAGCGCTTCCAGCACCGTTTCGGCGTCCGCGCCCACGGCCGGCGGCGGCCCCTGCACGCGGGCGAGGCGTCCGCCGGCGCGCGCCGGAAAGGCCACGTGCACCGCCCCGTCCGCCGTGCGCGTCACCAGCCCGCGCGCCGCCGCCTGCTCCGACGCCACCGCCTCCGCCGGGGTCAGGCAGGGCTCGGCCGGCAGGTCGGCGGCGCGCAGCCGCCTCAGCCAGTCGGCCAGCGTGCGGGCGCGCATCACCGCCGCCACGCGCGCCGACAGCCGGTCGCCCGCGGCGCGCCGCCCCTCGTTTGTGTCGAACGCGGGGTCGGCGAGGTCCGGCGCGTCGTCCTTCACCGCGTCGCGGAAGCGCGCCCAGAAATGGTCCTCCAGCAGGCCCAGCGCGATCCAGCGACCGTCGGCCGTCTCGAAGCTGTCGTTGACCGGGCTGAGGTGGCCGCGCGGGTCGGCCGGCTCTTCGGCACCGTGGCGCATGGCGGCGCAGTACAAGGCCGCCTCGAACAGGCCGAGGTCCAGGTATGTGCCCTGCCCGGTCCGGTCGCGCTCGCGCAGCGCCGCCAGGATCGCCGTGGCGGCCATGGAGCCGGCGGCGAAGTCGGCGAACGGCATGCTGAGGCGCGACGGCGGCCGGTTCCAGTGCCCCGGCAGGCCCAGCCCGCCGGACGCCGCGACGATGTTGATGTCGTGCGCCGGGTGGTCGCGCCACGGCCCGTCCTGCCCATAGCTGGACAGGGAGCAGTAGACGAGGCGCGGGTTGATCGCCCGAAGATCCGCCCAGCCGATGCCCAGCCGGGCGGCGACGCCGGGCCGGCTGCTCTCCACCGCGACGTCGGCGTTCGCCGCCAGCCGGTGGGCGACCGTTTGCCCGGCCTGCGTCTTCAGGTCCAGGGCCACGCTGCGCTTGCCGCGGTTGACGGCGCGGAACATGTCCGGCTGGTAGCGGCGCCCGGACTCACCGCCCGGCGGCTCGACCTTCACCACCTCGGCGCCGAGGTCGGCCAGCATGGCGGTGAGGAACGGCCCCGGCAGCAGGGCCGTGAAGTCCACCACCCGCAGGCCGGCCAGCGGCTGCCAGGGTGGAGGGGGAGAATGGGGATTGGTCATGGCCTGGAGGTTCTCGAAGCCCCTCTCCCCTCGCGGGAGAGGGGTTTGGGGAGAGGGGGAATTACCGGCGGCAGCCGGGAGAAGGCCCCGGGAGAAGGCCATTGTCCGGGCATCCGCCCGCAACCACCCTCTCCCCAACCCCTCCCCCGTCGAGGGGGAGGGGCTTTGGTCACTTCGCCGTCTTCAGCGCTTCCTGGAAGGCGGCGAGGATCTCGCTGCCGGGCTTGTTGCGCTTGTCCAGGTTGGCCGCCCACTCGCGCCCGACCGACGACATCATGGCCTCCAGCGCCTTGTGCTCGGATTCCGGCAGCTTCGTCATGGTGACGCCGGCGGCCTTGATGCGCTCGATGTCGCGGGCCTCGTCGCGGTCGGTGTTCTCGCACGCATTGCGCACCACCTTGTCCGCCACGTCGTCCATCGCCTTGCGGACCTCCGGCGGCAGCTCGTTGAAGCGCTTGTTGCTGATCATGTAGGTGACGACGAAGCTGCCCAGGTTCTCGCCCACGGTGGCGTGCTTGGCGCGGCCCTGCAGGTCGTAGGACAGGATGCTGGAGTGCGGGAACAGCATGCCGTCGACCGTGCCGCGGGTCAGCGCCTCCATCACGTCGGGGGTGGGGATCTGCACGGGGATGGCGCCCAGCTTGCGGATCGCCAGCTCCTTGGCGGCACCCGACGTGCGGATCTTGCGCCCCTCCAGCGCCTTCAGCGTGGTGATCGGCTCCTTCGCCATGTAGAGCTGGTAGGGCGTGAGGACGAGCGCCCACAGGACGCGCATGCCGGCCGGTTCGAACTCCCGCTGCGCCAGAAGGCCGCCGGG